>Ga0207426_1002010_pt1 | contig 14355 bp, 15 predicted proteins | sample AraplaMF_Cvi_mMS_FD_184265 | JGI IMG/M metagenome (GOLD analysis project Ga0207426, IMG submission 184265) | Arabidopsis root microbial communities from the University of North Carolina, USA - plate scrape MF_Cvi_mMS (SPAdes) (version 2) | ecosystem: Host-associated > Plants > Roots > Endosphere...
CGACATGCCGGGTTCCAATGTCTCTCTGATCACCTGCTGCTTGAATTCTTGCGCATACGTCCGATGGGGATGCGTGCGGCCCGCTGCGTTCGACATGGCTGACTGTCTCCGTCAAGCTGAACGCGCCCATCATGCGTCGAAATATTCAGCAGTGGGAAACGGTTGTGCCGAGTCGCTTACAATATGGCTAAGGTTCCTGCCATAGCACTGACAGCGTCCGGGCGTGACCAGGATGCCGCGCGGGCGTTGCGTGCCGGCTTCGATGCGCATATCGGAAAACCGGTAACGTTGAGCGCGTTACTGGGTGTCCTCGGAACGAATGTGCCGGGGACACGGAATGACCGTTGAACTATAAAATGCGGCCATCCGGATCGCAGGGCGGCGACCGGCAGCAACGGGTCGACGACCGCCGGTCGCCGTCGGGCAGTGACCGGCCAATGGCCTCGGCCGTCCCTTAAGCCGTGTCGCCGGCGGCGGACCGCGCCCGCGTCGAATCATGACCCGAGGAGCCTACGGTCGACCAGTCACGCGCTGCACCATCGCGTAGAGCACCGACATCTGCATGCCGCTCTTGAGCGCGTAGTTCGGGTCGTATTGATTCGAGTAGCCCCACCAGTCGAAGCACGCATTTGGATTGGTCGGCCCCGGCGCAGACGACGCAATTGTGTCGGGATACACGACCACCAGCTTGTTCGTATCGGCCCACTCATTTATGCCGGCCTCGGTGACCCACCGGTTTCCGATAAGTGACGCCTCCTGAAGACAGCCGTGGAGCGCCAGCACGAATCCGCACTTGTCCCCTTGCGCGCAGGCTTTGGGCACAAAAACGCTGCCTGTCGAACTCATTGAAAGATTTGGGGACGCCCCGAACTCGGTTTGATCGAACGACGACAGCGTGCCCGTCAGCTTCCCGTCGTTGCGCGGTTTCAATTGACCGAGGAACATCGTCAGCCAGGTTTCTACAGAATCGTAGACGGCGCCACTTGCCGAGCAGCGAACCATGTAAGGACTTCCACCGCACGCAAGTTCGCCTTCAGGCGATTCCCAGCCGTGCGCAGCGGGATACGCATTGTCGAAGTGAACGTTGGCCCCGTAATGTCGGTATTCTGAGTTGAGGTCGGCCATCTCTAGCGGATTGACGACCTCGTCTCGAGTGCCGGACCAAAGGTAGACCGGCTGTCCACGCAAAGTCGTTGCTGGGTCGATCGTCCCCAAGGACGATTGCACGTCAAGGTACGCCTCAGACATCGTCAGCGTGCTGTTATACGATGCCTGATTCGATGGAAGTGTCAAGCCGCCGCAGTTTGCCAAAGCCGTTACGGCTCCGCCAGCGCCGGCGCACCAATAAACTCCGCCAGCGTAAACAGCGGCTCCTTTGAAAGTGGAAGAGTGGGCAACGTGCATTTGCACTGCCGCGAAGCCGCCGGACGAAACACCAGCTACGAAGACTTTCTTTGGGTCGATCTGACCGCGACCTCCTGCGGCCCGCGCCTTTTACCAGCGAATGGGATGATCTCTGTCGGCCCAGGTATGAACCAGTCGACATCATCGGCGAGCGTTTTCAGGACGCCATCCATATCGGCTTTGCTGAAAGCAGCATAGGCCTGCTGCACCAGTTGAACGTTTTGTTGCTCGCTCATTGCGCCTCCCATAATCGCCGTTTGTAAAGCTTCGTGTATTGCTGCGGAATCGAGGCCGTCATCAGATCATCATAGTCGAGTCACCGAAAACCGTGCACTCGCCAAACAGCAAAGATCTGAGGACCTGCGGGCCGCTGCCGGCTACTAATATCTTCGGCAGACGGCCACGAGCCGCCGGTCGAGGTCGCCATCCAATTTGAAAGCCAAGGTCTCCTCCGCCCCGGCTCAATGGCCGGTTTCGGGCGAGCAAATTGCCGGTGGCACTGCCTCGACCCGGCCAGTTCCAGACACCGGTTCACATCAGCGTACGGACATTCAAACGTCCAATGCCCTGATACCGGCCATTCGCTGGATGCGACTGCAGAACTTGCCGTCAAACGTGTCGCTGGCACGGAGTCGACCACGGCCCATAGGGAATGTCTTCTCGTTGCCAGCGACCAGGAAGCCTCGATCCAGGTTTCCTTTATGTGCCTCATCAGGGTACGACATCAGCGTTGCGTCACATAAGTCCTGTAGGAGTCGGTGCCGGCACATCCCTTCCGAGAGATAGGTTTGCTCGCGTCCCAGACGCTGAAAAGTCCTGTTAGCAGACCGATGGCCCGAGGGCTCGAAAAGTCACACCGGCGCCGTCGCGCACTTCGGCTAGTTCGTCGAGACTGCCGCTCGCGCGCACGACGGCACTGAAATGCACCCGCCTTTGTATAGGTGTATCGGCTCCGGTTGCTGAGTAGTATTCCCACATAACAGGCATGTGTCCGGTCCGGCCATCCGCCTTTTTACGGAAGCACTACCTGTAGCGTCTCTCGCGTATGGCCGTACTTCGGTCATCTATGCGGCGGGCGTCACATATTCAAACATCAGGAGACGTGTCATGGGCATCGCGCCGTTCATCGCAAAAGCTGACTCTCGCACACGAGAGGTCCTCGAAGATCTCGAGCAGGTCCTTCTGGCATTCATGCGCAAACACGGCATCACGCACGAGCAGTACCGTGTCGCCACGCAAATTCTTGTGGATACCGTGAAGAAGGGTGAAGAGTCGCTGCTTTACGACGTCTTTCTGGAGGCTGAGTCCACCGATATTGGCAACCGGCAACGCGCTGGTAGTCCCGAGGCGATCGAAGGCCCCTTCTACTTGCCGGGAGCGCCAGCGCTTGACCAGCCTTACGTCATGCCGATGCGAAATGGCGAGCCCGGTGAGGTACTTTTTTTTGAGGGTAAGGTAAGCGACGCCGAAGGTACCCCGGTAGCCGGCGCTGAACTAGACGTGTGGCACGCAGATGCGAATGGGCTGTACTCCAACATTCACCCGGATGTTCCGCTGTGGAACCTGCGTGGTCGCTTCAAGACAGACGCTAACGGGGAATTTGAAGTGCGCTCGATCGTGCCACCCCCGTATGAGATTCCGAAGGACGGTCCGACTGGACAAGTACTCACGACGATGGGCCGCCACTTCTTCCGCCCGGCGCATCTCCACGTGAAAGTACGTCACCCCGACTTCGGAGAGATGACGTCGCAGATCTATTTTCTGGGTGGGCAGTATCTCGATAGTGACGTGGCGAACGCGGTGCGTGACGGGCTGATCGCAGAACTCAGATGTCACGACTCGGCGGCGGACATGGCTGCACGCGAGATGGACCGGCCGTATTACACGGTGACTTACGATTTTGTGCTCGGGGAAGGCCGCTGAATCGTTCCTTCGCCTGTCAAACACCTCGAATCGGGAATACACCATGAACTCGCGTAATCAAGGCTCGAATCCACGCTGGCGCAAGCGTCCGCGAGGTTCAAACTGGGGTGACTGGGGCCCCGATGACCAGGTCGGTCGACTGAATCTTCTTACCCCGGAAAAAGTGCGCGAAGGTATTGCGGAAGTAAGCGAAGGGCGGACGTTCTGCCTCAGCCTGCCGCTCGATTTTCCGGGCGGCAACCTGCTCAACGCGCGACGCCATCCTCCGCGGCTGCAACCCACCGTGCGCAACGGCAAGCCGAATCTCAACTACGTCATGGCCAATGACAAACCGTCGTCCACCGATGTCATGAGCGACGATGCCGTACTGCTGCACACGCAGTACTCTACGCAATGGGATGGCCTCGCGCATGTCGGTGGCCTGTTCGATTCGGACGACTGCGGCACGCAACCGATGTATTACAACGGTTTCCGTGCCGATCGCGACGTATTCCCGGGCGGATATACGGTCGACGACGCAGGCCGCAAAGTGTCGGCGCTCGGCATCGAACGCATGGCACAGACTTGCGTACAGGGCCGCGCGGTCATGATCGACTTGCGTCATCATCTCGGGGACGCCCGCACAAGCGTGGGCTACGACACGCTTATGCGGATCATGGAGCTCGACAAGGTCGCCGTGGCGACGGGCGACATGGTGTGCTTTCATACTGGCTTCGCTGACGTCGTGCTCGCGATGCGAGGCCAGCCGGACCATCACACGCTGGAAAATGCCTGCGCTGTCCTCGATGGTCGCGATGAGCGCCTGCTGCAATGGATCAGCGAAAGCGGGCTGGCTGCCATCGCCTGCGACAACTACGCGGTGGAATCTCACCCCGCTGCGCACAAGGACGGCCGGTGTTCTGACGTCCCGTTGCATGAGCTATGCATCTTCAAGCTCGGCATTCATCTTGGCGAACTCTGGCACCTGACCCCGCTGGCGAACTGGCTACGTGAGCACCAGCGTTCCCGTTTTCTACTGACAGCTCCTCCGCTCGCACTGCCCGGTGCGATCGGTTCACCTGTCACACCGGTGGCGACAGTCTGATGGCGATCCAGATCCACGAGATTCGCATACAGCGGATCAACCTTAAATTGCGTCGACCGCTGCGCATGTCATTTGGCGAAATTGCGGCTCAGAACATCCTCCTCGTGCGTACAGTCGATTCCGATGGTGTCGAAGGCGTAGGTGAGGCTTGCGTAATGGGCGGCCCATACTGGAACGCCGATACGATCGAAGGCACCCAGGCGACAGTGGAAAGGTACGCCGCGCCTTACGTAAAAGGACAGAGCTTCGATGACCTCGACGAATACTCACGCGCCCTGCATCGCTTGTTCCGTGGCAATGGCGCGGCGCGAACAGCGCTTGAGATGTCCTTTCTTGACCTGGCTGGGAAGAAGGCGGCCCTGCGCGCAGTAGACGTATTGGGCGGAGCGGCCCGATCGCGTATCCCAGTCGGGTGGACCCTGCACTCGGATAACCTTGCGGATGCGATCGCGGAAGGGGAGCGTGCTATCGAAGCACGGGGGCACGCGCTCTTCAAACTCAAGGTCGGTATCTATCCTGCGGAAACCGAGGTCGCTTATGTTGGTGCGATCGCGCAGCATTTCGAGGGCAGGGCACGAGTCCTGATCGACGCGAACCAGGCATGGAGTGCGAGTGATGCCGTCGGTATTCTGGACCGTTTTCATGATGCCGGTGTCGCGGTGGTTGAACAGCCCATCCCCGGTTATGACGCGCAGGCGATGGCGCATCTCCTACGTGAAACACGGGTCCCCGTTCTTGCGGATGAAGCGCTGACAGGGCCGGGAATGGCAAGCGTGCTTGCTTCGTCGAAAGCTGCGACTGGCTTCGCACTCAAGCCGCAGCGAGACGGGGGGCTCGTGGATACGCTGAGAACAGCGGCAATCGCAGTAGAGGCTGGGCTGAGCTGCTATGGGGGCACGATGTTGGAGACGTCGCTCGGCACAGCCGCTCTTGCTGCGGTATATGCGACAGTCAGCGACTTGAGCTGGGGTAGCGAACTGTTCGGGCCATTGCGGCTCGACGGGGACATTACCGTTACGCCGCTCATTCCGCGCGGTGGAAATCTCGATCTACCGACTGGACCCGGTCTCGGTGTGACGCTCGATGAAGAGCGGATCCGGTGGCTGGCTCAACGCGGCTGACGCAATCCTTTTGTCCGGTCTTCGCCCGAGTTGACCCGGATTCTATTTCGAAGGCTCACATCGCATGCATGCATTTACCTTTAACGGACTACCGTCGCGAGTCGTGTTCGGCGCCGGCTCGATCAACCGACTGGAAAGTGAGCTCGATGCACTTGGGGTGCACAAGGCACTCGTGCTGTGCACGCCACAACAGGAAGCGCTCGCCGAGCGCATCGCCGCAAATCTCGGCGAGCGATGCTCGGGTATCTACCCGCGTGCCGTCATGCACGTCCCCATTGAGAGCGCGGTGGCAGCGCGCGAGGAGGCACGTCGCCGTCACGCCGATTGCATCGTCGCTGCGGGCGGAGGCTCCACGACCGGATTGGGAAAGGCGATCGCCCTGGAATCGGAACTCCCGCTAATTGCTATTCCGACCACCTATGCGGGCAGCGAGATGACACCGATCTACGGCATTACAGACGGCGGAATCAAGCGAACGGGAAAAAACCCGAGGGTCCTCCCCCGTTCGGTCATCTACGATCCTCAGCTGACGCTGGACTTGCCGATCAACGTTTCGGTCACAAGCGCCATGAACGCGATTGCGCATGCAGCCGAGGGCCTTTACGCGCAGGACACAAACCCGCTCATGGACCTGGCGGCACAGCAGGGTATCGCGGCCATTGCTGATGCCATCCCAAGGTTACGTGCCACGCCGCGCGATGTCGTAGCACGTACGGATGCACTCTACGGTGCATGGCTGTGCGGCATGGTGCTAGGCAACGTAGGCATGGCGCTTCACCACAAGCTGTGCCATACCTTGGGCGGCAGTTTTGCGCTGCCTCACGCTGAAGTCCATACCGTCGTGCTGCCACACGCGCTCGCGTTCAACGCCAGCGCTGTGCCGGAGGTCATGAGCAAGATCGCGCGTGCAATCGGCGCGGAAACCGCGGCCAGCGGGATGTACGATCTGGCGAAAACCAACGGTGCGCCGGTTTCGTTAGCGGCGATCGGCATGAAAGTCGAAGACCTTGACCGGGCCGCAGCGCTCGCAGTCAAAACTCCATACTGGAATCCCCGTCCGTTCGGGCCTGATCAGATAGCCGACATTCGCGACCTCCTTCAGCGGGCCTTTGAAGGAGTACGCCCCGATTAGGGTTCGCAATCAGCGGATCAGCCCCAATGCTTTCGCTTTCTGGAACGCCTTGAGGCGCCGTCGGACGCCGAGCTTCGAATAGATCTGCTGCATGTACCACTTCACCGACCCTTCGGCCAAGCCAAGTCGATCCGCAATCTCCTTGTTTTGGAGCCCCTGAGAGACGAACTCAAGAATATCGATCTCGCGTTGCGACAGGCGCCCGTCGTTGATCAACGCGGGCTGCAAGGGCGGTTGCGGCGGCATGCTGGTGCGCAACAGGACGCGTTCCGGCTGTGTTCTGTACGCTTTCAGCAATTCGGCGGAAAACGTGGTGACCGTCGTCTGAACGTCGGAGGGAAGTCCGAATATGGTCGCAACCGCCTGCTTAACGGCTTCGCCTTCTTCCAGGAAGGGTAGAACAATGTCGCGCGGCGCAGCTTGCGCGAGCGAGTCCATCAATGCTCTCACAGCGCCTCTTCGGTCGTCGAATGCGAGCCTCGAAGCGGCCATCAGGATGCCCATGCGAATTTCGGTGCGTACGCATGAACGCTGAAACCCGAAAGTGTGCCACCGCTTCGCGAGGGCCTCTGCCTCCTTCGCGAATCCGCGGGCAAGGGCGAGCCGTATCCAGGCCACCGCCATTGCTTCGGTCCTCGTGGTCGTCTGCGCCGTCGGGTACAGTGTCTCGGCTTCGCGCGGCAGTTTTGCTTCGTTGGAGATCCGGATCGCGGCATTCACATCATTGCGCAACATTACCTGCCTGATCTTTTCGGCGGTCGCGTGCCAGAAGAGGCGATCAAACGATTTCGCTTCCGCAAACTGTGTCGCGTGCGATAGCAGTTCATCAGCCCTCTTGTTCTCGCGGTTTACGGCTGCCAGCCTCGCTCGCCCGACGTATGCCGCGATGAGGTGATCCACTAGTCCGAGCTCCTCGCAGACTGGAAGGTATTGGTCCCATAGCGCCTTCGCCTCGTCAAAGGCACCGCGTTCCATCTCCAGTTCGGCGAGCAGTAGTGCTGGCATCGCGGCAAGGGGGTTGCCCTGTCCTGCGATATTTTCGGCAATGCTGATGGCCGAACGGTAACCCTGCTCGGCCTTTGTTATTTCCCCACGCTGTAGAAATGCGGGTCCCGCGATGCTCTCGTGCCAGATTAGGACGAATTGGCTTTTCGCGCGGTCGAAATAGCCTCGAGCCGCGACATCGAGACGATGCAACGCATCAAGCCGGTAGAACTCGCGCTGGGCATACAGAATGCCCAACTCGACGCTGCCGCGTAGATATGGGTCGTCTTCAGGAAAGTCGGCGAGCAGTTCGTGACACATGCGTTCCGTCGTACGCATATCGTCCGTAAAGATAGCAAGCATCATTCGTCGGTGCTGATAGACCCGGTGGAGATGCGAGGCCATTTCCGGGGTTAGCTGGCCGCTATCCACTTGAGTGCGTATTCGCTTGAGCACCGTTGCAAGCACGTTTGCTGTCTCCTCGAAACGCCATTCAAGTACCAGGTGCCACGCGCGGATGAGCTGGACTCGCGGATGCTCGTTCAGGATCTGCTCCGGGATCTGCTTTACCCAAGTCATGAGTGAGAGCAGTTGTCCTTGGTAGAACAGGTCGTTGCAGGCTTCATCGAGAATATTCGCTGCGCACCGGAAATCTCTCGACGCGAACGCATGGAACATCGCATCGTCGAGCATGCCGTTGTCGCGAAACCACTGCGCCGCGCGGTGATGCAGCGCGGACATCAGCGAGGGATCGGCCTCGCCGAGTCGTTTCTGCATGAACTGCGAGAACAGGTGGTGGTAGCGAAACCAGCGTCCGTCTTCGTCGAGGGAGAAGATGAAAAGTCCCTGGCGTTGCAGTTGTTCGATGATCGCGCGGCTGTCGCTGCGTTGTCCCACTTCATCGCAAAGCGCAGCGTTGAACTGTCGAAGCACGCAAGATTCGATCAGAAAACGTTGCACCGCTTCGCTCTGCGCCGAAAAGACGTCTTCGGCAAGGAAAGCACCGACAGCGCGGTTTCCGCCAGAAAGACTGTCAAGCCGCTCCGCCCAGTTGTCAAAGCTTCCTACAGATAGCGACAGCAGTTGCAGCCCTGCTGGCCATCCTTCCGTCTTGGTACAAGCCAGATCTATCAGCTCTGCGCTTGGCAGTGTCGAGTGGTTATTTTCGAAGAATAGTTGCGCTTCCTGCCGCGAAAAACGAAGCGCCTGCGCGTCGATTTCGCCCAGATCGCCGCGAGCGCGCAACCGGGCCACACTGATTGACGGCTCTGCCCGGCTCGAAATGGCGAAGTGCAGATTTCCCGGGGCGTCTCGCAACATGCACTCAAAGAACCTTTCGGAGTTCGCGTTTCCCAAAGCGTGAAGATCGTCGACGAACAGATACAGTTCCCCAGTCGCGCGCTCAAGCTCATTGCACAACATTGCGCTGATAGTTTCGGGCGATGCATTGATGTGCGCTTCGAACAGACCTTGCAAGGCGGTATCCAGCCCGGCGACGGTCCGCGCAAGAGCAGTCGCGCAATGTAGGGCGACTTCCTGGAACGACGAGCCGATGTCGGCGACGCTAAGCCATGCGATCGAGTCATGCCCAGATGCGCGCAGCGCTTCATACAGCTGCGCCATCAACAGGCTCTTTCCGTATCCGGCGGGCGCACGGATTAGCAGTAGTCGTCGCGCAAGAAGGTGCGCCAGTGCAGCGGGCAGCACTTCGCGCGGTACTGCCGCCCCCGCTCTGCTGGGCGGACGTAATCGCGTTGCGACGATGGGGACCATTTGTGTCTTCATCCGTGCCCTCGGTCGGGGTAGGTTCGCCGTACGGTTGGTGGGTTCCGGCTTTCTGTCCCCGTATTCTTTGTCTCCTCTGACTGGAGCATACACGCGCACCGATGCGGCGACGCCTATCCAAAGATAGGTATTGCCGCAAACAAGCTCGCTAAGCACGCCAGACTGAGCGAGAAAACAAAGCGTCAGCCGCGCACCCGGGAAAACACTGAGGTACGGCCCAGGACCGGCACCGGCTTGGACGGCAGCGGACGTATCGCTAGAGGCAGCCTTCACGGTGTCCGTGACCTTCCTTTATGCAGGTGTACCTACCTGCGCGGATCACTAGCATTTCGACATACACAGCACTTTTCGGACGGGTCTCTTTGCGTCTCAGAGCCCGGCGGCGCCGGTGAACGGTGCCACGAAGTGCGAGAAACACAGAAGGAGACATCGACATGCAAATCTTTTTTCCTCTCGCAGGTTGTATCGGCCTTTCAGGATCGGAGATCGCCCCAAGCGACGGTTGCTTGGTGGGGCGTCCTTTCGTGACCAAATCGACCGCTGTTCGGTAGGGAGAAACAAAATGGACTCCCAGATCGACACTCGAAACCTACGCACGTGTTTTGGACGATTCGCGACGGGTGTGACGGTCGTTAGCTATCGCTCCACCGAAGGAGTGCGTGGCGTCACGATGAACTCGTTCACCTCGGTTTCCCTTGACCCGCCGCTTTTGCTGATTTCCGTTGCTCGCAGTTCGCGGACGTTCGAGGCGATTGAGTCGCAGCCGTTCGCCGTCAACGTGCTTGGTTCCGCGCAAATGGATGTGGCGCTGCATTTCGCAGGCCGGCCCAAGGATGGCATTCGCATCGCTTGGGACGACGATGGCAACGGTGAGGCCACGCCCGCGCTTGCTGATGCAATCGCTGTTTTCCAGTGCAAGCCGTGGCGACAGTACGATGGCGGCGATCACGTTCTCATCGTCGGCGAAGTGACCTCGTGCATCGTACGTGACGGCGAGCCACTTGCCTTTCACGACGGCCGGTTCACGAGCATCGGTTTGCCCATGATGGATGCGCCTCTCGTGTTCAGTCTTGATGGGAGACCCGTTCCTGCCTGGGCGGGCGCAGCGCATCGGATCCATCGCCGGGCCGAATGTGGCTGAGCCAGTAGGGCTTCGTTCGTAACTGTCTTCAAACACGACATCCGGGGGCCACCATGGATCCCACACGTACGTCTTTGCGTTTGCTGGTCGACAAATGGCTTGCGCCGACGCTGGCGACGACCCCGGCGCACATCCTTCGGTTTGGGCGCACATCTAGAGGCGTGCGGTACGTATCCATCGAAGTCTTGCGACAGGCCGGCCCGCTCACGATCGTCTTTTTTCAACACCGGGATCGCTTCTGGCATGTGTTTCCACCTAGCACCGACCGTCCTGTGATGAAAGTCTGCCTGCAGGCAGCGTAGCGTCCATAGGCATTTGAGGTGCACTCATCTTTAACTGAATCGATTATCCGAACGGAGGAGACGTGAAAATCACGCTTTTTGCACAAGCCGCATATAGGGGTTTGCCGAACGACTTCGAACACACGTACGAGTCGGTTTGCAGCACACCATACTCCCTTGCGAATGAGGATGGCATCTATTCGACCATCCGCGATTTCCTTGATGTCCTGATGTGCGCGGCGAGGGCAGGCTTCGACGGGCTCGCTGTCACGGAACACAGCCAGTCGGCTTACGACATGGTGCCGAATCCAGACCTGATCGCCAGCGCTCTCGCATATATGACCGAGACGGAGAATATTCCCGTGGCGATCATCCCGATGGGCCGGTCCCTCGGCAAAGCGAAGGAGCCGCTTCGGGTCGCCGAGGAATACGCCATGATCGATGTCATGAGTGGTGGCCGACTGGTTGCCGGGTTTCCAATCGGCCTGTCGTACGACGCTGCAATCAATAACGGCATTGCGCCGATTGACATTCGCCCGCGCTTCGACGAAGGGCTCGAACTGATTCTCCGGACCTGGAACAGCAAGGACCCGTTCGCTTTCAACGGCCGTTTCAGCCAGCACTCAAAGGTCAATATCTGGCCACGCCCGTTGCAGGAAAACATTCCTGTCTACATCACCGGCATTGGCAATCCCCGGACGATGCAGATGTGCCTCGAGCGCAACATGGCGTTCAACTATCTAAGCTGGTTCGGCGCAAAACTCACCGGGAAGCGCATCTTCGACCGTTTCTGGGAAACGGCGGACCGGGTTGGCGTGCCGCGCAATCCTTACCGCATGGGATTCGTGCAGACGATCGCTGTTGCGGAAACCGATGCACAGGCCGAGGAGGACTACGCACGCCACCTCGAGTACGGGTTCCGAAAGGGGCTCGGATCGATTCCGATGGAAAAGCTCGGCCTGCCGGGCGGGATCGATATCAAGGGCGTGGAAGCGCTGGTCAAGGATCCGGGCGATTTCGGCATGGTTCGTCAGATGCGCAACGCCACATACCGGGACCTGGTTGATGCCGGCTGCGTTATTGCAGGCAGCCCGGCCACGGTGCGTGAGCAGCTGGCCGAATACATGAAGTTGTATGGAGTCGGCAATCTCCACGCAATGCTGACGTTCGGCTCATTGCCTAAACACCTCGCAATCAAGAACGTTGAGCTGTTTGCGAAGGAGGTGGCGCCTTATCTCCGCGGCATGTGGAAGGACTCCGGGTACGAACACCATTGGTGGCCGGCCAAGCTCGGCGGACGACCTGCCCCGGTCGTCAGCGGTACGAGCGCCACCGATCAGGGTGCCGCGGCAGAACCGAAGGCCGAGCGGGGTGTTCAGTCGCATTCCGTAACCGCGAATTCCCGCTAACAAAGGAGACTGTCTCATGAATACGCCCACGCAACACACAGGTCCGAAAATCAGCGAAAAGACGCTGCACGTCTGGAATGGACGGATCAAGATGCGGGTCAAAGTGGCAGGCACCGGGCAGCCGCTCGTTTATCTGCATCCGTCTGCCGGCCTTGCCTGGGACCCGTTCCTCTCGTGGCTCTCAGAACATTTCACAGTTTATGCGCCCGAGTTCCCAGGCACCAGCGTTGGTGACGCCTACGCCATCCACTCGATACATGAGCTGAGCGACATCGTGCTTCTGTACGAAGAGGCGATCAGGGCACTCGGTCTTGAGAAACCGGTTCTCGTCGGACAGTCATTTGGCGGAATGCTGGCAGCGGAGCTGGCGGCAACTTTCCCCGAGTTGGCATCACGAGTCATTCTGCTAGATCCCATTGGCCTGTGGCGCGAAGACATGCCAGTGGCCGACTGGATCTCTATTCCGCCCGCAGAGTTGCCGCCGCTGCTGTTTCACAACCCTTCGAGCGCCGCTGCGCAGGCCGCTCTTGCTCTCCCGGAAGATCTGAACATTGCCGCCGCGGCGATTGCTGCGCGCGTATGGGCGTTCGGCTGCACGGGCAAGTTCGCATGGCCAATACCGGAACGCGGACTCAGCCGCCGCTTGCATCGACTGGTAGCGCCCCTGCTCCTCGTCTGGGGACGAAACGACAGCCTCGCGCCTGTCAGCTATGTCGACGACTGGCGCGCGCACTTGCCTAGTTGCACGACCGCCATCTTCGACGAGTGCGGCCACATTCCTCAGGTCGAGAAGTTGGAAGAAACGATTGCAGCCGTCAGTGCTTTCATGCAGTTGACAGAGACGACAAGCAACGTGCAGTAGGAGTCATGGATCGTGGCAAAGCCAAATGAAATATTGCTCAAATAGGACTCCTATTCATGAAAGGGGGAGACATGTTAAGTACGTCACGCAAGCTGGCGACGGCTCTCGCACTGACGTGGTTGCTTCAATCGAATGCGAATGCAACTGAAAACGGCCTGATTAGCTACCCTGTAGGCGTAAATACCGTGTTGAACGGGGTGCTCCCGCAACCGGGGGAGACGCAGTTCTATAACTACACGCTCTACTACAATGCGAACAAGTTCGCCGGATCGAGCGGAGAAAGCCTCATTCCCGGTTTTCATCTGAACACGTTTGCCGATGCTCCTCGCGCGATTCATACATGGGGCACGATGCTCGGCCCCTTTACGTTGTCGAGCGGCGCGATAGTCCCGTTCATTTATCTGCACGCGAGTACGCCAGCGGGAACCGGCAACCGTACCGCGCTGGGGGACATCATTCTTGAGCCTTGGCTGATTGGCTATTCGAACCCATCGCACTCTTTCTTCGCTTTTTTCGCGACCGATGTCGCGGTTCCCAGTGGTGCTTACTCGCCAAACCGGATAGCAAACACGGGACTGAATACCTACGCGCTAATGCCGTATCTCAGTTTGACGTGGTTCCCAACCCCCGCCGTCGAGATTTCCACCACCTCGCTCGTGGAGATCAACTCACCCAATTCCGCGACGCATTACCACTCGGGCGCAGTCGCGGTGCTCGACTACCTTGTCGGCTACTCGCTTAACAAACAGGCCCAGCTTGGCGTGCAAGGCTATCTTCTGAAGCAGTTCAGCGACGATACGGTCAACGGCGCGCCGGTGCCGGGTGGTGGTTTCCGTGGACAAGCCGTGGCTATTGGGCCCCAGATTCGCTACATGTGGTCGCAGACCTCTGGAATTGTCTTCAAGTACCAGCACGAGTTCGCAGTCCGCAATCGGCCGCAGGGCGACAAGGTGTGGATGGAGCTGAGCTTCCCTTTGTGATCCATCGCGACCAATCCGGACAGCTTGCGGCTGATCTGGCCGTTTTGGCGCGACTCTCGTTGGTGAACGGTATGAAAGTCGTCCAGGTTGTGCCGGAGTTGTCTGAACCGCCAGTGGCGCTCACGATTGGAAACTTTGACGGGGTTCATCGCGGACATCAGGCAATGCTTTCGATATTGAGGGAGGCAGCGTGTCGACGAAACCTTCCCGCCTGTGTGCTGACGTTCGAACCTCATGCCAAGGAATTTC
>Ga0207426_1002011_pt1 | contig 14353 bp, 11 predicted proteins | sample AraplaMF_Cvi_mMS_FD_184265 | JGI IMG/M metagenome (GOLD analysis project Ga0207426, IMG submission 184265) | Arabidopsis root microbial communities from the University of North Carolina, USA - plate scrape MF_Cvi_mMS (SPAdes) (version 2) | ecosystem: Host-associated > Plants > Roots > Endosphere...
CCTGCCGCGGGTTGGGCTCCTTGGACACCTCGACGTCCAGGCTGATCACCTTGGCGTCGAGCTTCTGGACTTTGTCCAGCTTCAGCTTCTCGGCCACGTGCTTGCGGAACCGCTCGGGCACCTCTGTTTTGCGGCCCTTGACGACGATGTCCACGCAGAACTCCGTTCCCGGATCGCTCCGCTCATCAGGCGGAGCAATTCCTTCTTGCACCAGGCTCCGGTGGTTGCCGAAGCCTCGGACTTGGCGACTTTCACCTCCTCCTCCCCCGACGACAAGCTCTCCACTCCCCCGTTTTCAGGGTCGGCTCAAACGCCCCTGAACGCATTCATCACGACATTCGAGGCAAAACACCCGCCAAGTCCTCACAACCGAACATAGCTCTCCCGGACGGATGTCGGCACCCCCTCGGAGCCCTCGGCTCCATTTGGGTGACTTTTCCTCGTCGTCTACCCACCGCGTGGTAAAGACACCGTCACTGCCTCCTCGATGGCGAAAGCACTGCGCGGCGCGGCCACCACCGCGGCCCCGACGACCCGGCCACCGACCTCCGCGACCGCCCGGGCCGCCTCGGCGAGGGTGGCCCCCGTGGTCACCAGATCGTCCACCAGCACCACTGACCGCCCCGTCAGCAGCCTCCCGGCCGCACCCGGCACCGCCAGTGCACCGGCGACGTTCGCCAGCCGCTCCCGGGCGCTCAGCCCCGCCTGGTCGGACACCGCACGACGCTGCCGCACCACCGCGAGCACCCGCGCTCCCGCGCCCGACCGCCGCAGTTCCCGCGCCGCCGCCAGCGCCGTCCTGCGCACCGGGTCATGGCCCCGCCCGGCCACGGCTCTCCTGGCCGAAGGCACCGGCACCAGCAGCTGGTGGCTCCCGCCTCCCAGCCCCCGCACGGCCCCGGCCAGCACCTCTCCGAGCGGACCGGCCAACCGCAGGGCGCCGCGCTCCTTGTGCGCCAGCAGCACCGCCCGCACCTCGTCGGCGTACGGCGCCCCGGCCCACACCCGGGGCAGACCCGCCGGAGCCGGCCACGGACGCACCCGCCGCGGCCCGCGCCCGTCCCGGGCCAGCGCCCGGCGACACTCCGCGCACAGCTCCGTACGCGGCCGGCCACACCCCGCACAGTCGACCGGCAGCACCAGACCGGCCAGTTCGCGCCACACCCCCTGCATGACTCCACTGTCCCGCCGTCCACGCCCGGCCACCACCCCTGTGGACAACCATGGCCGCGGAGCTGCGGATCTGCGGAACGGGGTGCTGGTGGACGCGCCGGCCCGCGGCTCCGGAGAGCAACGGAACCGGAGGTCAGCGGGTACGGAACAGGTCGGCGGCGGGCCGGATCACCCGCACGCCGCGGCGGCCGGGAGCCGTCCGGTCCCGGCATTCGGAGTCGGTCCGATGCCGTCTTCCTTCACGCGCCCGGCCGTCCGCCCCGGCGCCGATCACGGGTCACCGACCACCGGCCGCCGATCCCCCGCGCTGCTCACGCCACCACTCACCCCGGATAGACCGGCGCCGTCCCGTCCTTCGCCACGGTCTTCCAGTTCGCGTCCGGAGGGAGCCGCACGATGCCCTCCGTGGCATCGGCGATCAACGGCCTGGTCTCGTCCTCCGAGGCCGCCACCGCGATGACGCCGTTGACGCCGGGCAGGGTCTGCGCGTTGGACGCCGAGCCGTCGGTCTCCATGAACTGCATCTGCTGCACTCCGCCGGACTCCCGCCCGACGACCACCAGCCTGCTGCCGCCCGCCCAGGACGCGGCGACCACGTCCTCCAACTGCGGTGCGATCGGCCGCAGTTCCTGCACCGAGAGCTCCGGGTGCGCCGAACTTCCGCCGCGCTCGACCCGGCCCAGCTGGAGCGTCGTACGGCCCTTGTCCTCCACCAGAACCGCGATCCGGATGCCGTCGGCGGCCACCTTGATCGCCTTGATCCGCCGGTCGCCGAGCCCGGGCACCGCCACCTTTTCGGGGGCGCTCTTGCCCTCGCGCAGCCGCAGCAGCCGCGAGCCGTGCGCGTCGCGATCCGCGATCCACAGGTCGCCCAGGCCGTCCCAGCTCGGCGTGGTGAGCCCCGTATCGGGGTTCTTGGCCGCACCCGTACTGGTCAGCAGCGGATCGCCGCGCCCGATGCCGTCCTCCATGGCCGCCACGTACAGGGACCGGCCGTCGCTCGACACACCGGCCGCGGTGTCCTCGCCGCGCGAGATGGCGACCGAGCGCAGCGGGGTCTTGCCCGTGCCGAACGGCCCGCGCACCGGCATCGGTTCGGTGGCCGAGTCCGACATGCCGACGACCTTGTGGTCGGCGTCGATGAAGTACTCCTTGCCCGAGCCCCCGATGGTCGGGGACGGGGCGAAGTCGCGCTCGGCCTGCTCCTGGGACAGCGCGCACAGCGAGTTGCCGCTGTTGTCCTCGAGCTCCACCTCGCTGATCTTCGAAGCCCGTGTCATGTCCTGGACGGTGAAGAAGAGTTGAGCCGCCATCTGCTTGCACTGGGCGGCGTCGGTGTTCACCGCGCCCTTGCTGAGCTTGACCCGCAGCGCGTTGGAGTCGTCCAGCGCCAGATCATGCGCGGCGAGCCGGGTGCCGGTCGGGAAGGCCGAAGTCGTCACATGGTTCAGCCAGTCGGTCGGCCCGGACAGCAGCGCCTCCACGCTGGAGGTGATCGGCTTTATTCGCTGCCGCAGGTAGACGGGGTCCGCGACGAGCACGTTCTTGCCCGCCTTCGGCTCCCCCGATTCCGAGTTGTAGGACGCGAAGTAGTACTTGTTGACGGAGCGGTAGATGCGCTGGAAGTCGGACAGCCCGAGCACCAGCCCGTTGGGCAGCCGGTCGATACGCCACTGGCCGCCCTCCTTGATGAGGTGGATCGTCTGGCGGTACGGCCGCTCCTCGGGGGTGTAGGCGTGGTGGTCGTCCACCGCCGCCACCTGGCTGCCGGAGAGGGTGACCGTGTAGCCGTTCGAGTCCTCCCGGTTGGGCAGGGACTTCGGCTCGGGCTTCGGGCGCTCCTGGAGCACATTGGTCACCTGGAACGGCCGCCAGGTCCGCTTCGCCGACTTGGCCAGATACTGGGTGGCCGTACGGAAGTCCGCCTCGTCACTGGTCGTGGCGTCGAGGAAGCTGCGCACGATGTTGGTCGGCTGCGCGCCGTCCTGCGGGGGAACGCCGTAGACCCGCACCTGCGACTCGCCCTCGGAGCGCGGCGACTGGTCGACCGCCGTGACCTCCCCGCTGTCGGGCATCGACGCACACCCGGCCAGCAGCGCCGCCGCGCAGCCGAGCAGCAGCACCTTCCGCACCGGCCCGGCAGCCCTGCGAGCGCGCCCGCGGGAACCGGTCCCCTCCCCGCGCTCGCCTCCGCGCTCAGTTTCCACGCAGCCCGCCTTCCCGATCCACGCCCCGTTCGGCTTCCTGCTCGGCCCCGCCCTCGCGGTCCGGCTCATCGGCGCGCACGCTGTCGCCGTGCGCCGCCTCTTCGCTCCGTACACTCCCGCCCTGCGGCACCACCCGGGCGCCGCTGCCGGGCAGTGCCACCGGGTCGGCCGCCGGCCAGGACACCTTCGGCTCCGGGACAGCGGCCGCGTCACCCGCCTCCGGGGTACGCGCCTGCACCGGGATCGTGGACGCCTTGTGCTCCGCCCCGGCCCTCGGCCGCCCCGACTCGTCCAGTCCGCGGTGGCGCCGCGAGTCCTCCGGCTCCAGGGGGATCGGGGACCCGCGCAGCGTCTCACCAGCCGTACGGGGCAGCGTCAGCCGGAACTGCGAGCCGCCGCCCGGCTCGCCCCAGGCCTGCAGCCAGCCGCCGTGCAGCCTGGCGTCCTCGACGGCGATGGACAGGCCCAGCCCCGTACCGCCGGTCGTGCGGGCCCGGGCCGGGTCCGCACGCCAGAAGCGGTTGAAGACGCGGGCGGCCTCGCCGGGCTTGAGGCCGACGCCGTAGTCGCGCACCGCGACGGCCACCGCGCCGCCGCTGCGGCTGCCCGCGGACGCCAGCCGCACCACCACGTCGCGGCCCTCGCCGTGCTCGACGGCGTTGACGACCAGATTGCGGAGTATGCGCTCCACCCGGCGGGTGTCGGCCTCGGCGATCACGGGCTGCTCGGCGCCGCGCACCACTATCCGGGTGCCCTTGCGCTCGGCGAGCGGCTCGGCACCTTCGATGACGCGGTGCACCACATCGCGCAGATCGATCGGCTCGGCCTCCAGCGCGGCCGCCCCGGCGTCGAACCGGCTGATCTCCAGCAGCTCCGCGAGCAGGGATTCGAAGCGGTCGAGCTGGCCGCGCAGCAGCTCGGCGGAGCGTGCGGTGACGGGGTCGAACTCGTCCCGCACGTCGTGGATGACATCGGCCGCCATCCGCACGGTCGTCAGCGGCGTACGCAGCTCGTGCGAGACGTCGGAGACGAAGCGGCGCTGCATCCGCGAGAGCTCCTCCAGCTGCTGGATCTTGACCTGGAGGTTCTGCGCCATCTTGTTGAAGGACTCGCCCAGCCGGGCGATGTCGTCCTCGCCGGTGACCTTCATCCGCTCCTGGAGGAGGCCGGCGGCCAGCCGCTCGGAGATCCCCGCGGCCATCCGTACCGGCGTGACGACCTGCCGGACCACCAGCCAGGCGATCGCGCCGAGCAGGATCACGACGAAGACCCCGGCCGTCGCCAGCGTCCCCGTGACCAGCTTGAGCGACTCCTCTTCCTGGCTGAACGGGAAGAGGTAGTAGAGCTGGTACTGGTTGCTGTTCACGTCGTTCAACCGCTTGCCGATGATCAGCGCGGATACGCCGTCGTCCGAGCCGATGCGCTTGATCTCGGTGTACTGGCGGAACGTCCCGGACTTGGTCTCCAGCTTCCGCCGCAGTTCGAGCGGCACGCTCCGCTCGGGATCGACGTCGCCGGAGGCGCGCGGGCCACGGGTACCGGGGCTGGAGTCGCCGAACGGCTCGTCGGAGTCGGAGCTGAGCGCCACGACGGAGAAGACGCCCTGCCCGCCGCTGGCGAGCTGCTCGACCAGGCCGGTCAGCCAGGTCGCGGAGTCCTGGGTGCCGCGGTTGCCGGTGCGCGCGATGTCGTCGGGCCGGGTGTCGTCGGCGCCGTCGGCCATCTTCTGGGCGACGCTGAAGCCGCCCACGGCCTGGCTCTGCGCGGCCTGCGCCTTGGCCGTGAGCAGGCCGTTACGAACCTGGCCGACGACCACCACGCCGAGCAGCAGCACCACGGCCAGCGACATCAGCAGCGTGGTCGCCACCACGCGCAGCTGGATGTTGCGCCGCCACAGCCGCAGGGCGGGCAGCAGCGGCCGCCGCACCCAGCGGCTGAAGAGCCGGAGCAGGGGGTGCACCGGCCCGCTCACCGCGCCGTCGGGCAGCAGCTGCCCTCCGCGCAGCAACCAGGCGGACACCTTCCCGGAAAAGGACATATCACCCGCCGGGCCGACGGTGCGCCCCCGCTTTCCCTCCGGGGCCGAACCGTCCCGGGTCATCTCAGCTGGGCCCGGCCTTGTAGCCGACCCCGCGCACGGTCACCACGATCTCCGGCCGCTCCGGGTCCTTCTCGACCTTGGAGCGCAGCCGCTGCACATGGACGTTGACCAGCCGGGTGTCGGCGGCGTGCCGGTAGCCCCAGACCTGCTCGAGCAGCACCTCACGCGTGAACACCTGCCACGGCTTGCGCGCCAGCGCCACCAGCAGATCGAACTCCAGCGGGGTCAGGGCGATGGACTGCCCCTCGCGCTTCACCGAGTGGCCCGCCACATCGATGACCAGGTCACCGATCGCCAGCTGCTCGGGCGCCGGCTCCTCCGAGCGCCGCAGGCGCGCCCTGATGCGGGCCACCAGCTCCTTGGGCTTGAACGGCTTGACGATGTAGTCGTCCGCGCCCGATTCGAGCCCGACCACCACGTCCACCGTGTCGCTCTTGGCGGTCAGCATGACGATCGGCACGCCGGACTCGGCGCGGATCAGCCGGCACACCTCGATACCGTCCCGGCCCGGCAGCATCAGATCGAGCAGGACAAGATCGGGCTTGGTCTCGCGGAAGGCCGCAAGGGCCTTGTCACCGTCCGACACAAACGACGGTTCAAAGCCTTCGCCGCGCAGCACGATGCCGAGCATCTCTGCCAGTGCGGTGTCGTCGTCGACGACCAGGACGCGTCCCTTCATTCGGCCATCATCCCATTACCTGATCGTGACTTACTCCATCGTGATGTGGAACACACCCCTGCCAGGCCGTTCCGGGTCACCGGCGACACCACTCCGGCCTCCGTGACGATCGCCGTCACCAGCTCCGCCGGAGTGACGTCGAAGGCCGGGTTGTAGGCCTGTGCGCCCAGCGGAGCCACCGGTATGCCGGTGCCCGCCTCCGCCCCGGGCCCCTGCGCATACGGCAACGAGAACTCCGTCACTTCATGGCCCGGCCGCTGCTCCACCTCGATGTCCGACCCCTCCTCGGTCTCCAGATCCACCGTGCTGGTCGGGGCCACCACCACGAAGGGAACGTGGTGGTACCGCGCCAGTACCGCCAGGGGATAGCTGCCGACCTTGTTCGCCACCGATCCGTCCGCCGCGATCCGGTCCGCGCCGATCAGCACCGCATCCACCTCACCCCCGGCGAACAGCGACCCTGCCGCGCCGTCCGGGAGCACCGTGTACGCCATACCCGTCCGGGCCGCCTCGTAGGCGGTCAGCCGCGCCCCCTGCAGCAGCGGCCGCGTCTCGTCCACCCAGAGACGGCGCAGCTCACCGGCACGGTGCGCCGCCAGCGCCACCGCCAGGGCGGTGCCCTCGCCCCCGGACACCAGCGCCCCGGAGTTGCAGTGCGTGAGGATCCGGTGACCGCCGCCCGGCAGCAGCTCGCCCAGCAGCCCCAGCCCGTGCGCCGCCATGCGTGCGCTGGCCTCGATGTCCTCGTCGTGCACGGCCCGCGCCTCGGCCAGCGCCGCTGCCGCCTGGGCGTCGGGCCCGCCGGCCGCCGCGGTGCGGTACGCGGCAGCCGCCCGTCGTACGCCCCAGCCCAGATTGACCGCGGTCGGCCGGGCCTGCGCCAGCGCCTCCGCCGCCTCTTCCACGTCGAAGCCCCGCGCCGCGGCCAGCGCGACGCCATAGGCACCGGCGATGCCCAGCAGCGGCGCCCCGCGCACGGCCAGCGTCCGGATCGCCTGGACCAGCGCCGGGACGTCCGTGCAGACGAGCTCGACCTCCTCGGCCGGCAGCCGGGTCTGATCAAGGAGGACCACGACGGGCCCCTCGGGCGGCTCCTCCCAGCGCAACGACGGAATGGTGAGCGCCTCGACGCCCGCCTCGGATACCTCGTACTGATCGCCCATCCGTTCAGTCTGCCGCCGATCGCCCCTCCAGCAGAAGGTCTCCTCGCACTCCGGGCACCGGTACACAACGGCGACAGCCATGACACGATGACTGCCACCGCGGACCCCGGACCCCGGCCGCCCCGGCGGACGGGCAGCAAGAAGGAGCGACGATGAACAACTCTCCGGGCTGGGCTTCGCCCGGATCCTCTCCCTCCGAAGAGCCGGGCCGCGGCACTCAGGAACAGCCCCCTCAAGAAGACCAGTACGCCTCCGGCGAGCAGTCGCCCCCACCGAACTGGTCCAAGGAACAGCCGCCTTCCGGCCAGTGGTCGGCCCCCACCGGCATCCCCGGCCAGAGCGGCCCCCACGGGAACAGCGGCCGCAGCAGGGCCGGCGACCGTGCCCGTGCGTCGTCGCCCGGAGCAGGCGGTGCCGACTGGGGCGGCCACTCCGGTCAGTGGGGCGGCCACCCCGGCAACCAGCCCCCTTGGGGCGGCGCCTGGGCACCGGCGCCGCAGGCCGCCAAGCCCGGTGTCATCCCGCTGCGCCCGCTCGCCGTCGGCGAGATCCTCGACGGTGCGGTCGCCACCATGCGCGCCCACTGGCGCACGGTCCTGGGCATCTCGCTGATCGTCGCGGTCGTCGCCCAGACCGCCATCACCGCCGTCACCGGCATCTGGTTCCAGGGCTCCGGCCGCGAGCCCTCGCTGTCGAGCGACAATGTCCCGCCGCTCCGCCAGACCCTGAACGACATGGGCAGTTCGCTCGCCGCCAGCGGCATCACCTCGGCGATCGGGCTGCTCGCCACCATCGTCGTCACCGGGCTCCTGACCATGGTCGTGAGCCGTGCCGTCCTGGGCCGCTCGGTGACCGCCGGGGAAGCCTGGCGCGACGCGCGCCCCCAGCTCCCCCGCCTGCTCGGCCTGCTCGTCCTGCTGCCCCTGATCATCATGGCGATAGTCACGGTCGGCATGGCTCCCGGCCTGATCCTCACCGCCACCGGCACCGGCCCGCTGGAAGCGGGCCTGCTCCTCACCCTGCTCGGCGGGCTGGCCGCCTGTGTGGTGAGCGTCTGGCTGGGGGTCCGCTACAGCCTCGCCTCCCCCGCCCTGATGCTGGAGAAGCAGGGCGTCATCCCTGCCATGCGCCGCTCCGCGAAGCTCGTACGGGGCAGTTGGTGGCGCGTGCTGGGGGTGCAGCTCCTTGCTTTCCTCCTGGTGGGCATCGTCGAGTTCATCATCCAGATCCCGGCGACCATCGCCGCCTTCCTCATCGGCGGCGAGAGCCTCATCGACTGGGCGAACGGCACCAGCAACACCACCAGCTGGTCGTTCCTGATCGTGCTGGGCATCGGAGCCGTCATCAGCTCCACCATCACCTTCCCGATCACCGCCGGCGTCACCGCGCTCCTGTACGTGGACCAGCGCATCCGCCGCGAGGCACTCGACCTCGAACTCGCCCGCGCCGCGGGTCTCCCCGGCTACGGCGCCGACGCTCCCGCCGCGCCCCCGGCCACGCCCGCTCCCACAACCACCGGACAGGCGCCGACCGCTGCCGCTCCGGCCCCCGACGACGCCCGGGCGCACCGAGCGGAGGCGGACAACTCCACGCCGGACAGCCCCAGTACAGTCGTCTCGCCGAAGGACGGCACCGAAGCAGACACCCCCGAGGCGGGCACCACCGGCAGCACGGCCCCCACGGACCCCACGGCCACCGGCACCACGCCCGCCGACGGCCCCGGGCAACGCCCCGACGACGCCGCGCCGGGAAGCTGATGCGGTGACCAGAGGGGGGAACATGACCGCGCTCGGACGCCTCATGGCGCGCTCCGACGACGACATACCGGTGAGGACTCCACGCGTCCCCGCCCGCGAGGCGGCCGAACGCGAGCTGTCCGATCCCCGGTACCACCAGCACGACCCCAACCCGATCCAGCAGGCCCTCGATTGGCTCTGGGCGCGCGTCGACGACCTCTTCACGGCGGCCGCCGGCACCACCCCGGGAGGCTGGATCGGACTCCTGGCCATCGCCGCCTTCGTCGTTCTGCTGATCGTCGCCCTCCGGCTGCGGCTCGGTGCGGTGCGCCGCACCCCGACCACCAGCGGCGCACTCTTCACCGAAGCACCCCGCACCGCGGCCGAACACCGTTCGGCCGCGGACCGGCACGCCGCCGAGGGCCACTGGAACCAGGCGATCCAGGACCGCATGCGCGCCCTCGTCCTCGCCCTGGAAGAGCGCACACTGCTCACCCCCGGCCCCGGCCGCACCGCTGACGAAGCCTCCGCCGAAGCCGGCCGGGCGTTTCCCGCGTACGCCGACCGGCTCCGCACCGCGGCCCGCACCTTCGACGACGTCACATACGGCGGCCGCCCCGGAACGGAAGAGGCGTACACCCTCCTGGCCGCCCTCGACACCGACCTGCAGCACGTCAAACCGGCCCTGGCCACCACCCCGACCGGGAGCCACGGATGACGACGACCGCCCCGGCCGCCCCGGCGCCCGCCGCCACCGCTCGTGGCACCTGGACCCGGTCCCGCGGCCCGCTGCTCGCACTCCTCCTGCTCGTCGTCAGCGGTGTGGTCCTGGGCGCCCTGCAGTCCGGCGAACAGCACGGGCGGCTCGACCCCCGCTCCGCGGACCGGACGGGAAGCCGGGCGCTCTCCCAACTCCTCGCCTCCCACGGTGTCTCCACCCAGGTCGTGACCACGTCCGAGCAGGCAGCCGCAGCGGCCGGCCCCGGCACCACCCTGCTCGTCACCGATCCTGACGTGCTGACGCCGGATCAGCTGACGGGTCTGCACGCCGCGACCTCCCACACTCCCGGCCGCACCGTCCTGCTCGCCCCTGGCGCGGCGCCCCTCGAAACCTTCGCCCCCGGCGTCCGGATGAAGCCCCCGGCCGGTGTCTCGGTGCGCGGGCCCGCCTGCGCCCTCCCCGAGGCCCGCCGCGCGGGCAGTGCTCTCCTCGGCGGCCTCCGCTACGTCACCGACGCCGCCGGAGCCGACCGTTGCTACCCCGGCGGCGGCCACCCCTCTCTGCTGCGCCTGCCGGCCCCCGGCAGCGGCCGCGACACCGTCCTCCTCGGCTCCGCCGACCTCTTCTACAACCACCATCTGGCCGAGCGCGGCAACGCCTCGCTCGCCCTGCAACTCCTCGGTACGCACAAGCATCTGATCTGGTATCTCCCCTCCGTGAGCGACCCGTCATCCGCTCAGGACGACCAGCGCAGCTTCTTCGGCCTCATCCCTTCCGGCTGGCGCTGGGCCCTGCTCCAGCTCGTCCTCGCCGCCGTGTGCACTGCCGTGTGGCGTGCCCGTCGCCTCGGCCCCTTGGTCGCGGAGAAGCTCCCCGTAACCGTCCCTGCCGCCGAGACCACCGAAGGCCACGCCCGCCTCTACGAGCAGGCCAACGCCCGCGACCGGGCCGCCGACGTGCTGCGTTCGGCAACCCGCACACGTCTCGCCCCCCTCCTCGGCGTGGCCTCGGCGCACGCCCACACTGCCGACGTCCTTCTGCCCGCCGTCCACGCCCACTTGGCCTCCGTCCCCGACGCCGGCGCCGACCTCCACGCCCTGCTCTTCGGCCCGGCCCCCGCGGACGACAAGGCCCTGGTGCACTTGGCCGACCAACTCGACGCACTCGAATCCTCGATCGTTTCCCAAGAGAGGCACGCCCCCCGTGAGCACCCCGACCGCTGACAGCGCCCGAACCTCCCTGGAGGACCTGCGCACCGAGATAGCCAAGGCCGTCGTAGGCCAGGACCCCGCCGTCACCGGGCTGGTCGTCGCACTCCTCTGCCGCGGTCATGTGCTTCTCGAAGGCGCTCCCGGCGTCGCCAAGACCCTGCTCGTCCGCGCCCTGTCGGCCGCCCTCGAACTCGACACCAAGCGCGTCCAGTTCACCCCCGACCTGATGCCGAGCGATGTCACCGGCTCACTGGTCTACGACGCCCGCAGCGCGGAGTTCTCCTTCCAGCCGGGCCCCGTCTTCACCAACCTCCTGCTGGCCGACGAGATCAACCGCACGCCTCCGAAAACCCAAGCGTCCCTGCTCGAGGCCATGGAGGAGCGGCAGGTGACCGTCGACGGCACGGCTCGCCCCCTCCCCGAGCCGTTCCTGGTGGCTGCCACCCAGAACCCCGTGGAGTACGAGGGCACCTATCCGCTCCCCGAGGCCCAACTCGACCGCTTCCTGCTGAAGCTGACGGTGCCGCTTCCCGCCCGCCATGACGAGATAGACATCCTCACGCGCCACGCGGCCGGCTTCAGCCCGCGCGACCTCGGTGCCGCGGGGCTGCGCCCCGTCGCCTCGACCGCCGACCTCGACGCTGCCCGGGCCGCGGTCGCCAAGACCGCCGTCTCCCCTGAAGTCACCGGCTATATCGTCGATATCTGCCGTGCCACCCGTGAGTCCCCCTCACTCTCCCTCGGCGTCTCCCCCCGAGGCGCCACCGCCCTGCTCTCCACATCACGAGCCTGGGCCTGGCTCACCGGCCGCGACTATGTCACCCCTGACGACGTCAAGGCCCTTGCCCTTCCCACGCTCCGCCACCGCATCCAGCTCCGCCCGGAAGCGGAGATGGAAGGAGTCACCGCAGACTCCGTGATCAACGCCGTTCTCGCTCATCTCCCCGTCCCCCGCTGAGACGACACCGTGGCCCTCACCGGACGCACCGCCCTCATCTCCGCACTCGGAGCCCTCTTCGTCGGCTTCGTGCTGCCCAGCTGGCTCGGCATCCTCACCGTCCAACTCGCCTTGCTGCTAGCAATCCTGTGCGATCTCGCGCTCGCCGCGCCAGTGCGAAAGCTCCTTATCACTCGAACCGGTGACACAACAGTTCGACTAACGGGAGAAGCCACCACGTACCTCACCGTCACCAACCCGAGCCGCCGCACCCTGCGCGCCCAGATCCGTGACGCCTGGCCCCCGAGCTCCTTCCATCCCGGTGCCGACGTCCCCGATTCCCGCCACACCGTGCGCATCCCCGCCGCCGAACGCCGCCGTCTCACCACGACGCTCCGCCCCACCCGCCGCGGCGACCATCAGGCGGTACGCGTCACCGTCCGTTCCCACGGACCGCTCGGCCTGGCCGCCCGGCAAGGAAGCCGGCACGTCCCCTGGACGCTCCGTGTCCTGCCGCCCTTCACCAGCCGCAAGCACCTCCCTGCCAAGCTCGCCCGCCTCCGCGAACTCGACGGCCGCACCAGCGTCCTCACCCGCGGTGAAGGCACCGAGTTCGACAGCCTCCGCGACTACACCCCCGGCGACGACACCCGCTCCATCGACTGGCGCGCCACCGCCCGCCGGCAGAACCTCGCGGTCCGCACCTGGCGCCCCGAGCGCGACCGACGCATCCTGCTCGTCCTGGAGACCGGCCGTACCTCCGCCGGCCGCGTCGGCGACATCCCCCGCCTCGACGCCTCAATGGACGCCGCCCTGCTGCTGGGCGCCCTCGCAGCCCGCGCCGGCGACCGCGTGGACCTGCTCGCCTACGACCGCCGCATACGCGCCTCCGTCCAAGGCCGCACCGCACGCGATGTCCTCCCGGCCCTGACCGAGGCCCTGGCCCCCCTCGAATCCGAACTGGTCGAAGCGGATGCCCGCGGCCTGGCCGCCACCATCCACCGCCGCACCCCGCGCCGGTCCCTCATCGTGCTCTTCACCGGCCTGGACGCAGCTCCCGTGGAGGAAGCCCTGCTGCCCGTCCTCCCCAGCCTCACCCAGCGCAACGAACTCATCGTCGCGGCCGTGGCCGACCCCCGCATCGAGGAAATGGCCGCCGGCCGTCACACCCCCCAGGCCGTCTACGCAGCCGCCGCCGCGGAACAGACCCACGCCGCCCGCCGCCGCACCGCCGACCGCCTCCGCCACCACGGCATCACCGTCATCGACTCCACCCCTACCCGCCTGGCCCCCGACCTCGCCGACGCCTACCTCACCCTGAAGTCCGCCGGCCGCCTGTAAGGCCGCGCGACGCCGGCCCCCGGGACCCCGTCTCCGACCTACCCAACCCGGAGGAACTCCCGGGCCCCACGCAGCCGTGTACGTACCCGCCACTGCGTGGCCCTGCTGTCGAGGCGAACGTCGAGAGCCCCGGGGATACGCGCCTCCGCCCGGCACCCCACAGACAGCCGGGCCGCGTCGAGCCCATCGCGTTGGGCAATGAGTAAGCCGAGTTCGTGACGACTGAGAGCATCCGCCCCGGCGAGGTGGAACATCCCGGCCTGATCGGACACTGCGAGTTCCCACAGAGCGCATGCCAGATCATCGACATGCACCGGGCAGCGGAAGTCATCGGTGAACAGGACGCCATCGCCGGTACCGGTAGCCAGAGCGTGCACCATGCGCTCATGCACAGAGCCGCCGTGCCCAATGATCAATGATGTGCGTGCGACCGCAGCAGCCGGCGCGAGGAGTCGCACGGCGGTCTCAGCGGCGGCCTTTGCCGCGCCGTACGGGGTGACCGGATCCGGCAGACAGCTCTCGTCATAGCGAATCCGCGAACCGGAGAACACAGCGTCACTGGAAACGTGGACCAGCCGGCAACCCCTTCTCATCGCAGCCATCGCCACGTGGACCGAGCCGTCAGCGGTGACCGCCCAGTCGCTCCCTCCGCTCGTCGCATTGATGACGGCGGAGGGGGCAACCGCAGCCAGCACCTCATCAACGTGCCCGGGCACGCGAAGGTCGAGCTCGTACCACGCGACTCCGGCAAGGTCGCCAGGACGGGAACAATATGTCGCCGCCGTTTCCCAGCCCGCGGCGGTGGCTCGACGCACAAGTTCCGCCCCAAGAAACCCACTGCCGCCGATGATCAGAACCCTCATGGCGCTCATGGCGCCCCACCGTAGGGCACTCACCACTCGATGCCGACGGCCTCACCCAAAAATGGTCCCGCACCGGTCGCCGGGAGATACGAACGAGGCACTCCTAGAACGCGGAAAAGCCCCGCACCATACGGTGCGGGGCTTCCCACAAAGATTGTTCGGCGGCGTCCTACTCTCCCACAGGGTCCCCCCTGCAGTACCATCGGCGCTGAAAGGCTTAG
>Ga0207426_1002012_pt1 | contig 14347 bp, 13 predicted proteins | sample AraplaMF_Cvi_mMS_FD_184265 | JGI IMG/M metagenome (GOLD analysis project Ga0207426, IMG submission 184265) | Arabidopsis root microbial communities from the University of North Carolina, USA - plate scrape MF_Cvi_mMS (SPAdes) (version 2) | ecosystem: Host-associated > Plants > Roots > Endosphere...
GGACTCGGCTCCCGGCGGTGCGGCGGGGGCGGCGGGTACGGAGGCCGCGAGCGCCGTTGCCAGGCTCCTGATCGTCGGATGCCGGTAGACGTCCTTCATCGATAGCGAGGGCAGATCCGCGTGCTTCCTGACCCGCGCGCAGAACTGCGCCATCACCATCGAGTCGGCGCCCAGATCGTCGAAGAAGTGGCTGTCGACCGATACCTGGCCGACACGCACGACATCGGCCAGCACCGCGGCCAGAACCCCCTCGACCCCGGCCGTCGGGGCGGCGATCCCGCCCCCGACCGTGGGGGAGGCCCCCAGATCAGGGGGCATCGCTTCAAACGACTTTCCCGTCATGCTGCGCTCCCTCGGGAAGTTCCGGCCGCCGTCGTCCAGTGCCCTGGCACCGAGCGCCTTTGCCTGTTCCGGCGCCAGCCCGAGGGGGCGAACCGAGCGGTGGGTGGGGTGTCGGCACGGACGGCGAGGCCGTCGGCGGGAGGTCCAGTCCCGATGTCGTCTGCGCCGGACACGTAGAGACGGTCAGAGATCACAACCTTCGTTCGATGCTAGCGTGGGAATCGGGTGAATACATTTTGGAAATCTTTTCTCGATTACGTCACCCATTCGGCACCTGGATGCGAGAGCATTCCCCTTCGGGAGTTTCTCCATCGACGCCCCGCGCGATTCACCCGAATGGGGGTATGCGGGTGCCGTCCCTTTCTTCAGTGAGTAAGTCAACGCCTCTTGAGTGTGGGTCTGACCTGCTCATTTCGGCTGAAGCGCAGCGAATTAACGGCGATAACGGGGCCCTGGAATGACATCCGTGACGCGCCATGAAGCCGCCCTCTGGCCGGGGCCGGGGATTGCGTGGAAGAAAGTCCGGTTGCAGAGGATGTCAGGCGGTGCCTTCAGGTGAAACCTGCCGACGGCGGCGAGGGTTACGCCGGGTAATTTAGCGCGCTCATCGCAGCCGGGTGCCTGTGGGAATACGTGAGGGCCCACCGCCGCGAGGCGAGCATCGGGAGGGCGTACCGCCGCGCGGCGAGCACGGGAGGGCGTACTGCCGCGACAACGGAGTCGGCACCCGAGACGCGCCCGGAGACGGCGGCGTCTCGGGTGCCGACTCCGTTGTCGCGGGCCGGTGATCCCCGTCCGGTGGCCCCTATGGAGACGCGGCGCTGTCCGCGCGGCTGTCCGCGCGCTCGTAAACGCTGATGTGGCGCCAGCTTGCGGCGGTGTACGGCTCGCCGTTCCACCCGCCCCAGCGCTCCCGGAGCCGGAGCCCCGCGAGGCGGGCCATCAGGTCGAACTCGGGAGGGTGGGCCAGACGCAGTCTGATGGGGGAGAGCCTGATGCCCCCGCTGCTGATGCGGATGTGGTTCAGGTCGAGGACCTGGGTCAGCGGGTCGTAGCGGCCGGCGTCGAGGTCGACGTGATCGAGACCTACGTGCTCGGTGTCCAGGTACTGGTGCCCGGGGCGTGAGGGCGCGGTGGGGATACGGCACTCGACGACGAACACGCCGTCCGCGGTCAGATGGCCGGCGGCGTTCCGGAAGCATCGGACCTGATCGTCTTGGGTGAGCAGGTTACCGATCGTGTTGAAGACCAGGTAGGCGAGCCCGTAGGTACGGCCGGTGCCGACGCGGGACATGTCGCCCATGGTCACGTCGATGCGATCGCCACCCGGCTTCGCACGCATCCGGTCGACCATGTCCTGCGACAACTCGATGCCGTCCACCCGCACCCCCGCCCGCATGAGGGGCAATGCGATCCGGCCGGTACCCACCGCGAACTCCAGAGCATCCTGTTGCCCTGCGAGCCCGGCCAGAAACGCGACGGTCTCCGCCTCGTCACCGCGCGGCTCGTCGTCGTACCGCTGAGCCACCTCGTACCCGAAACTGGTCCTGGGATCGAACCCCTCCACGGAACGCTCCTCTCACGATCAGCCACCTCGGCCGAGCCCGACGAGGCTCGCGCGCCGGCGGGGGCGGACCCTATCGCCGAAGTCGCCTGCATCGCCACGTATGTGACCCTCCGCGGATGTGCTGCGCACTCGCAGGGGAGATGCCACGACAAGGGCCGGGTGCTGTGCACACGGGGTTCACCGTGTGCACAGCACCCGGCCCGGGGTGTCTCAGGGCCGGGTGGCGCCGGCCGTGGGCCTCACAAGGCGGCGGGCTGGCCGAGCCCGGCGTAGTACGTGTCGACCTCGGTGAGGTAGGCGGCTTCGGTGGTCTGGCTGTCGAAGCTGAAGCGGGGTGCGGCCTTGATCTCGTCCCTGGTATGGGTGACCGTGACCGTCCTGGAGGCCGTGTCGATGGCGCGCACGATGCCGGCGGGGACCAGGAGGCTCTTGCCGAAGACCCACACGCTGGTGTCGACGATGAGGTGCTGCCGGCCCGGCTCGTTCATCTGACGTTCCACTTGCCCCAACGTCCCGTCGGGGGTCTCCACGGTGAACCCCGTCAACGGCTCGTGCCCCTGGTAGCCCACGTCTGCCGGGTACGTCCAGATGTTCTTCATGACGGTCGGTTCCTTTCTCTCAGCACTATCGGGCCGGGGCGGCTCCGCGAGGTTGACCGCCGCCGCGACGCCACCCCGGCTCGTTACCGTGCCCTACCCAGGTAACAGAACGTCACACGCGTCAGCACCTAGAGAGAGGCCGAATCAGGGACGGAAACGACTTGGTCTCCCTACGGCGGCCGAACCTGGTACAGGGCTGCCACCTGCACTTTCGTGTGTGCTCGCAGGCGGTCGGAGGGGGGGACCGCGCGGAACCGTCGGGGTGAATCCCCTTCGTGTCCGATGCGCTGGGTAAGCGCAGGGAGGAAGGCGACGCAGACAACAACGCACGAGGCCACGGCCACACGGAGGGGGTGAAGCCCATGCCGCAGCGGGACGCGATCGGGGAGTGAGAAATGGGGGAGCGGAACGCGGCCCGATCGGGTGGTTCGGGGATTCGGAGCTCGCGCGGCGGGCACGCTTCCCGGCCACAACACCGGTGCGCGGGCCGGGGCCGCTCGGGTGGCCGGCGCTGCCCGTCGTGACCGATGTTGGCCGTCGTGACTGTGCCATCTGAAGTGAGGAGAGCTCGTGACCGCCGAATTTCCCGTACCTCAGACCGATCCTCTTGGCCCGGAGACCGAGGTCACCGAACCACAGGCCGAACTTCCCGGCCCGCAACCGGATCCCACGGCTCACGGTCACCTCACCCGTGCACAACTGACCTGGTTGGCCGACGACGGACGCTGGGAGGTCGCCGTGGTCCTCTACGGCGTCCCCGCCGACGAGTGGCCCGCCACGCAACTGCCCGGACCACAGGTGCCGACTCTCACCGCACGCGGCAAGGCGCTCGCACGCTTGGGCTACGTCCAGAACGGCCCTCGTTCCCATTACTGGGAGTGGGCCGAATGCCAGGACGGCGACCATGCGCCCGTACAGCTGATGGCGCACACCGAAGTTCACCCCACCGGCCCGGCGGGGACCCAGTGAGGGGAAGGCAGGAGAAGGGACCGTGGCTGAGGAGAGGGAACGGCCGCCGTCGGCCTCGGACCCCATACTCCTGGCCCGGCCCCGCCAACGCGGTTGACTCTTACGCCACGTAAAGACCTACGGTCCCGAGTCATGAAGATCGTTGTTCACGACACGGCGTCCGCCATGCTCGATCTCCTGCGGCGACCGCGGGGAGAACGGCCCGACGCCCTGCGAGAGATATTCCGCCCGCTCCAGAGCGTGATGTCCGTGGCGGGTGATCTGGATCTGGTCCGGATGCACCAGTCGGGCTGCGGTTTCGCCGTCGACCGCGAGGACCCGCGGTACGTGCCCGCGCTGCGCCGGATGCAGGACGCGGGGGTGTGGACTCGGATCGAGGCTGCTCTCGCCGCGGCGTGGGAGCGACTCTACGGTGCCGTGCCCGGCATCCGGCACGCCGGGACCGTGCATGTCGTGCTGGTGCTCGGCGATCCCGACGACGAACAGCTCGTCGGCCGCAGTGCCGGCTATCTCGGCATGGGGGGTATCCCCGGTGCGATCCACCTGACGATGTGGCCCACGGACACCAGCCTCCAGAAGATCGGCCATGCCGCGGCGCACGAGCTTCACCACAATGTGCGGTATGCGAACGTGGCCTGGAACCCGGCCACCGTCACGGTGGGGGAACAGGTGGTCGCCGAGGGATTGGCGGAGGCCTTCGTACGGGAGCTGGCCGGCGAGGAGGCCATGGGGCCGTGGTCGAAGGGCCTGACCGGCAACGCCCTGGACTGCGCCTACGAGAAGATCACGTCCGCGATCGACGTGGCCGGGATGCGGAACCTGCCCGCGTACGTCTTCGGCGACGCCACCGCGCGACAGATGGGTCAACGGCCCGTGGGATTGCCGGTCTTCGCCGGGTACGCGGTCGGACTGCGCATCGTGGACGCCCACTTGGCCGCTTCGGGCATGACCGCCGCGCAGAGCACCGCACTGCCTCTGCGCGAGATCCTCGTCAACGCCGGTGTGCCGACCCGTGTGTGAGTCAGGCGAACGTGACCTCCGCCGTGGCGTGCCGGGGTTCCCGGTGTGTGGCGATGTGCAGCTCGGTGTGCCCGTCGGAGGGCTTGCCGCAAGCCACCAGGTGTTCGCCGGCGAACAAGGGGCGTCGCAGCCGGTAGCGCAACGTGCATACCTGCCGTGCGGGGGCGTTGCGGCGGACGAGTTCGAGCATGAGCAGGGCCAGCAGGGGGCCGTGAACGACGAGGCCCGGGTAACCCTCCTCGTTCCGGGCGTACGGCGCGTCGTAGTGGATGCGGTGGGCGTTCGCGGTGAGTGCGCTGAAACGGAACAGCAGAGTCGGATCCGGGTGCAGCGGGAGCTGCCATGGGCCATCGGGTTCCGGCATGGTGGAGCCGTCCACGGCAGCGGTGACGGCTTCTCGCTGTCCGAGGGTGGGCGGTGCTGAGCGGTAGACGATGTCCTGTTCCTCGACGAGACAGGTGCGGCCGCGCTGCCGGAACGCGCGGCGCTCCGTGACGAACAGCAGCTCACCGGTGCTGCCGTGCTTGGCCGTCACACTGCTCAGACTGGTGAGGCGCTCGGCCGGCTCGCCGAGGCGGAGCGGCTCGGTGATGTCGCAGCGGCCGCCGGCGATCATTCGCCGACGGTGGGGAAGGGGCGGCAGGAAGTGCCCCTGTTGCGGATGTCCGTCGGCTCCCAAGTCCCGTTGGGCCGGCCAGTGCAGGAAGTAGAGCCAGTGCCACAGCGGCGGCAGCCGATCGCCGGTCGTCGCGGCGGCTTGTGGCAGGTCCAGGAGCGTCGACATGGCGGCGACCGGACCGGCGGGCAAGGAGTCCTCGTCCGTGACCGGCTGCGGATCCCATGACTCCAGGTGTGAGGTGAGCGGGGGCGGGGTGGAGTGCATCGTGAGCTGTCCTTGTGTGCGGCGCGGCGGGGGAGTGTCGTGGCCCGGTGGCCCGGATCGAAATCATCGTGCGCGCAGTGAGGGATGAGGCGGAAGGAGAGAAACGTGGCGAGCTACTCGCCCTCGCCGAGGAACGACGCCACCAGCGGACCGGCCTCTTGGCGGCACTCTTCGAACTAGGCGTGCCGGGCGCCGGGGAAGAGGTGTGACCTGGTGTGCGGGAGACGAGCCGTGAGCAGTTGGGACGTTGCCCGGTGGCGTGAGTCGGTCCTGGTCGCCGTGCAGGATCAGCGTGGGCGCACTGACCCCGGGGAGCGCTTCCCGGGCGTCGTGCTCGTTGCTGGCCACCAGGTGTCCGCGGCGGGCGTGCGGCGGCATGCCGGGGTCGCCGAGGGTCCGGTACGGGCCGGGGTGCTCCTGGCGCCAGTCCGCCCATGGAGGTGCCGTAGACATCGGCGCGCGCCACCCCCCAGGTGGTCGAGGACCGCGATCATCCTCTGCATCAGGCATGGCGCCCTCACCATGGGGCATCAGCAGGTGCTATTTCGCTCACGCGGCCATGCGCTTTCATGATGCTACTGCCGTACATGCGCGCCACGTACGGCCCAAGAACCCGGCCCGACCGGGACACTGCAGAGGAGCCGAACCGCGCAGTGCACCGAAGCCGAAGCCGAAGCCGAAGCCGAAGCCTGAAGCCCCGAAGCCTGAAGCCGACGCCGCCCCCGCCCCGCCCTTCCAGCCTGGAGGTCACCGCATGAGCGGACCCACCGAAGAACTGCCGCTTTCCGGCATCACCGTCGTCAGTGTCGAGCAGGCGGTGGCGGCCCCGTTCGCCACGCGCCAGTTGGCCGATCTCGGCGCGCGGGTCATCAAGGTGGAGCGTCCCGGGGAGGGTGACTTCGCCCGGCGGTACGACACCACGGTGAAGGGCGAGTCGAGCTACTTCGTGTGGCTCAACCGGTCGAAGGAGTCCCTCACGCTCGATCTCAAGTCGGACCGGGGGCGGGACGTCCTGGAACGCCTGCTCGCCCAGGCGGACGTCTTCGTGCAGAACCTGGCGCCGGGCGCGGCCGCCAGGATGGGCCTGGACGCCGAGGCCCTGGCGGAGCGCTTCCCGACGTTGATCCCCTGCTCGATCTCCGGCTACGGATCCACCGGGCCCTGGGCCGACCGCAAGGCGTACGACCTGCTCGTGCAGTGCCAGACGGGCCTGGTGTCGCTGACCGGGAGCGCGCAGGAGCCGGCCCGGGTGGGTGTGTCGGTGGCCGACATCGCCGCCGGTATGTACGCCTACTCGGGCATCCTCACCGCGCTGTTCACGCGTGCGACCAGGGGTGTGGCGCGCGCCGTGGAGGTCTCGCTGTTCGAGGCGCTGGCCGAGTGGATGAGCCAGCCCGCCTACTACACCTCGTACGGCGGAACCCAGCCCCCGCGGATCGGCACCCAGCACGCCACCATCGCTCCGTACGGCGCCTACACCGCGGCCGACGGCAAGGACGTCCTGTTCTCCATCCAGAACGAGCGCGAATGGGCCGCACTGTGCGAGCAGTTCCTGGAGCGCCCCGACCTCGTCGCGGACCCCCGCTTCGCCACCGGCTCCGACCGCGTGGCCCACCGCGACGAGCTGAACGCGATCGTGGCCGAGCGGTTCCGGAGGTCGGACAGCAAGGAGGCGATGACGCTGCTGGACCGGGCGCGCATCGCCAACGCCGGGGTCAACGACGTCGGGGAGTTCCTGGCGCACCCGGTGCTCAGCGGCCGGGACCGCTGGCGGGACGTACGGCTGCCGGCCGGAGACATGGTGTCGGCGCTGCTGCCGCCGGCGGATCTCGCCGGTACCACGCCGCGCATGGGCGCCGTCCCCGCAGTCGGCGAGCACACCGAGGAGATCCTCACCGAACTGGGCTACCGCACCACCGAGATCGACGGCATGCGGGCCGACCACGTCGTGTGAGGGCCCGCCCCCGCGGCATCGGACGCGGGGAGGGAGCCCCCAACCCCTGCCGGCCCCCAGCAAGGAGCTACAGCATGAGCACTCTCGACATCCTCTCCGAGGACGAGCAGTTCATCGTGAGTACGGTGCACGACTTCGTCGACCAGGACGTCAAACCGGTCGTCCGGAAGCTCGAACACGCCGACACCTATCCCGAGGCCCAGATCGAGAGGATGAAGCAGCTCGGCGTCTTCGGGCTCGCCGTTCCGGAGGAGTACGGCGGCACCCCGGTCTCCACTCCCTGCTACGTCCTGATCACCGAGGAACTCGCCCGCGGCTGGATGAGTCTGGCCGGAGCGATGGGCGGGCACACCGTGGTCGCCAAGCTGTTGCTGCACTACGGCACCGACGAGCAGAAGCGCCGCTACCTCCCGCGGATGGCCACCGGTGAGATCCGGGCGACCATGGCCCTCACCGAGCCGGGCGGCGGGTCCGACCTCCAGGCCATGCGCACCGTCGCACGCCGGGACGGGGACGGCTACATGGTCGACGGCGCGAAGACCTGGATCACGAACTCCCGGCGCTCCCAGCTGATCGCCCTGCTGTGCAAGACGGACCCGCACGCCACGCCCGCGCACCAGGGCATGTCGGTCCTCCTCGTCGAGCACGGCCCCGGACTCACGGTCTCCCGTGACCTGCCGAAGCTCGGCTACAAGGGCGTCGAGAGCTGCGAGCTGTCCTTCGAGGGCTACCGGGCTCCCGCCGATGCCGTACTGGGCGGCGTCGTGGGCAAGGGATTCGCGCAGATGATGAAGGGCCTGGAGACCGGGCGGCTCCAGGTCGCCGCCCGTGCGCTCGGGGTGGGCCGTGCGGCCCTGGAGGATTCCTTGGCGTACGCACAGGAGCGGGAGTCGTTCGGCAAGCCCATCTGGCAGCACCAGTCCGTCGGCAACTACCTGGCGGACATGGCCACGTCGCTCTCCGCGGCACGGCACCTCACCCTGCACGCCGCGCGCGAGGCCGACGCCGGCCGCCGGGTCGACATGGAAGCGGGCATGGCCAAGCTCTTCGCCTCGGAGACCGCCATGCAGATCGCCCTCAACGCCGTCCGAATCCACGGCGGTTACGGATACTCCACCGAGTTCGACGTCGAACGGTACTTCCGCGACGCCCCGCTGATGATCGTCGGCGAGGGCACCAACGAGATCCAGCGGAATGTGATCGCGAGCCAGCTCGTGAAGCGCGGGGGGCTCGACGGCTGACGGTGGGCGGGGTGCACGGGGCTACGGGTTTACCGGTCTACGGGCCTACGGGGTGACGCCACGCGATGGCGCGCACCGTGGCACGGCCCGCATACCGCCACCTGACACCCCCGGCCCGCCACCTGACACCCCCGGCCCGCCTGCGGGACACCCGGCACCGTCCGCGTGCCGGGTGTCCGGGTGGCGCTCTTGTGCCGGGTGCCGGTATGTAGTCGGCTACCCCCATGGGGAAGAAGAGCATGGCCACACTGATCGCCGCGCTGGCGGCGGGGTCCCTTTTCACCGGCACGAGTACGAGCACGGGCGCACCGAACCCGCAGGCGGGAGCGGCCGGTCCCGGCGCCCGTGGTCCATCGCCGTCGGCCGGCGCGTCCCCGCTGCCGGGAGTCGACCTCGACACGGTGACGATCCCGGAACTCCAGGCCCGTATGGCCGACGGTTCGCTGACCCCGTCGGCCCTGACCCACGCCTATCTGCGGCGGATCACGGACATCAACCCCAAGATCCACGCGGTGCTGCGCACCGATCCGACAGCGCTGCGCCAGGCGGCCGCCAGCGACGCCAGGCACCGGCACGGAGCCACCCGGGGCCCGCTCGACGGCATCCCCGTCCTGCTCAAGGACAACGTCAACACCCACGACATGCCGACGACGGCCGGGTCGCTGGCGCTCGCCGGGGCCCCGCCGGACACCGATGCCGTCCTGGTCACCCGCCTGCGGGACGCGGGGGCGGTGATCCTCGGCAAGACCAACCTGTCGGAGTGGGCGAACTTCCGTGCGGAGAAGCCGACCTCAGGATGGTCGGCAGTGGGCGGACAGACCTCCAACCCCTATGTCCTGGACCGGAACCCGTGCGGGTCCTCCGCCGGTTCGGGTGCCGCGCTCGCCGCGTCGTTGTCACAGGTGGCGATCGGGACCGAGACGGACGGCTCCATCGTCTGCCCGGCCGGGATGAACGGTGTGGTCGGCCACAAGCCCAGCCTCGGACTGGTCAGCCGAGCCGGGGTGGTGCCCATCTCCGCCGAGCAGGACACCGCGGGGCCGATGGCCCGCAACGTGACCGATGCCGCGCTCACCCTTTCCGTGCTCGCGGGCGGCGACGCCTCGCGCGCGGGCGGATCCCCGGGCTCCCTGAACGGGCTGACGCACCCCGGCAGTCTGCGCGGCAAGCGGATCGGCCTGTGGCGGCTGCCCTCCCTCGGGCCGGAGGTGGACGCCGTGATGACCCGTACGGCGGAGAAACTCCGTGCTGCGGGAGCCGAGGTCGTCGAGGTCACGCCCCCGCATCAGGCACGGCTCGCGGAACTCGAATTCCCGGCGCTGCTCAGCGAGTTCCGCCGGGACCTCGACGCCTACCTCGCCACGCGCCACGGGCCGCGGAACCTCACCGAACTGATCGAGTTCAACCGCACCCACCCGGCGGAGCGCACCTGCTTCGCCGGCCAGGAGCTCTTCGAAAAGGCACTCGCCGCGCCTCCCACCACCGACCCCGCCTACCGGGCGATGCGCGCCGAGCTGCGGCGCCTCTCCCGGAGCTCCATCGACGAGACCCTGCGCACCCACCACCTGGACGCCATCGCCTCGCCGACGAACCCTCCCGCCTGGACCACCGACTGCGCCCGCGGCGACAACGACGTGATCCCGTCCTCGACCCCCGCGGCCGTGGCCGGCTACCCGTCGCTGTCGGTACCCGCCGGCTTCGTGGACCAGCTCCCCGTCGGCCTGCTCCTGATGGCCGGCGACCACCACGACGCCGAGCTGCTGTCGCTGGGCGCCTCGGTGGAACACCGACTGGACGCCTGGCGGGCACCGGGCTACCTGCCGTCCGTGGGGCCCGACGGCTCCCGGTCCCGCTGAGAGGGGTACGGATGCGGCCCCTGGTCCGGCCGCAGAGCCGGAGCAGGGGGCCGTGCGGCAGGGGAGCCCTTGAGACCTGGAGCGGCGGAGCCGGTGAACGAGGAGCGGTGGATCCGGGGTACCACCGCCGCGGGCGGCAGTTCACGGATGCGACACTGCACCCATGCTCCTCCAGTTCCTCGCCGCCGCGGGTGTGCTCGCCGTGCTGACCATGGTGCCCGGCCCGGACATGGCCGTGACCACCAAGCAGGCCCTCACCTCCGGCTGGCAGGACGGCCTGCGGACCGTCGGCGGCATCACGGCAGGGCTGCTGCTGTGGGGCGTACTCACGGTGGTGGGCCTGGCCGCCGTCCTGGCCGCGTCCGCCACGGCCTACACCCTCGTCAAGCTGGCCGGAGCGGTCTACCTGGCCTTCCTCGGCGTCCAGGCACTGTGGCACAGCCGTCGCGGCCGCTCGGGCGCCCCGGCACCCGACGCGCCGGCCCCGGCAGGCAACCCGTGGCGGACCGGTCTGGTGAGCAACGTCTTCAACCCGAAGATCGCCGTCTTCTACACCGGACTCCTGCCCACCCTCGCCCCGTCCGGCCTCTCCTCGCAGACCGGGATGGCTCTGCTGGTCCTCCTGCACGCGCTCCTCACCCTCGTCTGGCTCAGCGGCTATGTGATGCTGCTGGCCAGGGCCCGCGCGTTCTTCGACAGGCCCGCCGTCCGCAGGGCCATGGACCGGGTCACCGGAATCGTCCTGATCGGTTTCGGCATCAAGGTCGCCACCACCCAGCCCTGACCCCATCGGACGGCGCCCGGCCACCGACGGGCCACGATCCACCGCCCCCCGACGGGCCACGATCCACCGCCCCCCGACGAGCCACCGATCCACCGGCAGGCGGCCGTCGGACGCGGTGCCCGCCGCCCTCGTCCCAGACGACCTCGCACGCAACACGACGAAAGCGCGCGACCGGCCTGGGTTCCGCGCCGATGCGCATTACCGATCGCCCTGGCCGGGCATCACTCCCCAACAGATACGTCTGACAGGAGCGGACCAGGGGGCGTGCATGATCGCGTGGCTGGTGCTCGGAGTGTTCTTCTGCGTCGTCATCGCGCTGATCGTCCGGATGACCGTGAAGCCGCCCAACCTCCATCCCCGCCGGACAGGGCGCAGGAGGTCCGGTGCGGGCTTCACGGGGCAGGCCTGGACGGCCGGTGAGGACAACGACACCGGTACCGGGGGCGGAGCCTCTTGCGGGGGCGGCGCGGGATTCTGACAGCGCGGTCGAGACGGGGCTCGGCCGGGTCGTCGCCGTGAGCGAAATCCGCCCTCATGACGCGCGCGCCGGACTTCTCGGGGCGGGCGGGAACGCCCTCAGAATTCGCCGCCGAGTCCGCGGGATACCGTGCGGCCATGTCCGGATTCCTGCAGCAACTCCCCGCGCTGATAGGCGTACTCGTCGGTGCCCTCGGATCGTATCTGGCGACCACGCGCGGCGATCAGGCGCGCTTCCGCCGCGAACAGTCGGCCCGCTGGGACGAGCGGCGACTGGCGGCCTACACGGACTTCGCACGATCGCTGAAGAAGTCCGTCACCCTCACGTACCGCATCGCCTCCCACCTCGGCAACGACCCTCATCCGCACCCCCTGTCACCCGAAGAGGCAGCGCCGCACGTGGCCGAAGCCAGCGAGGCCAGGGATCCGGCCGGCGAGGCGCTGCTGATGCTCGGTGCCCCGGATGTCGTGGCCATGGCCCGCGAATGGGTCGTCACGGTCATGGACATGGAGCAGTTCCTGCGTGACCGGACACAAAGCCCGGAGACCTGGTCGACCCTCCTGGAGAAGCAGCGCACCGCACGCGAGCGCTACTACGCGGCCGTCCGGCGCGACCTGGCCCTGCCACCCGGCCATTCGGGAAACTGGCAGCTCCCACCTCCCCAGTCCCCGTGATGCCGACTTTCGCGGCAGCCTGAAGGCCGGGTGCCGGGTGCGTGCCGGGTGCAGGGGGCGGGCCGGCGCGGATCACCGACTCGCCCCCGCCCGCGCCGCACCCATTCCGCGCCCGATCAGGGGCTTCTCTCAGGCACTCCGCGCGCCACGATGTGGAAGCCCGGTCCCAGCCTCATCTCCGGCCTCAGGTCCAAACACCGCCCACCTCGAGCCCCCTGTATTCGCGCCGAGTTCCGGCCGTGGGGCGTCTCATGGTTTGGGCTCTCGGGGAGAAGGAACTGCGGCCGAGAGCGCTCCACATCGCGGAATATCCGGTTCCGTGCGCGGGGGCGGCGGGGCACAAGCACGATCCCCGCCGTTGAACTCTGCACCTTCGCCCAGGTGTTGTCTCGTTCGTTGCTTGCTGTGCCGGGCCAACTTGATGATCCGTTCGTCCCTGCCAGCATGTGGCGGCGCGGGCCGACCGTCGGCCCGTCGGCGTGAAGAACCCCTTGTCCGCGTTCCGTCGCGGAGGGGTAGCCGAGACGAACACAGGAGTGGATCATGTCGCGTCCCACCCGACGCCAGGTGCTGCACGGTAGCGCCGCGGCCCTGGCCGGAGCGGCGCTCGCCGCACCGGTCGCCCTTGCCGACACCGCCACCGCTCGCCCCACCGCCGGCCACGGGCACTCGGAAGGCCACCAGGCCCCCGCGGGCCACGAGATGCCGGAGCCCTTCGACGAGATGTACCAGGGCCGCCACATCGAGGGCTGGCCGGCGGACGAGGGCTCACCGGAGCACGGAAACCACGCACGCCATGGGAGCCGCTCAAGCCACGGAAGCGGCGCCGGCCACGCAGGCCGAGCGCACTCCCGCAGCGGCCAGGCCGGTCCGCACGACGGCATGGACTTCGTCGTGCGCATCGACAACGACGACCTCCATGTGATGCGGAACGCGGACGGCACCTGGATCAGTCTGGTGAACCACTACGAGACGTTCACCACGCCACAGGCCCTGGCGCGCGCCGCGGTCCGTGAACTCCAGGGCGCCGATCTGGTGCCCGTCGTCACCGGCTGAGGCCTGCCCCCTGACCGTCCCCCCACCGAGGAGTCCTCGACATGGCAGTCCGGAAGAATCAGGCGGACCTCACCGCCACCGAGAAGCGGAACTTCGTCGATGCGGTGCTGGAGCTCAAGCGCAGCGGCCGTTACGACGAGTTCATCAGCACCCACAACGCCTTCATCATCGGTGACACCGACGAGGGGGAGCGGACCGGTCACCGGTCCCCGTCGTTCCTCCCGTGGCACCGCAGGTTCCTGCTGCAGTTCGAAGCAGCCCTGCAGAGTGTCACCCCGTCGGTCACCCTGCCCTACTGGGACTGGACCGTCGACCGTTCCCCCCGCAGCTCCCTGTGGGCCGACGACTTCCTCGGCGGCGACGGGCGCAGCGGTGACGGCCGCGTGCCCTCGGGGCCGTTCGCCTTCAGCAACGGCAAGTGGCCGATGAACATACGCGTCGACGGCCGGACCTTCCTGCGCCGCTCGCTCGGCGCCGGCGTCCGTGAACTGCCGACCCGGGCCGAGGTCGACCGGGTGCTCGCCCTGACCGTCTACGACGCCGCCCCGTGGAACAGCTCCTCCGACGGCTTCCGCAACAACATCGAGGGCTGGCGCGGCCCGAATCTGCACAACCGGGTACATGTCTGGGTCGGCGGGCAGATGACCACCGGCGCCTCGCCCAACGACCCCGTCTTCTGGCTGCACCACTGTTTCATCGACAAGCTCTGGGCCGACTGGCAGCGCCTGCACCCCAAGTCGGGGTACCTCCCGACCGGCAACACTCCCAATGTCGTCGACCTCAACGACACGATGAAGCCGTGGAACGACGTCACGCCGGCGGACATGCTGGACCACACCAAGTTCTACACCTATGGATGACAGGTGCATGACATTCCACCTCTCTCCATGGCTGGTCCCGCACCGCCTCGGTGACGGAACTGCG
>Ga0207426_1002017_pt1 | contig 14333 bp, 16 predicted proteins | sample AraplaMF_Cvi_mMS_FD_184265 | JGI IMG/M metagenome (GOLD analysis project Ga0207426, IMG submission 184265) | Arabidopsis root microbial communities from the University of North Carolina, USA - plate scrape MF_Cvi_mMS (SPAdes) (version 2) | ecosystem: Host-associated > Plants > Roots > Endosphere...
CGGGACGTTCAGCCGCTTGCCGTGCGCGGCCGCGCGGTCGAAGTCGAGGCCGGGATTGGCCTCGGCGAAGTGGTAGTGGGAGCCGACCTGGACGGGGCGGTCGGCGGCGTTGAGGACGGTCATGCGCGTGCGGGGAAGGCCTTCGTTGAGGCGCACCGGCTCGTCGGCGGGGAGGATCTGTCCCGGGATCATCGTCGGTTCTCCCGTGGTCAGTTGATGGGTTCGTGAACGGTGACGAGCTTGGTGCCGTCGGGGAAGGTGGCCTCGACCTGGACGTCGTGGATCATCTCGGGGACGCCCTCCATGACCTCGTCGCGGCTGAGCACCTTGCGGCCGGAGGACATGAGCTCGGCGACGGTGCGGCCGTCCCGTGCGCCTTCGAGGATGTGCACGGTCAGCAGTGCCATCGATTCCGGGTGGTTCAGCTTCACCCCCCGGGAACGGCGTTTTTCGGCCACGTCTGCCGCCACATGAATCATCAAGCGTTCTTGTTCATGCGGGGTCAGTTGCATACGTTCCACCTCACAGTCTTCCCGCCCGGACGCAAGAGCCCAGGTCACAGGCGTGGACGCACCTGTGTCGATAGATGTACCACGCAGTAATTAAAGGAGGAGCAAACCAACTTCCAGCACTTGGCCATCAACAGCCCCAGGCCCGGAGACTAGTTCGGCGGGATTTCGTCGGCGTTACAACCAGGGACACGTTCGCGTCCCCTCTTTCGCCTGATGTAACGCGGTGTCATCACTGCCCGTTACGGCACGGCAACCGATTCCCGGGGCGGTTTCACCCCCTCGCTCCCCTTGGAGTACGCGGAATCCGGTGGCGAGAACCACCCCTCGACGACCGGCGGAAAGCGGGGGACAGAGCCCTCCCATCCGTCACCCACCACCACGAACCGCACAAACCGGCAGCGCCCCGCTCCGCGAACGCAACTGACCGGTATGCGCTCTTGACGGTTCCCGGAGTGATCGCAATTCTCATGTGCGCGTCATTCCATGACGCGCATCGAAGCAGCTCCATCCCCCCACACCAGGAGCCACATCGTGACTCGTTCCACTCGAATACGCCGGGTCGTGCTGGCCTCGGGCGCCGCCACCGCCCTCGCCGCCACCCTCTTCACCACGGCCGGCGCCTACGCCGATCCCGCGCCGAAGGCCGCCCCGGACATCGACGTCAAGGCCGTCAAGGCCGACCTGGACCAGCTCCAGTCGATCGCCGACGCCAACGGCGGCAACCGCGCCCACGGCAAGCCCGGCTACAAGGCGTCCGTCGACTTCCTCAAGGAGAAGCTGGACAAGGCCGGCTTCACCACGAAGATCCAGGAGTTCGACGGCGGCGGCACCAAGGGCTACAACCTCGTCGCCGACTGGCCGGGCGGCGACGAGAGCAAGACCGTGATGGCGGGCGCCCACCTGGACTCGGTCCCCGCGGGCCCCGGCATCAACGACAACGGCTCCGGCTCGGCCGGCATCCTCGAAGTGGCGCTCGCCGTCGCCAAGTCGGGCCTCAAGCCCACCAAGCACCTGCGGTTCGGCTGGTGGGGCGACGAAGAGGACGGCATGGTCGGCTCGCAGGCCTATGTCGACAAGCTCGGCGCCGACAAGTCGAAGATCGACTCGTACCTCAACTTCGACATGATCGGCTCCCCCAACCCGGGCTACTACGTCTACGACGACGACACCCGCCTGGAGAAGGTCCTCAAGGACTTCTACGCCAAGAAGAACATCACCACCGAGAAGGACACCGAGGGCGACGGCCGCTCGGACCACGCCTCCTTCAAGGACGCGGGCATCCCGGTCGGCGGCTTCTTCTCCGGCGCGGACTACAAGAAGACCCAGGAGCAGGCGAAGAACTGGGGCGGCGAAGCCGGCAAGGCGTTCGACGCCTGCTACCACCAGGCCTGCGACACCACGAAGAACATCGACGAGAAGTCGCTGGACACCAACACGGACGCCATCGCCCACGCGGTGTGGGAGCTCAGCTCCTGAACCACCTGCCCCACCGCACGGTCAGCACCTGCTGAACCGTCAACTCTCGCGACCCGGCCGCCGGTCCCCGGCAGCCGGGTCGCGGTGTTCTGCCGCGATGCCGAAGCGCCGCCGTTCGCCCGGAGCGGACGGCAGCTGCCGCACGGACGAGACCGTGCTGATCACCTGCTCGTCCTCCGCACCCTGTTCACGCCGCCCCAGCTCTTCCAGAAGCTGCAGGTCAGCGGCGGACACCAGCGCCACCAGCGGCTTGCCGTGGCGGGTGACGACCACCCGCTCACCGCCGTAGACGACTCGGTTGATCAGATCCGCCAGCTCCGCACGAGCTTGCGTCACCGGAATTTCGTAGGCCATGCTCCCATTCTAACGGGATGTACATCCTGTACATTTTTCACGGAAGAGAGGAGCAGACATGCTGCAACCGACGGCCCGCCATGTCCTTCCGGAGTTCACCGAGCGCACCTCGCAGGGGTCGCGCACCATGGACCCGTATTCCAAGCTGCTCGACGAGCGCATCGTCTTCCTGGGCGCCCCGATCGACGACACCTCCGCCAACGACGTGATGGCGCAGCTCATCCACCTCGAACACGCCGCGCCCGAGCAGGACATCTCGCTCTACATCAACTCCCCCGGCGGCTCCTTCACGGCGATGACCGCCATCTACGACACGATGCGCTTCGTGTCGTGCGACGTGGCGACCGTCTGCCTGGGGCAGGCCGCCTCGTCCGCCGCGGTGCTGCTGGCCGCCGGCGCGCCCGGGAAGCGGCTGGCGCTGCCCGGCGCCCGGGTCCTGATCCATCAGCCGTCGTTCAGCGAACCCGTCCAGGGGCAGGCCAGCGATCTGCAGATCCAGGCACAGGAGCTGCTGCGCACCCGCGAGATGCTGGAGGAGATGCTGGCGCGGCACACCGGGCAGCCCCGTGAGCGGATCGCCGCCGACATCGAGCGCGACAAGATCTTCGACGCCCGCGCCGCCCAGGAGTACGGCCTGATCGACCAGATCACCCGCAACCGCAAGCAGTCGGCGCTCCAGCCCGCGGCGCGGTGAGCGCGGTGCTGCCGCCCGAACCGCCGCCGCTGCCCGCGCTCACCCGCGCCGAGGGCGAACTCGTCGACAGCTATCTGGAGGTGCTCGATCTGCTCGGCCGGATCAACCCGGCCCGCTGCGGCGGCACCTACACCGGACTGCGGGCCGCCCAGGCGCTGGTCGGCAAGGCAGTCCGGCTGCGGGACGCACTGACGCTGATGCACAGCCGGGGCGAGAGCGAAGTGCACCGCGCGACGCTGACCCGCGCCCTGCGGGTGCTGGACGGCGAGCGCCGGGCCGGGCTCGTGGCGATGCCGCCACCCGGGGAGAACTGACGCGGGACACGCGGAAAGGCTGCGCATACGGCGTAGCCTCCGCACCCGATCTGAGGAGGCGACGAATTGCGCGGGCGGACACAATTCCCCCGGGCCCGGATGTTTCGCCGCTGGTCCGCGGGGTGCAACACCCCGCGCCGCGGCACCTGAGGGAACAAAACTAACCATTCGGGTCAATTGTGACCCATCTCACATACGGCATTTTCGGCTCGGAATTCGGGTGCCGGGTGCGTGACGATCCCTTCGACGACAAGACCCCGCCACAGCGACGGGGCGGTCCGGACGGGCGCCCAATCCCGCCGCCGTGCCGGATGTCCGGTCGACGATGTGGATCGGCGGGAGCGGAGGACCCGAGCAGGACGGGGTCCCGGCCTTGACGGCCGAGGACTTCTTGGGGTGAAGCCGTACGCACGGCCGGGCATCTTCGCCTGCCCGAACCCGACAGGTCTTCCTTCGCAGGCGGCTGACGAAGGGTTTGCGCATGACCGTGCGCATGCATACGCCGAATCTGCTGGCACGCGCCGGCACCGTCACCGCTCTGACGCTGGTCACGCTCGGCGGGACCACCGTTGCTCCGGGAGCGGCCGGGAACGCGGAAGCCGCGTCCGTATCCGTCCATGCCCTACGGATCGCGGCGTCCAAGAGCGGAGCTCCCTACCGGTACGGCGCCCAGGGGCCGCACGCCTTCGACTGTTCGGGACTGACGCTGTACTCGTTCAAGCGGGCCGGCCGGGCCCTGCCACGCACCGCGGCCGCGCAGTACAGCCGCACCCGGCACATCCCGTCCGGCGCGCGCCGACGCGGCGATCTGGTCTTCTTCCATTCGCGCAGCGGCATCTACCACGTCGGGATCTACGCGGGGCAGGGCCGGATGTGGCATGCGCCCAAGGCCGGGAGCGTGGTGCGGCTGGAGCGGATCTGGAGCCGTTCCGTCTCGTACGGGCGCGTGGGTTGACCTGCCGGTTCACCCCGGCGCCCGGTCACCCTCCCGCGTGCCCGGGTGAGGTGGCGGGGCGGCCGCCCCCGCACGGGCCGCCCGTCCCGGGGGCCCGCCACCCCGCGGACGGATCGCTGACGGGTCCGCCCCCGCGGGGGTGCGCCGCCCTCAGGCCAGCGCCAGTTCGACGAGCAGGATGCCGCCCAGGACCGTGAGCAGGGCTCCGGTGGTGGCTTCCAGCGCGCGGGCCACCGAGGGGCGGCGCAGCCAGGCGCCCAGCCGGTCCACGAGCAGCGCGACGAGCGGGAACCACACCAGCGCCATGACGACGATCATCGTGGCGAGCAGCAGCGTACGGGGCAGCGCGGGCGCTCCCGCCGGGACGAACTGCGGCAGCAGGCTGAGGAAGAGCACCGGCGCCTTGGGGTTGAGCGCATTGGTCAAAAAGCCCTGGCGCAGGCTCTGGACCGTGCCCAGCAGAGCGGGGGGCCGGCAGCTGCCGGCCGGGGCTCCGGCGGCGTCCGCCGTGCCGTCCGTCGTGGCCGGCGGACGGCGGACGACCGCGGCCAGGGCGCGGGCACCGAGGTACAACAGGTAGCCGCCACCGAGGAGTTGAACGGCTCCCAGGAGTGCGGGCACGGCGACCAGCACGGCCGCGAGTCCGGCCACCGCCAGGGCCGTGTGCACCAGCAGCCCGCCCGCGACGCCGACGGCGGCCGCCACCCCCGCCCGCCGCGAGTCGAGCGCATTGCGCACCACGACCGCGAAGTCCGCGCCCGGCATGGCGACCATGCCGGCGGCGACTCCGGTGAAGGCGATCAGCTGTCCGTCCATGAAGGCAGTCTCGCTGGTCAGAGCCTTTAATGGGTATTGGCAACTTTCATGGACGGCCTAAAGAGATTCTTATGTACGACCCGACACGACTGGCCGCCCTGGTGGCGGTGGCGGAGGCCGGTTCGATCACCCGGGCCGCCGCCCGGCTGGGCTACACCGCCCCCGCGCTCTCCCAGCAGCTCGCCAAGCTGGAGCGGGAGGCCGGTGCGGCCCTGCTGGTGCGCCACCACCGCGGGGCGCGGCTGACGGCGGCCGGCGAGCTGCTGCTCGTTCGCGCCCGGCGGGTCCTCGACGAGCTGGACCAGGCCCGGCACGAGCTGTCCCGGCTGGCGGGGCTGTCCGGCGGGCGGCTGCGGGTCGGCACCTTCATGACCGCCGGCACCCATCTGCTGCCGCCCGCGCTCAGCGCGTTCCGGCGGGCGCACCCCGATGTGGAGCTGAGCGTGACGGAGTACGTGCCGCCGCAGGCGGCGGGGGCGGTGGCGCTGGGCGAGGTGGATCTGGCGCTGACGCACGAATACGTGCCCGGCGAGGCGATGCCGGCGCCGGAGGGGGTGCGTCTGGAGCCGTTGCTGACCGAGGAACTGGTGCTGGTCACGGCGCCCGGTCATGCCCTGTCGGCGGGGCCCGGACGGCTGCCGCTCGCCGAACTGGCCGGTCAGCCGCTGGTCAGCATGGCACCGGCCAACCCGAACCGGCGCGAGGTGGAGGCCGCCTTGGCCGGCGCCGGGGCGAGTGTGGCGGTGCGCTGTGAGTCGCCGAGCTATGCGGTGGCGTGTGCGCTGGTGAGCGCGGGGCTCGGGGTGGCGGTGGTGCCTCAGATGGTGGCGGAGGGGTCGATGACGCCCCTGGGGGTCCGCCGGCTGGACCCACCGGAGCTGCACCGCCGGATCTCGGTGGCCTACCGCCCCGGCGGCAGCCCGGCCGCCGACACCCTGCGGGCCCTGCTGCGCGGGGCCTTCCTCCGGCACTCCCCCGCGCCGTGACGAGGACGGGCGCGGCGTACGACGGACGGCCGCGGCGTACGGAAGTCGGCACGGACGGCAGACGGCGCGGACGGCGGCCCGTGGTCGGGCCGGCCGCCGTGCCCCGGTGCGGCGGAGGGACGAGCGGTCGCCCGGGTCAGTCCCTCGGCGCGGTGGCCACGATCGTGCCCACCGCCGTGTCGAGCTGATCTTCCGTCAGGTCGGCGCGGGCGGTGAGCCGCAGCCGGGAGATCCCGTCGGGCACGGACGGCGGGCGGAAGCAGCCGACCGCGAGCCCGGCCGTGCGGCAGTCGGCGGCCCAGCGGAGCGCCGCCTCCGGCGAGGGGGCACGGACGGAGATCACCGCTGCGTCCGGGCGCACCGCCGTCAGACCCGCCGCGGTGAGCCGGTCGTACAGTCCCTGGGCGACCGCGACGGCCCGGGTGGCGCGCTGCGGCTCGCGGCGCAGCAGCCGCAGCGCGGCGAGGGCGCCGCCGGCCGCCGCCGGGGCGAGACCGGTGTCGAAGATGAACGACCGGGCGGTGTTGACCAGATGCTCGATGACGCGGGCCGGGCCGAGCACCACACCGCCCTGCGAACCGAGCGACTTGGAGAGCGTCACGGTGGTCACCACATCACCGTCACCGGCGAGACCGGCCGCCCACGGCGCGCCGCGGCCTCCCTCGCCCAGCACTCCCAGGCCGTGTGCGTCGTCGACGAGGAGTCCGGCGCCCCGCGTCCGGCAGACCTCGGCCAGCGCGGGGAGCGGCGCGGCGTCCCCGTCGACCGAGAACACCGCGTCGGTCACGACGAGCGCCCGGCCGTCGTGGCCGGTCAACGCGGCGCGCACGGCCTCCGGATCGGCGTGCGGGGCCACTTCGGTACGGGCCCGGGAGAGCCGGCAGCCGTCGATCAGCGAGGCGTGGTTGCCGGCGTCGGAGACGATCAGGGTGCCGGGGGCGGTGAGCGCGGTGACCGCGGCAAGATTTGCGGCATAGCCGGAGGAGAGCACCAAAGCGGCCTCGAAGCCGCAGAACTCCGCGAGTTCCGCCTCCAGCCGGGCGTGCAGCTCGGTGCTGCCGGTGACCAGCCGGGAGCCGGTCGCGCCGGCGCCCCAGTGGTGCGCGGCGTCGGCGGCACCGCGGGTGACCTCGGGGTGCCGGGCGAGTCCGAGATAGTCGTTGCCGGCCAGATCGAGCAGCGGGGAGTCGGCCGGGCGGGGGCGCAAGGTGCGCACAAGTCCGGCGTCGCGGCGCGCCGCACCGGCCGCATCGAGCCAGTCGAAGGCCCCGGCGCCGGACGGGCGGGCGGGCGCGGCAGCGGGCTCGGCGGGCCTCGCCGGGGAGGTGTCGCGAAGCAGCGGCGGGGCGGAGTCCTGCGGCATCGGCGTCCTTCGTCTGTCGGCCTCGATTGTGGGCTGTCGATAGACGTTAGCGGTCGTTCCGCAGGGCCACGGTGTGGCGATACACACACCTCGATCGCAGCTCGTTGTGGGAATCCTCCTTGGCCGGGGGCGGTGGCGTACGCGAGGATCAGCGCCATGGACCTGCTGAACACACTGGTGGACAAGGGACTGCGGCGCGAGTTGCCGACCCGTGAAGAGGCGCTGGCCGTACTGGCCACCTCCGATGACGACCTGCTCGATGTCGTGGCCGCGGCCGGAAAGGTACGCCGCCAGTGGTTCGGGCGGCGGGTCAAACTCAACTATCTCGTCAACCTCAAGTCGGGCCTGTGCCCCGAGGACTGCTCCTACTGCTCCCAGCGGCTGGGCTCCAAGGCCGAGATCCTCAAGTACACCTGGCTCAAGCCCGACGACGCCTCCAAGGCCGCGGCCGCCGGGGTGGCCGGCGGCGCCAAGCGCGTCTGTCTGGTGGCCAGCGGCCGCGGGCCGACGGACAAGGACGTGGACCGCGTCTCGGAGACCATCTCCGCCATCAAGGAGCAGAACGAGGGCGTCGAGGTCTGCGCCTGCCTCGGCCTGCTGTCCGACGGCCAGGCCGGGCGGCTGCGCGCGGCGGGCGCCGACGCGTACAACCACAACCTCAACACCTCGGAAGCCACCTACGGCGACATCTGCACCACGCACGACTTCTCGGACCGTGTCTCCACCGTCCAGCAGGCCCAGGCGGCCGGCATGTCCGCCTGCTCCGGTCTGATCGCCGGCATGGGGGAGAGCGACGCCGACCTCGTCGATGTGGTCTTCGCGCTGCGCGAGCTGGACCCGGACTCCGTCCCGGTGAACTTCCTGATCCCCTTCGAAGGCACCCCGCTCGCCAAGGAGTGGAACCTCACCCCGCAGCGGGCGCTGCGCATCCTGGCGATGGTCCGGTTCGTCTGCCCGGACATCGAGGTACGGCTCGCCGGCGGCCGTGAGGTGCATCTGCGCAGCCTGCAGCCGCTCGCGCTGCACCTGGTCAACTCCATCTTCCTCGGCGACTACCTGACCAGCGAGGGGCAGGCCGGCAAGGACGACCTCGCGATGATCGAGGACGCCGGCTTCGAGGTCGAGGGCACCGACACCACGACGCTGCCCGAGCACCGCAGGCCGGACGCCGACGCGCCGGCCGAGCCCGCCGGGGAGGAGGCCGCCGCCCCGGCCGCCACCGTCCCGGCACCGTCCGACGACACCCGCCGCGACCTGGTCTCGGTGCGCCGCCGCGGCGCCGGTACCGACCTGCCGCCCAATGCCTGAACCGCTCCCCCCGGACGCCCTGCTCGCGCTCGACCGGCAGCATGTGTGGCACCCGTACGGGCCGATGCCCGGCACCGCCGCACCGCTGCTGGTGGAGTCGGCATCGGGCGTCCGGCTCCGGCTGGGCGAACCGGTCGAGGGCCGGGACGAGTTGGTGGACGGGATGTCCTCCTGGTGGTCGGCCGTGCACGGCTACAACCACCCGGTGCTCAACGACGCCGCGCACGGCCAGCTGGAGCGGATGAGTCATGTGATGTTCGGCGGGCTCACCCACGAGCCCGCCGTGCGGCTGGCGAAGCGGCTGGTCGACATCACCCCGGAGCCGCTGCAGCACGTCTTTCTCGCCGACTCGGGTTCGGTGTCGGTCGAGGTCGCCGTCAAGATGTGCCTGCAGTACTGGCGCTCGCTCGGCAAGCCGCGCAAACAACGGCTGCTGACCTGGCGCGGCGGCTACCACGGCGACACCTGGCAGCCGATGTCGGTCTGCGATCCGGACGGCGGGATGCACGAGCTGTGGCAGGGGGTGTTGCCGCGGCAGATCTTCGCGGACACACCGCCGGCCGGCTTCGGCGCCGAACCCGACGAGGCGTACGCGGCGCATCTGCGGGAGCTGATCGGCCGGCACGCCGAGGAGCTGGCGGCGGTGATCGTGGAGCCCGTGGTGCAGGGGGCCGGCGGGATGTCGTTCCACTCCCCCGCGTATCTGCGGGTGCTGCGGGAGGCCTGTGACGAGCACGGCGTCCTGCTCGTCCTCGACGAGATCGCCACCGGCTTCGGGCGTACGGGCGCACTGTTCGCCGCCGAGCACGCGGGCATCGCGCCGGATGTGATGTGCCTGGGCAAGGCGCTGACCGGCGGTTATATGACCCTGGCGGCGACGCTGTGCACGACGGCGGTCGCGGACGGCATCTCGCGCGGCGCCCTGCCGGTGCTCGCGCACGGCCCCACCTTCATGGGCAATCCCCTCGCCGCCGCCGTCGCCGACGCCTCGATCCAGCTCCTGCTGTCCCAGGACTGGGGGCAGGAGGTCAAGCGGATCGAGGCCGGGCTGCGGGACGGTCTGGCACCGGCCGCGCGCCTGGCCGGGGTGCGCGAGGTACGCGTACTCGGCGCGATCGGCGTCGTCCAGCTCGACCACGAGGTGGACATGGCGGCCGCGACCCGGGCCGCGGTCCGGGAGGGCGTCTGGCTGCGCCCGTTCCGGGATCTGATCTACACCATGCCGCCCTACATCACCGGCGACGAGGATGTGGCCCGCATCTGCGCCGCGGTGTGCGCGGCGGCCCGGGAGGGCTGAACACACCGGCGGTGGCCGGCCCGGTCCGTTCCGGCCGGCCGCCGCCCCTCGGCGAGCGGCTCCCCCAGGGGGCCGGTCGCCCGGCACCATTCGCAGGAGCCCGCGCGGGTCGGCCGCGCAGAGTCGGAGGAAGACATGTCGGTGCTGTTCGTGACGGGCACGGGCACGGAGATCGGCAAGACCGTGACCACCGCCGCGATCGCCGCGGCGGCGCTCGCCCGGGGACGGTCGGTGGCCGTGCTCAAGCCCGCCCAGACCGGTGTCACGGCGGACGAGACCGGTGACGCGGCGGAGGTGGAACGACTGGCCGGCCCGGTGACCACCCTCGAACTCGCCCGCTTCCCCGAGCCGTTGGCGCCCTCGACGGCCGCCCTGCGGGCCGGTCTGCCGCCGGTGCGCCCCCAGGACATCGCCGAGGCCGCCGCCAAACTGGACGCCTCGCACGATCTGGTCCTGGTCGAGGGCGCGGGCGGGCTGCTGGTCCGGTTCGACGCCGAGGGCCATACGCTCGCCGACGCCGCGCGGCTGGCGGACGCGCCCGTCCTGGTGGTCGCCCAAGCGGGCCTGGGCACGCTCAACGCCACCGCGCTGACCGCGCTGGCGCTGCGCTCGTACGGGCTCGACTCCCCGGGCGTCGTCATCGGCAGCTGGCCGGCCGAGCCCGATCTGGCCTCCCGCTGCAATCTGGCGGATCTGCCCGAGGCCGCGGGCGCGCCCCTCCTCGGGCTGATCCCGGAGGGCTCCGGCGCGGTGTCGCCGCAGGCCTTCCGCACCGCCGCCCCCGACTGGCTGGCGACGGCGCTCGGCGGCTCGGGCGCGTTCCGTATCCCTTCCTGACGCCGGGGCCCCGCGCCGCTGGACCGCCCGGCCCCTCGGAAGGCCCTGGTGGCCGGGCGGTGACGGCGCACACGGCCCGTACGGATTTCCGAACCGCGGTTACGGCTGCCGCGTGCGGCTCCCGGTCCGCCCGGTGGGAAGACTGAGAACCACGAGCGGGCGTCGTCGGCGAAAGGGTCCGTCATGTGGCAGCGCACAAAGGTTCCGCACGGCAGCGTCCATCACCCGGTGTTCGCCCGCTTCTACGCGAGCTGCTGCGGTCCGGCCGCGGACGCGCGGGCGGGGGTGGCCGCGCTCCGCAAGGAGTTGCTGGCCGGCGCCACGGGCCGGGTCATCGAGGTCGGCGCGGGATCCGGGCTGAACTTCGCGCACTATCCGGGCACGGTCTCGGAGGTCGTGGCGATCGAACCGGAGGCCACCCTGCGGGAGGTGGCCAGGTCGGCGGCGGCGCGTGCGGAGGTGCCGGTGGACCTGGTGCCCGGGGTCGCGGAGGCCCTGCCGGTCAAGAGCGAGGCGTTCGACACCGCGGTGGCGTCGCTGGTGCTGTGCTCCGTGCACGAGGTGCAGCGCGCACTGATGGAGCTGCGGCGGGTGCTGCGCCCGGGCGGTGAACTGCGGTTCTTCGAGCACGGGCAGGCCGCGGGGCGGGGGCTGCGGGCGGTGCAGCGGTCGCTGGACCGGACACTGTGGCCGCTGCTGATGGGCGGCTGCCACACCGGCCGGGATCCGCTGGGCGAGATCCGGACCGCCGGATTCGAGGTGCTGCGGGTGCGCCGCCTCAAGGTGCCGGAGCGCGGGCCGACGCTGCCGACATCACCCGCGGTGCTGGGTGTGGCGCGGCGGCCGGCCGGCTGACCGGGCCGCGGCCGTCACACCGTCCAGGTGCGCAGCTCGTCCGCGATGGCGCGGAGGTCGGCCGTACCCGCCTTGACGAGGCGGGCGAGGTCGCGGATCTGCTCGGGAGAGATGGTGATCTTCAGGCCGCTGGCGACGAGATAGCCGTAGGCCACGGCGGTCGCGAACATGGCGTTCGAGCGCTCCAGCGCCGGTACCTGGAGCAGGAGTTGCAGGAGGGCGGCGGCCCGGTCCTGGGGGTCGGTGTAGACGGGCACGCCGAATATCTCGGCTTCATGCCGGCTGACCGCGGCCACCAGCGCGCCCCAGTCGGTGACCTGGGGGTCTCCGGGGGTGTGCTGTTCGGCGATGAGAAGGAGCCAGGCAAGGTCGATGCGCAGCGTCACGTGGTGCCCGGCAGTCCTTTGTGGTGGGTGGGATCCGCGGCGCCCTCGGCACCGCCCGGCTCCAGGCCGAATTCCTCGGCGAAAACGCGCTCGTACTGCTTCATGAAGTCGGAGGCGGCCTCCACGAACGTCTGGCCCACCTCGCCGGCGTCCTTGAGGACGAGCTCCTCGATATAGCGGTTCATGCTCACTCCCCGCTGCAGGGCGCGCTCCCGCGCCGCTTCGGCGGTGGCCTCATCCACGCGGACGTTCAGCTGCGTCTTCGCCACCCCTCCAAGCTAGCGCGCATCCGCTAGCAGCGGCAAGCGACGGCCGGGGGGAGCCCGGGGGCACCGGGCACCGCACCACCCGGATGCCGCGCGGCGCGCTCCCCGGGCGGGCGGATACCGCACCATGTGATCCGGTGTCAGGCCGGTGCACCGCCGGCGGGCCCGGCGGCCGGCCGGACCGCCCACGACCGCTCGGCCCCCAGGAGGACCGCCTCGTGTCCGTCCCAGCCCCCGTTCCGCATCTGAAGCGCAGTCTGCGGCGCTTCGACATCATGGCGATGGGCGTCGCCGCGGTGATCTCGTTCGATGTGATCGGGCAGATCGCGGCCGGCGGCGGAGAGGCGGTCACCTGGATCGCCGTGATCGCGGTGGTGTTCCTGCTGCCGTACGCCCTGGTCTTCGCCGAGACCGGGGCCGCCTTCCCGCAGGAGGGCGGGCCGTACGTCTGGGTGGAGGTGGCCTTCGGCCGACTGCCGGCGGCGCTGACCACCATGTTCTACTGGGTCACCAATCCGGTCTGGCTGGGCGGTTCACTGGTGTTCGTGGCCGCACAGGCATGGGACGGCTTCGTCTTCCCGCTCGGCTCGGGCACGGTGGCCGACCACGCGTTCAAGCTGGTCTTCATCTGGGCCGCCATCCTCACCGCGGTGGTCTCGCTGCGCCGGGGCAAATGGGTCACCACGGCCGGCGCCGGGGCCAAGGTCGCGGCGCTGGCCTTCTTCACGGGTACGGCGGTGGCCTACGGGATCCGGCACGGCTTCGGTGGCCTGGAAGGTGCCGGGTTCTCCCCCACCGGGGCGGGGTTCCTGGCGCTGGTGCCGGTGCTGCTGTTCGCCTTCGTCGGGTTCGAGGCGCCCAATGCGGCGGGGGACGAGATGCTGGACCCGCAGCGCGATGTACCGGTCGCGATCGGGGCGTCGGGAGCGATCGCCACCTGCTGCTATCTGCTGCCGGTGCTGGCCATCCTCTCCGCCGTACCCGCCGACCGGATCACCGGTGTCAGCGGCTTCATGGATGCCGCCCGGCTGGTCTTCGGCATCTACGGGAGCTGGCGCGGGCCGCTGTTGACCGGTGTCGCCGTGCTGTTCGTGGTGGCGCTGCTGACCCAGGGCAGCGCCTGGATGATCGTGGCCGACCGGATGCAGGCCATGGTGGCCGCCGACGGCGGGTTCTTCGGGCGGGGCCTGGGCGCCTTCCACCCGCGGCTGGGCACCCCCGTGCGGATGAATCTGCTCTCCGGCGTCACCGCCACCGCCTTCATGATCGCCGCGACGCAGCTGGCGCACGGGGACGCGTCGGCCGTCTTCGGCGTGGTGCTGGCCGTCGCGATCACCACCCTGCTGCTGTCCTACCTCGCCGTGGTCCCCTCGCTGCTTGCGCTGCGGCTGCGCCACCGCGAGGCGCCCCGGCCCTACCGGGTCCCGTTCGGCACCCGGGGCTTCACCGTCGCGACGCTGGTCGTCTACGCCTGGATCCTGCTCGGGTCGTGGGTGGCCCTGTTTCCCGGCACCCTGGAGCGGCTCTTCGGGATCCCGTACGACTTCCGGGCGATCTGGGGCGTCTCCCGCCCCGCCTTCGAGACGTTCACCCTCGGCACCGTGGTCCTGCTGCTCGTGGTCGCGGCCGCCGGGTATCTGACGCAGCGTGTCCGCGGCCGGCGCGGGGAGGCTCGGGGCACGGGCGGGTAGCGCCCGGCACCCACGGGAGCCTCGCTCGTGACGGACCCGCGTCACGAGCCCGGCCGGTGGCCCCGCCGAAGAAGCTCAGTGGGCCCTGTAGCGGGCGGCGAGTGCGTGGAACGCCTCCTTCGGTTCCCAGGGCATGCCGGGGTAGGCGCGCTTGTCGGCGGGATAGCCGCTGTGCTCGTCCAGGACTTTGACGATGCCGTAGGAGGCGAGGTCCTCGTCCGGT
>Ga0207426_1002021_pt1 | contig 14304 bp, 14 predicted proteins | sample AraplaMF_Cvi_mMS_FD_184265 | JGI IMG/M metagenome (GOLD analysis project Ga0207426, IMG submission 184265) | Arabidopsis root microbial communities from the University of North Carolina, USA - plate scrape MF_Cvi_mMS (SPAdes) (version 2) | ecosystem: Host-associated > Plants > Roots > Endosphere...
TCAACGAGGGCTCTGAGGGGCATCAGGCCATCAAGTTCCACATCCATAGTCAGTGGGCCCAATTGATCGTCGGCGGCACAGCAGGCATTTCGAAGGACTTTAATCTTCATCTGTAAGAGTTCCAACGTGTGCGATAAACGGGAGCTGGAGCGCGCAGCACGTATACTGTCCGGTTGATTAAAGGGTTGGGCGTGATTTTACCAAGTCCGACTGGAACCGAAAAAAGCCGCCCAAAATCGATCATTACTCCAAGAAGCGGGGCGTAAACAAAGCGCGCAACTTGTTCAAATTTCGTGACTTCGTGATCATCGAGGATGTGCATGCGCCCGTAACGTTAAAGGTAGCAGGCTGGTGGAGGCAGTCCAGTTGACCGCACTGTTATGCGTTTGCGTCATCGGTCAAATCCAAATCAGGTGCATCATCGACGGAAGTGTTGTACTCGCAAATCAAGTTTGCAATGGCTAGATAGTTGAACCCATGGAATTCATCACCATCGGCACCAAAGTAGCCACTATAAAAGGCCTTACCGCTTGCATGTCTTCCGACACATGCACGGCCAATATTAATAGCGCCGCGATAAAACTGAACGAAAGCGCAGCCTTCAACAGCGAAGTCCGGTTCGCATACAACTTCAGGTGAACGAATTTGAACGGCCAGCGCCAACGCCCTAAGCGCAGGCACTTCAAACTCAGGCTCCCAAGGTTCTGGCCAGGCTGGAATATTCCAAGCGTCCGTCATGTTCCGCATAACGTGTGTGATACCTGCGGCTGGAGCGCGCAGCGCGTAAGCCGTCCGGTTGATTGAGGGGGCAAAAAATCATTGTGGCGCAAACCGAGGACTCAACCCATTCAGCCAAGGAACACTTGCGAAGTCTCCGTCCAGCGCATTCCACTCGGCGTTCGTTAACCACCGGCCATGAGAGTCAACGAAGAAGGGAACGCCAGAACTAAGTTTCACAACTTCAGAAATGCGTATGACGTCTCGCCGCAAGAGAAGATCCAAGGGGACAGTTTCAGTAAGGAGTACGGCCAACGGGGGCGTCGGAGTGCCAGCGACCCATAAAGCAAAGCTCCGAGCACCGTCGGGCTTTTGACAGAGCGCCAGAGAATACTCTTTGGTTTGATCAATATCGTTTCGTAGCCACATACTTAAGAAGCCCAACGTGACAAGTAACTGGCTGCCGGAACGCGCAGCGTGGTGGATGCAGTCCAGTTGACTGCATGGTTGGGCAGAACGATCACTTCGAGTTTGCCTTTGCAATGAGTAGAGGGACAACGCCAAAGATGAATACTACGCCCCCTGCGGCCACGACAAACCAAAGCGAAGCCTGTAAGGCGGAATAAAACCATGCCGGTTGAAGCTCTGGATGGATGTTTGACCCGTACTCGGAATCAAACGCCAGCGAACAAAGTGCGACAAAAAGGCCGAACAGAACGCCTACGACGGTTGGACCAAGCAAGGTTTGTTTCGCCAGAGGTGTCATCCTAGAGTGACCCAACGTGATTGAATTAGCCGGCGCGCGTAAGCACGTCCGTGTTGAATGAAGGGTTGGCCAAATTACGGTCGCCGACTAGGCATGCATGCCCGTTGTGGTTGATCGCGACGCACCATTCACCAACATCGGAGAAGACACAAACGTCGAAGTCTTCCCAGGGGGCGCGATTTTCGAAGAAGTGAACGAATGCGGCCCAGGTGGTGCGCGCAACATAGTCGTAGTTCTCGAAGCAGGCAAGAATCGCAGTATGACCAGGCAAAAGGTCTGGAAAATCCTTAAACGGAGTCTCGACACCATTAACTCGGCAGGCGATCGGCGCCGCGTCAGAAATGGCTGTAGAAAGAAATGGCCGCGTGATCTCACGAAGTCGTGCCATCTGAGTTGTTTTTTCCAGAGGTTCTAGCGGATCGCCGATGTTTGGATGTTCGTCGCTCATTCGTAAAGTTCGATCAAGACCGCCCAACGTCCACGATAACCGGCGCACGTCAGCGAGTCCGTGTTGATTGACTTGTTGGACTTTGTAGTGAGCCTACGCGCTGTCACCAGAATTTCCACCAAGGCTTTTCCTCCTCCTTCACTTCAAACAGGGGGCGCATCCTCTGTTTAGGCTCTTTCTTCACAAGAGTTTCTTTCTCCAACTCTGCGGCGCGCCGCTCGATTTCCGACTCTAGATCATGGAAATCGATCTCATCACCTTCGGTCGTTGTGGGGGCAAGAAATACAAAAGGCTGCTCGGCGGGAAAACATGCATCGCCGTCCTGATAAAGCCGCTTGCCTGAGGCGAGTGACGTTGAACCTTGAGTAAATCCGCCAGCTTGGGTCATTCGAACAAAATAGAATAGCGCCTCCCGTGTGCGGCCGGTTACACGCATTTCATCGAAAATCCCATTCCCAAATCCAACGACTAAGCCGAACAGTACTTTTGAATCACCGAGGTCGAAGGATACGGATTCAGCGGCGGAACCACTCCCGTATACAATTTCGCAGTCGACTATTAAATTCATTGCGGAGACCAATGTGCAGGATAACGGGGGGCTGGAGCGCGCAGCGCGTAAGCCGTCCGGTTGATTGATTGGTTGGTTGGGCAAAGATGCCCGCATCCTAAAGCACCAGCATAAGATCGATTGAAGAAACGTAATCGCTCAATGGCCCAGGCGCATGATCCTCGACGTCCAAGGCGACGGCGTAGCCACCCCTCAAATGGCGCTCGATGGTTTTCACAACTAAGACGCCAGGGCCACCTGAAAGAAAACTTCTCAAGTCAGCTTGCTCGGACTCGGAGTAGGTGTTCTCGGCACTCCGCTTCATCAATCGAAGGTATAAATGCATTCAGCTAGCTTTCCGATGAGTCCAACGTGGCCATTCAGCGGCGCCGAAGGCGTCCCCTGGCATTCGAAGTTAGGAATTTTTCCATTTCGAGTTCGCAAGCAAGCGACCAATGATACCGCCTATGATCGACGCACCTAATGCACCGCCATAGATTTCACGAGCATCGAGATAAAGGTCTTCAAGAACGAATTTCAGCACGAAAAACGTAAGGAAAAATCCGATAAAGGAGCCAATGCCGCCGTACATTCGTCGATCAACGGCTCTTGCGCCGTCGCGGTAAGCCGACGATGACTCCGATGCTTCGTTCAGAAGGGCGGTGCCACATTGGATGCAGCGCATGCTTGTTATAAGGTTTTGAGTTCCGCAGCTTTTACAGATCATAGAGTTTCTAACGTGTGAATTCATCGGACCGCGCGGTTTTTGCGTGGGTTCGGTGCAATGAATGGTTATGCTTTTTTAATCAACTACCTTCAACTGAACTTGGCTGCCATCTGGGAGTTCATGCACCTGCCGCGCGATATCGCCAGCCATTCCAATGATTTCGTGAATTGGGGCAGTAGCCAGATTCGGCCAGCCATACTCGCCACCGAGAAAGCCAGGAATCTTCAGACAGTACTTCCGCGCTAACGCAAGATCTCCAAGATTTTCGCGCGCAACTTCAACTAGCTGGCGCATATACCAATCGTACAGAAATTCTTGATCCTGCAATAGAACCTCGAGAGAAGCACGGTCGTTGGCAATGACAACGCAAGTACCGTCTTCCGGAGTGATCCGCCAATAGCGACCATCGGTCGCGCGGACAATGACGTTTCCGAAGTCGTTTTCAGCGACGACTTCTTCAGGGGCGATTCCGGCCCAGCCCCAGGCGCGAGAAATTTCAGATATCAAAGGCATACGACATAACGTGATTGCTCAGCGGCCCGCGGAAGCGGGCAACGCCCCCTGTAGTGCGTCCGCTGGAGCTTAAGGTTAGGAAAACGCATCAATGCCCTTTGCGTTCGTTGACGCCAGTGAAGAATGCGCCACAAAGCATGACGAAAGAAAAAAACAGTCCAATTCCTACTAGGGCGAAGGCTGCATACCAGGGCCAAAGCGACTTGACAAGAAGGCGCGTAAGTAACCAAGCAAGACCAAACCAAAGGGCTGATTTTAGTACGACTTTAACAAAAACCTTTAAGGCTAATTCGCGGAACTGTTCAGAAGTGCTCTTGTCGGGTGTCGAAAGATTCTCCATAGCTTCCTAATGTTGGACGTAACCGGCCGAAGCAGGGCGCAGCGATGCAAAGGTCCGGTTGACGGAATTGTTGGTCGAATTGTGGCAAGCTCTAAACATTTGAAACCTAGCCTTCGGCCTTCGCGTCTGTGACAGCACCGGCGGCTGGAGCGCATAGTGCGTAAGCCGTTCGGTTGATTAATTGGTTAGACAAGAAACGTCGAGCAAACATGGCTATTCCCAAAAGCGCCACCATGGGCGCTTACGCCATTCAGATCCTTCCTCCGGAGTAGGCATTGGCGGCGCTCCAAAGAGCAATGTAATGTTTTCTTTTGTCGAAAGGCTAGTTAGCGCGACAGGAACTGCTTGATCAAAGGACTGAATAAGGTCGCCGTTAGCCAAGACTTGCAAAGTGCTGCCAGACCACCCGTATATGGCCGTACGCTCAGGGGTGACGTCTAACTCCAATTTTCCCTCTAACTCCGATCTCGCACGAAGTTCGACGAGCATCCCAGGTGGGAAGGCCAAACCCTCGGCCCACGGCTCAAACCACAAGTGAAGCATTCGGTCAGCCGGCGCTGAAATTTTATGGACGTACTCGTGCATTGCGAAAGTCTAACGTGGCTGTTCAGCGGCGCCGTCAGGCGTCCGTTGGAATTGTAGGTTAGCGCAATAGAAGCGGATCATATCGACTGATCGAGAGACTTGTTCCAGACCGCGGCACCGTTCTCATGTGCGTCAACGCCCGCGAAGAAAGAATTTACGACTTGGTTGATATCGAAGTCCTCGCAACCTTCCCATTGGAGAAACTTCGGACGGAAAACGCGGAATTTCCCTTGAGACGATGGCTGGTACGGAACGGCCATTACAGCCTTCGACGCTAATGAAAAATAGGCCCGAACCTCAATGATGATAGCGTCAAACTTCTGATCATTGATAGGTATTCGACCGTCATAAATTAGGGCCGCATCAGTGGCATCGAGTTCGTTCGACTCAAGTCTTGCCTTCCCCAAAGCGACAGATTTCTCCATGTCGTCTGCAATGACAAGCCGGTCCATTTTTCTTTCACCGTTTTCGTCGGAGTAGGCAAACATAGGCAGTAAGCCTTCGCTATCTGATACACACCAAATGGCGTGTGCCGCAAAGAAGCCTGCGAGATTAAACGCTGTAATCATTTGTCTGGGTAGTTTCACTAACGTTCACGCTAACCGGCACGACAAAGTGCAGCTTTGGCGTGTCCAGCGAACGGAGTGAGCGAGGTTGAGCACGGAGTTAGGTTTTTGGTGCATATTCATTTAAGGCTGCATTGAGTGCTTTGACGACTTTTGCGCGCTTGGCCTCCGCCTTGATTCCAGGGGGGAGCCGGCAATACCACGGTTGCCAGTAATGTTCCAATCCATTGTTGTACTCTTTAGTACTCGGGTGGGTCTTTGCCTCGAAGTACCGCAACGCTTCACAAATCTGATCGACGGACACGAACTGAAAAGTAAATCCCGCGACGTCAACAAAGTAAGCCCAGCACTCCAAGAGGTTATCCCACGGCGCATCAATGGGAAGTCCGCCCGCGTCTTGATAACCACGCATGAAGTCGTGGTGCTTGCTCGGATCCAGTTTTTCTTTCCAGTGCCTTGCCATGAGTGCGTGCGGATAAACCTAACGTTGGACGTAACCGGCCGCAGCAGCGCGCAGCGATGCGGAGGTCCGGTTGACGGAATTGTTGGGCTTTACCATTGCCCACCTTCAGGCGGCAAGATTCGAGTCTTTAAAAACTCAAAATACTTGGGGTCGTCGTTTTCGAAGAGGACTTTTCCTGCGCCCATATACGCGCGGCACAATTCGTCTGCAGCGCGATCTAGATCATTGAGCTCGAATTGAGCCTGACCTAACCGAAGATGAAGGAATGGGTTTCCAATCGCGCCAGGGCAATGCATGGCATCAGTTAGCACGTTCCTCAATTGAGCGAAGTCTTTCGAGAAAAAGTATGTATCGCCAAGTGCAGCCAAGATCCAGGTTGTGGCCTCGAAGTCGTGCTTCGGCTCTGGGACAAGTGCCAGGGCGGAGATAAAGCTTTCGTAAGCCCGAGAAAAATCACGCACTTCCAAGTTGGCGTCACCTTGAGCACAAAGGCGTTGAATGTTTTTGTGAATGTTATCTGGAATCTCAAACATAGAAGGCCCAACGTAAAGTGGACGTCATATTGACGTTTTGTAAAATTTTATGATGCCGCCTATTGGCGATTTATGCAATGTCAGACCCCAGGTTTTTGGAATTTGCGCGCATAAAACCTCCCAAATTCGGGCGAAAAGCGTTTTCTCGCGGGGGATGATGATGACCGCAGTAACGGTCCGCCTGAGAATATTCTGTAGTTAAATTACGTCGCATGGCTGCCGGTTTGGTTGAGTAAACCATGGGTATGGCGCACAATCGATTCGCTACTAAGTAGCAAAAGTACATAAATAGAAAATAGGGAGACTACATGAAAATTCGCCGTGCCCTCGGGCTGGCGATGCTGGGTTGCGCCTTGTTTGGCAGCCCGGTCGTCGTCCAAGCCGCAATCAACGCCAACAATCTCGGCGCCGCCTACGACGCCACCAAATCCAGCATCAACTTCAAGATTTACTCCAGCCGCGCAACCCGCATCGACCTGTACCTGTATAGCGCCGCCACCGGCCAGCAGGAAAAAGTCAGCCTGCCGATGACCCTTGGCACTGGCGGCATCTGGAGCCTGAACGTTACCAGCAGCCAGTTGGCCAGCTACGGCATCACTGGCACGGTCTATTACGGCTATCGCGCCTGGGGTCCGAACTGGCCGTACAACGCGTCCTGGACCAAGGGTTCCTCGACCGGCTTCATCACCGACGTCGACGCCAATGGCAACCGCTTCAATCCTAATAAGCTGCTGACCGATCCTTACGCGCTGGAGATCAGCCACGATCCGACCACTGCAACCATGAGCAATGGCACTATCTACGCCAGCGGCGCCCTGTACCGCAACATCGACAGCGGCAGCAGCGCACCTAAAGGCATCGTGCTGCAGGGAGATACCCAATCTATCGGCACAAAGCCGACGCGCGCCTTCAAGGACGACATCGTGTACGAAGCCCATGTGCGTGGACTCACCAGGAATGACAGCAGCATCACGGCTGCCTACCGCGGCACCTACAAAGGCGCGGGACTGAAAGCGCCATACCTGGCCAGCCTCGGCGTGACCGCGATTGAATTCCTGCCGGTGCAGGAGACCCAGAATGACACCAACGATGCCGATCCGAATTCCAACACAGGTGACAACTATTGGGGCTATATGACCCTGAACTATTTTGCGCCGGACCGCCGTTACAGTTATGACCAGACGGCCGGTGGACCGACGCGCGAGTTCAAGGAGATGGTAAAGGCCTTCCACGATAACGGCATCAAGGTCTACATCGACGTGGTTTACAACCACACGGGCGAGGGTGGCCAGTGGAATGCCGGCGACAAGACCACCTACAACATCTACGGCATGCGTGGGCTGGATAACCCGACTTACTACTCGCTGACCAGCGATTTCCAGAACTCCTGGGACAACACCGGGGTGGGTGGCAACTACAACACGCGCAACACGGTGGCGCAAAACCTGATCGTCGATTCGCTGGCTTATTGGCGCGACAAGTTGGGCGTTGATGGCTTCCGCTATGACCTGGCTTCGGTGCTGGGCAACACTTGCCAGCATGGCTGCTACAACTTCGACAAAATGGACAGCGGCAATGCGCTGAACCGCATCGTGGCGGAGCTGCCGGCTCGCGCTGCCACCGGAGGCAGCGGCGTTGACCATATCGCCGAACCTTGGGCGATCGGCGGCAACTCGTACCAGGTCGGCGGCTTCCCGAGTGGCTGGGCGGAGTGGAACGGTATCTACCGCGACGTGATCCGGCAGGACCAGAACAAGATGGGGCAGGTAGCTGTGACGCCGGGAACACTGGCCACGCGTTTCGCGGGCTCCAGCGACCTGTATGGAGACGATGGGCGCAAGCCATGGCATTCGGTGAACTTCATCACTGCGCACGACGGCTTTACGCTCAAGGACTTGTATAGCTGCAATGCAAAGAACAACAGCCAGGCATGGCCCTACGGTCCAAGCGATGGCGGCGAAGACAATAACAATAGCTGGGACCAGGGCGGCGTGGCGAGCGACCAGCGCAAGGCGGCGCGCAACGGCATGGCGCTGATGCTGTTGTCGGGCGGTGTGCCGATGATGGTGGGTGGCGATGAGTCGCTGCGCAGCATCAACTGCAACAATAATCCATATAACCTGGATTCGGTGGCCACATGGCAAAACTGGAGTTGGACTGCCGATCAGTCCAACTTCCAGGCTTTCACCAAAGGCCTGGTCGCCTTCCGCAAAGCTCACCCAGCCCTCCGTCCAGCGAATTTCTATTCATCGACGGATGGCAATGGCAATGTGATGGAGCAGCTCCGCTGGTTCAAGCCCGATGGGGCGGTGGCGGATGCGACTTACTTCAACGACAGCAATAACCACGCGATTGCCTGGCGCATCGACGGCACCGAGTTTGGCGACAGCGCTTCGGCTATCTACGTTGCCTACAACGGCTGGGGCGGCAACGTGAATTTCACGCTACCATGGCCTGGCGCGGGCAAGAGCTGGTACCGGGTGACGGACAGCTGCACCTGGGCCGAAGGCGCCGGCCAGGTCCGTGCGCCAGGTGCGGAAGACTTCATCGGTGGCGAAAACTATGTCTATGGAGTTTGTGGGCGTGGCTTGCTGCTGCTGATTGCAAAGTAGAATAGTCGGCGTCGCCTGTCGGGTGACGCCGATTTTTCGCGAGAGGGCGCCTGCAATGAACCGTAGAGAGTATTTGAGCCTTATGGGGGCTATTGCCATGGCGCCGATTGCGCCGTCTTTCGCCGAGCCAGCCTTGCCCGGGTATGAAGCGCTTCTCGGCGCCTACGCTGACTTCAACGGCACCGTCGTTGTTGGCCGTGGTTCGACCATCCTTTTCAGCAAAGCGATGGGCATGGCCGATCCGCAGTCGATGGCGCCGATGGAGCTGAGCACGCGATTCGAGGCGGGATCGGTGTCGAAATGGATCGCTTCGATCGTCGTCATGAAGCTGGTTGACCAGGGCATGCTGCGGCTGGACGAGCCGATCACGCGCTATCTGCCAGGCTACCGCGCAGACAATGGCGGGAAGTTAAGTTTGCGTCACCTGATGTCTCATTCCAGTGGCGTGCCGAACGAATTGATCGCAGCCAGGAAGGCCGATCCTGCAGTGGCACATACTGAGCTTGGACAAATGGAATCCGTCCATCGCTATGCCAGCGCGGACCTGCGCTTTGCCCCCGGCAGTGAATGGGACTATTCACATTCGAATTGGCTGATCGTGAAGGCAATTGTCGAACACGTGGCGGGCCGTTCCTATCGCGACTGCGTCGCAGACTGGTTGACGGAGCCATTGGGCTTGCGCGACAGCGGGCTTTTCCGGGGCGAGTCAAGTGCCGTGCCAGGAATGGCGCTGGCCTACGCCGGACCGCCTGCCACATGGCAGCGAAGAGTCAATGCGGTGCCGGATTACATGGCCATGGCCGGTGGCTTCTACAGCAGCGCACCAGACATGTTGCGGCTGATGGACGGAGTACTCAACGGAAGTATTTTGACTCCTGCATCGCGCGCAACGCTGATGAAGGTTCAGATGCCCGGCCAGCGCTATGCGCTCGGTGGCAGGACCCAGGTCGAAATGATCGCGGGGCAGGCACGCGAGGCGGCTTGGGAGGATGGCTCGAATGGCGGATTCCGTCTTGTGGCGCGCCGTGTGCTTGCGGACGGCATCACAGTCATTGTGTTCAATAACAACAGTTTCGATCACCAGAAACTTGGCACGCTGGCGAGCGGGCTAATGGAAGCGGCATACGCTTGAACGGGAAAAACGCCGACGCTGTGACGCCGGCGTTTCATTATCGGCCCGGTTGCTGGCCACTGGGCGGGGTTGACGTACCCGGTGTGGCGGCCGGGCTGTTGGCAGGTGTTGCGCTGCTGTCGGGAGCCGTTGGCTGCGTTCCCTGGGTGGCGGCGCTGCCGCCGCTTGCGCCGCTGGTCGAGTTACCGGCGCCCGTGGCTGGCGGGCCGGGAAGCGCGGCTGCCGGCGCTGGGGCCGTGCCGGTGCCGCCGGTATCCGGCGTAGTTTTTGTTCCTACGCCGGTCGGTGGATTGGCGGGGCTTTCGGCGTTATGTTTGCTGCAGGCCGGGAGTGCGGCTGCAAGCAGGGCGCCCAGCATCAGGGCGCCCGCATGGCGGAGAATCGGCATGGCTGGGCCTCCGCGTTAATAAGTGGGACGCCGGTCGCGCTGCATGTCCTTCTGGTCGGTCTTGTCAGGCACATTGGCCGGCTGGCCGGCGCCAGCGGTGCCTTGCGTGCCGCTGGTTCCGCTGGTGCCAGGGGTGGTGCCGGTGGCGGGCGGAGTCGTCGTGTCAGGCGGTGGCATTGTCGTGTCGGCCGGAGGCGTGGTTGGCGTGACGGGAGCGGGCGCCGGTGTGGCGGGCGGCGGCGTAGGGGCCGTCGTTTCAGGTGCGGTTACCGGCGCCGGTGTCGTGTCTTCGATTTGTTTTTTGCAGCCGGCCAGTCCGGCGGCCAGGGCTGCGCCCAGCAACAGGGCGCCTGCTTTGCTCATGGTGTTCATCTTCATTTTCCTTTCATTGGGCAGCCAGCACCCGCAACAATGCCGGTACTTCGGCTGCAATTTCACGGGCCAGGTAGCCCAGCGGGCCGCAACGCAGCGCCAGTTGTTCGCCGGCGGCGGCGTGGAGTACCACGCCCCAGGCTGCGGCCTGTTCCAGCGAAGCGCCACGAGCCAGTAGTCCGGCGATGATGCCGGCCAGGGTATCCCCCGAACCGGAAATAGCCAGGCCGGCATTGCCGCCCTGGTGTTGCCACAGCTTGCCGTCCGGCGTCGCCAGCACGGTGGTGGCGCCTTTCAGCGCAACCACGGCATTCCAGCGGTCGGCGGCGGCTTGCGCCGCACCATGCGGCTGCCGTTCGATTTCGTTGCGCGTGCCGCCGGTCAGGCGCGCCAGTTCTCCTGCGTGGGGTGTCAGCAGCACCGGCGTGGAAAAGCGGAAATGATCCCAATCGACAGCCTCGTCCAGCAAGTGCGGTTCGCCACGAGGATGGACTGCGCACATGGCGGTGGCATCGAGCACGATGGGGATCGCGCTGAACCGCTCGAGCAGGTGGCGCACCAGCTCCACGCAGCTTGCTTCATCCTCCATGCCGGGGCCGACCAGCAAGGCATCGGCCTTGCCGGCAAGCTCGCCAAGGCGGCGCGCGCTGTCGGCCTGGAATCCGTGTGCCGGTGTTTCGCCGAGGCTGATCACGCGTGCTTCGGGGATGGCGGCGCCTACTTGCGGCGCCACGCTGGCGGCGGTGGCGATGGTCAGCTTGCCGGCGCCGGCGCGCAAGGCGGCTTCTCCGGCCAGGATGGCGGCGCCGGGCATTTCCGCCGAGCCGGCCACCACCAGCACATGGCCGCGCACCTCCTTGTCGCCATCGAAGCCGGGTTGCGGCAAAGGCCAATCGCGCAGAAGGGCGGAAGTCAGTTCGACCGGGGCGGCGTTGCTCATGGTTTCGGCGCGGACGGGATGTCCGGCTTGTCGGTGACGGGCGTGCCGCTGTCTTTCAGCGGCGCGACAAAGTTTTCAAGTTCCAGCACCAGCTTGCCGCGCTTGCCCGCTTGCGGGTCAAACTGATAGGAAGTAACGCCGCAGTTGGGTACGTCGGCGGCGCGGTCGATGGCGAGGATGGTTTCCTCGTCCATGCGTTCGACCAGGTAACGGAAGCAATTCACGATGACCTGGTGGCCGATAATCAGTACCCGCTCGCGCCGGTACTCGCGGGTGATGGTGTCGAGCACGCTGCGCAGGCGCAGGATCACGTCACACCAGCTCTCGCCGCCGGGCGGGCGGAAATAGAACTTGCCGACGTGCTTGCGCTGCGCCGCCAGCTCCGGATATTTGTCCGCGATGCCGAGGGCTGTAAGCCGGTCCGTGATGCCGAATTCCTTCTCACGCAGCCGCTCGTCGGAAACCACGGCCAGCATGACTTCAGGGCCGAGGCATTGCAGCACGGATTGTGCGGTGGCACGGGCGCGCAGGTAAGGGGAGTACAGCACGACGTTGGGCTGCCGGTCGGGCGGCAGGGCCGCAAACCACTGCGCCAACGCATCGGCCTGGCGCAAGCCCAGTTCGGAGAGGGGGACATCGACATCGCGCTCGGCAATGTCGATCAGAAACTCATTGGCAGCCGTGGCAGCATCGCGCGCCACGTTACCGGCACTCTGGCCGTGCCGCACGAGCCAGATCTGCTGCGGCCATTTTTGCTCCATCGCATACCTTTCGGCGGATAGTCAAAAGCCTATGGTAAGCGAAGCGAAGCCAAGGCGGCACACAATCGCCGCCGCGCAGATTACGGCCGCGCCCGTGTCAACCTTGGGGTCAGGCTCCTACGTTGACACGGCCTCGACCGCGTGCAAGGCTGAGCCCGTGTCAACCAAAGAGCCTGACCCCAAGGTTGACACGGGCTCGGCTGTTGCTGGACTTACGGGTTCCAGCCGGCGCCGTTGTTGTAGGCGGCGAAGATTTGGGCGCGGGTGGCGAAGCCGGCGGCGATGTCGGTGGGGCTGAGCTGGTAGCCGCCGATGCGTGTGGCCAGGTTGAGCGGGGTGCCGCTCAAGTCGGTGCTGCCGTATTCGCGCCAGCCGCTGGCGGCATTGGCGACCGCCGGGTTGGGCGCGGGCTGGCCGTTCACGCCTGCTCCGGCCCAGCCGACCGGTGCGATGTGGCTATCCATCTGGCAGTTGATGAAGGCGATGTTGTCCCATACGCTTGCGCTGCCGGAGCTGCGGGCGAGGTAGGTGGCGCCGTTCGGTACGTCGCCGTGGGCCGGGCCGGGACCGGGACCGTGCGTCAGGCGGCTGTTCAGGAAGACGTAGCCTTTGTCGCTGGCGCTGGGCACCCGTGCCTGCAGGATATAGCCGCCGCTGCTGGTGCTGGTGGTGTCGCCAACCGAGCGGATCTCGCTTTCTTCGAACAGGGCGGCGCGGCTGCCACCCCAGATGAAGTCGACATTTCCGGCCACCAGCGTGTGGTAGAACCATGACCAGCCTTTCAGGTTCAGCGTGTCCTGCTCGCTGTAGAAGGCGGCGTCGCGTGCGACCAGGCGGCCGTTGTCGTTGTTGAAGTAGAGCGTTTCCGCCTGCGCTGAGATGTTGGCGGCGCGCAGGGTGGTGTTGCGCAGGGTGAGGGTGTCGAGCACCAGCATGTCGGAAGCTTCGGCCAGCATCACGGAACGCCCGCCGGCCGCTGCGGCGGTGGTGCCTGGCGCCTGGCTGGCGCCGGTGCCGGGGTTCAGGGTGTCGTAGTTGGTGTACTGGATGATTGTGCCGTCCCGGCTTTCGCCGCGCAGCGTCACATTATCCCTGCCGCGCAGGTAGAGCAGTTCGTTGTAGCTGCCGTTGCGGATCGTGACCGTGGCCGGCGTGGCTTTGTCGACGCCCTGCATCAGGAAGTTCAGCGCGCCTTGCACGGTGGCGAAGTCGCTGCCGGCATCTGCGCCGACCACCAGGTCGGGACCGGACGGCGCGGCGGCCTTGGTGCTGAAGGACCAGTTACCCAGCTTGCCGATGCCGACAAACGGGGTGCCGCCAAGCGTGGTGCCGTTGAATACGCCGTTCGCAATCGCGACATAGTATTCGGTGCCGTAGGCCAGCTTGCCGGTGTGCGGCTTGATCGTCACTACATTGCCGTTGATGGCGATCGGGGTGGTGTTCACCTTGCGCACTGCGGCCTGGCCGGGATAGCCCAGTTCATCGGTTTCGCCGGACAGCTTGATCACGTCGACCAGCGCATCGTCCATCTTGCGGAAGATGCGGATGGTGCCGCTGTTACCCAGCGTCGGCGTGCCGTCGAAGACCAGGCGCAGGCTGGCGTCGATCTTGGCTTCGCCCTGCGCCGCAGCAGGTGAGGCGCGGTCTGTCAGCGTGTAGGTCTGGGTGGGCTGCACGAATTGCGCGCCGATGGTGGCGCTGATCTGGCGCACCAGTGTTGGATCGCTGTCGCTGCTCACGCGGAGCGTGGCGTTGCCGGCGCCGACGGGCGTCAATGCCAGCGTGTTGCCGCTGATGCCGACAGCCAGCACTGCCGGATTGCTGGAACTGGCGGTAAAGCTGTCGGCCGTGCCATCCGGCTTGACGGCGGTGACAGCCAGCTGCAATGGCGCAT
>Ga0207426_1002022_pt1 | contig 14300 bp, 14 predicted proteins | sample AraplaMF_Cvi_mMS_FD_184265 | JGI IMG/M metagenome (GOLD analysis project Ga0207426, IMG submission 184265) | Arabidopsis root microbial communities from the University of North Carolina, USA - plate scrape MF_Cvi_mMS (SPAdes) (version 2) | ecosystem: Host-associated > Plants > Roots > Endosphere...
CGGGCCGGTCTTGTCCAGGGTGGCCAAGGTGGCGGCGGACGTCAGGCTCATGTCGCGGGGAAGGCGTCTCACGGCCCCGGTGGCCAGACCGTAGAGGGCTGACCCGATGGCATCGGAAGCGCCGTGCGCGGCGTCTCGGCGACTCATGCCTGAAACATAGCAGCTTTATATGAATCCTTTATGCATCTCCGATCAGGGTTCGGCGATACTTGACTTAGAGATTCCGCGGGTAGAGGGCAAGGCGTCATGGTCGACGGGCTGGCCGTGTGTCCCAGCGTTGGCTGGTCCAGGCTTCGCGGATGAGGCGTCGGATCACGATGATCGCGGTCATCAACGCGAGTAGTGCGTTGATGACGACCGCTCGACGTTCCGTGCAGGACAGGGTGAAGTTGAAGCCGCGGCTGTACGAGGAGTTGGTGCGCTCGACGACCCAGCGGCGAGTGTGGTTGATCGGGATCACGACGCCCTTGGGCTGGATCCGCCACTCGCAGCCGAGATCGGTCAGCAGTTTGCGGGTGACCGTGGAGTCGTAGCCCGCGTCAAGGTGTACCGTGATCTGCCCGTCGACGGTGATGTCGGCCAGGTCCAGGCCCACGACACGGTCGTAGGTCTCCAACACGATCTGCTCCAGCCCTGCGAAGACACCGGCCGCGATCCACTCGTTGCGTCGGGTTCTCATCGTGGTTGCCGAGCACGATTGATCGGCGTGCTTCTCGTACGAGCCGCCGAAGACGAGTTTCGCGACGAGCTTGTCGAACACGATCCGGTTCGGGATCCGTGGGTTGTGACAGCCCCACGGATGTGTCTCGAGATGCGGTGGCAGGAGAGCCTCGAACTGGACCCACAAGGGCTCGATCGCCCATGCTTCGACGGCGGGCACCGGTGCTCCGTTTTCAGATGTAGAGATGTAGGAGTCCCACGTCAAAACGGATCCAGGTGCCCGCGTCACATCAGCCTGACGCCCCTACCCGCGAAATCTCTTACCAATTGACCAAACTCAGGAGCAGTCGGTGGACGTCAGTTACTTCGGTGCCCACGGGCACGTTCCGCTGCGCGTGGCCCTGCTGCTGGCCGCGGTGGGGGCATCCTGCTCACCGCGCTGGCGGGCAGCGCGCGGATCATGCAGTTGCGCGCGACCGCCCGCAAGCACCGCCGGGCCGACCACAGGGCTGTGAAGGCCGGGGCCAAGGACTCGTCGAAGGCCCCGGACTACCGGGAGCCCGCCACAGGCTGCCGCTTGTAGAAGGACTCCTCCAGGTAGGCAGCCTCGTGCGGCTGGTAGGGCTCCTCCAAGTAGGCGGCCTCGTCTTCGTCGAGTTCGACGTCCACCGCGGCGACCGCGTCGGCCAGCTGGGCCGGCTTGGTGACCCCGACGATGGGCGAGGTCACCGCCGGGTTGCGCATGACCCAGGCCAGGGCGACCTGGGCCGGGGACAGACCCCGCTTGCCCGCGATCTCGTGGACGCGCTCGGCCACTGCCTGGTCCTCGTCGCGGTAGAGGATTTTGCCGCCCGCGTCGGTCTCGGCACGCGCCGTGGCGGTGTCCCGGGCCCGCGTCAGCCTGCCCCGCGCCAGCGGGCTCCACGGGATCACGCCGATGCCCTGGTCGGCGCAGAGCGGGATCATCTCCCGCTCTGCTTCTCGGTGGATGAGGTTGTAGTGGTCCTGCATCGACACGAACCGGGTCCAGCCGTTCAGGTCAGCCAGGTACAGGGCCTTGGCGAACTGCCAGGCGTACATGGAAGAGGCTCCGATGTAGCGGACCTTCCCGGACTTGACCGCGTCGTGCAGCGCCTCGAGGGTTTCCTCGATCGGGGTGTCGTAGTCCCAGCGGTGGATCTGGTACAGGTCGATGTAGTCGGTCCCCAGTCGCTTCAGGGAGGCGTCGAGCTCGGCGAAGATCGCCTTGCGGGACAGCCCGGCGCCGTTCGGGCCGGGGCGCATCCGCATCCAGACCTTGGTGGCGAGAACGACCTCCTCGCGCCGGGTGAAGTCCTTGACCGCCTGGCCGACGATCTCCTCGCTGCTTCCGGCGCTGTACCCATTGGCCGTGTCGAAGAAGTTGACGCCGCCCTCGAGGGCCTGCTTGATGATGTCCCGGCTGGCGTCCGCGCCCAGCGACCAGGGCTCGCCGCCCCGGTCCGGCTCGCCGAAGCTCATGCAGCCGAGGGTGATGGCGGAGACTTCCAGTCCGGTCGTTCCGAGCTTGATGTATCGCATGTTTCCGAACCTAGGAGTTGGAGCGCGCTCTAACGCAATACGTCTCGGTCCGGAATTCGGAAGCGTGGGGCATGTGCGCCCTGTCAGGTTTCGACCGTCTCGGTCAGACGTAGCAGAGAACCCGGTGGTAACGAGTAACGAACTGTCAATTCTCGGCCGAGCGCGTGGGGCCCTACTCAGCCCCCCAACGGCAAACCGCCCTCGCGGGTCCGTCGCCACGACCGATCATCGCTCGATCACTAAGGGATTCCGCTGGTCCGGGCGGCGGTATCGCGGCGCTCGCGACGGCGGCCCTACCCGCGGGATCTCTAAGGGCAGGCAGTCGCAACCGGAGCGACACGGTGCGGAGCCGTGCGTATCCTCCGAGCCGTGACACCGAAATATGTGCTGGACGGCACGCAGATCAGAACGCTGGAAGACTTCTGGCACGCGATTGGCGAAGCGATCAACGGTCCCGGCGGCCACTTCGGTCGGAATCTCGACGCTTTCGCCGACTGCCTCAGCGGTGGCTTCGGGACGCCCGACGACGATGACTATGTGGTTGAGTGGCGCGACCACCAGGTGTCTCGCGAGCATCTCGGCTATCCCGAGACAGCTCGCCAGCTGGAGATTCGGTTGTCGCGCTGTCACCCCACGAACCGCCCTTCGGTCAGCGCCGACCTTGCCGCAGCGAGAGACGAGCGCGGCGCCACTGTCTTCGATTGGCTGGTCGAGATCTTCGACGATCGCGCTCCTGGCGTCCTGAGACTCCGGTGACAGGTCACGAGGATGCCTTGTGCAGCACGCCGGCGAGGTGGGAAGTGGGCGGGACGAAGCGCCAGCCGTACGGGTCGACTGCCAGGACGCGGCAGTTGTTCTCGCCGCGCTGGGCGTGGTGAAGATGGCGACCGCCGAGCAGATCCAGCAGCTGATGTGTCCGGGCACGGCCGGCGCGCAGATCGTCCGCAACGGCTGCCTCGTCCTCGGCCGCGACGGCCGGGTGGAGCCGCTCGGCTCGGCCAGCCGCACCAACGCCGAGGGCAACCTGGCCTCCGCAAGCAGCGGCGCGAGCACGAGCGCCAGGAAGAGGTGGAGCGGCGGGCGGCGCAGTAGGCCGCGGCCGTCAGGGAGCCCGATCCGGTGTGCCAGGAGTGCGAGGGGCCGCTGGAGAGCAGCCCCCGCGGGTACGACCCGCGGGAAGAGGGAGCGCTGCCGGCCGGCGGAGTGCATTGCGCCGGCTGCCGCATTCAGGTGGCCGAGCCACACCGGCCGCTTCGGCCGGGTCATCCGCCGCTTGGTGAACGGTGACGAGCGCTACCCCCGCCGGTAGCAGCCCGCCCAGGGGAGGACGAGCCGGATACCAAGATGCCTACCCCGGCCTGTGACCTGCGAGCTAAGCGGCAGCCGACGGCTACGTGGTGGCCGATGCCTTGGTCCGCCCGGCGTCGACCGTGGCGCGGCACTGGGTGCACAGCGGGTTGCCGCCGTGGCCTTACCGGTGGCAGGGCAGGGCTGCTGGCACCTCGCGCAAGGGCGGCGCGGCGGGTGATCGGCCGCACGCGGGACTGCCCGACGGTGCACTGGCCGTGGTGAACAGCCACCGGTCGCGGGTCGGCGCTGACGTCCCTCAGCATCGTCCAGGCCGGCGGCGGCATAGGGCGAGTAGCGGCTTGGCGGGCGGCCTCCCGCTCGCGTTGCTCGGCTTCGGCGATGCTGCGGTGCACACGCTCCAGCTCCAGCCGCAGGTCGGTCGCGATCACCCTCAGCCGCGGCAGGTCGGCAGGAAGGGGAAACGGGTCGGTCACATGCTCTATTTCATGGCTACCAAGTCCGCCCGCGCCGCACGCGCCTGTGACTGAGCCTCGTAGTTGGCCAGTCCGGCCAACCAGGTACTCAGCCACGAGTCAGTGGAACCAAACGACGAGGCGTACGTTCTCGGCTCCGTGGACTTCGCTGAGGATGCGCATGACGCTCCAGACCCGGCCCCAGTCGGTGTCCGTCCCTGCGGCTGAGGCGCGGGTTCGCGTGCCCGAGGCATCGGTTTCCTGCCAGTCCGTGGTGTCCAGCTCGGCGCAGGTCAGCCAGGTGATCCCGTGCACATCGTGGGGGCCGCCGTAGCCGGCGAACTCACCTCGCAGCCCATCCGAGGCCTCGTCCGGGAAGCCACGATCTTCCGCCAGGGGACGGAAGCCGAAGGAGTTTCGGATTCCGAAGAGGCAGGCCAGACCGTCGTAGGCGTTGCCCCTGTAGAGGAGGAAGAGATCGATGCCGACCTCCCATACGGAGTCCTCGTCGTCGGGGCCCCATAGGCGGGCACCCGGCCGGCATTCGATCATCCGCTGACGTCGGTCGACATGGGGAGATCCTGCGTGCGCAGGCCAAGAGCCAGCATCTCCATTTCCCTTGCTCGCCCACCGTCCTGCGCCGCACCCTGCAGCGCCTGTCGGTGCGGATCGCCACGCACCCGTACTGGGCGACGATCCCCGGCCGGGCCCCGGCGGCCCGCATGGCGCTCAAGCAGTACACCTGGGATTCGGGGCCGGCCGAGGCCCGGCGGTGACCGCCTTCATGACTGACGCCCAGGCGCGGATCGTGCGGGCGCTGCGGGAACTCACCGACGATGTCGGTTACCCGCCCTCCATCCGGGAGATTGCGGGCGCGGTCGGGTCGTCCGCCTCCACGTCGCCTACCACCTGCGGGCCCTGGAACGCCACGGGATAGTCACCCACGTCCCGCTCCGCAGCCGCTCCTACCAGGTGCTCCTCTAGGCGCGCCTCGCGGCAGCTGGATGCCGGGCGGCAGCTGCGCGGGTGCTTGGAAGGCCGGTGACCGGTTCGTCGAGGAACAGCTGCTGCCGCAGGAATCCTGCGCGCGGTGGAGCGCACAGTCGCCCGCGGTGTCGCCGTACGGCGCGCCAGGATCATCTCGGAGCCCGTCACCGACTACGTCCGCTTCGAGCACGCCATCACCGCCAGCAACATCCGCGCGGGCGAGGAAGTGCGCTGGCTGGGCCGCCGCTGCGCTTCGGACCTGTCGCTGCCGGGCAACGACTTCTGGCTGATCGACGACCGCCTGGTGCGCTTCAACATCTTCTCCGGCGAAGGCGAGGCCCAGGACCCCGAGCACGGCGACGACCCACAGGAACGCCGGCCTCAAGGCGTTCAAGGTGGCGGCCCGCTGCGGCTGGCGCAGGTCCAAGCATCCCGGATCGAAAACGGCCGCGTCCTGCCCTCCGACGCCGACATCCGTGCCTGGTACGCGGCCTGCTCCGCCGAACAGCACATCGAAGAGGGCAACCACCGCTTCGTCCTCCTCGTCGAGGAGACATGGCTGCGCCACCGCATCGGCGCGCCCGAGGTGATGGCCGGCCAACTCACTCTCGCCCAGACCCTGTACACACTGCCCGACGGAGCACCCTTCCACATGACTTCCACCCCGCCCCCGAACGACTCCGAGCTTCTCTCCCACCACGAACTCGAGGTCTTCGCCGACTGCTCCACCCCGCTGATCCAAGACGACGACGCACGCCTGGGCGAACCCGAACCCGCCTGGTTCGACACACTGGTTGACAATTGGATCAACACCGTTCCCGGCACCGTCGGCATCGGAGCCGCACGCCCCTTCGACGATCGCGACGAGTCGGTCCTTGTAGCCGAGCACGGTGACGCCCATCAAGGTGCTGGGGACGGGTGGCTTGTACGGCCCTCGCGTCTCAGGACGCGGCGGGCGGCTGCCAGCCAGCGGTCCTTGCGGGCCTTCGCCTCGTGCAGGCGGTCGGTGTTCTGCTGGATAAGACGCTGCTGGACCCGGGTCTCGGCCGCTGCCCACACCGTCACCAGCTTCGCGGACTTCTGGCAGGTCACGTCGGCGCGGGCGGTGGCGCGTTCGGCGGGGGTGGGTTCGGCCGTCTTCCAGCGCTTGTTGCCGGCGGCGGCGTAGGGGTCCGGGTAGTCGTAGCCGGCCTTGGCCATGCAGGTGTGCCATCGGCGCAGGGCGTCGCGTACTTCGGGGGTGCGCCGGGAGGCTTCCAGGGCTTTGCCGGTCAACTCGTTGAAGGCGCGGTGGCTGGGTAGAGCGGTGTCGCCGACGAGTTGGTGGTCGGCAGTCTTGAGACAGCCGCCCGTGCCGGAGGGGCCGTAGGCCGCGCGCTGTACCTCGGCGGGGAGCGCCTCGCGCTCGTCCCAGGCGCGGCTGCGCCGCACCACCGACGGCGGGTCGGGGTGCGGGTGGTACCCGTAGTGGACGGATTCGACCTGGTCGGCTCCGTACCGTCGGAGGTTCGGCGGCTCGGTGTCCTGGGCTGCCACCGGGGGCAGGGCCTTCCACTCCATGCCCAGGCCGTTCATGCAGCGGCGCATGAGGATGTCCTCTGCGTCTTCGACGAGGTAGGTCTCGGCCTCGGTCGAGGCGTAGGCATCCAGTGGCAGCCGGAGCTGCCTGGCCTGCCGGGACACCGGCAGGGAGTGCGGGGCGCGCGGGGGTTCGTGCTCGGCGGCTGTGCAGGCGGTGGTGGCCAGGAACAGTGCGAGCGCGGTGGTGGTGCGGGCGCGGGAGGGCGACATGGCGGCCTCTCATCGTGGAGCGGGCGGTGCACGTTGGAGGGAGGGCAGGGCGGGGTGCGGCGTCCCCTGTTCGCCGCACCCCGCCCGTCAGCAGTGCGTTACTGACACAGCCTGCTGTCAGCAGTAGAACTTGATGGAGCTCGTGCTGTCATGCATGCCGGAGTGGTCGCCGAAGTGGGGCTCGCGCTCGCCCCGTTCCAGGGTGATACGGGCGCCGTGGTAGCCGGCGTGCTGGAAGAGCTTGACCTTGCACTTGCCCAGGTTCTCGGCGGAGCTGATGGTGTTGTCCCAGCCGTCGTTGTCCAGGTCCCGCCGGTTGCTGGTGAAGACTGTCCTGCGGTTGTCGTACTTGGCGTCCTGGTAGACCTTGACCTTCCTCTTGGCCGCGAGCGCCCCGAGGTCGGCGGTGTGGTGGGCGGCCACCGCGTGGGACCCTCCGGCGGACGGTTGGGCGTTGCTGGCGGAGGCCGGCAGAGCGGCACCGAGCGTGAGGGCAGTGGCGGCGGTGCCCACAGCGGCGATAAGACGGATACGCATGATGTGTCCCTTTGGCTGGTGATCACGCGGAATGCGTGATGCTGGTGATCGATTGGATCGGATCCGCCCGTGCCCCGAAGCGGGGAAGCGCGGCCCGACAACATCGAGTTCACCCGCTGCGGAGTTGTTTGGCACCCCACCTGAGCTGCGCTAATCAATCAGCCCAGGGCTGTTCTTGATCTCTGCGCCGTTGTGGCCTGGTGGTGCGGTTCCTAGGCTGGCGGGCAAGCGGCCGAAGATCTTGGGGGAGTCGAGTGGGGCGTCCGGAGAATCCGATCGATCCGCAGGACGGACCGGTTCAGCGCTTTGCCTATGAGTTACGCAAGCTCCGGGACGAGGCGGGAACACCGGCCTACCGATCCATGGCCCGGAGGGCGGGCTACTCCGCGGCAACGCTGTCGCAGGCGGCTGCCGGCGAACGCCTGCCGACACTGCCGGTACTTCTGGCTTACGTGCGGGCTTGCGGCGGCGACGAGGAGGAGTGGCGACGCCGCTGGACGGAGGCCGACGAGGCGCTATCCCAGCAGCCCCGCTCGCCGGAGGAGGACTCCGATCCGCCCTACCGGGGGCTCGCCCGCTTCGAGCCGGGCGACGCCAACCTGTTCTTCGGCCGCGACGAGCTGACGGCGCAACTGGCCGGCACCGCCCGCCGGCACCGCGTCACCGCGCTGGTGGGTGCCTCCGGCAGCGGCAAGTCCTCACTGCTGCGCGCCGGGCTCGTCCCCGGCCTGCGCTCCACAGACGGTGTCGCCCACCAGATGCCGACCGCCGTGCGCATCCTCACCCCCGGCCCACACCCCATGGCGCACGCCGAACGTCTGGAACCGGCCGCCGGGACCGGGGAAACCTGGCTGCTGGTGGACCAGTTCGAAGAGCTGTTCACCGTCTGCAGCGACGATGCCGAACGCGGGGCCTTCCTGGAGCGACTGCTGGCCGCGCGCGACGAAACCAGCCGACTACGCGTGGTCCTCGCCGTACGGGCCGACTTCTTCGGCCACTGCGCCGCCCACCGGAACCTGGCGGCTGCTCTCAAGGACACCGTGGTCCTGGTCGGTCCCATGGACAAGGACCAGCTACGGGCAGCCATCGTGACGCCGGCCGCGGCCCGAGGACTGATCGTTGAACGGGACCTGACCGCCCGCATCATCGAGGACGTCGGAGACGAACCCGGCGCCCTGCCGCTGATGTCCCATGCCCTGATGGAAACCTGGCGCCGCCGCCGAGGACGAACACTGACCACCCAGGCGTATGAAGCCGCCGGCGCTCTGCACGCCTCCATCGCCCGCACCGCCGAAGACGCCTACCATCAGCTCACCCCAGCCCAGGCAACCCTCGCCCGCCACATCCTGCTGCGCCTCATCGCGCCGGGAAACGGCACCCAGGACACCCACCGTCCCACCGCCCGCACCGAATTCGCCACCACCGAGCCCTGCACCGAAGAGGCACAGACCGAGACCGACGCGGTTCTCAACCGCCTCGCCCACAGCCGGCTGCTCACCCTCGACGACGGCCACGTCCGCCTCACGCACGAAGCACTGATCACCGCCTGGCCCCGGCTCCACAGCTGGATCACCGATGAGCGCGACCGCATCCGCCTGCACCGCCAGCTCACCCGCGACGCCGCCAGCTGGCAGGAACTCGACCGCGACCCCGGAACCCTCTACCGCGGCACCCGACTCACCCGCGCGGAAGAAGCCTTCGCAGACCAAGCACGCAGCGCGCTCAACGCACTCGAAACCGCATTCCTCGACGCCGGAATCGCAGCCCGCGGGGCAGAGCGAAAGCACGCGGCCCGCGCGGCACGCCGCTCACGCCGAGCCGCCGCAGCCGTGGCCGCGTTATGTGTCCTTGCCCTCATCGCAGGCACCATCGCCGTCCAACGAGCCGTCACGTCCAACGAGCTTCGTCAGTCGGCACGTTCCCGTGAACTGGCGGGCCAAGCAGCGGATGCGGCAACCGACCAGCCGGAGGCAGCGCTGCTGACAGCACTGGCGGGCTACCAGCACGCTCATACCGACGAGGCCCGCTCCGCCCTGATCAGTGCGTATGCCGAGTACCGCGCCAACCGCCTCGGCGGCCACACCCGTGACCTGACCACTCTGGCCTTCGCCCCTGACGGCCGCACTCTGGTCACCGCCAGCGACGACCACACCGTCAAACTCTGGGATTCCACCGGGCACCGTCTGCTTGCGACCCTCGTGGGGCACGTCGCCGGCGTCAATGCCGTCGCCATCGCACCCGACAGCCGTACCCTGGCTACCGCCGCCGACGATGGCACGGTGCGTCTGTGGGACCTCACCACACATCGCGCCAAAGCTGTCCTCACCGGCCATCAGGGAGCGGTCAACGGTGTGGCGTTCAGCCGCGACGGCCATACTCTCGCCACAGCGGGTGCGGACAAAACCGTCCGCCTGTGGAACACGTCCTCACATAAGCCGAAGGAGACCATTTCCGGGCCTGGCGGGGCGGTCAACGCGGTGGCCTTCAGCCCCGACGGACGCACCCTCGCGATGGGCGGGGACGACAGGAGGACCAGGCTCTGGAGCGTCAACACCCACCGGTGGACCTCCACTGTGACCGGTCACGCCGACGCTGTGACGACCGTGGTCTTCAGTCCCGACGGACGCACCCTCGCCACTGCCGGCAACGACGGCACCGCGAAACTGTGGACAGGCTCCGGCCACAGACTGAAGAAGACCCTGTCCGTGTCCGACAGCGCTGCACCAGCACTTGCCTTCGCTCCCGATAGCAGACAGCTAGTCACAGCCAGCCCGATGGGCACGGGCGGAGTTTCGGTGTGGGACACGAGAACCGGACACAAGACCGCAACACTGGGCGATACTTGGGCCCGGGCGGTGGCATGGCGGCCGGGCAGCCGCACCGTCGCGGCCGTCGACACCTCGCGTCACACGAAACTGTGGGACCTGCGTACACATGAGGTTTCCTCCTCCGGATTCTTCTCTGCCCCGGACAGCTTCTCCGCCATCGCCCTGCGACCCGACAGCAACGTCGTAGCAGCAGCCGGCTACAGAAAGATCACCTCCTGGGACACCGCCCGCCAGCGCTATATCAGCGCTTTCCGCACACCCGATTACGTGCAAGCCGAAGCCTTCACCCCTGACGGCCGAGTCCTCGCCACGGCCACCAGCTCCAAGACGATGCTGTGGAGCTATCCCACCGGCCGGCTTCTGACCACGCTTGACAGCCATAACACCTCTGTCACCGGCCTCGAAATATCCCCGGACGGCCGCACCCTGGCCACAGCCGGATACGACCACACTGTTCGCCTGTGGAACTTGGCCACCCGACACACGATCTCCGTGCTCACCGGGCATCCCGATTCGGTCCAGGCGATCGCGTTCAGTCCGGACGGGAAAACCCTGGCCACCGCCGGTGACGACCGCACCATCCAACTGTGGGACGTCACCACCGGCCGACGAATGGCCATCCTCACCGGCCATACCAACACCCTCTTCGCCATCGACTTCAGTCCGGACGGCAAAACCCTGGCCTCCGCCGGCGACGACCACACCATCCGCCTGTGGAATGTCGCCAGCCACCAGGCACGGGCAACCCTCACCGACAACAGCGGAAGGATCACCTCCGTCCGCTTCAGCCCAGACGGCAAAACACTGGCCACGGGCGGGCCGGGCCGCACCATCCACCTGTGGGACCCCGCCACCCACCGCACCACCGCCACCCTCACCAGCTACCGTGCACCACTCCCGGACGACCCGGCTTCCTTGTCCCCGAAACTGGATTTCACCTCCGATAGCCGCACCCTCATCAGCTTGGGTAGCCCCAACGTCCGACAATGGGACCTCAACGCAGACCGCATCGCCACCCGCGTCTGCCGGCAGAGCAAAACGGACCACTGGGAAGAATTGATTCACGCGCTACCGGAAGAAAGGCCCTGTCCCTGACCTGCCCCGGTCAGTAGAAGGCCGAGCGCCGGCGGTTTGAAGGGACACCGCGGGGATGTGAACGACCTGACGTTCAGCCCCGACGGCAAGATCAGGTGAGCGCGGCGTAGAGGTCGAGCCTCTCCCACCACCGGGCCGCCACCGCATGCGCCAGAGCGAACACCCTCTCCACCCCGGCCCCGGCCCCGGCCCCGCACCGCCCGCCGCGCCACCCTGGCCCACCGCCGCTGCGCCGCGGCCACTTCGGGCAGGTCCCGCACGTCCAGGTATTCGTGGGGCTGGTCGGCACCCGCGTCCAGGAGCCACCGCCCGTGCCGGACACACACCTGCTCCCACCGCGGGGCGTACCGCACGACCCGCGCGACCGTCCCCGTACGCCCGGCGGCGCACAGCCGACAGCCGAAGGCCACCGGCCCGGCGACCGCGCCGCAGATCCGCCACACCGCCGTCGGCACTTCGTTCCATTCGGCCGGTAGCTTGGCCTCCTCCCGCGCCCAGGACGGCAACGCCCGCGCCAGCACGTCTTCCTCGATGCCGCACAGGTCTGCCAGGCGCTGTCGTCAGGCTGCGTTCAGCAGCATGCCGGCGTCGGCCCGTGCGCCCGCCATCGTGCTTGGGCTGGTGGTTGCGCCAGTGCCAGCAGGACCGCAATGCCCTCGCTTCCAGCCCATAGCGGCTCGCGATCGGTGGCATGAAAGTACTGGTGATCGGGACGACCGGAACGGTCGGCAGTGCTGTCGCCAGCGCGTTAGAGGCTTCGCATCAGGTCGTGAAGGCTTCGCGTAGGGGTCCGGTGAAGGTGGATCCCGAAGGGCTCTACGCCAAGAGCGCCCCTGTTGAAGCTGTTGACCCCCGCACCCTCGCGCCCCGCGTGAAGGGCTACAAGACCGAACGCTCCGAAGGCGGCCCACCCTCCCGCGCCATGCAGGAACTCTGCATACAACTCCCCTCCCGACGCCACCGCGAGATGTACGACGGCACCCCGTTGCAGCTCCACGTCCGTACTCACCGCGGCCAGGCCTGGCTCGCCGAGGCACTGGACGCCGCGGGGTACCGGCGCGAGCGCAGTTCCTCGGGCGCTGCGCCGAATGGATGTTCCGACTAAGCACAGCGATCCCGCGGCAGTCATGGAGGCCCTTCCGCGGGCGCGTCCTCACCGTGCAGGATCCGTGGACGGGTCCGCGTCCCCGCCCGAAACGGTCCACGAGGCAGGGGAGTTGACCTGTGCGACTGTGGCCCGGGTCAGCTCCTTGTAGTCGCTCGCCATCTTCGTGGCCTCGTCGACGGGCAGCGCCCCGCTGCGCTCCGCAGCCCGCGCGATGATCTCCTCCGGTCCCAGCTCGCGGTTGGCCAGGACGATCGCGTTGACCGTCGGCCGGCGCATCGTGCCGTAGCGGCGGAGCGCGGTCACGGGGTCGTGCTCCCGGGCCAGGCACCAGGCCAGTACCCGGGTGTCGACGACGGACTGCGATCCGCCGTTCATGCCCATCGGGAACATCGGGTGAGCCACGTCGCCGAGCAGCGTGACCCGGCCGAAGCTCCAGCGCGGCAGGGGGTCGCGGTCGAGCATGGGGTGCTCGAAGATCGCCGATGACCGTTCGACCAGCTTCGTCAGGTCGACCCACGGCAGGCTCCAGTCCGTCACGCCGGTGAGGGCTTCCGCCGTCGTGAGGCGGCGGTTCGAGCGGCCCAGCGGTGCGGCGCGTGTGCCGCGGCGCACTTCGAGCACCCAGTTCATCAGGGCGTCGCCGTCCTTCGTCACCCGGTCCTCGATCGGGTAGGCGACGAACTTCTCACCGGGGGTGCCGCCGGCCACCACCATCGACCGGCCGTCGAGGAGGCGAGGGTACGGTGCGACCCCGCGCCACATGTGGACGCCGTTCCCGGGCGGGGGCCCTTCGGTCGGGTACAGCTGGGCGCGTACCGCGGAGTCGATGCCGTCGCAAGCGATCAGAAGGTGGGTGTCCTCAGCCACGGGTGTGCCGCCGGTCCGGTCCAGGAAATGGGCCCGGACGCCGTGCGGCGTCTGCTCGAAGCGCTGGAAGCGCAGACCGGTGCGGATGCAGCCCGAGCCCAGGCGCTTGCGCACCGCGGCCAGCAGCATCAGGTGCAGACGGCCGCGGTGTACGGAGTACTGCGGCCAGCGGTAACCCGCCGCGAGCCCCAGGGTTTCCTCCCACACCGGCTCGCCCGCCCGGTCGCGGTAGCTCAGCCGGTGCGGGGGCAGCGCGATGGCCGCCAGTTCGTCGGCCAGACCGAGTTCCGCGAGTTCCCGTACCGCGTGCGGCAGCAGGTTGATTCCCACGCCGACCGCCTCGATGGTTCGTGCCGCCTCCCGCACCTGCGGGCGGAAGCCCGCGGCGTACAGGCTCAGAGCGCAGGTCAGCCCGGCGAGGCCCCCTCCACGACGGTGACTCGCATCGGCCGTCCTCCGTTCTCCCGTGGTCGGGGATGTTGTTGGGTAGCCCAACGCAGGTTCCGGCCGTCGGGTTCCGCGAGGCGCTGACGGGGCGGCGCCTGTGCGTCACACCGTTCCGGGCCCGGACCGAGTCAGGTCGGAACGCCGCCCGTACGGTCCAACTCCGCTCGAAGTGCGAGTACGTGCATGTTCAGTGCGAACTCTGAGAGGACGTAATGTGACTTGAAGGGTGCTTTGCGCACCCTCGCCGAAGCTCGCCTTGAGCCTGCCGAGCCCGGAAGTGTTGAGGCCGCTCCAACCGACGCCGGACTCGCCGACTGGATCACCTTGACCGACCTGCGCCACACACCGCAAACGTCTCGGAGTGCGGTCGGGCGGTACGTCCATGACCCGGCCGACCTCGACGGCGACCACCACGGTGCCGTAGGTGCAGCCCTTGCGGAAGGCGAACTCGTCCACTCCCGGCACCCGCGGCCCACGGTCCGGCACCGCTGGCGCTGTCAGCAGTCTGAGCAGGCGGGCCTGGCCCGCGGTCAGCCGCAGTCGGCGGCACAGCCGCGCGGCTGGACGGCCGCCCAACTCGATCGCGATCGACCGCAGCCAGCCCGTCAGCACGGTGCTTGACCGGAGATGCCGCTCGGACAGGCCCGGCACCTGCTC
>Ga0207426_1002023_pt1 | contig 14290 bp, 13 predicted proteins | sample AraplaMF_Cvi_mMS_FD_184265 | JGI IMG/M metagenome (GOLD analysis project Ga0207426, IMG submission 184265) | Arabidopsis root microbial communities from the University of North Carolina, USA - plate scrape MF_Cvi_mMS (SPAdes) (version 2) | ecosystem: Host-associated > Plants > Roots > Endosphere...
GTAGGTACGCCAGGCTCGTTGTGCGACCAGGACCACATGCTTTGTTTGTTCCGGCTGAGGAACGAGGCTATCGTGAATTTGCCCAAAGGAATTGGGGCGTCTGATGTGGAAAGCTTAAGCTCCGGAGCGTAGGCACGATGAGGAGAGCCAAAAAAGCCTTGCAAGGTCAGGGGCGACGGATTCCCGCCGATCTGGCGGCTTCGTGTTGCTGGCGTTGAGCCGGAAATATAAGGCGCCGGTAACCCCTGATATCCTATCTAAGACCCAAGATCTTGCGCGCCTCGCGTTCCACGAGAGCTGCTTCCCACCCCGGTGCTTCGCTATGAAGCCGCATTTCGCAAAGGACGCAATGCGCGGCCGTTGTCCTTGCTGTTCGATCTATTGGCTGCATCGACTGGGCCCTCCGCTCTGGCTTCTGTGCCGAATTAACCCATATTTTAGCGTTCGCTTGCATGCGCCGTTGTCCGTGCTACCGTCGCCGTCATAGTGGAGATCGCCTATGACAATTGAAGAGCTGATCGATTTACAGGAAGCAGGCGCAAGGGCGCGGGTGCTCGGGTTAAAGGCTTATGAGAACCCATATCTTGCCCCGCATAGAATGCCTACCGGGAATGGCTGTTCACTCGGGGATTGGCTTGCACGTCACGATGCTTGGAAGTTCGGGTGGGAAGCGGAAGACGCGAGCCGCAAAGGCAAGATTGTCGCTCATTTTAGGGAACTCATTTCGGCAGAACGACAGGCGCTGAATGCTCGAAGGTATGCAAGGTTGTCGTTGCGGTTAGTCCAAATTCCGTTACCCCGACGTCGATCTCCAACGGATAGGGCATTCGACGCGAGGTAGATTTCTGATGAGGAGCATATGAGGGTATCCTAGCCGGCCCTGTCGCGACCATACGGGATCAGCCAGTCCGAAGCAGAAGAAGACGTTCGTTGTTTTGCGTAGTGCCTTGGACCTATTAGATCGCACCAGGTCCCGACGCGCTAATTGATCTTGAAAACGGTGACTGCATCGGCGCCGCTTAAAAAAATCAGACATCTTGGGTCCTGGCGGAGAGCACGAGCCCCTCGGCAGTCTATATCGTTGCACATTTCCTCACCCGGTCGCCAGCGAGTGATCGAAGGTGTTCAGTGGGCCGTCTCCGCGCTGATAGACCTGTGCCCGACCTGCGGTTTGTAGGTTTGGCGGCGAAAGAAAAGGGTTAACATCTACATCGCTCTTCCTAATTCAGTGCTGTTGCCTTGGGCGTTCACCTCGATGGCTTCAGGGTAATCTCTGTCCCGCTGTCAATCACAATCCAGAGGGTTCGCACCATGTCAGCAGCCCTGAGAAGACCTTCACGAACTTCCGCCGGCGTCGCCTGTCCGGCCGTTGCCGCCAATCCGCCCAAACGAATAATTGTATCATGCTCGGTTCCGTTCACCGGGATCCCGATCATGTCCCTTAGATCCCGAATGGTCCTGATCGCCCGGAAGAGCAAGTGTTCGATCTCGCGCATTGTCAGACGATCCACCTCGTTGGCGGCGCGCACGAGCTCGGAAACAATGGCTGGGATACTGCTCATTCTCGTAGGAAAACCGATTGAGTGTATGAATGCAATATCCCGAAGGGATCGGCCCACTATTCGCCACTCGAGCGCGGGAAGTTCGGATTCGCTCGCAGGGTTTGGCTCCGCACTTCTGTCTTGATTTCAATAGCCGAGGATAATCCTGTGACCTTCACTAGCAGCCGTATGTCGCTGGTGCCATAAGCGGACCTTCAGACCATGCTCACCTGCAGTAGTTTCTGACAGCTGAGGGAGCCTACGCTGCCGACGCTATGAGCAATCGTCGTCGTAGCAATCATTTCCGCAAGTCGAGCAAATCAGTCGGGCCGGTCGTCGTATGAGCACGCGAATTTTCGCGATTTAGGCTTGTGGAGGGCAAGCTAGTCTTCGAGGCCATCGGATTCAAAGATGACAGTTGGCTGCTCTTCACCCTCGTCTAGAGTGTCCGACCCGATACTGTACTCGCCGACCCCTTGTTGCCGCCACCGATTGGCCAAAAACTGATTGGAGCCGTTCCACGGCTGCAACAAGGGGCAGGAGACGGCCGGTTCTCGAACCGGAATTTTTCCAGAATTTGGCATCGGTCTAACTCGCGCGATCAACGAAACAGCATCGATTTAATTGCGTTGTCAGGAAACACTTTGCGGTGAGCCCCTGAATGTGCGAATGCAGCTCGCCAGCATAGGCCTGGGGTCATGGTCAAGCACCCGCAACTAGGCTCTGGGAGAAGATCTTTTGACGTGCTGCGCACATCTTCAATCTAGGCTAACGCAGACGCAGGCGTGCCGAACGGGCCTTAGTCGATACTTTACAGGGCGCGCAACGACGCTCGACTGGTCAAATCTAATTGGCGCGCCGAGCGAACCGCTAAAAGGCTCACCCGGCGCGGTGTCAGATCAGGCGGCGATGATGACCTTCATCGCCTTTTCTCGCGCCGCATTGGCGAACACCTCGTAAGCATCGAGAATCTCATTAAGGCCGAAGCGATGAGTAATCAGCTTCTTCGGATCCAGCTTGCCGGACCCAACGGTCTTGAGAAGCATCGGTGTCGTACTGGTGCAGACGAGGCCCATCGAGATGTTGATATTCTTGATCCAAAGGTCCTCGATGTGCAGGTCGACCGGCTTGCCGTGCACGCCGACATTAGCCAGTTTGCCGCCCGGCATCACGATTTTTTGGCAGATGTCGAACGTCGCCGGAACGCCCACGGCCTCGATCGCCACATCCACGCCCTGTCCGCCTGTCAATTGCATGACCGCCGCCGCGGCGTCTTCCTGCCCGACCTGAATGGTGTCGGTTGCACCAAACTGGCGCGCGAGCGCCAGCCGGGCTGGATCCATATCGATCATTATGATGCGGCTTGGCGAGTAGAATTGAGCCGTAAGAAGCGCCGACATGCCTACGGGCCCAGCACCGACGATAGCGATTGTGTCGCCCGGTTTGACGCCGCCGGACTGGACACCAATCTCCAGGCCGGTGGGCAGAATGTCGGACAACATCACCAAGGCCTCTTCGTCAGCGCCTTGCGGAATAACATAAAGCGAATTATCGCCATGGGGGATGCGGACGTACTCTGCCTGGGTGCCGTCGATACGATGGCCGAGGATCCAGCCACCATCGTCGCAATGCGCGTAGAGCTGGCGTTTGCAATTCGGGCACGAACCGCATGACGTGATGCAGGAAATGAGAACCGAATCTCCCTTCTTGAAATTGCGGATCGCCGAGCCGACCTCCTCAACGACCCCGACGCCCTCATGACCGAGGATGCGTCCTTCATCCACCGTCGGCACGTCGCCTTTGAGGATGTGCAGATCAGTTCCGCAGATGGTGGTTTTCATGACCTTGACGATGACGTCGGTCGGTTTCTGAATGGCAGGCTTTTGCCTGTCGATCCAGTCCTTCTTGCCGGGACCCTGGTAAACGAGCGCTTTCATGATGCTTCTCCTCCTTGCCTGGTGGCGTGAACTTTCACGCGGTACCACCGGATGGGATCCGGTCGGGCACGCATTGGCAAGGATAAGGAATAGCGCTGAAACAACGGCGGTACAGAACGGAATGCCTGGCTTGCAGCCCGCTTCGGAAAGCTCCGTTCGAAAACGGAAGCAATCCGATATTCATGCCGACGGAAAGAACAAAATCAAGCCACGCCGATGAGCAGATTCGGACCGACTTTTAGAGGCCTAGCATGGCTTATCAGATCCTTCGAACCACCGTTGGACGGTTGCGCAACGTGTCGGCAGGGCTTTCGCCATAGTTCTTGCGGTAGCTTGCCGCCAACGCGCCAAGGTTGACGAAACCGTGGGCTCTTGCGATTGACGTGACGGTTTCTTGTGGCGGCGCTGCAAGCAGCGCTTGGCGCAAGCAGGCAAGCCGTTGCCGGCTCTGGAACTCGTGTGGCGTCATGCCGCGAAACCGGCGGAAACCTTCCGACAGCGAGCGGGCCGTCACACCGACCATCTGGGCGATATCCAGTATCGTCGGCGCTTCTCTCGCCTGCTCGCTCATCAGCCGCTCTGCTTCGCGCACGTAATATGGCGCGGCCGAACGAGCGCCCGTCTCAAGGTTCAGGCCGGCGTTATTCGACCAGCTTCGCAACAGTTCGAGGCAGATCGTCTCCTCGATGCGTCGCTCGATCAATGGATCTGAGACCGCGTCGTGGCGCGCACTAAGGGACCGCGTGGCATATTCGAGCAGCGACAACCAGGCCGAATGGCCTACACCGAAGATCAGACGCTTCTTCCAAAGATCGTCGCCCGGCACGAAGCCGTACCAGCGCGCTGCCGTTTCTTCCATGATCCTGTGTGGAATCGTCAGGTTCAATTGCAGATCGTTTCCGTCGGCAATGTTCCAGTAATCTGTCCGGCTGCAGTCGACGACATAGCTGTCGCCAGGCCGGCTGTCGAACGCGTCATTGCCGCTCAACGGATGGCGGACTGTTCCGCGAAGCGTATTGACGACAATGATATTGCCGGATGTCGGGTCAAAATCGTCGGCCCGTGTTGGGGTCCCAAAGCAGAAGCGGCTGAAGGTGATGCGTCCGATCTTGAGCATGCGCATCGTCGCATCCGGATCCATGCCGTGCGTAAGCGGGCGAGTGGAAAGCGGCATGTAGGTTCGATTGCAGAAGGCATTCACGGCGGACCACTCGCGGGAATCGTTCAGCTTTCCGCTCAAGAGCGGGTTTCCCTCGCCATCTTCAAGAAGCGCAGTTTCGAGCATGAACTCCTCCTCTATATTCGCGCTCATCGGCGTAGGGAGACTAACACAAAATCGCACAGCACTTCGCAAAACCGTTGGAGAGAACCAAAGACTGGCAAAACTCGGGGGAAGCCAGCAGAGACAGACACAATGTCTGTCGATCCGCTACCAGCAATAAAGGCACCCGCTTCAACTGCGCCAGATGCATTCAACGTCCATCATTGGAAATGTCGCCTGTCATCAAAGTCTCGACTCTGGCACAAACGCGGAACCCTGGTTTGGATCAAGGTTTCGGGCAATGTCTCGACTGGTGAGATGAAAGTTCCAGCCGTGTCCCGCATCTCGAAGATTGGCGCAGCAGCCTCACGACGCCGTTTAAATGTTCAACAGGGGATGCGCGGTGATTTCCGCTTTCCATTCTCTGATGAGAACGTCGTTTTTCGCGCTGCCGGGCGGGCCGCCATGATCCTCCCGACTCCGTCAATCTTCATTTCGCGAGAGCTCCCGTCTGCTCAGCGATGAACTTGGTTGCGAGTTCGCGCACTGCGCTTAGCCTTGTTTGCGACAGGGTTCGAAACCCTGTCGTATCTTCCTGTGCGGCAGTTTTCCACCTGCGTCTTTGCAATCGCATTGAGAATGCCCGACAACTGTCTCTGCGCAGGAGGGACAGAGCCACTGCTGCGCATAGCAACCCTCCCCTGCATCCCTGCCTCACCAGGTCGAGGTCTGCTACTGGGCTGACACAGTGTAGATACCGTTAGCGTCGAGGTTGATGCCGATCAAAGCGTCCAAGCCTTTCGACTTGCTCTGTTCGTCTTGCTTTCCTGTTTCGCGTTCCAATGCCTTTGTGACTCTTTCATTGGCTTCTGGATCGCTCTCACTGTTGACGAGGTCCTCAAGCGACACTCCCAACTTGTCGAGACCTATTTCTTTCTCGACGCTGCTGATGACCGACTCGTCTCCGTGCAATTTCAGATCGCGGACCATGTCTTGCACGGCCTCTATGAAGCCATCTTGGGAGGCGTAATTGCCCGGATCAACCCCCAAGGCTTTACCTGCACGGTCGATGAGGTTGAGCTTCATCTTGTTAATGTCGACGCTGTTAACGCTGAACATGGATTCTGACAGTTTTGACTTCGCGGGGTTGAGCAGCTTCAAAGGATCAGTTTGGGTCGATTTCCTTTGAACTGGCGCTGTTAAAACATCCACAGGCGACCGAGGTTGCGAAGGCTCTTTGAGGGTTTGCGTCCGTTGGAGGATCTGCAACGCATTCGAGTTCGTCGTTGAAACGAGAGACATATTAGCTCCGAGCAAATTGATTGTTGTAACAAGCAAACTATCGTCAGCTATCTTCATGATGCCCACCTCATTTAGGGCGACAAAAGTTAACGATTTCCGCTATCGATTGGCGCGTTTTAGGCGACGCAATAACGACAAAAAGTCATCCGTTTTGGCTTGGTATTCAAAGCTTATCGGTAAGGCTTTGGGGGCGTTGCGCGCGGGGAAGTCGTTATTGCTGCATTTGGATTAATTTGGACGCCAGACAAGAGGCTGTCACCGATGCAACGCTGGCGCGACCCAGTGGGTGAGAGGGTGACGGTTGGTCAAACGTCTCCGAACGGCTTCATGTCATGCCGGCGCCGTTGCGCGTCATCGTCGCTCGCGATCGCAAAAACACCCCTAGACTTGCATTTGAATCCGTCATCGATCCTGTTGATCGATAAGTGCTGTCAGGTGCTTTGCGGCAATACCTTCAAGGCCTACGATCAAATTTCAGGGGTGCCATCAGCTGAAGGGAAGAGTTCGATCGACTCGTCCCATTCGCCTTCGTCATCCACATGGCCTTTTCGCGTTATAGACTTGGCCGGGGGAAGGACTGGTTTTGTTTGACCGCCTGCGGCCTGGATCACATCGAAAACTTCTTGAGGCATATTGATGACCGGTATTTTCTTTTTGCCGATCAAAAACGCCGAATTGTAGCCGCTTATATTGACCTCGTTTTCGGTCACCTGGAGCGGCCCGGTTGCTCTTTCGCCGTCGAAGTAGATTGGCCAGTGTTTTTTCGATGACAATTGGCTCAGTGCCTTATTTGCAGGCCGCTCCGCGTCTGCAAAGGCCTTTACCTCTGCCGGTGTTTCCAATGAGTAGGTCTTGGCATCCAGCGTCAAAATCATGCCATTGGCCGGAGAACTATTTTCGACTTCAACCGGTTTCAGAACGTTGCGAGTGTAAAGAATTTCGAGGGCGTTTATCGGCTTGTTGCCGTTTGGTGGGGGGCAACGCACTTCCATCGGATTCCCCTTCTTACTCCTAGGCCGTGTCTCATGTTACTTGACTTCTCAACCAAGGCAAGCCTTGACGAGACGCAGAGACAACCGAGGCTGCCAATGACCGCTTGGTTGACCAGCGGTCCGTGCGTTAGCCCTGAAGGATCAAGACCCTTGACCCGTTTAACGAGATGCCGGGGTGAACTATGCGTCCTCGTCCCTGTCTCGGACGAACCTGCCAGCCGATCATAAATTCCGCAGTCTCATCAACTCTTCGATGAAATCGCTGACGATCCGAGAAGGCTTGGTGTCTGGCGGGAGCAAAAGCAATGTGCGGAAGTGAATTGCAGGTTCAAAGGGGCGAAGAGTAAGGCCCTTCCCCAAATAAGGTTCCGCGGTCAAGGGATTTACCATGCCGCAGCCCAGACCGGCGTCCACCATTGCGCATATGGTCGTCGAGTAGGGCGTTTCCAACACGATCTTCGGAAGCACAGCATACTGCGAAAAAATCCGATCCGCCTGCCGTCGCGTCGTATCCTCAGGCGCAAGGGCGATGAAATCCTGTTCATGGAGGTCTTCGGGCCGGATAACGCTCTTTTCTTCGAGTGGATGGCCGACCGGCATCGCGATGGCCACCCGATAGTCGGCAAACGACGCAGACTCCACCCCGGCCAGATCGATCTCATCGGCGGCGATACCAACATCGAATTGGCCCGAGGCAACCAGATCCTTAACCACGGACGACATGCGAGCCTGAAAGGTAATTGCCACATCAGGGTGGCGTTTCTGGAAATTTCGCAGTGCCCTCGGCATAATGTTCGTGCTGAGCGCCGAAAGGCTCGCAATGCGGATTTCACCAGAGCCGAAATCGCGAATTCGCGCTGCTGCCGCCTTCAGGTGCGTCAGTCCCGAGAAGGCGCCTTCGACCTCGCGAAAAAAAAGCCGTGCCTCGACGGTTGGCACCATTCGCCCCGAACTCCTGTCGAAGAGGTCGAACCCGACTTGCCTCTCCAGTTCCATGATCGCCTTACTGACCGCTGGCTGGGATATTCGTAGGAGCTCGGCGGCTCTAGAAGCCGTGCCAGTGGTCACCACCGCATGGAAAACCTCGATCTGCCTCAAATTCACACTATTCACCGCAATTCATATAACCTGGAAGAATAGGCGATCTCAAACATGATATTAGACGGAATATAACCCGCTGTGATCTAATCGGCAACACAGCGAGGAAACAGGCAATGAACGACCTTACACAATGCGTTGTCACACCGAAGGTGAAGATCGATGGCTTCGATAGCCTCGGGGTCGGTGTACACCGCGCTTCGACCATCGTTTTCAGGGACGCTCAAGCCTATGCCACTAGGGGCGAAAGGGGAGATGATGGCTACACCTATGGTCTCTATGGCACCCCAACGACACGAACCCTTGAAGCAAAGATCACCGCGCTTGAAGGTGGCTTGCGCACTTTTCTAGTGCCATCCGGGCAGGCGGCCTGCAGCCTTGCCATACTTCCGCTGGTAAAGGCCGGCGACAAGGTCCTGCTGAGCGACAGCGCCTATCCGCCTGTACGCGACTTTGCGGATCGCGATTTAACGAAATTCGGGATCGAGGTCGAATACTACGATCCGACATCGCTGTCGGATCTCGAGGCCCGCATGGATGAGCGCACGCGGATCGTCTGGTGCGAGTCCCCCGGGTCCACGACAATGGAGCTGCAGGATATTGCGGCCATTGCCGCCATTGCCCATGCCCGCGGAGCGCTTGTCGGTTGCGACAACACCTGGGCGACACCGCTGAACTTCAAGCCGCTCGCCCACGGTGCCGACATCGTGGCGGAAGCCCTGACGAAATATTTCTCGGGCCATTCCGATGTTCTCATGGGTTCGATCACGGTCGGCAGCGCGGACCTTGTGGCCCCAATCAAGGCAACGCTAGGTCGCTATGGAATAGGCGTTTCTCCCGACGACGCGTCCATGGTGTTGCGCGGCATGGAGACCATGGGCATTCGTCTGAAGCATGCCTCGGAAGCCGCATCGGCAATCTGCGATCAGTTTGCGCAAAGTCGTTCTGTCGCTTCCGTGTTGTTCCCACCTCGACCCGATTGCCCAGGACACAACCTCTGGAGTCGTGACTTTTCCGGCTCGAGCGCGGTGTTCAGCGTGATCTTCACATCCGAAGCCATGCCGCATGTCGCAGACGCTCTCAACGTCCTGAAGACATTTGCTATCGGCGCATCTTGGGGCGGAACACGAAGCCTGATGGCGCCTATGACCGTCAAGCGGTTCAGGACGGCCCGTCCGTGGGTGGGCGAAGACCTCGTCTTGCGCATCAGCATCGGGCTCGAGGCATTGGCCGACCTCAAGGCCGACGTTGCGGCTTTCCTTGCCCACATTGCTCAAGCGGCAGGGACGGACCGAGCAGACGAGCAGAGGACGATCCGCCTCTAACAGAAATAAGCCAATCAACAAAAAAGGGGAATAAAGATGGATAAGCACTCAATCGCGATGAAACGTCGATCCTTCCTGCTCGGCGCATCGGGCGCTCTCGGGCTCGCCTTCACAAAGACGGCGTGGGCACAGACGTCAAGTGGGTCAGGCGGCACGCTGCGCGTTGCCGTCACCAAGCCCGCCGGCGATCTCAACCCACACAAGTTCGCCGGTTTGTGGGCCGCACAGGACCTAATGTTCGAACCACTTATGAACTACGGACCAGGCGGCGAAATCATGCCTTGTCTCGCAACGGCCTGGTTGCTGGAAGACGCAGGCAAGACGCTGAAGCTCACCCTGCGGGAGAATGTGGTGTTCCAGGACGGAGCCCCGTTCGACGCATCTGCAGTCAAATGGAACTTTGAACGCTGGATCGGGCTGGATTCAAGCAGCTGGATGAACTCCTCGCGGCTCTACAAGTCGCTCGAGATTGTCGATGACCATCACGTTACGCTGCATTTCAGCGAGCCGCCGCTCGGCCTGCTGCAGGAGCTCACCTACATACGCCCGGTTCGATTCCTAAGCCCGAAATCGGTCGCGGCGGACGGTGCTTATGTCGCGCCCGTCGGAACCGGCCCGTGGAAACAGAAGCTCGCCTCGGAATCCGGCAGCGTGTTCGAACGTTTCGATGCCTATTGGAGCGAAAAGCCGGGGTTTGCCACGCTCGAGCTGAAAGTGCTGCCCGATTCCCGCAACCGGATGGCGGCCCTGCGCGCTGGTGACATCGATCTGATCGGCGGTGCTTACGTTTCTCCGCTGACTGCGACCGAGGCTCAGACGCTGAAGAGCGCCGGCGTAGATGTGTCAATCAAGCCCGGCACCACGACATTGGTCCTCGGCTTCAACCATGACCACGTAGCCGCACTCAAGGATCCGCTGGTGCGTAAGGCGATTAATGTCGGCATTGATCGTGCGGCAATTTCACAAGTTCTCTATCGAGGCTACGCGGAGGTGGCCGCAAACTTGTTTGCGACAGGCGTTCCAATGTCCGGCACCCGTTACGATGTGCCGGCAATGGATCCGCAGGCGGCCCGAGACCTGTTGGAAAAGGCGGGCTGGACCGGCGATGGTATTCGTACCAAGGATGGCATTCCTCTGGCCATGGAGATCATCGTCAGCGAAGAGCAGATACCGGGGTCGCGCTCGGTTGCGGAAGTGCTGCAGTCGGAATTTCGCGAAATTGGCATCGACCTTTCCATCCGATCGGTGGACCATGCCTCGCGCCATAGCGACATCCCGGCCCGCAAATACGATCTGGCGTTCTTCCTGACCTATGATGCGCCTTACGATCCCTTCGGCAGCGTGGTCGGCATGTTCCTGTCCACCTACGACAACGGCGTCGACGGAAAGCTCTTCATGGATGCGGACAATCTCGATCCGTTGGTGGCGGCGGCCATGTCGGCATCCGAGGCGGACATGCAATCTTCGTTGCAGAAGGTTTATGACTGGCTTCACGAAAATGCCGCCATCGCACCGCTGCTCTACGTTCCCAGCATCTGGGCCCATAGCGAACGGGTTGCAGGTTTCAAAGGTCCGGCTACGGAATACGACCTTCCCTACGAACACATCACGCTTGTGGGGTAACGGGCCGATGATTTCCCTAATCAGCAAGAGAATTTGGCAGTCGCTGCTCCTTCTCTTTCTCGCGTCTGTTCTTTGCTTCTCGCTCGTCATATCCGCACCGGGTAATGTCGCCATCCTGATTGCGGAGCTTCGATCACCGATCGTCTCGAAGGAGGATATCGCGAAGGTCGCCGAAGAGATCGGCCTCAACAAGCCCCTCCCGCTTCGCTATGTGGGATGGCTGGGCGATGCGATACAGGGGAATTTCGGCATCTCCTATAAGACAGGTGAAGATGTCGGGGAGTCGCTTGAAAAGCGGCTCTCAATTACTGCCACGCTGATTGCCGGCGGGGCGGCCTTCGCGTTGATGGGCAGCCTGTTCCTCGGTTTTGTCGGTGCGCTTTATGCGCATCGCATGCCGGATTATCTAGCGCGTGGCGCGGCATTGATATCGGCATCCACGCCCTCCTTTTTCGTTGGCGCACTTCTTGTCTACGCGTTTTCTGTGGCGTTACGTATTTTTCCGACTTTCGGCTACGGCGGCCCGATCAGTTGGGTTCTGCCCTGGACCACTATCGGACTGCTGCCGGCATCGGTCCTCAGCCGCGTTGTCCGGGTCGGCCTTGAGGAGGCAATGGCGCGTCCCTACGTTCTGACCGCCATGAGCAAAGGCTTGACGCGCAGCCAGATACTGTTTCGCGACGCTATGCCTAACATCATTCCAACCTATCTGAGCGCCCTCGGTACCCAGGTCGGCGTCATGGTGGTCGGGGCGGTTGTCATTGAACCGATGTTCGCTTGGCAGGGTGTCGGTGAACTTTTCCTGACCGGCGTCCGCTTCCGCGATTTCATGGTTGTTCAGGCCTGTCTGCTGATTTTCATCACCTTTTTCATAGTCGTCAATCTGACAGTCGATGTCGGGATGATGTTGACCGATCCAAAACTTCGCCGGCAAAGGAGCTGACGCATGACCTTCGTTTACGCCTGTCGGGCCACGCTGTCGAAAGTGCCGCCACTGGCACTGCTGGCGATTGGCGCGTTTGTCTTTCTCGGCATATTCTCGTCCTGGCTTGCGCCCTACAATCCCAATACGCAGAACCTTCTTCTCGCCGGACAAGGACCAGGTGCCGACCATTGGTTTGGCACGGATCATCTCGGGCGCGATACGTTCAGCCGTTTGATTGTCGCCTCGCGGACGTCGCTTGTCGGCGTCTTCCTTGTTCTCATTCTCGCGAACACGGTGGGTATCTGTATCGGCACGATTGCCGGGTATCGTCGAGGCTGGACTGACGAAGTCCTGATGCGTTTCGTCGATGTCGGCCTCGCCATCCCGAGCCTCATCATTGCGCTTGCCGTGATCGGGATCTTCGGCACGAGCTACTGGAACATGATTATTTCCCTTGCCCTTGCATGGTGGCCGGGGAGCGCGCGCATTAGCCGGGGCGTCGCCCTCAACATCATGAACAAACCTCACATCGAAGCGCTCAGGGTTCTGGGAGCAAGCCCGCTTCGCATCTATTTCTTTCACCTCCTGCCCGGCACGATCGGCGCCGTGCTGGTCTATGCCACGGCGGATGCTGGCGCTATTGCCCTTGCAATCGCGACGTTGAGCTTTCTGGGTCTGGGCATTCAGCCGCCAACACCGGAATGGGGGCAGATGCTGGTCGATGCTTTGCCCTATCTGGAAGGCGATCCGAGACAGGTCATCCTTCCTGGTCTAGCGCTGACTTTCGCCGTGATCGGCTTCAACATTCTGGGTGAATCCTTTGCGCTGAACAGGGTGCCGGCGCCAATGTCGCGCCGGATGCTCGTGTCGCGCCGCCGCGTGACGGCAAGCTGGAAGAAGGTAATGGTCTGATGACAGCGAGCCAACTGTTGACCGTCGGCAATCTGACAATCGATCTTTTGACTGCTCGAACCGCCGTGCGTCCCGTCGATGGGGTGAGTTATTCCCTCAATCGAGGCGAAACACTTGCGATCGTCGGAGAAAGCGGCAGCGGCAAGACGGTAATGAACTTTGCCCCTTTGGGCCTTCTGCCCATTGGCGTCGAGGCGGATATGTCCGGCTCCGTGAGCTTCGACGGGCAGGAGCTCATCGGCGCGTCGTCCAACGATATCAGGGCACTGCGCGGAAAATCAATCGGCTTCATCTTCCAGGACCCGATGAGCGCCCTCAACCCGGCCCGCAGCATTGGACGCCAGATAGGAGAAATGGCGGAGCTTCATCTTAAAATGTCGCGATCGGCGGCAGACCGGCATGCCCTTGACCTGATCAAGCTGGTCGGGATCTCGGATCCTTCAGCTCGCATGAGGCAATATCCGCATGAGCTTTCAGGTGGATTGCGGCAACGCGTGATGATCGCCATCGCGATCGCTGCCGAGCCCAAGCTGCTCATCGCAGACGAACCGACCACTGCGCTTGACGTCACCGTCCAGGCTCAAATCCTTCACCTTTTGAAAGATCTGAAGAAGCGCTTGAACATGGCCATGGTGCTCATCACGCATGATATGGGCGTTGTTGCCGGCTCAGGCGACCGGATGGTTGTCATGTATGCGGGACGCGCTGCGGAGGTCGGCCCGGTCGAAAGAGTGCTGACGCAACCGAGGCACCCTTACACAATGGGTCTTATCAACGCGATCCCTCGCAGAACCGATTTAGTCGGCGCCGCATTCCGTGGTCTTCCCGGCGTGCCGCCAGTTCTGGGGCGACCCCTCGAGGGATGTGGGTTTGCGCCACGCTGCAAGTTCGTTCTGCCGGATTGTTCGACCAATAGACCGCATCTCGCGGGCACAACCGACCCCTCCATTCTCGCGGCCTGTCCCGTGGTCAATGTTTGAAAAGGCTGAACATGCTGCAGCAACCCATTCTTACAGTGGAAAATCTGAAGACGAGCTTCAAAAGCATCGAGCGCGGCAAGCAGGTTAAGGCCGTCGATGATGTGTCCATCACTCTATATCCTGGAGAGATCGTCGGCCTGGTCGGTGAGTCCGGCTGCGGGAAGTCGACTCTCGGACGATCGATTGTAGGCCTGGAGAAGCCCGACAGCGGGAGGATCATCCTCGACGGCGTTGATCTGGGATCTCTTAGCGGGCGGCGGCTTCGCAAGGCGCGCCGTGCCATTCAGTACGTGTTTCAAGATCCCTATGCTTCGCTCAACGAGCGGCAGACGGTTGCCGAGACGATCCGCGAGGCATTGCTGATCGGCGGCTTGTCTTCCCGCGCCGGTCGAGA
>Ga0207426_1002024_pt1 | contig 14231 bp, 13 predicted proteins | sample AraplaMF_Cvi_mMS_FD_184265 | JGI IMG/M metagenome (GOLD analysis project Ga0207426, IMG submission 184265) | Arabidopsis root microbial communities from the University of North Carolina, USA - plate scrape MF_Cvi_mMS (SPAdes) (version 2) | ecosystem: Host-associated > Plants > Roots > Endosphere...
ACGCGCTCTACAAAATTCTCGGTGTTATAGTTGATAACGTAGTCGTAGCCATGCTCGAGTGCCAAACGCACCTTGCTATCTGACCCCGCGGTGCCGATCACCGTTGCCCCGAGCGCCTTGGCCCATTGGCCTGCGATGAGGCCGACGCCACCGGCGGCGGCGTGAAACAGGATCGTCGTATCCGGGCCAACCTTGTATGTCCGGTTGAGCAGGTATTCCGCAGTCATTCCCTTCAACATCATCGAGGCTGCAGTTTCCAGGGGAATTCCATCCGGCACCTTGACGAGGTGCTTGGTCTCGACGTTCCGCTCGACGCTGTATGCGCCATCCGCACCGGCATAGGCGACCCGATCGCCAATTTTGAAATCCTCTACATCAGGCCCGACAGCGATGACAGTGCCAGCCGCTTCCTTGCCCGTCACGAAAGGCGTATGCGGCGCCTTGTAGAGACCTGTCCGGAAGTAGACGTCTATGAAGTTAAGGCCGATGGCTGCATGCTTGATCTGCACTTCGCCTGCGCCGGGCGGCGGCAGGTCGATATCGACATATTCAAGAACCTCGGGTCCACCGGTCCTGCTGAATGAGACCGCCTGCGTCTTTGCCATCGTCTTCTCCTAGGCTCTACGTCCAAGCGCCGGGAAGAACTGCAGCACGGCGCCGACGCAGTAGAGGTAGATACCGCTAAGGATAAAGAGGACAAGCGCCCACTGCGGGATCACGAAATGCGTCAGAAGCGCATACATTCCGAGCGCCGACCATAGGAAGAAAACACCGAGGTTGAGCGGACGCAGGCGCTGGACGCGGACAGGATGGAGAAAATTGATCGGCAGGAAGGTCAGGATGACGGAAACGATGACGACGACAAGTGCTGTGATCGCGCTGGCATCGATGACGAAAAGCGTAAAGACGATCATGTTCCAGACTACTGGGAAGCCGGAGAAGAAGTACTCGTCCGTCTTCATTCCGGTATCCGCGTAGTAGATTGCACTCGATACGACGATCATGCCTGCCGCCACGAAGGACCATGGTTCGCCGATCATGCCACTCTGGTAGAGGGCAAAGGCCGGCAATAGAACGTAGGTGACATAGTCAATGATATTGTCGAGCGTATCGCCCGACCAGTTTGGCAGCACCTCCTTGACGCTCACCTTGCGGGCAATCGGTCCGTCGATACCGTCAACTAGAAGCGCAAGGCCGAGCCACCAGAACATGTCGATGAACCGGTGCTCGGCAGCAGCGACCACGCCGAGGAACGCGAGAAAAGATCCGGATGCCGTCAGAATATGGACGGAAAATGCGCGCATCTCCGCGTAAGGTACGCGCTTGTAATTGAAAATCTTCATGTTTCCCCGAGCAGCCTATGGCGTCCGCGCATGGCAGACGCGGTTTTTGGCTTAATATGCATCCTTTGCTTCGCTTCGCCAGCGCAAAAGCGACGAAGCGACGCAAGGGGCAGGAATCCTGACGATGACACGCATATTTCGTGCAAGTCGCATGAGAAAGAATGGATTACCTTTAATCCCGACACTATTTGTAATATCTCGCTGGCATCGATAACATTGTGCGATGAATACGGGATCCGATACCGAAATGAACGCCCCTGCAAAAACCGAAGACTTCGCCTCCCCGATTCCGGCCGGAGTCTATGCCGAAACCGTGCTTAGCGTGACGCATTATACGGACCGCTTGTTCCGGTTCACGATGACGCGCCCGCAGGGTTTCCGTTTCCGGTCCGGCGAATTCGCGATGATCGGGCTGATGGTCGAAGGCAAGCCGATTTTCCGCGCCTATTCGATCGCAAGCCCCGCTTGGGCGGAGGAGCTGGAGTTTTTCTCGATCAAGGTCCCGGATGGTCCGCTGACCTCGCATCTGCAGGCGATCAAGCCAGGCGACCAGGTTCTGATGCGCAAGAAGCCGACGGGCACGCTGGTGCTTGACGCGCTGACGCCCGGCCGTCGTCTCTATATGTTTTCGACCGGCACCGGTATCGCCCCCTTCGCGAGCCTGATCCGCGATCCAGAAACCTACGAGAAGTACGAGGAAGTCATCCTCACGCACACGACCCGCGACGTAGCGGAACTGAAGTACGGCTTCGATCTCGTCGAGGAAATCAAGAACGACGAACTTCTGCAGGAGATAGTCGGCGACAAGCTGCGCCACTACGCGACGGTCACCCGCGAAGACTTCGCCTATCGCGGCCGCATCACGGATTTGATCTCGGCGGGCAAGCTTTTCACCGATCTCGGCGTTCCGCCGCTCGATCCATCAATCGATCGCGGTATGATCTGCGGGTCCTCGGCGATGCTGAAAGATACCAAGGAACTGCTGGAAAAGGCTGGCCTCAACGAGGGCGCAAACAGCAAGCCGGCGGAGTTCGTTATCGAGCGGGCATTCGTCGGCTAAATCAGCCAAGATAGAAGCGTTCACGGCCCCGAAATGGGGCCGTTTTCAATTGTGGCCACTGAGATACTCGATGAGGGCGCCCATCGTCCGGTTGGCGTCCTGGGATCTGCCCTGCTGAATGGCCCGTATGACCTCGACGTGCAGAGAGATGGATTGATCCATCCTGTCGGGACTGCTGGATGCAGACCAGAGCCGACGGGAATGGGTCTGAACCGGTCCGAGCGCCGATGTTATGAAACTGTTCGGGCAGGCTTCTTCCAGGATTTCGTCAAAGGTCTTGTCCGCGGCGAAGAATGCTGCCAAGTCGCCGGTCGTGGCGGACATTTCCATCGTCTGGGCACATTCACCCAGTTCCCTGCGCTGCTCTGATGTCGCAAAGTCGGCTGCCAGGGCGGCAGCGATCGGCTCGAGCTCGCGGCGAACCTGCATGACGTTCTCATGGTCCGTCGGCTTGATTTCGGCCACCTGCAGCCCGACACGCGGCTTCACCACGATGAGCCCTTGCCACGCCAGCTTCTGGATCGCTTCGCGCACCGGCGTGCGTCCGTGACCGGCAAGGTCGATCAGATGCTTCTCGGTAACCAAGGCGCCCGGCTGCAACGTCAGCGTCACGATCGCATGTTCCAGGGTGAGATAGGCACGGTGGCTGAGTGAGTTCTGCATCCGCGTATTCGGCTCCAGAAAGTGTATGCGTGTTGCGAAGCGACTGTAACGTTAATGATATATCAGCGTTCTTTCGAACGGCAAGCCGCGGGAGCGCCTGGATCTTCCGGCGATGCGTCTTCTCAATCACGGTGAAATGGCAAATGGCCTTGCAGCGAGTGGTGACGCAAGAGCGCTGGCCAGCGCCGAGCGCCTAACCCTATGAGGCATGCAGAGCAGCGGCCCGGCCGAAACCAGGCGCCTCCGCTCACTCGTGCCTCAACGCGTCGATCGGGTTGAGCTGCGCCGCACTGCGAGCGGGGAAGTAACCGAAGACCATCCCTATCGCGGCGGAGAACGCGAACGCCACAGCGATCATCGTGGGGCTGACCACGAACGGCACCTTCAGCACGGTCACTGCTCCATAACCAAGGCTGACCCCCAGCAAAATCCCTGCGATCCCACCAAACACGGAGAGTGCCACCGCCTCGACAAGGAACTGCAACAGCACCTGGTTTTCCAGTGCGCCGATCGCCAGGCGTATGCCGATCTCGCGGGTGCGCTCGGTCACTGACACCAGCATGATGTTCATGATCCCGATCCCGCCGACAAGCAGGCTGATCGCGGCGACCGCTCCGAGCAAGCTGGTCAACAGTGTCGTGGTACCGGTCATTGCGTCAGCAATCTGCGTCATGTCATTGACGCTGAAGTCATCGTCACGTCCCGGTACGATCTTGCGCCGCTCCCGAAGCAGGTTTTCGGTTTCGGTCTGAACTTTCGATGTCGACACCCCGTCGCGCGCCGAGATCACGATCATCTGGACATTGGCGTTCGCTTTGCCGCCGACCCGGCGTTGATAGACCTTAACGGGCATGACGACGACATCGTCCTGATCGTTGCCCATGCCGGACTGGCCGCGCTTGGCAAGGACGCCGATGATGCTGCACGAAACCTTGCCGACGCGAATCTGCTGTCCCGTGGGATCGGCGGCGCCGAAGAGTTGCGAGCGTACCGTTTCTCCGAGGATGCAGCGCGGGCGTCCGCGTTCTTCCGCCGCGTCAAAGGTGCGGCCGATCGCCATGTCCCAGTCCTGCGCGATGAAGTAGTCGTTGTTCGTCCCCATCACGGTCGTTGAGTGGCTCTGCCCGCCGTAGATGACGGTCGCGGTCGTCTGATTGAGCGGCGCCGCGGCGCGCAGGCCATTGACCTGATCGCGAATGGCGTCGACGTCCTTGATCGTGAAGCGGCGTGCTTCCGAGCTTGGGCGACCAGGACCGAACTGACCCGGGCGCGCAAACAGCATGTTGGTGCCGAGCCGTGAAAGCTCGGCCGAAACCTGGGCGGTCGTACCGTTGCCGATCGTCACCAACGCGATGACGGCCGCCACCCCGATGACCACGCCGAGCACCGTGAGGAAGGAACGAAGCATGTTCCGGCTGATCGCACGCAGCGCAAGTTTCAGCGTCTCAAAGAACATGATCCGCCCTCCCGCGATGCTCGACCTCGGTCTCGAGCTTGCCGTCTATGAAACGCAGCAGGCGCTGAGCGTAGGCAGCAATATCGGGCTCGTGCGTGACCATGACGATCGTGATGCCCTGTTCGCGGTTCAGTCGCGTCATCAGGTCCATGATCTCGACGCTGGTCTTCGTGTCCAGATTGCCGGTTGGCTCATCCGCGAGAAGCAGCGAGGGCTCGGTCACGATCGCCCGGGCAATCGCGACACGTTGCTGCTGGCCGCCGGACAGTTCCTGCGTCTTGTGATGCTCACGCCCGGAAAGCCCCACAAGCCCGAGCGCCTCCTTGGCCTTGCGGTGGCGCTCGCTTGCATGCATGCCGCGATAGATCAGCGGCAACTCGACATTCTCCAACGCCGAGGTGCGCGGCAGCAGGTTGAACCCCTGGAATACGAAGCCGAGCATATGACGGCGCAGCAATGTCAGTTGGCTGCGGTCGAAGCCCTGTGTTGAGACGCCTTGGAAAATGTAGTCGCCGTCGGTGGGCACATCGAGACAACCAAGAATGTTCATGGCCGTCGACTTGCCCGAGCCGGAAGGTCCCATGATGGCGACGAATTCGTGTTCGCGGATCGACAGATCCACCCGGTCGAGGGCGCGGATGGCCGCCTCTCCCTGACCATAGATCTTCGAGACCTGCTTGAATTCGATAAGTGCCGGGCTCTGCATCGTGAGCCTCGCCTACTTCGCCTGCGTAGCGTCGGTAATCACCGCATCGCTTTCCTTCAGGTCACCGGAAACGATCTGAGTGAATTGCCCGTCGGAAGACCCCACCTGGATGATCACTGGTGCCGGCTTGCCTGCTTTCAGCAGCCATACGCGCCGCTTTGCTCCGGTCAGGGCTTCGCCTTGGTTGCCGCTCCGTGGCCCCATGCGCGGTGGTCGGAGCAGGCCGAAGATGCCGCGGCCGCGGGGAGACTCTGCAGCCGGGGGGGCATAGCGAAGGGCCGAATTTGGGATCATCAGGGTATTCTCGACTGCCTCAACGGTGACATCAGCCGTCGCGGTCATGCCAGGACGCAGCAACAGGTCAGCATTGTCGACCGACAGGATCGCCTTGTAGGTCACGACGTTGTTCGTGGTCTCGGATGCAAATCGAATCTGCTTGATCTCGGCCGGAAAGGTCCGGTTGGGATAGGCATCAACCGTGAACGTCGCCTTCTGGCCGACGGCAATCTGACCGACATCGGCCTCGTCGACATCGACCTGCAGTTCCATCTTCCGCAGATCGCCGGCGATGACGAACAGCACCGGCGCGGACAAGGACGCTGCGACCGTTGCGCCGGGATCGACCGAACGCGTGAGAATCACACCGTTGATCGGCGAGACGATCTTCGCCTTGGCGAGGTTGACTTCGGCCAGCCGCAGATCGGCCTCCGCAGAGAGCACGGCAGCGACGTTGATGTCCTTTGCGGCAACCGCGGAATCGAACTTGTAGCGCGCATCTTCGAGGCTCTGCTGCGTAGAAACGTTGCTCTGAACGAGGTTGCGGGCTCGCTGGAACGAGCTCTGGGCCGACTCGAGGTCGGCGGTCGCCTTCACGACATTCGCTTTGGCCGAATCGAGTTTCGCCCGCGAACTCTTGACGTCCGCCTCAAGCTTGTTCGTATCGAGAGCGGCAAGAACCTCGCCGGCCTTGACCTCGCTGTTATAGTCGACGTTCACCTCGCGAACCGTTCCCGACAGCTCGCTTGATATATCCACTTGCTCTGTCGGCTGCACGGATCCGGTTGCCGTAACCAGCACGGTCAGGTCGCCGCGTTTGATAGGTTGAGTGGCGTAGCTGTATTGGTTGCCTTCTTGCCGCGCATAGAAATAGGCCACCCCGCCGGCCGCAAGAATCAGCAGAAGCAATACCAACAGGCGACCACGCCAACGGCCCTTCGACTGTTTGCGTGAAGCCGCAAGGACGGTCGCCAGGTCGGCGCTCGCCTTGGTCGGCTTGGTTTCGTGCATAGTCTTGACGTCGTTCATTCCGGCCTCGATCAACATGCTGCCAACGCAGCCGCCAGCAAGATGATCATGTCGAAGCTGAACGGCAGATTAGCATCGGCCCGGATTGGCACGAAATGACGGTCGAATGAAATGAAATCTTGGTAATGAAAGTTCAGTTTCCGTAGGCTGAAATGGGACCGAGAGGATTCGCTTTGTATTGGCCGTCGCTCTTAAGCTGGCCTTCGACCTCTTCGATCTGCAGCCGCTGAAACTGCAGAACCGTCGTGGAGAGCTGCAGCCCCTCGCCGGACTGACCGAGTGATGGCCACACCGCAACGGCGACAAAAGCGAATCAACTCGATTTGCTGCAGTCCTTATGCGTTTGATAGAACCATCAATGAACCGGTAGACGCCGCTTGGCGGCCATGAGCAGATCGAGTTCCGTGGCCGATGGCCCGAACTTCTCATAGAGCCGCTTTGCCTCGGTTTCCTCTAGTCTATACTTCCTGGCAAACTCACCGAGGCTGTAAGGTCGCCCGCGCAACACTTTTCGGGTGGTCGTTGTGGGTGTGGTCACGCTGGTCATCGCAGTCTCCTTGTCTGTACAAGGAGCTAGCTAGAGCGTCATGTGACTTTGTGAAGGTATCGACCAGCCTCGGAAAGGATTGATTCGATTAAATCTTTTTCGGTGGAACCTTCTGATCCGTCGCGCATTTATATGCTGAGATTGTGAGCCGAGCCAAGCGGACTCGGCGGAGCGAAAGTATACCCGGATTTTTCCGCTTTCTCCGGGTCGTCAACACTATATTTGAACTTTCGTCCTCCCGGTTCATGACCTCGTTTCCCCCAACTTTTACAAAGCGCCTTCGGGCGCTTTTCTTTTTGGCCGTTTCCAGGGGGCCGCCTTTTCAGGCCCAGTCGCAAGAAATGTGCCTAATGCACAGGGAACGGTGATTTTTTGGTTGACCGCAATGGGGCACCTGCATATGTTCCGCGCACTTCCAGCCGGACGCACCGCTCGGCTTCAGGGAGAGCGTAGCTCAGCCGGTAGAGCAACTGACTTTTAATCAGTAGGTCATGGGTTCGAACCCCATCGCTCTCACCAAAAAATCCCAATATAATCAATATTTTACAGTACTGACTAATATAGCTGAAATCGCCATTTTGGAAATTACGGCGCATTTTACGGCGCAACCCAAATCAACGGCGCGGGCGTCTTCGGCATCGCCTTGCCTTTTGTTTCCTCGGTGGCATTATCGGACGTCCTGTTGGTGCCGCAATACACGACAAGGCAGGCGTCGCACGGCACGGTACTCAAAATCCTTATGAAACGGAGGTTATGTATCGTGACCACTAAGGACATTACTTGGGAGTTCAACGCTCTCGAGATGAGTGCCTATCGCCGTGCCGGAGAGCTTGGGTTCCTGCTCGTCAAGAATCCGGATCCGGAAGTTGGGGGATATCTGCTGGCAGACGACAGAAATTGTGTTGTTTTCGGTTCGGACTATTCCGCCGACCTTGACGACGTTTTCCTATGGTTAGTCAGCTGAGGCAATGATGGGGCGGCGAGCCTAAACTCAGGCTCGCCGCCCGCTATCCACCGATGCCTGACTCGGCTTGGCGAATCGATTGTTGCCCGGAGTCATTTATTCACTATTTCCGCCGATCCGGTCATGAGCAGATCTGCCCACCCTATTTTGAGGAAAGGCTTTGCCGTTCTCGGGAGCTTCGAGCGATCGACCATCCGGGATGAGACTTCAAAGTCCGCGTTGATCTTCACGACGAGCAGCTTGCTGAAGTTTCCCGATACTTTCACGATGACCTCGTCCTTGGTCTTGAACGGGGTGATGGTTTTGATCTCAATGTGATCGTTGCCAAGCCTACCGTCAGCACCCTGCGCATAATTTTTGTTCAGCTTTATTCCGTAGGTAATGGCGCCGAAGAGTTCCCCAATGTCTCCGTACACGTTGAGATGACGGCCTGTCTCAAAGTGGTAGCTTTCTGCAAGCGAAAGGAGATTCTGAAAATACGGAATCAAGGATCTTATGGCATTCGGATACTTTGCTCGCCACTCCTGGAATTGGAGTTGTTCTTCGACATCGGACCATGAAACCCACTCGCCGTCGTCATAGAAGGCCCGATTCCAGATGTCGTCTTCCATTTCACACCCTTTGGTACTGCGTGCTGGATAGGAAGCCGATCAGCAAGATTCGGTCAAGTGTAGCTCTTTAGGTCGATAGCAGACGTGCCCGGTCTCAAGACATGCAAACGGACGGCGGGGATTGATCCAGCAGGCCCGCCGCCCGCTACCCGCCAATTGCCTGACTTGGCGTGGCGAATTCACCATTTCACGCTCTGGACGAAGCTTACCCGGCCCGCCCGGCGCATCGCCCATGAAACGTCCTCAATCAGCCGGACGCCGACGAGATCGAGTTGCCATAGGCTTTGATGCGGCGCGGCGGTCAGTGCTCCAGCTCCTGATGTGCCGGTCGATACCGGCAATGGCGCGGTATCCGCTACGATGGTCGCATCGTCGGTTGTTTCGATGCTGCCCGCATCGACCGCGCTTACGAAATCGCTGCTGTCGAGGCAGATGACCTGCTTTGCCGAGACCGTATCGCTGACGATGATATCCAGCACCGTCGCGCCGGGCAGCAACAGGGCCGCGCTCGTCGCCAGACTGGAATTCATGATGTAGACCGGGGATGCCGCCGCCGGGACGATGGCCGCCGCCAGCGCCGCCAGATCAGCCGCCGCCGCTGTCGCTGGATCAGCGGACGCGCTGGCCGTCAGCGGCGTTACGCCGTTCAGCAAGCCCGCCGGGCTGATTGCCGTAGCCGTCGCCGTGCCAAGCAGAACGGTATCGATGGCAAGGGCCGTATCCTCAGCCAGCCCGGTTCTGACGATGCTTTCGATGCTCGGAACCGATGCCCGCGCCAGTTCCGATGTGTACATCGACATAACCGCGCATTTATGCCCCATCAGCAAGCCGCCATTGGTCAGGTCGATGTTCCTTACCGGGATCGGCTGGCCTTCGCCGACAAACGGCGAGGCGATTGCGCCCCCTGGTGTTTGCCTGGCTGGAAAGCGAATGCTTGGAACGCCCTCAAGGTTGGCGCTGATGCCGCGCGCCTTCAGGGCTGCGTAAATTGAGGTCGGCGCAATCGTAGCCAAAACGCCGGGATAGATGGCTTGGCTTCCAGTTACCTCGGCGGCCCATCCCGCGATTGATGTCATCGCCGGGTTGCTGACGGATTTCCGAAGCCAGCCAATTGGATCGCGAACCGCGTCGATAATCTTGCCGCTGCCGTTGCCATAGATCTCCTCGGCCACCCATGCGGCCTCGCCGCGTTTCAGCGCCGTGGCCACCAGCCGGGCTACAATAGATTTGACCAAGATATCGCGCGCCGATGATTTCCGCTTTCCGGCGTTGTCCAGCGTTCGGCGGCTGGATAACGCCAGCGCCTTTACGCCGTCGATCTTCTCGGAAAGGCTTTTGTAGACCATTTGGGAACGTTGATCGCGCTCCCTGATCCTCTCGTCCACGTAGGCCCGGGCGTCGCCCATGCTTCCCTCTACCGCCTCGAACATCATGCTCGGCGTAAACCTGTCGATCCTTGCCCGTTCTTCCTTCGAAAGCATAGAAAAGCCCCCACGCTGAGAAAGGAAAAGCGCGAGGGCCGATGACCGTAGCTGAAGCCGGGCGGGACCACCGGCGCTTTATCCACGCGCCGATCATACCATTATTATTTCGCTACCGAAATGATTTGTCACCGGACGGAGACTGGCGCGGCACACCTTCGTGTAAAAGTAGGGATGTGGCAAATGCCACCAACTGATAACGACGCGGCGTTGGCAGATTTGCTCCAAAAAGCAGACAAAAAAATCGGGTCCAGACGATCTTCATTTTGCCGAAAGGGCTTGCTCCAGAACCGCGGCCATGTCCTGCCTCTGCATCTTGATGCGGGGGGCGTCAGCGGTCCTAAAGAGCACAAGATTAAGCAGCGCGAGCGTGTAGTCGCAATATGGGCTTGATGGATCGTTTCGATATCTGATTTCTGCCAGGCATTGAATGACCTCGTCATCTTCGAGTTTGCGTCGAGCGGTGGCTACAACTGACACAATATTATCGCTTACTTCCTGCGACAGAGGCGCGGGCTGCTGATCTGGTTGCTTTTCATTTCTAGCCAGAGTGAGTTCTGCGACCATTGCCTTGAAGCGGGCTTCATCCTTGAAGTCGAAGTCGTCTTTCACTTTTGCTTTGAGTTGGGCAGTTCTAATCAACCACGGCACAGTGCGACATTGACGAGAGCGGATGTCGTTCCGCGCGAGGATTGAAAGGTGGCACGCTTCGATAACCGTGTCGTAGTGGCTTAGCAGCGATGCGAAATAGGGCGGTAGTGGCTTAGCGTCCGTAGCGAACGAGGGCGCTGCTATTAAAGCGCCGAGAGCGATTGCCGCCCATTTGATTTTCATCTCGCATGCTTTCAGTTTCGATGATCGCAAAGGCACAATAGGAGCCACGACTGCTGATCGCAATCTGGCGTCATGGATCCCTGAGATCCGATGAGGCCAGGGTTAAAGCCGATAAGTAAAACGCCGAAAATGGCCATTTGAGGCAACATTAGCCTTTTTGCTCATTTTACGGAAACTAGAAAACAAGCCCCCGCGTCGATCCCCACAGGGAGGGCTGCTTTTCCCGACTTACCCCCCCTCCAGGGCCATAACAAACTAAGCGATTTCAGTTTAGATTAGCCCCAACCGCTTCGCGATGCTCTTGTAGTAGGCGTCTTGGAAGGCGAGCGCATTATTTCCCTTCAGCTGAGATATCTGCGCCTTCGAGGCATTTGGGTTGCTCATTGCTGACAACAGGCAGAGGAATTTCGCGTGCGTAATGCCGGTTCCGCGCGACAAGTTTGGGGCCTTTAAGGGAGCGAACATGTCTGTGAACATTTTCTTTTCCTGCGAAAGCTTAGTGTGAAATTTGTAAGCTTCGCGCACGCCGCCGTTGAGTGTTCGCTCAAGCATTGCCTTGAATTGATCCTTTTCTACCGATTTGTTGAATATTGGTAGGAAAGAACCGGCCAATCGGCCAAGGCGTTCATGAGGAACCCAAACGCGCTGAGTATCAACAAGCGTCTTTAGCAGTTCGCTCGGTTTGCCGTACTTCGATTGCAGCCAGAGCTTCGAGTAGAGCCCGTAATAGTTACGCTCGTCGTTGCTGTCGATGACTTGACGGATATAGGCGTCCGAGTGCCTCGTTTTGACGAGCGTTTCGACAAGGTGGTTTGCCATCTCAACCAGCGCAGCATCGTCAACAAGCAAGCCGGAATTTGCTGTGTGTCCCAAAATCTTTGCAACGGAAGGAGTCAGGGGACGGCTCCTAATTAACCGATAGACGCTATCGCGAACGGATGGTCGCAGTCGTATTAGATGCTCGAGTATGGCGGGGCTCACTTTCGCATCCGCCTGTCCTGCCAACCCCAGCCATCGTTTGAGAATCTTTTCTCCATTGCCGGTATCAAAGGCCTTGCGCTTCATGCCTTGGGCCAAACGGAGTTCGATTACTCGTCGCTGCCGTTCTAGCGGTAAGCCGCTTTTCAATCGGGCCTCAACGCTTGCCTTGACAACATCCAGCTTGGCGTTTTCTCCAACCCGAAAATGGGCAAGCGCCTCTCCCCGCGTAAGTATGGTTGTTTTGCCGCTATTCAGCCGGATTTGCTTTGTCTGGAGGACAAGATCGACTGCTTTCAGAGCTCTTTTCGCATCGACGATCGAGTCCACTCCAATGTCGATGTCATCCATGTAACGAACAAAGTCTCTGTTCGGGTCACTCGCCAAGAAGGTGTCAAGCTCATAGAGAAAGCAGTGCGCTAGCAGCCTCGGCGCATCGATATTGATTTGAGGAAGGCCTACTTCGATACGGGGTGTGTAGTCTGGCTGCCATAGCAGGTCACTTAACACGTAAATCAGCATGTCTATGACGCATTCATCAACGCCACTTATAGACGATATCGCGTTCCTGAGATGAACGTACGAAATGCTGTCGTAGTAGTTTGCGATATCAGTTACGACGATGAAATTACGCGTTTTCGAGAAGTTAAACAGTGCCTTTTGAAAATTGAGCCACGAAGCAAATGTTCCATATCCGTTGGGGAGTGACGAAAATTTGTGGTCCTTGGGCTCGAAGAAGGAATTCGCGGTCGGCGCCTTTCCTTTGATTTCAGAATAAAGGGCGTCGGAAAGGCACTGGAGTACGATGGCGTCCCGAACGGCTGGAATTACCAGCTGTCGACACAATCCCTTGCTTTTCTCGACTAGAATCCGTTGAGCCTTTTGGGGCACGTAGTCACCAGAGAGGATTAGTTGAGAAAGCTTTTCACTTTCAAGCTTCCGCGCGACGTGAAAATCGAAGTGCTCGATACCGTCATTGATGAATTGCTCCCTCATCGATGCTCGCACTTTTTCTTTCCAGATGCGTTCGATGTTATGGGGTGAAAAGATTCTCTGGAGCTTCGCAGCGCGAATATCGAAACGTGGGGATCGCATGGCACTCAATCGCAGTGACTTTGCGCGATAGTCGCCGAAACCGATTGAAAAGCTCTTAAGCAATCGTGCGAAGGTTGCGGGGCGATCAATGCCTGAACTGGAACAAACGATAAAACGGCCAGTTAGCGGGCTGCGCGAAAGCCGCGCGCGATCCATAAGACCAGCCAGCCAAGCACAAAGAGCAGCGCCGGGGGGACTACGCCGAACAGGGCCGCGCTTTGGAGTGCGAGCTTTCGTTTTTGGCCAACCACCACGTTTCTGACGCCCGAACCTATTTTGTAGGCTTCCTTGGCCTGCCGCGTCTTCTCGGCTTCAGGCACGCTCCGTCCGACGAAGAGGAACGTGCCCGGCAACCCGCCAATCTCGATCTGCTCGGTGGTGCCCTTCACTGTACCGTCTTCAAGGGCGTGGTAGGCTTCGGTGTACCTCTCGACGGAGACGGGATCCTGCGCGAAAGGCATCGACTCCATCGCGGCCGTAAGGCGGTTGTAAGCGTCGCTACCGTCCGCGCCTGCCATCGTGTAAACGAACCCATCTGGCGTCGAAATTTCAAACGTACCCCAACCTTTTGCGGGTGCCGTAACCTGGCGGCGGTCCAGCTCAGCCTGTGCGAGGGCTTTGGACACATCCTTGAGGAAATAAAACCCTTGGGGGGTGACGTAGGGGTCAACGAGATCGTCGTAGTGAAACAGCCCGACCAGCACGAGCCAAATGCCAGTCAGTACGATCCAAAGCCTAAGCAGGCCGCGCGCGATATTCATGGAATCCCCCAAGTATTACGGGAGATAAGCACAGGTTGTAGTGGCACGAAATGCCCCTAAGACGGAATTGGCAAGTCACCGGTTGGTGACAAAGCTATCCTTGTTTCTCGGCGGCGGCAAAAGCCCGCCTTCGCCGCATGCTGTGCTACGCAAACGCGCCGCATAGTGTGTTACGAAGCCTCTGCCTGATTGCCCCATGCATCCCACCCCGGCCTTGCGGGGCCACGCCGGAAAAGCTCGATCTTTGCCAAACGGGGATAAATCCGCTCAATCATTTCCGGGACGCAGTCCGGCTTCTGGCTATGCTCGCGGCGCGGCTCGCGAAAGATCGACGGCGGCTGCGTTCCGGCCAGTGGCGCGGGAACCTCGCCGCGCTTGCCGACCAGCAGCAGTTCGTGCTGGTTACGGAAATGGTAACCGAGGCCGG
>Ga0207426_1002025_pt1 | contig 14230 bp, 13 predicted proteins | sample AraplaMF_Cvi_mMS_FD_184265 | JGI IMG/M metagenome (GOLD analysis project Ga0207426, IMG submission 184265) | Arabidopsis root microbial communities from the University of North Carolina, USA - plate scrape MF_Cvi_mMS (SPAdes) (version 2) | ecosystem: Host-associated > Plants > Roots > Endosphere...
TTCATTCTGTATCTGCTCGATCAGAGCCTCACGTCGGAGATCTCGTTCGACGCGTTCAAGGGCTTTCTCGCCAACCCCATCGTCAAGATCGTCACGCTCGTGCTGTCGTGGGCATATCTGCATCACTTCTTCGCGGGCATTCGCTTTCTGCTGCTCGACACCCACGTCGCGGTCAATAAGGAAGGCGGCAAGCAGACCGCGCTCATGGTGCTGATCGTTTCGCTGTTGCTCACGCTCGCGATGGCCCTCAAGATCTTCGGAGTGTTTTAAACATGGCAACGCAAAATCGGGTCGGCCCCAAGCGCCTGGTCGTGGGCGCGCACTACGGTCTGCGCGACTGGCTCGCGCAGCGCATCACCGCGGTCGTGATGGCTGTCTACACCGTCATTCTGCTGTTCTGGTTCTTCGGCGCGCACAACTTCTCCTATGAAGGCTGGGCGGGCATCTTCGCGACGCAGTGGATGAAGCTCGCGACTTTCGTAGCCTTGCTTTGCCTGTTCTATCACGCGTGGGTCGGCATTCGCGACATCTGGATGGACTATGTCAAGCCGATGGGCGTGCGCCTGCTGCTGCAGGTGCTGACCATCCTGTGGCTGATCGGATGCGCCGGCTACGCTGCACAGATTCTCTGGAGAGTTTAAAGAACATGGCTGCAATCAAGACTTCCCTGCCGCGTCGTCGCTTTGACGTGGTCATCGTCGGCGCGGGCGGCTCGGGCATGCGCGCATCGCTGCAACTCGCGCGCGCGGGTTTGTCGGTGGCGGTGCTGTCCAAAGTGTTTCCGACGCGCTCGCATACGGTGGCGGCACAAGGCGGCATCGGCGCTTCGCTTGGCAACATGAGCGAAGACAACTGGCACTATCACTTCTACGACACCATCAAGGGCTCCGACTGGCTCGGCGACCAGGACGCGATCGAGTTCATGTGCCGCGAAGCGCCCCATGCGGTGTACGAGCTCGAACACATGGGCATGCCGTTCGACCGCAATCCGGACGGCACGATCTATCAGCGCCCGTTCGGCGGCCACACCGCGAACTACGGCGAGAAGCCGGTGCAGCGCGCGTGTGCCGCGGCCGACCGTACGGGTCACGCATTGCTGCACACGCTGTATCAGCAGAACGTCGCGGCTAAAACGCACTTCTTCGTCGAATGGATGGCGCTGGATCTGATCCGCGACGCCGACGGCGATGTGCTCGGGGTGACCGCGCTCGAAATGGAAACGGGCGACGTCTACATCCTCGAAGGCAAGACGACGCTGTTCGCCACGGGTGGTGCGGGGCGCATCTTCGCGGCATCGACGAATGCGTTCATCAATACGGGCGACGGCCTCGGCATGGCCGCGCGTTCGGGCATCGCGCTGCAGGACATGGAGTTCTGGCAGTTCCATCCGACGGGCGTGGCGGGCGCGGGCGTGCTGATCACCGAAGGCGTGCGCGGCGAAGGCGGCATTCTGCGTAACGCCAACGGCGATCGTTTCATGGAGCGCTATGCGCCGACGCTGAAGGATCTGGCGCCGCGCGACTTCGTTTCGCGCTCGATGGACCAGGAGATCAAGGAAGGCCGCGGCGTGGGTCCGAACAAGGATCACGTGCTGCTGGACCTGTCGCACATCGGCGCCGAGACGATCATGAAGCGCCTGCCGTCGATTCGCGAGATCGCGCTGAAGTTCGCCAACGTCGACTGCATCAAGGAGCCGATTCCGGTCGTGCCGACCATCCACTATCAGATGGGCGGTATTCCGACGAACATGCACGGCCAGGTCGTGGGTACGGCCAAGGGCTATGACGATCCGGTCAACGGCTTCTACGCGGTGGGCGAATGCTCGTGCGTTTCGGTGCATGGCGCGAACCGTCTGGGCACGAACTCGCTGCTCGATCTGGTCGTGTTCGGCCGCGCGGCGGGCAATCACATCATCAAGCACGCGAAGGAATTGAAAGAGCACAAGCCGCTGCCGGCCGATGCCGCCGACTTCGCGATGGAACGCCTCGCGGTGCTGGAAAAATCGACCTCGGGCGAATACACGCAGAACATCGCCAACGACATCCGCGCGTCGATGCAGGCGCACGCGGGCGTGTTCCGCACCTCGAAGCTGCTCGAAGAAGGCGTGGGCAAGATCGGCGAACTCGCCGAGCGCGTGAAGCATGTGCATCTGAAGGACAAGTCGAAGGTGTTCAACACGGCCAAGGTCGAGGCGCTGGAGCTGGCGAACCTGATCGAAGTGGCGCGCGCGACGATGGTGTCGGCCGAAGCGCGCAAGGAAAGCCGCGGCGCGCACGCGCACAGCGACTACGAGCATCGCGACGACGAGAACTGGATGCGTCACACGCTGTGGTTCAGCGAGGGCGATCGCCTGGATTACAAGCCGGTGCAGATGAAGCCGCTGACGGTCGAATCGGTGCCGCCGAAGGCGCGTACCTTCTAAGGCACAGAGCGCAAGGAAGAATCGAAATGGCAAAGAGAATTTTTGAAGTCTATCGCTACGATCCGGACAAGGACGCGGCGCCGCGCATGCAGACGTACGAGCTCGAGCTGGAGCACGAGCGCATGCTGCTGGACGCGCTGGTGAAGCTGAAGGCGGTCGACGAGACGCTGTCGTTCCGTCGCTCGTGTCGCGAAGGCGTGTGCGGCTCGGATGCGATGAACATCAACGGCAAGAACGGGCTCGCGTGTCTGACGAATCTGAATGAATTGCCGCAGCGCATCGTGCTGCGTCCGCTGCCGGGTCTGCCGGTGGTGCGCGACCTGATCTGCGACTTCACGCAGTTCTTCAACCAGTATCATTCGATCAAGCCGTATCTGATCAACGATACGCCGCCGCCCGAGAAAGAACGCCTGCAATCGCCGGTGGAGCGCGACGAACTGGATGGACTCTACGAGTGCATTCTGTGCGCGAGCTGCTCGACGTCGTGCCCGAGCTTCTGGTGGAACCCGGACAAGTTCGTGGGCCCGGCGGGCTTGCTGCAAGCCTATCGCTTCATCGCGGACAGCCGCGATCAGGCGACAGGCGAACGCCTGGACAACCTGGAAGATCCGTATCGTCTGTTCCGTTGCCATACGATCATGAATTGCGTCGACGTGTGCCCCAAGGGGCTCAATCCGACCAAGGCGATCGGCAAGATCAAGGAATTGATGGTGCGCCGCGCTGTCTGAGATGGGCTATGTGATGGTCGACAATCAAGACAACTCGCATCAGTCCGATCCCCTTCGCCGGGCGCGCCTTCGCTGGCGCGCACGGCGCGGCCTGCTGGAAAACGATCTGATCTTCGATCGCTTCTTCAGCCGATATGAGCATGACCTCAGTGACGCCGACGTGGCCGCATTGACCCGCCTGCTGGAGCTGAGCGACAACGAACTGATGGACTTGCTGCTGGCGCGCACGGAGCCTGAAGGCGACCTCGCGACGCCGGACGTAATCCGCCTGCTGGACATGCTGCGCACCGTGTGATTTCAGCAGGAATTCGCGGAGTTTTGCAAAATAGGCCTGTTGCAGTGCACACAGGCCGATCGAACAGTTTTGCCGCGCAGCTTCCGTCGTGCAAATTATCGAAAACCTGTATCCATACTTCGATTGAGGATGTGCTATGACCCCGTCAGATGTTAAAGCCACGCTATCGTTCAGCGACAACTCGCCGAGCGTCGAAATGCCGATCTACAAGGGCACGATGGGCCCGGACGTGATCGACATCCGCAAGCTGTACGGTCAGACCGGCAAGTTCACGTATGACCCGGGCTTCATGTCGACGGCGGCGTGCAATTCCGCGATCACGTACATCGACGGCGACAAGGGCGAGCTGCTGTACCGCGGCTACCCGATCGAGCAGCTGGCCGTGAATGCCGACTTTCTCGAGACCTGCTATCTGCTGCTGAAGGGCGAACTGCCGAACGTGGCGCAGAACAAGGAATTCGTGGACACGGTCACGCGTCACACGATGGTGCACGAGCAGATGCACTTCTTCTTCCGCGGCTTCCGTCGCGACGCGCACCCGATGGCGGTATTGACGGCGGCGGTGGGCGCGCTTTCGGCGTTCTATCACGACTCGCTGAACATCAACGATCCGCGCCACCGTGAAGTGTCGGCCATTCGCATGATCGCGAAGCTGCCGACGCTCGTTGCGATGGCATACAAGTTCAGCATCGGCCAGCCGTTTGTCTATCCGAAGAACGAACTGTCGTACAGCGCGAACTTCATGCACATGATGTTCTCGAACCCGTGCGAAGAGTACAAGGTCAACGACGTGCTCGTGCGCGCGCTCGACCGCATCCTGATCCTGCACGCGGACCACGAGCAGAACGCGTCGACCTCGACGGTGCGTCTCGCGGGTTCGTCGGGCGCCAACCCGTTCGCGTGCATCGCGGCCGGTATCGCGTGTCTGTGGGGCCCGGCGCATGGCGGCGCGAACGAAGCCGCACTGAACATGCTCGAAGAGATCGGCTCGGTCGACCACATCCCCGAGTTCATCAAGCAGGTGAAGGACAAGAATTCGGGCGTGAAGCTGATGGGCTTCGGTCACCGCGTGTACAAGAACTACGACCCGCGTGCGAAGCTGATGCGCGAAACGTGCCACGAAGTGCTGAACGAACTCGGCCTGCACGACGATCCGCTCTTCAAGCTCGCGATGGAACTGGAAAAGATCGCACTGGAAGATGAATACTTCGTGTCGCGCAAGCTGTACCCGAACGTCGACTTCTACTCGGGCATCGTGCAGCGCGCGCTGGGGATCCCGACGTCGATGTTCACGTGCATCTTCGCGATGGCGCGTACGGTCGGCTGGATCGCGCAGTGGAACGAAATGATCGCGGATCCGGAGCAGAAGATTGGCCGTCCGCGTCAGTTGTTCATCGGTCAGACGCCGCGTGAAGTGAAGCCGTTGGCGAAGCGGTAAGCCGAATCGGATTTGAGATTGATGTGAAGGCCCCGGCGGGTGACTGCCGGGGCTTTCTGCTTTTGAGCGGTTGATCTTAGTCTCGCAATGTAAGAGGCGCGTTCGATGCGCCTTGTCTGCGACGGCTTTCTTTCCCGACGAGACGACGTGCCTTTCGAAGTCATCGGCGCCACGATGACCGTCCGCAAATGGTCGTGCATTTCCGAGGCGAAACCACGACGCAAGTACCCAGACCGTCGCGTAGCCAAGCGCATACTGTGCGTACGGCACGATGCCGCGCTGGACAGCCGACCGAACGGCGTAGCCGGGTAGTTCCCATCCGGGTACTGGTACCACCACAATAACCCTATGTTTTTAATAAGTTTTTCCGGGTAGCGTAGTACCCGCGGCGTACCAGGAAGTGGCATAATCGCCGGACAAGCTGCCGGCCCTGCCGCCAGCAAAACTTTCCCCGCAGTCACATACGAAAGCGCTCACCATGGCACAGACTCTCTACGACAAACTGTGGAACACGCATGTGATCCACACGGAAGAGGACGGCACCTCGATCCTCTACATCGACCGTCACCTGCTGCATGAAGTGACGAGCCCGCAGGCCTTCGAGGGCCTGAAGCTGGCCGAGCGCCCGGTGTGGCGAATCAGCGCGAATGTGGCAGTGTCCGATCACAACGTCCCGACCACCGACCGCTCGCACGGCATCGCCGATCCCGTTTCGAAGCTCCAAGTCGATACGCTCGACGCGAACTGCGATAGCTTCGGCATCACGCAGTTCAAGATGAACGATCTGCGCCAGGGGATCGTGCACATCATCGGGCCGGAGCAGGGCGCGACGCTGCCCGGCATGACCATCGTCTGCGGCGACTCGCACACGTCCACGCACGGCGCGTTCGGCGCGCTCGCGCACGGCATCGGCACGTCGGAAGTGGAACACGTGCTCGCCACGCAAACGCTCTTGCAGAAGAAGAGCAAGAACATGCTCGTGAAGGTCGAAGGCACGTTGCCGCGCGGCTGCACGGCGAAGGACATCGTGCTCGCGATCATCGGCAAGATCGGCACGGCGGGCGGCACGGGTTACGCGATCGAGTTCGGCGGCTCGACCATCCGCGCCTTGTCGATGGAAGGCCGCATGACCGTCTGCAACATGGCGATCGAAGCGGGCGCGCGCGCCGGCATGGTCGCGGTCGACGATACGACCATCAATTACCTGAAGGACCGTCCGTACTCGCCGCAGGGCGTGGAATGGAATCAGGCGGTCGAATACTGGCGCCAGTTCAAGTCGGATCCGGACGCGCAGTTCGATCGCGTCGTCGAATTGAACGCGGCCGAGATCGTGCCGCAAGTGACGTGGGGCACGTCGCCCGAAATGGTCACGTCTATCGACGGCCGTGTGCCCGATCCCGAGAAGGAAAAGGACCCGGTCAAGCGCGACGCGATGGAGCGGGCGCTGACCTATATGGCGTTGCAGCCGAACACGCCGATCGAATCGATCAAGCCGGACAAGATTTTCATCGGCTCGTGCACGAACGCCCGTATCGAAGACCTGCGCGCGGCCGCTTATGTCGTGAAGTCGCTGGGCAAGCGCGTCGCGTCGAACATTCGTCTCGCGATGGTGGTGCCGGGCTCGGGTCTCGTGAAGGCGCAGGCCGAGCGCGAAGGCCTCGACAAGATTTTCACGAACGCCGGCTTCGAATGGCGCGAGCCGGGCTGCTCGATGTGTCTCGCAATGAACGCCGACAGGCTGGAGGCGGGCGAGCGCTGCGCATCGACGTCGAACCGCAACTTCGAGGGCCGTCAGGGCGCGGGCGGTCGCACGCACCTCGTGAGCCCCGCGATGGCCGCCGCCGCCGCGATCGAAGGCCACTTCGTCGACGTGCGCAAGCTTGCGTGATCAAACGGGATACAGAGAAAGATCATGGAAAAATTCATTGTGCATAGCGGCCTCGTTGCGCCGCTCGATCGCGAGAACGTGGACACGGACGCGATCATCCCGAAGCAGTTCCTGAAGTCGATCAAGCGGACCGGTTTCGGCCCGAACGCGTTCGACGAATGGCGTTATCTCGATGTCGGCGAGCCCGGCCAGGACAACAGCAAGCGTCCGCTCAATCCGGACTTCGTGCTGAATCAGCCGCGTTATCAGGGCGCATCGATTCTGCTCACGCGCAAGAACTTCGGCTGCGGGAGCTCGCGTGAGCACGCGCCGTGGGCGCTGGATCAATACGGCTTTCGCGCGATCATCGCGCCGAGCTTCGCGGACATCTTCTACAACAACTGCTTCAAGAACGGCCTGCTGCCGGTCGTGTTGACGGAGCAGCAAGTCGACAAGCTGTTCAACGAAACGTACGCGTTCGTCGGTTTCCAGTTGACGATCGATCTCGAAGCGCAAGTCGTGCGCACGGGCGACGGCACCGAGTACGCATTCGACGTGCCGGGCTTTCGCAAGTACTGCCTGCTGAACGGCTTCGACGATATCGGCCTCACGCTGCGTCATGCCGACAAGATTCGCCAATACGAGGCGGAACGCCTGGCGAAGCAGCCGTGGCTGAATAACCGGCTCGTCGGATAAATCGAATAACGATCACGGAAGGAAGAGACGATGAAGATTGCAGTATTGCCCGGCGACGGGATCGGTCCGGAAATCACCGCCGAAGCAGTCAAGGTGCTGAACGCGCTCGGCGAGAAGTTCGAGCTGGAAGAAGCGCCGGTCGGCGGCGCAGGTTATGAGGCGAAGGGCCATCCGCTGCCCGACTCGACGCTGGCGCTCGCGAAGGAAGCCGACGCGATCCTGTTCGGCGCGGTCGGCGACTGGAAATACGACAAGCTGGAGCGCGCGCTACGTCCCGAGCAGGCGATCCTCGGCCTGCGCAAGCATCTGCAACTCTTCGCGAACTTCCGTCCGGCGATCTGCTATGCGCAACTGACGGGCGCGTCGTCGCTCAAAGCCGAAATCGTGTCCGGCCTCGACATCCTGATCGTGCGCGAGCTCAATGGCGATATCTATTTCGGCGCGCCGCGCGGCTTGCGCGAAGCGCCGGACGGCCCGTTTGCCGGCGCAAAGGAAGGCTTCGACACGATGCGCTATTCCGAGCCCGAAGTGCGCCGCATCGCGCACGTCGCGTTTCAGGCGGCGCAGAAGCGCCAGAAGAAGCTGACGAGCGTCGACAAGGCCAACGTGCTGGAAACGTCGCAATTGTGGCGCGACACGATGATCGACGTCGCCAGGGAGTATCCGGACGTCGAGCTGTCGCACATGTACGTCGACAACGCCGCGATGCAGCTCGTGAAAGCGCCGAAGGCGTTCGATGTCGTCGTGACCGGCAACATGTTCGGCGACATCCTGTCCGACGAAGCCGCGATGCTCACGGGTTCCATCGGCATGTTGCCGTCGGCGTCGCTCGACAAGGACAACAAGGGCCTGTACGAGCCGTCGCACGGCTCCGCGCCGGATATTGCGGGCAAGGGCGTGGCCAACCCGCTCGCGACCATTCTGTCCGCCGCGATGATGCTGCGCTACTCGCTCGGCAAGACCGAGCAGGCGGACCGCATCGAAAGCGCGGTGAAGAAGGTGCTGGAGCAGGGCTATCGCACCGGCGATATCGCGACGGCGGACGGCCGGATCGTCGGCACGAAGGAAATGGGCGATGCAGTGCTGAAGGCGCTGTAATCGCCGGAAAGACGATCGGCGGTTGCAGGCAAAAGAGCGGCCGATCGTCTCTTTTTACCGATGTTCAAGCACGATCCGTACGATTTTAAGAGCCGCACCGCAAGCGCGTGACGAAAACATCGGGTTATCGTGTATATTCTTTGGTCATGGCGAAGAACACTCAATTCTCTCTGGATTCCATCGGACGCGGCTCATCTGCCGTCGCGACGGAACTCGCCATCGGCACGCGCATCGTGGCTATCAACGCCACGGCTAAAACGCGCATTACGAAAATCTCCATCAAATCGATCACGATTCGCTGATCGTCCCTCGTGTCCGAGCGTCTTCCCCGCGCGGCCACGCCGGGTAAAGATGCGGGGAAGCGTCCACAGTCAAAGGTTAGTCATGAACGTAGGTCTCGTTGGTTGGCGCGGTATGGTCGGCAGCGTCCTGATGCAACGCATGCAGCAGGAAGGCGATTTCGACCTGATCGAACCGGTGTTCTTCAGCACCAGCAATGCGGGCGGCAACGCGCCGTCGTTCGCCAAAAACGAGACGAAGCTCAAGGACGCGACGAGCATCGACGATCTGAAAAAGTGCGACGCCATCATCACGTGCCAGGGCGGCGACTACACCAACGAGGTGTATCCGAAGCTGCGCGCGGCGGGCTGGAAAGGCTACTGGATCGACGCGGCCTCGGCGCTGCGCATGAAGGACGACGCGGTCATCATCCTCGATCCGGTCAACCTGAACGTCATCAAGGATTCGCTCGTGAAGCGCGGCCGTGACTTCATCGGCGGCAATTGCACGGTCAGCCTGATGCTGATGGCGCTCGGCGGCCTGTTCCGCGAGAACCTCGTCGAGTGGACGACCGCAATGACATACCAGGCCGCCTCGGGCGCGGGCGCGCAGAACATGCGCGAGCTGCTCCAGCAGATGGGCGTGCTCTACGGTTCCGCGAAGGAAGATCTGGCCGATCCTTCATCCGCGATTCTCGACATCGACCGCCGCGTGCTCGCCGCGATGAACGGCGAGCGCATGCCCGTCGACAACTTCGGCGTGCCGCTCGCGGGCTCGCTGATTCCGTGGATCGACAAGGATCTCGGCAACGGCATGTCGAAGGAAGAGTGGAAGGGCGGCGCCGAAACCAACAAGATTCTCGGCAAGCCGGCAATGGGCACGCCGGGCTCGATCCCAGTCGATGGCCTTTGTGTGCGGATCGGCGCGATGCGCTGCCACTCGCAGGCGCTCACCATCAAGCTCACGAAGGACGTGCCGCTGGACGAAGTGCACGGCATCCTTGCTTCGGCGAACGACTGGGTGAAGGTGGTGCCGAACGAGCGCGAAGCATCGGTTCGCGATCTGTCGCCCGCGGTCGTCACGGGCACGCTGACGGTGCCCGTCGGCCGTCTGCGCAAGCTGGCGATGGGCGGCGAGTATCTGTCGGCATTTACTGTCGGCGATCAACTGTTGTGGGGCGCGGCCGAACCGCTGCGCCGCATGCTGCGCATTCTGCTCGACAAGTAAAGTAAACTACGCGCCTGGAAGCGCGTGCCAAACCCAAAAGCGTCGCGTTCTCGCGGCGCTTTTTGTTTTTGCGCAGTTTTTATTGCAAAGCCGGTTTTTCGTTGGTTTTGCGCCGTATGTTTCAATTTTTGCCGTACCCGGAGCCTCAATGATCCAACGACCACGCCGGTCTCTCCTTTTGTCATCGCGTGCGGCGTGCGCCGCGGCAACTTTCGCGGTATGCGCGATGTTTTGGGCGAATCCTGGCGATGCGCTCGCTCAGGCAAGCGACGCCGCCGCTCCCGCCGCAACGGGGCAGACATACGCGGTCAAGCCCGGACAATCGCTTAGCGACGTTGCTGGCCAACTCACCGGATCGAAGGATCGTGACGTTCGCGCGAAGGCGGCGCGTGCGCTGTTCGACGCCAATCCGAACGCGTTCTCAAATCACGATATCAACAAGCTGAAGCTCGGAGCGGTACTGAACGTGCCTGCCGATCTGAGCGGTGCGGTGGCTTCGAGCGTCGCGTCGGCGCCGGAAGCGCAGCAGAATCAGCCTGCAGAAGCCCCGGCGCCAGTGTCGGAGAGCGCGGGCGCGATAGCGTCGGATGCGGCGCCGGCATCGGCCGTCGAGCCGCAAGCGAGCGCAACGGCGGCGCAGGAATCGACCACGCCCGAGCCGGCATCGGCAAGCACCACGCCCGCAAGCGCACCCGCTGCGGCGGCGCCCGCGCCGGCCAGCGACAACCGCACCGGCAGCGGCGCGACCGCGGCGACCATCGGACTATCGCCGCTCGTCGTCGCCATCGTGATCGCCGTGGGTGCTTTCCTGCTATTCAGAATGCGACGCGGGAAGAAACGGCAGGCCGCTGCAAGTAACGAGGACGTCGATCGCGCGCCGAGGACGTTTGCAAGTCTGGAAGAAGCACAGGCCGACGCCGCCGCGCGCAATGAAGCGATGCGCCGAGCGCGCGAGGCATCGACGGCAGGATCGGCTGCCAGCGCTGCGGGGAAACCATCCGAGCCTGACCGGTCCGGACTGGCGGCCGCCGCCACGAGCGTCGAGCACGCCGAAGCGGCTCAGCCGCCCGCCGCCCCTTCCGAGGATCAACCTCCGCCGGCGACCGGGGCGAAGCCGGCCACCGAGTCCGCTGCAGCGCCCGGCCACGCGAACCGACCTGTACGCGAAGAGCCGTTCGCGCCGCTAGCGCCGGCGGCCCGTCATCCTGATTTCTTGCCGCCGATCGGCGCAGCGGAAACGCAAGAGCAGCCCGAACACCTCGCCCAGCACGAGCGTGAGAGCGCGGCGCGCGAAGCGGCGCGTCGTGAAGCCGAGAAATGGGAAATCGAGGAGCGCGAAGCCGCGGCGCGCCAGGCCGCCTTACAGGAAGCCGAAGAGCGTGAGATTCACGCGCGCGAAGCCGCCGCGCGGGAAGCGCTCGCACGCGATCTGGCCGACCGCGAGGCCGGGCAGCGCGAGGCCGAGTTGCGCCAGGTCACCGAGCGCGAAGATCAGGCGCGCGAGGCTGCGGCCCGCGAGATCATCGCGCGCGAGGCCGAACTGCGCGAACTGCAGGCGCGTGCGGCCGAAGAGCAAGCGGCCGAGCATCGCGCCGCAGAGCAGCGCGACATCGAGGAACAGGCGGCGCGCGAAGCGGAAAAATCGGGTATTGCGCCGGATGAAGAGCCGGCGGTTGCGCACCGTTTTCCGATGCCGAAGTTCCCGCAGGATGCGATTCACGCGCTTGGCTCGCTCGAAATGGAACTGCCGCCGCGCATGGAACTGTCGATCAAGCCGCCTGGCGCGAGGGAGCAGGAGCCGGCGACGTCGTCGCTGCCCGCCGATGCGCCGTCGCCCGAATCACGCCTCGGAGCGCTGCAGCCGCCCCCGACTGGCCCGCAGCCGATCGAGCAGGTGCCCTTCGTTCCGCAGCCGGTAGCACAGACGGACGCGGCGCGGCATACGCAAACGCAGCGGCAGTCCGCGGCCGCGCAGATCGAAGCGGGCACGGCTGGCGCGGCTTCGGTCGCCGGCCTCGGCGCGACGAGATTCGGGCCGCTCAGCCTGGACTTCGATCTCGGGCGCGCGTCGAGCGCCACCGAGCCGCTGCCCGCGCTGACGCCCGCGCAACTCGCGACGATCGCGCGCAACAAGCTCGAATTGGCGGCGGAATACATCGAGTTGGGCGATCTTTCGGGCGCGCGCACGCTGTTGCAGGAAGTGATCGAATCGAACGATCCCGCGACGCGCCAGCAGGCGGCCACGCTCCTCTCGACGCTCGCCCCGCATTCCTGAAGATGCGCATCGCTTTAGGCATTCAGTACGATGGCTCGGCGTTTTGCGGCTGGCAGTCTCAACCGCACGGCAAGACGGTGCAGAACGAACTGGAGCGCGCGCTCGCGGAATTCGCGCAGACGCCGCTTTCTACCGTCGTCGCCGGACGCACGGATACGGGTGTGCACGGTCTCGGCCAGGTCGTCCATTTCGACACCGAACTCGATCGCACCGAATTCTCGTGGGTCCGCGGCACGAACGCGTTTTTGCCCGATACCGTCGCCGTGCAATGGGCAAAGCCGATGCCCGATGACTTCCACGCCCGCTTCGCCGCGTTCGAGCGCACGTATTTTTACGTTCTCTATGTCAATCCGGTGCGCTCGCCGATGCTGGCGAAACGCGCGGGCTGGGTACACACGCCGCTGGACGTCGACGCGATGCGCGATTCGGTCGCCTGCCTGATCGGCGAGCACGATTTTTCGTCGTTCCGCGCGGCCGATTGTCAATCGAAGACGCCCGTGAAGCACCTCTATCAGATCGACGTGCGCGAGCAGGGTGATTTCATTCACTTTCGCTTTCGCGCCAACGCGTTCCTGCATCACATGGTGCGCAATCTGATGGGGTGCCTCGTCGCGATCGGACGCGGCCGTCATCCGGTTTCGTGGATGGCCGATGTCCTCGCCGCCCGCGACCGCCGTGCCGCCGCGCCGACCTTCATGCCGGACGGCCTGTATCTGGCCGAGGTCGGCTATCCTGAACACTTCGCGGTGCCGCCGCCGCATATCGCCAGCATGCCCTGGAGCGCCATGTGGGCAGAGCCGAAATGACCGAACGAGATTTGCATCGCACCCGCATCAAGCTATGCGGACTTTCGCGCGTAGAAGACGTGCAGCACGCCATCGCACTCGGCGCGGACGCCGTGGGCTTCGTGTTCTATCCGCCGAGCCCGCGCTCGGTGAGCGTCGCGCAGGCGGTCGAGCTGGCGCGGCACGTGCCGCCGCTCGTGTCATCCGTCGGGCTTTTCGTCAATGCGACGCCGGAATGGATTCGCGAAGTCACGTCCAATGTGCCGCTTTCGCTGCTGCAGTTTCATGGCGACGAAACCCCCCAGCAGTGCGAGGAACTTGCAGCAGTTGCGGGTTTATCCTATTGGCGCGCACTGCGAATTGGGCCTGATGCGTCCACAAGCCATTTGATAGAATCGTCTCTCAAGTTCAAAGCCGCAGGCGGCCTTCTTCTCGACGCTCTCGTCGAGGGCTTCGGCGGCGGTGGAAAGGTATTCGATTGGTCACTTATCCCAACAGATCTCGGGCATCGGGCCGTTTTGAGTGGTGGGTTGAACGCGCAAAACGTCAGTGACGCCATTCGGCGTGTGCGCCCGTACGCGGTCGATGTCTCGAGCGGCATCGAGGTGCCGGGCGCCAAGGGCGTGAAGGATCCCGCCCGAATGGCGGCATTCGTGCGCGCAGTGCGCGAAGCGGATGCCGGGTGATGTGGAACGTGAGCCGCGCTGTCGGCCACGTAACCGAGAGAGTGACGCAATGTACGATTTGCCAGACGAAAGAGGCCACTTCGGCCAATATGGAGGCGTGTTCGTCTCCGAAACGCTCATCCACGCGCTAGATGAACTGCGCGTCGCGTATGAAGCAGCACAGAAAGATCCCGAGTTTCTCGCCGAATACGAGTACGAGCTCAAGCATTACGTCGGCCGTCCGTCGCCGATTTATCACGCGAAGCGCTGGAGCGACATGCTCGGCGGAGCGCAGCTCTATCTGAAGCGCGAGGATCTGAATCATACCGGCGCGCACAAGGTGAATAACGTAATCGGCCAGGCGCTGCTCGCCCGCAAGATGGGCAAGCCGCGCGTGATCGCCGAGACTGGCGCGGGCCAGCACGGCGTGGCGACTGCGACCATCGCCGCGCGCT
>Ga0207426_1002028_pt1 | contig 14201 bp, 14 predicted proteins | sample AraplaMF_Cvi_mMS_FD_184265 | JGI IMG/M metagenome (GOLD analysis project Ga0207426, IMG submission 184265) | Arabidopsis root microbial communities from the University of North Carolina, USA - plate scrape MF_Cvi_mMS (SPAdes) (version 2) | ecosystem: Host-associated > Plants > Roots > Endosphere...
AGCTGCGGGTTTTCGGCGAGCCGTCCGTAGAGGGTCGGTGCGGTGCCGGGAATTTCCCGCTGCAGGCCGACATTCGAGTCCTCGTCGAGTGCTTCGGCGAACCAGCTGATGGCGCGGTAGATCCCCTGGCTCTCCCAGGGAATGTACGCCGCGGGTGCCTGGTCGGGGTTGTGCGCGAGGGGGCGGGTGAGCGGGGTGTTGTGGTAGCCGTCGCCTTGCTTGTGCAGAAGCCCGGTCGCGGTACAGCCGAGCAGCAGGATGCGGGTGGGCTGCTCGTTCAATTCCAGTCGCAGGGCAATGTCCTTGACCGTGAGCCCCGGGTCCTTATCGAGGATCTCGAAGAGGCCGAAGCGAAAGGCGGCGCTCAAGAACTGGAAGTGATAGTGGGCCTTGATATAGGGCCGAAGGGCCACCGCGGCGGATTCGTCGGCTCGTTGCATGGTCAAACTCCTGGGACACCGGCGGAAGTCGTGTCTCGGTCAGACGACATGGGCAGAAGAGGTGCACACCCGGCAGGCCTCGCTCCGGGCAGCGGCGGGTCCGGTGGAGCTCTTGAGCAGGCGCGGGGCGGACGGCTTCGCGCGCACGCGGTGAGGTGCCGTCCCGCGCGCCCAGGCGGCGCTAAAAGCCGAGGGGAAAGGCCTTTCAGGGCACCACAGAGCCGCATATTGCTGCCGTGACGGCCCGGCTGAACCGCGAACTGCGGTCCGGTCGACCTCACTTATCCCTCCGGTGGCAGAGCGCAGGTAGGCGCATACTTCCGCCTCCGTGATTCCGGCACCGGTTGACCGGCGACCGAACCCGAAGGCAAGGGCGGACGGACGCACGAGGGCACCCCTATTTTTCGGGGAAGACCACGAAAGCCCGTGCAGTGACACCAGCACACTTCTGGTTCGCCGATGTCCCCCTTCACCATGCCAGAGGACCGGCTAGGTGATTCCCCATATGCATTGCACTGTACGGGACTTGAAGAAACAGATGTTGCTCTTATTCGCTATTTACCCGCCGGCCGGACATGCCACTGAGCCTTTTCCAACCTCAGTTTGAGCATGTCAGGTGCAGCGTGAGGACGGCCTGGACGAGGCTGGTGATACGGCTGGTAGAGCATCGCAGTTTGCGCATGAGCCGCCAGGTTTTGAGGGTGGCCATGGCCTGTTCGACGAGTGCACGGACCTTCGCGTGTGAGCAGTTGACGGCCCGCTGACCAGGGAAGAGAGTCTCCCAGCGCCCCCAGTAGGGAACTCGCACGGTGCCGCCGGCGCCCCGGTAGCCCTTGTCGGCCCAGCATTCCACTCCGGCCCCCGCCAGGGCACCGATGATGCCGTGAGTTCGCGCGGCCTTGATGTCGTGGACAGATCCGGGCAGCGCGGGCGAGGCCCACAGCAACCGTCCCGCCGGGTCCGCGATCACCTGCACGTTCATGCCGTGCTTCTTGTGTTTCCCGGAGCAGAAGGGTCGGTCGGCGGCGATCCGGTCGATCGGCAGCAACGTACCGTCCAGGATCACGAACGCCTTACCGGAGGCTGCCCTCACCGCCTCGGTGAGGGTTGGAGCCAGAGCGGCCAGGATGTCGACGGCCTCGGCGATGTAACGGTAGGCGGTGGTGGTGCCCACGCCGAATCCGGCTGCGAGCTGGGCGTAGGTATTGCCGCATCGTAGATGAGCCAGCACGAGCAGCGCCTGCCGTCCGGCGGCCAGCCGGCGCCATCGTGTCCCTTGCGCAAGACGACGTGCGGTCAGCTCACGAGCGAGGAAGCGCAGAGCGGAGGTGGACAGATCGACCCCGGCTGGGTAGACGAGCGTGCGGAAGCTCCTGGCAGGATGGCTTGGACTCGACACGCACCCGTCTACCAGGAGCTTCTCTACGCCCGGACCCCGCCCTCACCCCCAGTGGCCCCGATCCGCACGCCGGTTGAGGAAACCTCAGTGGGTGGTGGCGTGAGGGAGCGCGCGCGGAAGTGTTCGGCGCCGATCACGAGCGCGGGACGGTGATCGAAGCGACACCGATCCCCTTCGTGCCCGCGTCGTGCCCGGCTACCTGCGAGCCGGGCACGAGCTGGACTCGGTCGAACTTGCGGCTCAGGGCCGAATCGGACGCCCCTCAGTCGTGCTCAGCGAGGAGCGGTATCGGCCGGGGGCCCTGCTTCCAGGAGCGCGAGGAGCCCGGGGAATCTCTTCTCGATGTCCGCGCGTCGTAGTCGGACGCCCTTTCGGTTGCCGTAGTCGATCTCGTCAATGAGACCTGCCTCGCGCAGGACCCGGAAGTGGTGGGTCTGGGTCTGCTTCGAGATCGGAAGATCGAACGAGTTGCAGCCCCGCTCGCTGTCGCTGCGGTCGGTGGCCAACTCCGTTATCACCGAACGACGGTGCTCGTCGGCGAGGGCACGGAACACCGCACCCAGATCGAGCGCATCGGCCTCCGGGCCGTCCAGGTTCCTCCCGGCCATGCGGCACCTCCTTCAGGTACGAGTTGCATCGTACCTTAAGGGCGTGCTTCCCTGAGGTACGAAATTGTTCGTACCTTGGTCCGGTTGCACCGCCCCGAGCCGCCGCGCCCCCCAGACCCGGCCCGGCACTCGCCGGGGGCCTGGTCATCGACACTCCGAGAGGTCATCGTCATGAAGAAGCCCGAGGTGCTGATAGTCGGTGCCGGAATCGCAGGGCCCGCACTCGCGTACTGGCTCTCCCAGAATGGATACCGGCCAACGGTCGTCGAACACGCCCGGCAGCTGCGCTCCGGTGGCAGCGCGATCGTCGTGAAGGGGCCCGCGATCCCGGTCGCCGAGCGCATGGGCATCCTCCCGCAGCTCCGCGAACTCGCCACCCGCAATCGGTCGCTGACCCTGCTCGACCCCGACGGCAGGCGAATCCTGCAACTCCCGCTCACCTCGGACAAGGCGCCAACGGTCGAGGTGACCCGAGCCGACCTGTCCGAGGTGCTCCACCGGTCGGCGCAGACCGAGGCCGAGTTCTTGTTCGACGACACGGTCACCGCTCTCGACCAGGATGAAGGCGGGGTGGACGTCACCTTCCGGCGGTCCGCGCCACGGCGCTTCGACTTGGTCGTCGGTGCCGACGGGATGCACTCCACCGTACGGCGCCTGGTATTCGGGCCCGAGCGGCAGTTCGCCAGCGACCTGGGCCTGTACGGCGCGACCGTCCCGCTGGAACCCGACGCCGTCGAGGACCCGACCGAGATGACGATGCTGACCGTGCCGAACCGGATGCTGGTTGTCCATCCCTCGCGGACCACCCCGCTCGCGATCTTCACCTTCCGGGCCGCACGGCCGACGCCCCACGACCGCAAGAACATCGCCCTTCACAAGCAGACCGTGGCCGACGCCTACGCCGACGTGCGGTGGCGGGCACCGGAACTCGTGGCAGCCTTCCTCGACCACCCGGCTCCGTTCTTCGCCCCCTTGACCACCGTCAGAGTGCCCTCGTGGTCCCGCGGACGGGTCGTACTGCTCGGGGACGCGGCGGCGGCGACGGCCCTGCTGGGTGACGGGTCCAGCATGGCGATGGCGGGCGCGTACGCCCTCGCAGAAGAGCTCGCCGCCCACCCCGGTGATCACGACCGCGCCTTCGCCGCCTACGAGTCGCGGCTCCGCCGAGAGGTAGGCCCGCGGCAGCGACGCGTCGGTCTGCTCTCCAGGCTCATGGTGCCCCGCACCCGGCCGGGCCTCGCGATGCGCAACGCGGTGGGCCGCGCGGTCGGTCGCACGAACCCGATCGCCTCTCGCGAAGCCGCGAACCGGTAGACCGGGTCCGCACCGACCGGTCACCGGTCGGTGCGCAGCTCCGCGGCAGCTCTCAGCCCGGTCGGCGCCGCCATGTCCGACGAGCCCGGCTCGCAGTGGCAGGTCACCGCCGATGCGGCAGGTCGACTGCTGTGGGCCTCACCCACCGTTCCCGGCGCTCGCTCGCCACGACATGGAGACTGCCGGCGACTACGCCCCCGCGACGCGGAGGTGAAGTGCTGGGCGGACAAGGCGTATCAAGGCGGCGACAGCATCACCCCGGGGCCCTTCCGCAGCCTGCATCTCAAGCTGCAGCAACGTCGGCATAACAGCACCCACGCCAGGATCAGCTGCCTCGGCGAGCAAGCCATGGCCGCCCTGAAGGGCTGGTGCCTCCCCCGGGAACTCCGCTGCAGCACCAACCGAGTCAGCGCCACCATGAAGACCACCCCCGCCCTTCGTCACGCCTCAACCTGAGGTTGGAAAAGGCTCACTGCGAAACGGATCCGCGAATGGCTCCGGTGGCGGGATGCGCAGGCGCTCATCAAAGAGGCCGGGGTCGGCGGCGAAACAGGCGCCGCCCTCCACCCGCACTCCCAAGCCCAACACCCGCTCCGCGACCACGGAGGCGACGGGCCCACCCAGGTCCCCCCAATGCCAGCCCGCCTGGCGGCAGTTGCCAGGTCCAGGTCGGAGCGTGTGCGGCCAGGGCTGCGGCCAAGGTGGGCACGCTCCTCGCGCATCTGCTCCAGACGGGGCGGCAGCAGTTCCCGGCCCCGGTCCGGGAGCGCATGCGCCAGCAACTGCTCCAGGACCGAGCCGCCATGCCGGTGGCGACCCTCTGCCCGGCCAGTTCGGTCACCACCTCAAGGAGGACCCGCACAGGGCGCAGATCCAGATGCCGGTCTTCGCATGAAGTCGTCATGTGCCTTGGAGACTCGCACCCGAGACCGCCGCGGCACTGGGCACCATGGACGCGGTCGTCGTCAGCCCTGTGGGCCTCGCAACGGCACGTGGCCCCTGCGGAACGGAACACAACGTAGGTCGTCAGTGGGCGGGCCACGCCGGCCACGGTCATTGCTGCCCACCTGGTGGTCATGGCCGGCACCGTGGGGGCGGGCGGCCAGCCCGCTGCACCGCTCGTAGGCGACGGCGAGAGCGGCAAACCCTTCGTGCTGGCACCGCGGTGGGATGCTGCCTCCTACCTGAAGAACTCCACCGGCGGCGCACCCCGTCCAAGCGAGGGGCTGCGTCCTTCGCCTACCTGGACTTCGTTCACCGCAGCACCAAGGCCGCAGCGCCCGAGCGAGGCATTGCCGGCACCTCAAGACGGCCTGCACGAACCCGTCGCGGACCAAGCCGACCATGCCGTGTCCGATGGGTCAGATGTCAGACCGTCCCGGTTGTCCGTGGCGCAGGGTCGTGCGCCGGAAGGCGTTCAGGTCGGCGGTGTCGGCTGGCGCGTCGGGGGGTGGCCGGCAGCGAGTACGTAGAGGGTGCCGTGGGTGGCGCTGTCGAGCCCGAGCCGGGCTTCGACGGCCGTGTCGTCGAAGGCGGCGCTCTGGAAGGGGCCCAGGCCCAGGGCGGTGGCGGCCAGGGCGAAGGTCTGCCCGAGGTGCCCGGCGTTCAGGTGACTGACCCGGTAGGCGCGGGGGTGCCGGTACTTGACGCCTATGCGTTCCCAGGCGGCGACCACGAAGACGATGAAGGCCGCTTGGTCGGTGCCCTCCTGGTGTGCGCACAGTGCGCCGGCTTCGGTGTGGGTGAAGCCTTCACGCAGGAGCTCCAGGCTGTGTTCGCGGGCGTTGTAGTGGAACAGACCGGCGGGGATGCCGGTGACGTTGGGGGTGGCGAGGTAGGCGTCGAGTTCGTGCCGGGCTCCGCCGGAGCGGCTGGTGCGCCGGATGAGGGCGCCGTACTCGAAGCCGTCGATGAACTCGGCAGGGCCGAAGACGGTACCGAGCAGGACCGCGAGATCGTTCAAGCTCACCGGCCGGCTGCTTGATCTCGATCTCACGCATGATGGACACCTCCTTCGACCCCCGTTCGCGTACGCAGCCCGAACGCACCCATCACTTCCCAGGAAACGAAGGGATAGCCCAACGCTCCGTCGGCGGACCGCATATGCCCGAAACCCGCCGCCCGCAGGACACTCCGACGATCTTGACTGAGCGGCCCTGAGGGAGACCCCCTCACGTCGCCTCCGCGCCCGCCGTCAGGCCGCCCCGCCCGCCAGGCAGGACGATGAGCCGCTGGCGCCTCCGCGTGCCCCATCGACAGGCCTCAGCCCGGGCAGCAGTTGCCGGCCAGGAGCCCGAACACCCGCTACACCCGCTACACCCGCTACACCGCATCGTGGCCGACACAGCGCGCCACGATCGCAACCGACAACTGGCCGTAGCGGACTGCCAGTGGTGCGGCGGGGAGTGCCGCCCCCCGCACCACCTCCCTGCGACACGGGCCAGAATTCCACGAGCCAGCGCTCAACTCCGTGGACGACGCCCGCATCCTCGGTCATTCGCCGCACTTCCGCTCGGCCCGCCGTCCCCACCCGGCCCCCCAGCGTCCCCCGAGTCCCCCCCGAGTCCCCCAGAAGCACGATGACATCTGCGCGCTCCATCCCGCAGGCCGCCGGCTCACCGCCGACCGTCTCGCACACCGTCTCCTCGTACTCATCCCACTCCCCCACTCCCCCTGCAGCGGGCGGCCCGTCCCACACCTGCACGGCGACGCAAGCGGCGTGCGGGTGCCCGGCGCTGTAGAAGTCGAGACGCCCCCCGCGGACGAACGCCGGACGCGTCGATGAAACGGCTCGTTCCTAAGCGACCGTGAGCACGATCTTGCCCTGGATGTGCCCTCGGGCGGCGCGTTCGTGCGCGGCTCGCGCATCCGCGAGCGCGAACGTGCTGTCGATCGCGACGCGGACCGTGCCCGCGCCGAGCAGGTGTCCCAGTTCTGCGAGCTGCGCGCCGTTCGAGCGGACCTGGGTGCCCGTGACGGTGACGCCCAGCTTCACGGTCTCTTCTTCGTCGAATGCGCCGAAGAATACGGGGAACTGGGAGCCGCCGCGCTTGAGCGTGCGCAGGAAGCGCTTGCTGTCGGGGCCACCGACGGCGTCGAGAACGAGGTCGACATCATGCACGAGTTCCTCGGGACGACTCTTGGTGTAGTCGATGAACCGGTCGGCGCCGAGCTCGTGCAGGAACGATTCATGCGCGCCCGAGGCCACCGCGATGACACGTGCACCCTTCCATTTCGCCAGCTGTAGTGCGAAGTGCCCCACGCCGCCCGCGGCGCCGTTGATGAGCACCGTCGTGTCGGCGTCGAGCGCCACCGGGCGGTGCTGCGCCGCCTGGAACGGCGAGGGGTGATCGTGTCCGAGCTCGATCAGGAACTGCCACGCGGTGAGCCCCGCCATGGGCACCCCGGCGGCGTGCACGTGATCGATGCCGGCCGGCTTGCGTGCGAGGTCCGACGCAGGCGCGGCCACGTACTCGGCATAGGTGCTGCCGTCGAAGCTGGGGAAGCGAAGGAGTCCGAAGACTTCATCACCGACGGAGAGGCCGTCCACATCCGCGGCGACGGCCTCGACGACGCCGGACAGGTCCGTCCCCGGAATCACGGGCAGGTCGAACGTCGGCCTCGTCTCAGGAGGCAGGTTGGACATCCCCTCGCGCAGGTACCAGTCGGGTGGGTTGACGCCGACCGCGTGCACGCGAACGAGCACCTCCCCCGGCCCCGGCTCGGGAATCGGCACCTCGTCGTAACGCAGAACTTCAGGGCCGCCGTGCTCATGGAGCCGGACCGCCCTCATCGTGTGTGTCGGCATCGTTTTCTCCTGCTCGCACTGCGGGATACGCTTATCCGGATCAGCGATCCACGTAATCGGACCACTGATCCGAATATATGGACCACTGATCCGGATAGTCAAGAGGGACAGATGCGGGCCGACGCCAGGAAGAACCGGGACCACCTGCTCGCAGTAGCGGGCACCGCCATCACCGAGCAAGGCGTCGACGTGTCACTGCGTGACATCGCCCGCAGAGCCGATGTCGGACTCGCGACGCTGCTGCGTCACTTCCCGACCCGCGAGGCCCTGCTCGAGGCCCTGCTCCGCACGAGCTTCGACGAGCTGTCCGCCAAGGCAGGCGCCCTCGAGACGTCCAGCTCGCCCGACGATGCTCTCGTTTCGTGGCTACGCGACTGCGTCGCATGGACAACCGAGTACCGGGGCGTGACCGTGCTGATGGCAGCCGCCATCGAGGACACCGAATCCGCGCTCCACGCTTCGTGCGTCACCCTGCGCGCAGCCGGTGCGCGGCTCCTCACCCGCGCCCAGGCCACGGGGACGGCACGGAGCGATATCGATGGCGCCGATTTGTTTGCGCTGGTAGCCATGCTCGCTTGGCTCGGCGATCAACCCTCACTCGCGCCACGCGCCGATCACCTCTTCGAGGTTGTCGCGAGCGCGATTCTGACAAGCGCAGGGAACCGGCCATGCCAAGACCGAACGTCGCCCTCAGGTCCGTAACCGACATAGCCACACGCTGACCAGCGGACTCGGCCGCGTGCGCGGCAGGGAGCGGCTCCACGCCGAGTTCGCCAAGCCGGCCGAAGACCGCGGCAACAAGTCGCGCCGCACCCGGGAGCACCCCGCGACCGCCGCGCAGCGGCCGACGAAGGCCGCGGTGCGCAAGTCTCGGTGCGGGCCGTTCCGCGCAGACTCGCGTGGTGACCGCCCGTCCCTGAGCGGCCGTTGACGACAGGGCGTTCAGCGGCTGCCAGCATCAAAGCCCCCGGTCAAGGGCGGGCGGCGTAGGTCGGCATAGGCGCGGACGGTGCGGCCGGCCCGGCCGGGCGTGTGCCGGGGGCGGAGGGCCCACTGGAGAGCCGTAAGCCCGCTGAGCGGGGCCACTGCCTGGGGAGCGGTCTCTTCGTCGGCCGCAGCGATGTCCACCACGACAAGTCCCGGCTCCTTGAGGTGCTCTTATGGTGTGCTCGGGTAGGGGAACTGTTCTGAACGCCCTCGGTCCGGGGCCCATGCGCCACCCCGGACCCCGGCGCTAGTCGCCGTGCGGGGACGCGCCAGGAGCCAGTCAGACCTGTTCGAAGTGGAACGCCTTGATGAAGCAGTCGCGCGGCTGGGCAACGGCGAACAGGATGCAGTCCACGAGCGACTGCGCGGTGAGCGCATCCTTGGCCTCGCGCGGTGTGTTCTCCCATTCCTCGGAAAGCGGATCAGGGTTGTCGAAGTCGGGCGGGTAGAGGGAGATCACCCGGACCCCCTGGGGTCGCAGCCGCTTGGAGAGGATCTCGGCGAACCCTGCCTGGGCGCTCTTGGCCGCGTAGAAGGCGTCGTGTGCTTCCGAGCGGTGATGACCGGCCGTTCCGCAGGCGGAGACCATGTTCACTACATCCGGTTTTTCCGAGTTGAGGAGGAGAGGGAGGAAGTTCTTCACGGTCAGGACGGTGCCGGTGGCGCCGGAGGCGATGGTGTCGATGACGTCGGCGTCGGAGGCGGACTGGAGGTCTGGGCCTTGGAGGTAGCGGGAGCCGTTGTTGATCAGCATGTCGACGCGGTCGGTGTGCCGGCCGACGTCGGCAGCGAAGTCGCGGATCGAGGCCGGGTCCGTCAGATCGCAGGTGAAGGCGTGGACCTGCTGGTGCCCTCGGCTGCGAATCTCGTCCCGGACCCGTTCAGCGGCGGCGTGCGTGCGCGCGGAGAGGAGGATCTCGGCGCCGAGGTCCGCGAGGCGGATGGCCAACGTGCGTCCGAAATCTCGGCCGGCGGCGGTGATGACCACGCGGTGATCGTTGAGTCTCATGTCGGTACTCCAGGTTGCTGGATCGGAGGTTGCAGTGAAGTGCGACGGCCACACCCCACGTCCAGGGCGGTCTGGCCTGCCTGGACGTCCAACAGGTCCAGCATCTGCTGCTTGTACGCACGCCCGGCGTCACCGGCAGCAGCCCGCAGCATGTAGGAAGCCTGGCCAGTTCGGGACACACCAAGAGTCGATGACACGCAGGCCAGTCAAACACTCGGGTTCACCGCCTGACGTCATTTCTGTTGAACATCCACGAGCGCCGAGATCACCAACTGCCGCCCGAACGGGCAAACAAACGCTGCCCGTTGAAGTGAACGAAGCCAGGGGATTCTTGAACAAGGAGGCAGCCGATGTCGGCATCCATGTCACCGCCGTCGAGCCGGGCAGTTTCCGGACCGACTGGGCCGGCCGCTCGATGATCCGCGCACCCCGTGTGATCGCCGGCTACGACAAGCTGTTCGAGCCGCTGCGCGCCCGGCACATCCACGGCAGCGGGCACCAGCCGGGCGACCCGGACAAGGCCGCGGCCGCGGTGCTGCGCATCGTGGCGGCCGACCAGCCGCCGACGCGCCTCCTCCTCGGCGCCGACGCGCTTCAGCTCGTCCAAGCCGGACGCGAGGCCTTCGAACGCGACGTGCTGGCGTGGGCCGAGCTGTCGGCCTCCACCGACTTCGACGACGTCAGCCGGTCCGCCTAACCTCACTCGCTGTCGGGCCCCAGCGCGGGGCCTCGACGGCGGCCTCCTCACCAAGCTGGCCCGCTCCTGATCCACCACAGCCGGACTGCTCGTAGCCGTTCACGCCACCCAGCGCCTCCTGGTAACCGGGGGGGGCAGACTCAGGCTGAGCGCTGCGCCCTCTCGCCCGATGTGGTTGAGCGCGGGCCGGCCGCGGGCCCGCCGCGGATCGCGGCCGGCCTTCGCCGAAGGGCCTGACGTGCGGTTTTTTGGGTGGCACAGGGACGTGAATCCGCTGAGAGCGGGAACACGCGTTTGGCCAGATGTTTGCTCAGTTGGGGAGGACGCCATGACGGTGACGGGCACGTCGATACCGCAGCACGACTGCGCCTCCTGCCAGGGGCCGCATCACCCGCCGGTTGAGGAACGGCAGGAATCGGCCCGGGAGCGTGTGAACCGACGGTGGAACGAGATCCTGCAGGAGACGAGAGTCGCACAGACCGGCGTCCAGATCCTTTTCGGTTTCCTGCTCAGCGTGGCGTTCACCCCGTATTTCCACGAACTGGAAACCTTCGACCATGTCATCTACGTGATCACCGTGATACTCGGGGCGTCCGGCACCGGAGCACTGATCGCCCCGGTGTCGATCCACCGCTTTCTCTCCGGGCAGCGCATGAAGGACGACATCATTACGATCGCGGGCCGGCTGATGGTGTGTGGCATGGTCCTCCTCGCGTTGACCATCGGCGGCACCCTCCTCCTACTCCTTCACGTCGTCGTACCGAGCCTCCTCGCGGAACTGCTCGTCGTCGGTGTCATGATGTGGTTCGCTCTGTGCTGGTACGTGCTGCCCGTATGGCTGCGTCGGCGCTCTGCCCCGCGCAGCAAGATCACAGCCGAAACCGCCAATGCCACTGGAGGAACGCCGCTGCCCTGACCGTCGGGCAGCGCATCCAGTCCACTGCACTTGCTGTGCGCGGTGACTTGCAGGATTTCGCCCCAAGCCAAGAGAGCAGCGCATAAGGGAATTGTGGGCCCAGGCCTCTTGAGCACAGCGAGGCGCCCGTACTGGATGCCCTCGCCGAATACCATGCGGCAAGCCAATTGTCTTTCAGACCGCCCGGCCACAAGAAAGACAACAGGCAAAAAGCGCCGACCCCAGAAACCGTGAGGTGCTGGGGGACGCGGTCTTCTACGGAGATGTCGTGATAGATGTCAGGCGACTCGGCATCACGGGATACCGGGCTGCGGACTGGTCGTGTCAGCATTGCCGCCTCGATGTCCGCTTGTCCGACCACCGGCGCATCAATGCCCAGCTGACCTGCTCGGACACCTTCGAGACAACAAATGCGCTGGTGGAAGCCCTGCAGCGGCTTTCGGCAGCGGCACCCACATGGGCTCCGACCCGATGGTCCGCGTTCCAGCCCCGGAGGAACTGCGCATGCGGCAGACCTGCCTGCCACGGGATGCCTTCTTCGGCGCGGTGAAGGACGTTCCAGTCAGCCAAGCCGTCGGACGCTTGGCGGCGGAAATGCTGCCCCCCCTCTCCCCCTGGAATTCCGGCCGCAGTGCCCGGTGAACTGCTCGACCGGTCCTGGACTGCCCTTCTTCGGGCGTCGACAGTCGACACAGGAATGCACGTCCCTGACGCCGTGGATCCCCACATCAAAATCGTAGGGGTGATGGCCGACGGCGATGCGTGATCAGACGGCGCCCCGGGGCGCCCGGGGCCGGGGCTGCACGTTCGCTCCGGGCGTCGCATGGTTGAAAGGAGGGGCGCCGACAGAAAGCTCGCTAGGAGTGATGATGAGAGCACTGACCTGGCACGGAAAACGGGATGTGCGCGTGGACACCGTCCCGGACCCTACGATCCAGGAACCGACCGACGTCATCGTCCGCATCACCTCCACCGGCATCTGCGGCTCGGACCTGCACCTGTACGAGATCTTCGGCCCCTACCTGGAGGAGGGCGACATCCTCGGCCATGAGCCCATGGGCATCGTGGAGGCAGTCGGCCCCGACGTCACGGCCCTGTCCGTAGGCGACCGGGTGGTGATTCCGTTCAACGTCTCCTGCGGTACCTGCTGGATGTGCGAACGCGGCCTCTACTCGCAGTGCGAGACCACTCAGGTCACCGACCGGCACATGGGTGCCTCCCTCTTCGGCTTCACCAAGCTGTACGGCCAAGTACCGGGCGGACAGGCAGAGTTGCTCCGGGTACCGTTCGGCAACACGCTGCCGATCAAGGTGCCCGACGGCCCTCCGGACCAGCGGTTCGTCTACCTGTCGGATGTCCTTCCCACAGCGTGGCAGGCCGTTGCCTATGCCGACATCCCGCCGGGCGGCACCGTCACCGTGCTGGGGCTCGGGCCGATCGGCGACATGGCCGCAAGAATCGCCCTCCATCAGGGCGCGAGCCAGGTCATCGGCGTCGATCTCGTCCCGGAACGCCTCGCCCGCGCCCGGGAGCGCGGGGTCCACGCCCTCGATCTCAACGAGTACGGCAAGGACGTGGCCGAGGAGATCCGGCGGCTCACCGCCGGGCGCGGGACGGATGCCGTCATCGAAGCGGTCGGCATGGAGGCGCACGGCGCTCCCCTGACGCGAGCGGCGCAGAACATGGCGGGGATGCTGCCCGGTGCCGTCGGCGAAAAGCTGATGGGACGCGCGGGCGTGGACAGTATGACGGCCTTCAACACCGCAGTGGATGCTGTGCGCCGGGGCGGCACCATTTCCCTGATCGGCCTCTACGGCGGTGCCGTGGACCCCGTTCCCATGCTCACCCTGTTCGACAAGCAAATCCAGCTGCGCATGGGCCAGGCCAACGTGCGGAACTGGGTGGACGACATCCTTCCCCTTCTCAACGAGGAAGATGTCCTGGGAGTAGATCACTTCGCGACGCACACGCTGTCCCTGGAGGACGGCCCGCAGGCTTACCGGACCTTCCAGGCGAAAGAAAACGGGATGATCAAAACGGTCCTCGCTCCCTGAGCCGGCGGCGGCCGGCCTGGCAGGCACACCCGCGGGGCGCAGGGCGCCGGCTGGGAGGAGCCAGACGGGCTGGCTGCGCGGGCGTTGGGCCCGAAGGTCGGCGACAGGCCGGGGAGACGAGCTCTGTGGGTTGCAGCTACTCCCAGACGTCAGGTCCGCCGCCCTGCCATTCGATCAGCTGTGGGTCGTCCAGCGCGATGCGGGTCTCATCAAGTCCCGCCTGGCGGAGGAGGTCGACCACGTCGGCCGCGCTGTAGGCAACGCCGAGCGCTACGTCGCCGAGCGTTACCGGTCGGCCGCCAAGGCTGGCCGGTGGGCACACATGAACAGGGGGATGTTTCGTCACGGTCCCAGACTCGACCACGACGCCTCCCGGCGCACCCGCTACGCCCGGCGAGCTGTGGACTCGCACCGAGCGCGCCGCTTCCTCAGCGTGAGGCAAGCATCGCGCTATCGACTGTTTGGGCAGGCAGGAAAACCTTGTTCTGGCAGGTCGTGGCTGGGTCATGCTGCCGGAGCGGGGGACCGAGGCAGGCGAGATGGCCCAGCGCGCGGCGGTCACACCGGCGCCTACACGGACCGGGAGCGCTGGATGCGCGAGTGGGCGGCGGCCGACGCCGGCCTCGGAGGCCGCCCTTGGCGGATACCCGGGCGTATCCGGTCCGGGCGCCGGCTGCGGAGGCGGGGAGTGCCGCCGGGGGCGGCGAAAACTTGGTGTGCGGGGCCGACGGAACCGGGTAATGTCTTTGTCATGTTCTTCCAGACTCCGATTTACGAGTGAGAGCGTGATGGGCCCCTGCTGACGTCCTTCGGCGTCGCCGCGCCCGTCCCCCACCGATGAATCCGTAGATCCCTTCACCTCATTCCGGGAGAACCCGTGAGCAAGAACATCAACAACCCCGTGGGCATGGGCGGCGGCCAGCGCAAGAGGCTGTCCCGCGCCGAACGGCAGAACAACGGTCCGCACCG
>Ga0207426_1002030_pt1 | contig 14192 bp, 14 predicted proteins | sample AraplaMF_Cvi_mMS_FD_184265 | JGI IMG/M metagenome (GOLD analysis project Ga0207426, IMG submission 184265) | Arabidopsis root microbial communities from the University of North Carolina, USA - plate scrape MF_Cvi_mMS (SPAdes) (version 2) | ecosystem: Host-associated > Plants > Roots > Endosphere...
GAAGCCGGCACCCAGCAGGCCGCCGCGCACGCCGAGCCATCGCACCGCCGCCTGTCCGGCCGCCTGCATGGCCATGATCAGCAGCACCATCGAGGCCAGCGGCCGGGGGTTGATGCCGCCGAGCATCTCGATGGGCCGCGAGGGTATGAGCGGCAGCGCGATCAGGGCGAGCGCCGCCAGCAGGACGCCATCGTGCAGCTCCTGCTCGCTCAGCAGCTGCGTGGCGAACATGTGCAGCCTCCGGCGCGCCGCGAGCAGCAGTGCCAGGCCCATCCCGCAGGCTGCGCCCAGCCCCGGCTGGAGAACGCACAGCACGCCGATCAGGTAGGTCGCGAAGAGGGCGATCTCGGTGGTCATGCCCGGGTCCGGCGAACGGCTCTTCCAGTGCGACATCGCAGCCAGCGCGGCGACGAGCGCGCCGCCGATGGGCACCAGCGCCGCCACGGGAAGGATCTGCGCGATGGCACCCGCCAGCGCCACGATGGCGAAGGTGCGCAGTCCCGCAGCCGCGCGGCGCTCGCCGTCGCCCTTGCGGCGCTCGCGCTCGATGCCGATCACGAGGCCGATGCCCAGGGCCACGGCGAGTCCGACGATCGCGGCCGAAGGGCTGGGGAGGTTCATGCACGCAGTCTCTCCGGCCGCCGCGCCGCGTCAAGGCGCGAGCGCCGGAGTTCCTTGCGCTGGATCAAGCCGGCCGCGCCACCGGGGGCATAACGTGCGGGGCATGAAAGCACTCGTATACCAGGGCCCCGGCCTGAAGTCGCTCGAAGACCGTCCCAAGCCGGAAATCCAGGCGCCGGGCGACGCCATCGTCCGGATCCTCAAGACCACCATCTGCGGCACCGACCTGCACATCCTCAAGGGCGACGTGCCCAGCTGCACGCCGGGTCGCATCCTCGGCCACGAGGGCGTGGGCGTGGTCGAGACCGTGGGCACCGGCGTGACCGCATTCCACCCCGGCGACCACGTGCTGATCTCGTGCATCTCGTCGTGCGGCAAGTGCGAGAACTGCCGCCGCGGCATGTATTCGCACTGCGCCACCGGCGGCTGGATCCTGGGCAACACCATCGACGGCACGCAGGCCGAGTACGTGCGCATCCCGCACGCCGACACCAGCCTCTACCCGGTGCCGGCCGGCGTGGACGAGGAAGCGCTGGTGATGCTCAGCGACATCCTGCCCACCGGCTTCGAATGCGGCGTGCTCAACGGCAAGGTGGCGCCCGGCAGCACGGTGGCCATCGTCGGGGCGGGCCCGATCGGGCTGGCCACGCTGCTCACGGCCCAGTTCTACTCGCCCTCGCAGATCATCCTCATCGACCTGGACGAGGGCAGGCTGGAGGTCGCGCGCCGCTTCGGCGCCACGCACACGATCAACAGCACCGGCGGCAACGCGGCCGAGGCGGTGCTCGCGCTGACCGGCGGGCGCGGTGTGGACGTATCCATCGAGGCCGTGGGCATACCGGCCACCTTCGTGCTGTGCCAGGACATCGTGGCGCCCGGCGGCACCATTGCGAACATCGGCGTGCACGGGCATGCGGCCGACCTTCACCTGGAGCGCCTGTGGTCGCAGAACATCGCGATCACCACGCGGCTGGTCGACACGGTCTCGACGCCCATGCTGCTGAAGACGGTACAGGCTCGCAAGGTGGACCCGGCCCGGCTGATCACGCACCGGTTCCGGCTGGACCAGGTCATCGATGCCTACGACACCTTCGCGCGCGCTGCCGAGACGCATGCGCTGAAGGTGCTCATCGAGGCGTAGCGCCCCGAAAGGCCTTGCCGCGCCTTTCCCGCTGTCTTTCTTTTTTCTTTTTTCTTTTTCGTACGGATATCCGCCATGTCGCTTTTTCACGCCGTCGCCTGGGTCGATCACCACGCCGCGCAAGTCTTCCAGTTCGATGCTTCGCAGGTCCTTGCGCAGCAGGTCAGGGAGCACGCGCGCTACACCCGCCAGCACGGCAGCAGCGTTCGCAGCGAACACGAGTTCTTCGGCGAAGTCTGCAATGCCCTGAAGGGGATCACGCAGGTGCTCGTCACCGGCTCCCGCATGGCGCAGGCCGACTTTCGTCACTACGTCGAGAAGCACCGGCCCGAAGTGGCGGGGCAGATCGTCGGCTGGGAGACGGCGGAGCGCATGAGCACCAACGAGCTCGTCGCCCTGGCCCGCCGGTATTTCTCGATGCACGAGGGCATGGCGGCGCCCATGAAGGCCGGTTGAGCGGGAGCGGTTCCGTGAAGATGCTGCGCCGTCTCGCCGCCCTGGGGCTGGTGTCCGCGCTCGCGGGCATCGCGGGCGCGCAGGTGGCCGGCGCCACGCGCGCGGGCGCGACGCTGACCGAAACCGGGCAACTGATCCCGGGATGGAGCGCGAAGCAGAGCATCCTCGGGCGCGCCGTGTACGACGCGTCGGGCGAACGGATCGGCAAGGCGCTGGACCTGATCGTCGGCACCGACAGGCGCGTGAACTTCCTGATCGTCGAGATGGGAACCTTCCCCTCGGGCTCGCGGCATCTGGTCGCCGTGCCGGCATCGCAGCTCGCGGTGCGCGGCGGCCGCCTGCTGCTGCCCGACGCAGATCGCCAGGCGCTGGCGTTGCAGCCCGCGTTCGTGCATGCCCCCGTCACCCGCACGCAGAGCGCGATCGTCGAGCAGGCACTGCAGGACGCCGACAGGGGACGCCGGACCATCGCGCGGCTGGAGCGCCAGCTGGCGCACGGCGAGGGCGGCGAAGCCCGCGCGGGCCTGGAGCGGCAGATCCTCGCGTTGCGGCAGGCCGTGCAGGCGGTGGAGGAGAAGGTGGCCGAGATGGATGCCGCCGACTCCGACCGATGGCAGGCCGCGGAAGCCCAGGTCGGCCAGGCCGCGGCGCGCCTGCGAAGCGCGATGCGCGGCGTGCCGGCCTGAAGGGAGCCGGGAGCCGCACGCGGCTTGATGTGCGTCAACCTGCGCCCGCGGCAGGTACCTAGGATGGACCGAAGACTCTTGGAGACATTTCTCATGCCCGCGGAACCTTTCCCTCTCATCCAGACGCAGCCGGTGCCGCCTGACGGCAGCTACCTCCAGGCCATCATGAACTGGCAGATCGCGATTGCGGGGAGCGCGCTGCAGGCGCAGTTGAGGCAACTGGAACTGATGGCCGACTGGCAGCGCTCCTTCGGTGCCGTGCAGCGCGAACTCACCGACCAGTGGATCTGCAGGTTCGGCGGCGGCGTGCCGCTGGACGGCTAGGCGAAAGCGGAACCGGACGCTCCCATGACGCTGTCGCAGCCCCTGCGCAACATGCTCGACGACCTGGGGCGGCGGTCCGCGGCCTGCTTCGCCGTCGCGATGCCCGATGGCAGCCGCCACCGCGCCGGCGAGGGCGAGCCGGCCTTCACCGTCGTCTTCCACACCGAGGCCGCCCTGTTCGCCACCGCGACGCGCGGCCACATCGGACTGATGGAGGCCTATTTCGACCAGGAAGTGGATGTGGAGGGCGATTTCGGCGCGGCGCTGGCGGCTGGCATGGCGGCCGGCTTCGACCACCGGGCCGGTGCGCTCAACGGCATCGAGAACAGCCTGCACGAGCTGCGGCACTCCAACCGCGACCCCGCCCACGCGAAGGCCAACGCCCGTGCGCACTACGGGCTGGGCACGGGCTTCTACCGCCTGTGGCTCGACGATCCGCTCATGATGTACACCTGCGGCTACTGGCCCGAAGGTACGCGCAGCCTCGAGGAGGCGCAGCGGCACAAGATCGACCACGTCTGCCGCAAGATCCTGCTGGGCCCCGAAGACCGCTTCATCGACATCGGCTGCGGCTTCGGCGGCTTCATGTTCCGCGCCCAGGAGAAGATCGGCGCCACGGGCGTCGGGCTCAACACCACCACGGAGCAGGTCGAGTGGCTGCGCGACGAGATCGAGCGGCGCGGGCTCGAAGCCTCTTTGCAGGTGCGCGAGGCCGACTTTCGCGACGTCGACGAGCAGTACGACAAGGTCGTCTCCATCGGCACCCTGGAGCATGCGGGGCGCGACCAGCTGCCCGAGGTGGTAAGGGCCCATGCGGAGTTCCTGAAGCCCGGCGGGCTCGGCATCCTGCACTTCATCGGCCACGTGGGCCGCTTCGAGACGGAGCTCTTCATCCGCAAGCACGTGTTCCCGGGCGGCTGGATTCCCAGCCTCGCCGACGTGATCGTGGAGATGGAGCGCAACGGCCTGGAGGTGCTGGACATCGAGAACCTCCGCCGGCACTACGCGCCGACCCTCGATGCCTGGGCCCGGCGCTTCGATGAGCACTGGCCAGCGATACAGCGCCTCGATCCTCGGCGATTCGACGAGCGCTTCCGGCGCGTCTGGCGCACTTACCTGGTCGGCTGCGCCGAGATGTTCCGGTCAGCCGCGGGCTACACGCACCTGTTCCAGGTCGTCTTCAGCAAGGGCAACGTGACGCCGCGCAGCTACCCGATGGACCGTGCGCACCTGTACGAGCCCGGGCAATGAACCCCGGCATCGAGGCGCTGGCCCACGAGGCGCGCAAAGGCCGCCTGCTGGACGCCATGCGCGAAGGCGGCGCGGGCCCGGGGGCGCCGATCGCGCTGGCGAAGCGCACCTCGAATCTGTTCCGCGACCGCGAGGCCGGCCCCCGGCGAAGAATCGATCTCGGCGAGTTCGATCATGTCATCGAGGTCGACGCGTCGCGCGGCACAGTCGAGGTCGAGGGCATGGCGACCTACGAGACGCTGGTGGACGCCACGCTGCGGCACGGCGTGATGCCGGCGGTGGTGCCGCAGCTCAAGACCATCACCGCGGGCGGGGCGGTGGCGGGCGTGGGTATCGAGGCCACGTCGATGCGCCAGGGGCTGGTCCACCACACCGTGCTGGAGCTCGATGTGCTGCTGCCGGACGGCCGCATCGTCCACTGCACGCCCGGCAACGAGCACCGCGACCTGTTCTTCGGCTTTCCGAACTCGTACGGCTCGCTGGGCTACGCGCTGCGGCTGGTGCTGCGCACCCAGCCGGTGCAGCCCTTCGTGCGGGTGGAACACGTCGCGTACCAGCATCCGGCTGAATTCTTCGCGGCGCTGGCCGAGGCGGCCGAGGGCGATGCCGACTTCGTCGACGCCGTGGTGTTCGGCCCCCGGTCGATGGTGCTGAACGTCGCGCGCTTCGAGCACGCCGCGCCGTGGACGAGCAACTACGAATTCGAGCGCATCTACTACCGTTCGCTGCTGGAGATGCCGGTCGACCATCTCGCCGTGCGCGACTACCTGTGGCGCTGGGACACCGACTGGTTCTGGTGCTCGCGCAATTTCGCGGCGCAGCACCCGCTGGTGCGCCGCATGCTCGGCCGCAGCCATCTCAACTCCCGCACCTACACGCGGCTGATGCGCATGAATGCCCGCTGGGGCGTGACGAGGCGCATGGCCGCGCTGCGGGGGATGCACGTGGAATCCGTCATCCAGGACGTCGACATCCCGATCGGCTCCGCGCGCACTTTCCTGGAGTTCCTGCGGCGGGAGATCGGCATCCTTCCTGTCTGGATCTGCCCGGTGCACGTGCCCGACCCGGCCGCGAACTTCGTGCTGTACCCGTTGGAAGCAGGCACGCTGTATGTCAACTTCGGCTTCTGGGATGTGGTCGAGAGTCGCGAGGCGCACGAAGCGGGGCATTTCAACCGGTTGGTCGAGCAGGAGGTGCTGCGCCTGGGCGGCATCAAGTCGCTGTATTCGGACAGCTTCTTCACGCGTGAGGAGTTCGACCGCGCCTACGGCATGGAGGCCTACGACGCGCTGAAGCGCCGCTACGACCCCGAGGGGCGGGCGCCTCGCCTGTACGAAAAGTGCGTGCTCAAGCGCTGACCCGGCGCTGGCTTGATCGACGTCAACCCCCGGGCGGGCGAGACGCATGAACATGCGGCAGAGGCCGGTTCCTTCGGGCATTTCCTTCCTCCAGTTCCCGCGCCGGGATTCGGCGCACCACCTTGCGGGGCAGACATGAATTTCAGAACCATCCTCGTCCACCTGGACCGATCCGGCCGCAGCCCGGTGCGCGCGGCTTTGGCGGCCCGGTGGGCGCGTTCGCACGAGAGCCATCTGACGGGTCTGATTCCCACCGGCCTGTACGACGGCGTGATTCCCGCGGACGCCATCGCCACCGGCATGACCGACTACATCGCCGAATCGGCCGACTACCTGCGCCGCCGCGCCGAGGCCATCGCGCGCGAGTTCAGGCAGGACATCGCCGCCTCGGGGCCGCTGTCGTACGAGGTGCAGCTGATCGACGGCGTCACGGAGGACGCAGTGGTCCGGTACGGCCATGCGAGCGACCTCGTCGTGGTAGGGCAGAGCGACGAGTCGGCCAGGCGGGACACCACGGTGCACGGGCTTGCCGAGCATGTGCTGATGGAGGTCGGCCGGCCGGTGCTCGTGGTTCCTTCGGCCGGCGAGTTCTCCGGCGTGCCGAAGAACATCGTGGTGGCCTGGGACGGCTCGCGCGAGGCGGCCGTGGCCCTCCACGCGTCGCTGCCCGCCCTGCGCGGGGTGCGCGTCACGCTGCTGTCTCTGCGCCACCCGCGCGACGGGGACGACGCGCAGCGCCTGTTGACGCACGACATGATCCAGTTCCTGCTGCGCCACGGCGTGCAGGCGCGCGCTGAATCAGGGGTGACCGAGATCGGCATTGCGGACGCGCTGCTTTCGCGGGTGTCCGACCTCGGCGCCGACCTTCTCGTGATGGGCGCCTACAGCCATTCGCGCTTGCGCGAGCGGATACTGGGCGGCGTGACGCGGCAGATACTGGCGCAGATGACCGTGCCCGTGCTGATGGCGCACTGAGCGCTGCGGGTGCCTGCGTCGCTTGCGGCGCCTGCATTCCCGTCATTCATTTCGGGCTTCGACCCGAACCCGCACCATGGACACCACACTGATCGACGCCTTGCGCGCGCAGCTGCAGCAAGAGACCGGGCAACCCGTGGCGCTGGTCGAGACGCACATCTCCTGGGTGCTGCTGACTCCGACGCAGGCCTTGAAGCTCAAGAAGCCGGTGCGGCTGCCGTTCCTCGACTTCGGCAGCGTCGAGTCGCGCAGGCACTTCTGCGAGGAAGAGCTGCGCCTGAACCGGCGCTTCGCACCGACGCTCTACATCGACGTGGCGCCGGTCTGCGGCACGCGCGAGTCACCCCATATCGGCGGTGGCGGCACGCCGGTCGACCACGTGGTGCGCATGCGGCGTTTTGCCGAATCCGCGCTGCTGCGCAACCTGGTGGCGGCGAATGCGCTGGAGCCCCGGCTGCTCGACGGCTTCGCGCAGCGGCTGGCCGGACTGCATGGAGAGGCGCCGCGCGCGGCGCCGGTTTCCGGCTTCGGAGCGCCCGACGCGGTCGTCCGCGCGGCGAACGACGTGCTGGCCTCCCTGCGTGCCCAGCTGCGGGAGGGCGAAGGTGAAGGCGGCCGCGCCGCTTCGCTTGCCGGGATCGGCGCGTGGATCGAGGAGCAGGGGCAGGCACTGCGCATGGCCTGGATCGCCCGCCAGCAGGCCGGTGCCGTGCGCGAATGCCATGGCGACCTGCACCTGGCCAACGTGGTGCTGGTCGACGGCGCGCTCACGCCCTTCGACTGCATCGAGTTCGATCCGGCCCTGCGCTGGATCGACGTCATGAGCGACGTCGCCTTCCTCACCATGGACCTGAAGGCGCACGGCCGCGGCGAGTTCGCGTTCCGCTTCCTCGATGGCTGGCTGCAGCACAGCGGCGACTACGCGGGGCTGCAGGTGCTGCGCTTCTACGAGGTCTACAGGGCCCTGGTGCGCGCCATGGCCTCGGGCATGGCACCGGGCGATCGGGACGGGAAGAAGAAGGGGCCGGACTACCTGGCAAGCGCGCGGCGGCTGCTGGTGCAGCCGGAAGAGGGCGCGCAGGGAGCGCGGCTGTTGATCGCGCACGGCCTCTCGGGCTCCGGAAAGTCCAGCGTCGCCCTGCAGCTGCTGTGCGCCGCCGGCGCCGTGCGCGTGCGCTCCGACGTGGAGCGCAAGCGCCTGTTCGGCCTTGCTCCGCTGGAGCGCTCCGCCGCCGCCGGCCTGGACATCTACGGCGCGGAGGCGACCCGCCGGACCTTCGAGAAGCTGCGCGCCTGCGCCCGCGATGCCCTGCTGGCGGGCTACCCGGTGATCGTGGATGCGGCCTTCCTGCGGCGCGCCGAGCGGCAAGGCTTCGAGGCACTGGCCACGGAGCTGCGCGTGCCTTTCTCGATACTGGACTGCAGCGCCACGCCGGCCACGCTGCGCCGCCGCGTGGCCGAGCGCGACGCGGCGGGCACGGATGCATCGGAAGCCGGGCTGGCAGTGCTGGAGCGCCAACTGGCCACGCACGAACCGCTGGATGCGCAGGAGCGCAGGGCCGCCATCGAGGTGTCCACCGAAGGTGCCGTCGACATCGCGCAGCTGCGGGCGCGATGGTGCTCGGCGCGCTTCGAGCGCTGCTGAATCCTCACTGGCTGGCGAGCTCTCCACTGGGCAGCGTGAAGCGTTCGTGCTCGGTCTTCGCGCTCTCGGGCGCGCGGACCAGCAGCACCGGAACGGGCGCCATGCGCAGGATGTGCTCCGCGCTGCTGCCCATGACCCAGCGGCCGAGCCCACGGCGGCCATGGGTGCCGATGACGATCAGCTCCGCCTTCCACGCGTGCGCGGCGGCGATGACCTGGTCGTGGACGCTGCCCTTGAAGCTGTCGAGCAGCACGCTGTCGGCCTCGACGCCGTCCTTGGCGGCTCTGGCGCACCCGTCCGCGAGCAGCTTCTGCGCGTTGGCGCGCAGTTCCTCCAGCCAGTTGCCGGCATAGCCGGCGTAGGCATCCATGGCCAGCGCGAACGACAGTTCGTCTATCACGTGCGCCAGGCGCAGGCGTCCGCCCGAGAGCCTGGCCAGCTGGATGGCTTCGTCCAGCCCGCGACTGGAAGTGGAACTGCCGTCGATGGGAACAAGAATGCGTTGGTACATGGCTCGACTCCGGAGGGTTGAAAGAGTCGGACCAGTATCCGGACGGGCGCCTCGGACGGCTTGATATCGATCAAACGCTCAGCTCCCCGGCAGGAGCGGCCTTGATCTGGAACAAGCCCGCGCGCGGCGAAAGCGCGACCCTCGGGGCATGCACAGGAAGACCCTCATGCCCCACGCCACCGTCCGCATCATCCGCCAGGAGCACGCCGCGCTCGCCGCCATGCTCCGGTCCATCGTCATGCTGCTCGAGCAGCACCGCAAGAAGGGCACGCTGCCCGACTTCGCGACGCTCAGGGCCATGCTTTTCTACGTGGACGAATTCCCCGAGAAGCGCCACCACCGCAAGGAGACGGAGTTGCTGTTTCCCAAGCTGCGTGCCCGCACGCCGATCTCGCGCGAGTTGCTCGACAGGCTCGACGGCGACCATGCGAGGGGCGAACGCCGGATCCGCAACGTGGAGCACGCGCTGCTGGCCTTCGAGATGCTGGGCGAGCCGCGACGCAAGGAATTCGAGAAAACCGTCGGCGAGTACGTCGATTTCTATCTCGACCACATGGCGCTGGAGGAGCGCGAGATCCTGCCGCTGGCCGAGCGGGTGCTGACCGAGGACGACTGGCGCGACCTGGACGACGCCTTCTCGCAGAACCGCGACCCGATGACCGGGCACGTGCCCGATCTCGAATACAACGCGCTCTTCACGCGCATCGTCAACATCGTTCCCGCGCCCATCGGGCTGGGGCCGGCGCTGTAGGGCCGGCTCTCCCTTTATTGCTTTCTCCCGCCTCCCGCTCAGCGCATCAGCACGTAGGTGCCGGGCGCTTCGCAAAGCGGAGCCAGCCCGCGCCGCGGGGCGCCCATGGCGGGCGGGCGGCGCCTGGGCCCCGAATGCGCCGCGAGCCATTGCTGGAACGCGGGCCACCAAGACCCCTCGACTTCGCTCGAAGCGTCGAGGAATTCGTCGGGCGCGACGTATGCGCCATGCCTGCGCCGGCGCAACATGCGGTAGCCGCGGTGCGCGTGCCCGGGCTCGCTCACGATGCCCGCGTTGTGGCCGCCCTCGGTGAGCACGAAGCTCACGTCCGCGTCGCACAGCAGGCTGAACTTGTAGACGGAGCGCCAGGGCGCCACGTGGTCCGTCCGCGTGCCGAGCAGGAACACCGGCACGTCGATGTCGCCCAGCGAAACCGGCCGTCCGTCGACGAGGTAGTGGCCCTCGGCCAGTGCGTTGTCGAGGAAGAGGCTGCGCAGGTAGTCGGCGTGCATGCGATAGGGCATGCGCGTGCCGTCCGCGTTCCATGCCATCAGGTCGTTCAGCGCGGGGCGCTCGCCGAGCAGCCAGGTCCGCACCAGCGGTGCCCAGACCAGCTCGCCGGGCCGCAACGATTGGAAGGCCGCCGCCATCTGCGCCGCGCCCAGGAAGCCCTGGTACGCCATGATGTCCTCGAGGAAGGCGAGCTGGCTTTCGTCGATGAACAGGCCGATCTCTCCGGGCTCGGTGAAATCGGTCTGCGCGGCCAGCAGCGAGAGCGAGGCGAGGCGGTCGTCACGGTCGCGCGCCATCGCCGCCGCCGCGATGGCCATCAGCGTACCGCCGAGGCAGTAGCCGACCGCATGCACGCGGCGCCCGGGCAGCACGGCATCGACGGCGTCGAGGCTGGCGCGGATGCCCAGCCGCAGGTAGTCGTCCATGCCGAAGCCGGCGTCGCAGGCGCCGGGGTTCTTCCAGGAAACGGCGAACACCGTGTGGCCCTGGCCGACCAGGTAGCGGATCAGCGAGTTGTGCGGGGAGAGATCCAGCACGTAGTACTTCATGATCCAGGCGCTGATGACCAGCACCGGCTCGGCATGCACCGTCGGCGTCGAAGGCGCGTACTGGATAAGCTCGACGAGCTCGTTGCGCATGATGACCTTGCCCGGCGTGAGCGCCACCTCGTGCCCGGGCCTGAAAGCCTCGGCGCCGACCGCAGGCGCACCGACGGCGCCGCGAAAGATGGCCTCCGCTCCCTGGGCGGCACCGGTAAGCAGGTTCATGCCGCCAGTGGCTGCGGTCTTCTTCAGAACCTGCGGATTGGTCGCGGGGAAGTTGGCGGGCGAAACCATCTCGAGCCATTGCCGCATGGTGAAGGCGACAAGCTGCCCGTGGTGCCGGTCCACGCCGGGAACGTCGCGGACCAGTTCGAGCAGCCGCCGCCCGGCTGCCTCGAAGGCGTCGCGGTACACGCAGAAGGGCCAGGCCGCCCAGTCGTCCGCTGTCAGCCGCGGGTCATGCGCCCGCGGATCGGCGCAGGGCAGGGCCTGGTGCAGCGCCAGGCCGGCGCCGCGACCGGGCTGGCTCGCGAAGTGAAGGGCCCAGTCCGACCACGCCAGCATCAGCGCCGCTGGCGACATGCCGCCGCCGAACCGCCCCCAGGCGGCGTGCAGCAGGCGGTCGAATTCGTTGTGTTGGCGGGTCACTTCAGGTCCTTTGGAGAAGGCGCCCGGGTTTGCGGGCGTTGCGCGCCGAAGTCTGCTGCCTCGCGCGCCGCTTGCCCTTGCGCGGCGTCAAGGTCTTGCCGAAGCGGCGCTCTTACGCTTTCGACGCCTTGTCCCTTCAACCCCTTTCAATCCATCGGAGCCGAACATGCCAGCCAAGATCGTCGATTTCTCCGCCCGGTCCAAGGTGATCCGGGACGAACCCTTCAACGCGCACTTCTGGCAATGCACGCCCGCCGAGTTCCGGGCATACCTGGGACGGCCGCGCGATTTCCTGCACAGGCTGGGCATCGTGGTGCCAGGCGAATGCCGGATCGAAACAACCATCGAGAACCACGACTGGCTCGAGCACGAGGCGCCCGAGTTCGTGAGCGAGGGCGGCAGCGACACCGTGATTTGCAACATGGGCAGCGGCGCGGCCGATCGTTCGGTGTATCGGGTCGTGAGCTACGCGCGTGACGAGGCAGCGACCGGGAATGTCGAGAAGACGCTGCTGCACCGCGCGAATCGCCAGCAGGTCAAGGATGCGAAGCCGTCGTCCGGGCGCAAGGCCAAGGGCCGGAAGGCGAAGAAGGCAGCCAAGGTCCGCCGCGCTGGCGGCCACCAGTGAAGAGCCTCGGGGCTGAAGGGCTCCAATCGACGCGGCCTGCCGCTGGCTTTCAACGGCGCCGGTGCGCCTCGACCACCGACTGGCAGGCGGCGCAGCGGATGGCCGTGGGCTGCGCGAACAGCCGGGCACGCGAGATCTCGGCGCGGCAGTCCGCGCAGACGCCGTAGCGGCCGTCCGACAGGCGTGCGAGCGCCTGGTCGATCTCATCGAGCCTGTTGCGGTCTATCTCGATTTCGGCCAGGCGCACGTCGGCCGCGCGCTCCGCTTCGGCTTCGTCGGCATGGGTCGTCACATCGCGCGCGTCCCCGGCGGACAGGAGTTCGGCACTGGGGGCCGAGGCGCGGAGTTCGTCGAGAACCTGCCGCTTCATCGACTCGAGCTGCCGGTGCAGGGCGCGGCGGTCGGTGGCATCGAGGTGTTTCATGGTCGTTTGTCCTTGATTGAGATGGATGAACTGCGGATGAACTCTCTGCACCCCCGCTTCGGCGGTCGCGGGTGGTCATGAGCGGCCTCGGCGCGAGGCTGGAATGCGCACCGCCACGTAGGCGAGCCGGCGGTCGCGCATGACCAGCAGCGCGACCGTGTTTCCGGCCGCTATGCGGGCGATGGCCTGCCCGAGGTCCTCGACGCGATAGAGCTTCGTCGTGTTCACCGCCACGACCACGTCGCCCGCGCGGATGCCTTCGCTGCGGGCGAGGCCGCCGGCCTCGCGCACCATCAGGCCGCTGTCGATGTTCAGCTGCAACCGCTGGGCGGATGAGATCTCTCCCACGCTCAGGCCCAGGCCGTCGTTCCATTCGAGGGGCGCGGCCGTGAAGGATGTGCCGGCGGCGGCCGGCTGTACGGCCAGCGTCGCCCGCAGTACCTGAGGCGCGCCGTGCCGCCACACCTCCAGCTGTACCCGGCTGCCGGGCGGGCGCTGGGTGATCCGTTGCGGAAGGTCGGCGAAGCGCTCGACGGGCTTTCCGTCGAGCGCTAGCAGGGCGTCGCCCTGCGCGAGGCCGGCCGCTTGCGCCGGACTGCCGGGCTCGACGCGGACCACCAGGGCACCGGTCGCGGCCGGCAGCCCGAAGGACTGGGCCAGCGCGGGTGTCATTTCCTGGAACTCGGCGCCCAGGTAGGCCCGGCGCACGCTGCCATGCTCCTGCAGTTCGCCGGCGATGCGCATCGAAAGGTTGATCGGCACGGCGAAGGACAGGCCCATGTACCCGCCGCTGCCGCTGTAGATCATCGAGTTGATGCCCACCACTTCCGCGCGGCTGTTGAACAGGGGGCTGCCCGAGCTGCCCGGGTTGATCGCGACGTCGGTCTGGATGAACGGAATCTCGCCCGCGCCCGCCATGACGCGCCCGACCGCACTCACCACGCCGGCCGTCACGCTGCCGTGGAAGCCGAAGGGCGAGCTGATCGCGGCCACCCAGTCGCCGGGCGCGAGCGCCGAGGAATCGCCGATGACTGCCACCGGCAGGCCGGTCGCATCGATCTTCAGCAGCGCGACATCGGTGCGCCGGTCCACGCCGGCCACGCGCGCCGTGAAGCGGCGGCCGTCGTCCAGCCGGACCTGCACTTCGTCGATGTTGGTGACGACGTGCGCGCTGGTGAGGATCAGGCCGTCACTGCGGATGATCAGGCCCGAAGCGAGGTCGCGGATCTGACTGATGCGCGCGCTCGCGGGCAGGGGCCAGGCCAGGCGGTCGGCGAAATCGTGCTCGGGTGCGATCTCGAGTTCGATGTCTTCCGGGTTCAGGTCGCGCCCGATGCGCAGGGTGCTGATGTCGACCACCGACCTGCTGCGACTGGCGACCAGCGACGAGAAGTCGCCCGTACCTGCCGCCGTTTCGGCGCGTGGCGGGACGGCCTGCGCGGCGGCGGGAGCAGGAGACGCGGGCTCAGGCGCAGGCACGGGCGCGGATATCGGCGCCGCGCAGGCGCACAGCAACGTGGTGCCGGCCGCAAGCGCCCAGGCGAGCCGGGCGGCGCGCGGCAGCGCATTCGCGCGAATGGAAGGCGTGTTCACGTCGATCCGGCGCCGGGCTTCAGCTCGATTGCGGCGACAGCGTCACGGGGCGCACCACGGCCTGTGGGCCCTCCGCTTCGCGCACGGCGTTGCCGAAGGCCTGCAGCCGCGCCGCGCAGCTGCCG
>Ga0207426_1002031_pt1 | contig 14185 bp, 13 predicted proteins | sample AraplaMF_Cvi_mMS_FD_184265 | JGI IMG/M metagenome (GOLD analysis project Ga0207426, IMG submission 184265) | Arabidopsis root microbial communities from the University of North Carolina, USA - plate scrape MF_Cvi_mMS (SPAdes) (version 2) | ecosystem: Host-associated > Plants > Roots > Endosphere...
CCCTGCATCTCGGGCATGTCGAAGCCGCCGCCCGCCGTGAACACCGGAAACACCGTGCGATGGGACGTGTCCTTGGCGAAGAGCGTCGTCGTGAGCGTGACGCCGCTTTTCATCGCCTTGATGGCCTCGTCGACGACGAGCGTTTTTCCGCGCAACAAGCCGTGCTGGTCGGGAAACGAAAAGCGCACCACTGTCACATCGCTTTTCTTCAGCCGCTCGACGAGTCCGGCATACGCGGCATGCTGGGCGTCCGTCCATAATCCGTGCGTTTCTACGAAAGACATGTTCGATCCGCGCTGCACTCGTATGCGGCGCGCTCCATTCAGGTGGCGGGACGTTGCGTTCAGGCTTTCGGTGCGGGCCACGGCGACTGCGCGCGGCGATTCGCATCGGACTCTTTCCAGTACTCATCCCAGCGATCCGTCGGCGCGATGCCGTCGATCGAAGCCGGTCCCGTGAGATGCACGGCTTCCTCTTCGTCGATCAGCATCAGCGTCTTCTCGCCGGCCTGCGTCTTATCGATCGCATCGACGAGCAGGCGGCGATACGCGATGATCCCCTTGTCCGTCGTGCCCAGATGCTCGCGCGTGCGGTCCTGGACCGCGCCCTGCGATTCAACCGCCCATTGATCGTGCACGTTAATATCGAAGCCCATGCCCGTGTAGGTTTCGTTGAGCTGCTCCTGCGCGTTGAAGCCGTAGTTGTTGCGCTTGTTTTTGCGCGAGGTGTAGTCGGGCAACTCGTACAGCTCGAGCCGTTGCTCGCGCATCTGCGCCCGGTCGGTGGGCGCGCCGAAGCTCGTGAAAATCGCGTACCAGTAGCAGTTCTCGTCATCGACGGGCACATGCCACTGCGTGATTGTCATCTCCGTGCTCATCGGAATCACGAAGGCTTGGGGGAACACCACATTCGTCACGCGCACATGCGTATGGGCATCGTCGAGCGTGCGCTTCGCAATGAGCCGCAAGCCGTAATCCGCCGGGCTCACGAGAATCTCGGGCGATTCGTACTCGCGCAAGACCTGCGTGATCGGCATGCTCGAATTCTCCGACGCGCCGCGAAACTGCTTGCCGTAGCTCTCGCTGACATCCTCGTCCTCGAAGAAGCGATGCAGAAACGACGCATGCGCCGGATCGATGCCCACTTCGAGCGCCTGCAGCCAGTTGCATTCGAACAGCCCTTTGAAGGCGAAGGTGTAGGCATCGGGCGCGGCGAAGCAATCGAAGTTCGGAAACGCGGGCGGCTCGCCTTTGCCGATATAGCCGAACAGGATTCCGCTCTTCTCGGTGACCGGATACGCCGACTGACGGACTTTCTTGCAGAGCGTGCTGCCAACGGGCTCGCCGGGCGTCGAAAGACAGCGGCCATTGACATCGAAGAGCCAGCCGTGAAATGCGCAGCGCAATCCGCCGCCTTCGAGACGGCCGGCCGCGAGATCCGCGCCGCGATGCGGGCAGTCGCGATCGAGCATGCCGTAGCGGCCCTGTTCGTCCCTGAATACGACGAAGTCCTGCCCCATCAGACGGACGGCCTTCACCGGACGCTCGGCGGGCAATTCTTCGACCAGCGCGACGGGCTGCCAGTAACGGCGCAACAGTTGGCCGGCGGGCGTGGTTTGCCCGACGCGGGTGATCCTCTCGTTTTGCTGCGAACTCATCATGGCTTTGGCTCCGGTTCGTTGAATTCAACGCCGCCAAGTTGTATCCAACGCGACGTGTTCATGCGACGAAGAATACTTATAAGAGCCGTGCTGCACAAATAATGTATTCAGCACGCCCGTGCTTAACCTTCAATTGGCATGTAATGTTTCACGTTAATACATTGATTTATATGCATATATATCGCTTAATTAGGATTTACCCGCATCGGGAGCACTATGGCTAAAAAGGGCATTCTTGGCCTCTTTGCATACAATCAAAAACATATCGCGCGGTTTCCGAACACAGACTCGCATCCTTCGCCTAGAATCTGCAAAGACGGCAACGGGAGAGAAGCCATGGAATCCCAACAGGAACGCGTTCTGGTGTATCTGCGCGATCTGATACTCAAGGGCGAATTCACGCCCGGAGAACGACTCGGCGAGGTCGCGCTCGCCGAACGCTTGAAGGCGTCGCGCACGCCCGTGCGGCTCGCACTCACCACGCTGGAACAGGAAGGTCTGGTCGAGCCGTCGCCCGCCGGTGGCTATGTCATGCGGCGCATTACGGCCGCAGAAATCGCCGATGCCATCGCGGTACGCGGACATCTCGAAGGCATGGCCGCGCGGCTCGTCGCGGAACATGGCGTGCCGCGCCAGTTGTCGAATGCGCTCGCCGAATGTCTGCGCGCGGGCGACCGTCTGCTCGCCAAGTCCGAGCTCGATCTCGACGACTACGCCGCCTACACCGACATGAACAATCGCTTCCACAAGCTGATCGTCGAGGGTTCGGGGAATGCGGCGCTGATGCGCGCCATCGACATGAATAATCGCCTGCCGTTCGCCGCCGCGAGCGCGATGCTGCCGATGCAATCGGCCATCGAAGAAGGACGGCAATGGCTATTCATGGCGCATCAGCAGCATCACAGTCTCGTCGAGGCACTAGCGCGCGGCGAAGGCTCGCGCGCGCAGGCGCTGGCGACCGAGCACGTGCAGATCGCGCAGAAGAATCTGGCCTACGCGCTGGAGCGGCCGGACGTGTGCGTGAAGCTGGCGCCGGCGTTGCATCTCGTGGCGGAAGCGGTCTTATAACCGCATTTCGCTTCTTGCCGCCCGCGCCGAGCATGCGTTGCGCCCGCTCGCGCTCTGTTGACAGTCGGCTTGCGAGCGGCAGATCGTGGATCAGGACCGCCTCAGTCGTCGCGCAACTTCGACGAGACCGGCTCCGACCGTTCGTACTTCGGCGTCTGCCTTTGCGTCGGCGAGCGTGCCATCCTTCTCGAACGCCAGATGCGCGGACCCGAGCGAAAAGCCTTGCGGAATCACGACGGCGCCGAGCTTTTCGAGCACGCCGCGCATGCCGAGCATCGAACGAAGACCGCCCATCGGTCCCGGCGACGCCGACATCAAGGCGGCCACCTTGCTCGCGAACAGCCGAACGCCCGGCTCGCCGTTCTCACGTGGCCGGCTGATCCAGTCGATCGCGTTCTTGAGCGACGCCGTATATCCGCCGTTATGTTCCGGCGATGCGATCAACAGCGCCGCATGCTCCGCCGTGCGGATACCGGGCCTTTTCCCCCTTTGGCAAGCATTTCGTGCTATGTCGATATGATCGACTACATTGTTGGGCTGGTGGGAGTCGACTATGTCGGCATTGGTCCCGACTGGACCATCGGCAACCCCCCAGACCACAGTCGGCCCCCTGATCCTGGCAAATCATTCTATTTTGGTCCAGAGTTTCAATATAATCAGTCCGACGGAATCCAGTACGTCGCGGATTTCAACACGGTAAGTGACCTCCCAGTCCTGGCCGCAGAATTGGGACGCCACGGCTACTCTGCCACCGACATAGCGAAAATCATGGGAGGCAACTGGATGCGCGTGTTCCGTCAAGCTTGGAACTCTTGACCTGGTCCCGCTTCGCCCCCGCGACCAACTCTACAACGTTGGCTCTGCCCAGTGGGGTCTATGCGAAAGTTTGTTGTACAGAGAAGTGATCTCCAAGTCGAATTTGCGTAACCGGAGAGGTGACGCAACGCGGATCACTGTCCGTTACGCATAGCCGGAGTAAACGCCGCTGTGACGGCGCCCCAAAAGGCAGTTCAGGGATCGGGAAGGTTCATTCATTGGCAGTGGCAGGTTGCATTCGTCGACGCCGGTTCACGAATGGCAGCAAACCAACCTGCAGCCGACGGACCGCGCCCTTTCGCTGAACGCCGGCTTTGGCCGATGAGCGAGCAGTGCCACCCTCCGCTTTCCTTTGACTTCGCGTTCACGGCGGGCGCGTCGCCTATCACTCGACTCTGCGCGATCTGCGACTGCAAAACGCAAAGCGACGCATTCGCTATATGAGCTTCGGTTCCCCGACATGCCCATGGCCGTTCGGTTCGCTGGGCGACGAAAACGCGGCTCTCGTCGTCGCTTGCCGTGTCAGGCTAGCAACGCCGCCGCATTTCTGAATCGACCTCGACGAGAATGGTCAAATGCGTCTTGCTCTACTGGTGAGCATGCGCTATGAACATGCGCTGCGGGTCTCGCGGAGAATCATCGATACGGGATGGAACAAACCCGTCGTGCCGTACCATGCGCACTTGTTGCGCCGCTCGTCGAAGCCGGCTGAAAGTTTCGCAAGACGCGTACGCACTGCGACAGTGTCGATGCCTCGCGCCGGCGCTCACAGCGAGGCGTGCGGCTCCGCGTGTAGCCCGGTCGGGCGTTATCGCGCGTACTGTTCGAGCGCGTCAGCGAGGGCATCGAAAGTAACGCGGCAGCGCGGGCTCGCGCGCAGATCTTCGTGCATCGTCACCCAGGTTTCGAGCTGGAGCGCGAACGCCTTCGACAGCACGCGTACGAGACCATCGCGGCGCGCAATCGCGACATGACATCCGCCGATCCCCGCGCCCGCGCGGATCAGTGCGAGTTGCGCAAGATCGCTATCGGCGCGCATCGAAAACAACGCGTGACGAAAACTCGGCAACGTGGGACTCACATCGCGAATGAACGCGTTTGGCTGGTCGTAGCCGATGACCGCGTGTTCCGCGAGCGCGGTTATGCTGCGAGGCGTATCGTGACGGTCGAGATAGTCGCGCCGCGCATGAAGCCCGACCTCGATCACGCCGACGCGCCGCGCGACGAGTTGCGTCTGACGCGGACGCACCATGCGCACGGCAATATCCACTTCGCGCCTCAGCAAGTCCTGCACGCGGTTCGACAGCACGAGTTCGACGATCAATCGCGGATGCCGCTCGCGCAACGCCGCGATGACCGGCGGCAGCACTTCGACCCCCACCACTTCGCTCGCGGATACGCGCACGACGCCCTGCACGCCCGTGCCATCGGCGCCTGCAGGGCCGCTCGCCGCACGCTTAAGCGATGCTGCCGTGCTGTGCATCGCTTCGGCGTGCGACTGCAATGCAAGCGCGACGTCGGTCGGTTGAAGCCCGTTCTGCGAGCGCGTGAAGAGACTCATGTTCAGCGCCTGTTCGAGCGCTTCGACATGCCGCCCCGCCGTCGGCTGCGTGATGCCGAGCGCCCGCGCCGCACCCGACAACGAGCCTTCGCGCAGCACCGCGAGGAACGTCCGGTAAAGCTCCCAGCCTATGTCGTCTGCCATACTTTTTTGTATATCCGATCAACGAAGTTCGTCAATTTTATTGCGCGCGCGAAGCGCGGAGAATGAACTCCACTGACAACTTAGGGGACGTGACATGGCGCAAGGCGGAACGGTTCTTGTACTCGGCGGGACGGGCGGCATTGGCGGGGAAGTCGCGCGGCAACTGCGCGATGCCGGCTAGGGCGTGCGCGGGCTGCGGCGTGGCGCGGGGGCATCAAAGGGCGACGGCATCGAATGGATTCAGGGCGATGCGATGAACGCGGCCGACGTGACGCGCGCGGCGCAGGGCGTATCCGTGATCGTGCACGCGGTAAATCCGCCGGGCTACAAGCGCTGGGCCGAACTCGTGCTGCCGATGATCGACAACACCATCGCGGCGGCGAAGGCGCAGGGCGCTACCATCGTGTTGCCGGGCACAGTCTACAACTTCGGGCCGGACGCGTTTCCGTTCATCGACGAAGACGCGTCGCAGCATCCCGTCACCAGGAAAGGCGCGATTCGCGTAGAAATGGAAGCGCGTCTGCAACGCGCGAGCAAGGAAGGCGCGCGCGTGCTGATAGTGCGCGCGGGCGACTTTTTCGGGCCAAGAGCGGGCAAAAACTGGCTCGCGCAAGGACTCGTGAAGCCCGGAAAGCCGGTCACGAAGATCAGCAATCCGGGTGCGCGCGGCATCGGCCATCAATGGGCGTATCTGCCCGATGTGGCTCGCACGATGGTTAAAATGCTTGCGCACCGCCATTCGCTCGATGCGTTCGCGCGCTTCCACATGAGCGGTCATTGGGACGAGGACGGCACCGGCTTTGCCGACGCGATTCGTCGTGTAGTCGCGCGCCGCACCGCACGCGACCCCTCTGTCGGCGGCTTTCCGTGGTGGCTGCTTGCGCTCGCCGCGCCGTTCAATGTAACGTTCAGGGAGCTTCGGGAAATGCGCTATCTATGGACGACGCCCGTGCATCTGAATAACGCGCGGCTCGTGCAGACGCTCGGGCACGAGCCGCATACGCCGCTGGACGTGGCCCTCGAAAAGACGCTCATCGGCCTCGGATGTCTCACGACTGATGTTCCAGCGTCGATATCGAGCCTACTTCGTAAAGCGAGCGGCCGTTCAGATCCCTGCGGTACGTGAGCCTGCCGTCCGGCAGTTCGCGGAACCGTTCGCTGGGCACAATTCCGCAGTATGACGGTGGGCGCTAAGAACGCCGCGGCAATCGCGTCGCTGACATCGGTAAGCAAAACCCGACGAGGCGTGAACTCAATGCGTTTGCCTCCCACATTGAATGGGCAGGCAGCCTCCTGCCTCGTCGACTGGTACTGAAGCTCACGCAATCGTGCTGCAAAACATCATTCGGATGCTGCGGCACCCGCGCTCCTGCAGATATTCGGGCGACGCGAAGGCGCAAATCCGATGCAGTGCAAGACGACGTGCGGTCACCGCGAGTCGTCATGGCGGGATCGGGCTTGAAAGGTTTTCGCGTCCTCTGACGACGCGGTGACGTCGAACCGTTTTGCGACGCGGGCGACGTCGAGGTACACCTCGAGTTCCTCCTGCTGCGCCGACGAGCCCACGGCGAGCGTCGTGCGCTGACCGCTCAACCGCTGCAACGACTCGGGCACTGCCGGGGATGGCCGCAAAAGCGGCAAGCAATGTGCCTTGCAATGGTTGCCGCGCCGCGCTTCGAGCGCCTCGCCGTGATCGCGAATCTGGTCTTCGGAGCGAAACGCCGACAGCAGCTTCTCGCCGTTTTTTCCGATCCGGCTGCGTGCCTCGCCGACATCATGGACAGAATGCCCGAACGCTTTCTGCCAGGCCGGATTTGCAAGGCGCAGGTTGCGGGCAACCGAATCGTCCCATTTCTCGTGGGCGGTCTTTTTTTTTGAGAACCATTGAGACCGGCCCCCTCCTGCGCCAATGTCTACCACCTGTCCTTCGCAGCAGACGGTGCTGCCCAGGCTTGATAATAGTTAATAAAGGTTATAATGTGAGGGTGACTTCCCTGGAGGGCAGAATCATGATCAGTGCAGACCTTGGACAACAGCTTGAGGGATACATTACGAAGCTGGTCGAAACGGGACGGTACGGTTCAAAGAGCGAAGTGTTGCGCGAAGGCGTGCGATTGATTCAGGATCGCGAGACGCAGCTTGCCGCGTTAGATGCCGTGATCGAGCGAGGCATCGTCGATTCAGATGCTGGCCGAGGAAAGCCTGCCCAAGAAGTGTTCGATCGGCTTGAGGCTAAGTATCAGGCGATGATGAACGGCAAGGCATGATTGTTCGCATTTTACCGGCCGCCGAGGCCGAGCTTGAGGCCATCGGCGACTACATCGCCCGCGACAATCCACGCCGCGCCTTAAGCTTCGTTCTTGAGATGCGTGACAAGTGCATGAGCCTTGCAGATATGCCCCTCGCCTACCCGCTCGTGCCTCGATACGCAGATCGCGGCGTGCGGCATCGTGTTCACGGCAGCTACCAGATTTTCTACCGCGTCACCGGGCAACCCGAGCGCATCGACGTAATTCACATCCTGCATAGCGCCAGAGACGTCGCCGCTATCCTGTTCCCCTAAACACACCCACGAAAAAAGCCCAGGACGAGTTAAGTGCTGGGCAAGCCATCGGCTACGCCGGTGGCGGAGGTGCTATTAAGCAAACTGGCCGTCTGCGGTACTACCACAGCGGCCAGCTTGTATCGAGCAGGAGCCTCGTGGCTCTGCCGGTCGATTAGTGACCGAAATAGACAGGAGCAATGCTATTGCCGGTGTGAGCCGCGCCGCCCGAAGCCGACGCAGTGTCAGCCACGCCGCCGTAGCTTGTTTGCCCGTTCTGCGCCGCGACCTTCGCTTCGGCTGCTTGGATCTCGGCCGGATACGTCACGCGATCCATGCTCGGGTTGTATCCAGCGCGTTCGAGTTGAACCAGTTCTGCCTTTACTTGCGCGCGGGTCAGCGGCTGGCTTTGAGCGAAAGAAGAAACCGCCGGGATAGCGAGTGCAGCGGCGACGACGATAGTTGCGAGTTTCATAATGCTTACCTCCGAGTCTTGTTTGCAAACAGCCCTGTTTGCGTTTCAGTGACTTCAGTATAGGTAAGCACCCGCTTAAGATTAATGAGCGATTGGACAACAAATTGTTGTCGTATTCGGGATAACCCTAGGTTCGACCGCAGCCCTGTTCGATAGGTCACGGCTCGCGGCTTTCCGGTGCAACGTGTCGGGTCTGATGAGCACGCTCGACACCGAACCCACGGACACCTTCGCGAGGCATGCGACGTCCTGCACGGTCGGCAACCTTGCGGCGACTTTCGGCTGCGCGTGGAAGGCAATGCTGACTCTGGCGTTTTCACTTTCGGCATAGGCATTGTCGGCATCGACCAAGTTCTGAATCGCGCTTGGTGAATCGATGTATTGGTCTTAAGCAATTCGGCTGGCTTGGCCTTTGGCAGATTCGGCTATTCGGGGTGCTCGCGTGCGTCGCACCAGTCCCGCGTAATGCGTCCAAGGCGACGGGAAACGTTCAGCCGACTGCTGGAGCGAAGATTTCCGAGTCGGTGATTCGGTTTTCGTTCGGGACGCGGTGGTCCGAGGCCCGGTAACGTAGGCGGCCTCATCGGTGCTGCACGTTACGCGTTGCCATGTATAAGTCAAAAAGACCCGCATGCAGGCGACGGATGTCTTGACGGAGGGCAATCAGTTCGTGCTGTTTGCCTTCATGTTCAAGACGCAGAATTTCTCCGAGCAGGGCAGTCGCACGCGATGCCGGCAGGTCGCGCTGCACGCGCGCCTGGCCGAGCCTGCCTGCAACTGCTGGTTTGCTGATCAACAGCCACGCTGGGAACCACGCGTAATCTTCAATCTCGCCTGTGCCTGGGAACTCTGCATCAAAACGTCGACGCAGCGCGTCGAGCGAAGCGTCCTTCAGGGTGACGAAGAGCGCGGCGACCTTGCCCGGCGCCAACCACGCCAACTCCGCAAATAGCGGCCACGCGGCGTCGATTCCGGCGGCACGATAGCGCGCCTCGGTCATCCAGGCAAGCGGCAATGGAATGCGCCACCAGGATGCAATCGATTCAATCGCATCGCTCGCCGCGGCCCAGTCACCTGCGCGAAGCCACAGCGATGCGGCGTGACTGTCAGGTTCTACGCCACAGTACGGCAACGCTGCGGCACGCTGAGCGAGTTCACGCCAGCATGTTGCCATCCACGATTGAGCGTACTGCCCGGGCAGTACTTGTTGAGCAGCGTGCGACACCTCATTCTCCAAGTGACGGCAGATCACAGCCAACTCAGTGTGGTCCGTCACGGCGAGCGTTGATGCGTTCTCGAGTTCGTGGACAAGCACCGTCATTGCAGGCAGAGCATTGTCGCGCGCGTATTCGGCAGCGAGCACTGTCAGCGCCGCTCTCGCTGCGGCGGCGTCGCGAAGCTGCAACTGCTCGACCACATCATTGCGCAATGCTACGTCGCGGCTGTCGGCAAATATGTCGAGTTGCTGCATCGTCGTTGCGCTCAAGAAGTTCCACGAAGAGCGTATAGGCTAAGCGATTTCGCCGCGTCAAAAAAGCTGCCATGCGTCGTTGCACGCAACGCTGCGTTGATCCGTCGACTGTAAAGGAAAGCGACGCATTATTGAGATGCCTCCAAGTTCCCCGACCCACAGATGGTCGGCCCATCCCGCGCGCGAACGAGGCATGCGACACAATAGCCCGCCTCTTAGCCAGTTATCATTTTGCCGCACGCATCTAGCAGACACTTTCAAGTCCTTCTTTGCCGATGTCATCTCGCCGCCCTTCCTCGCAAGCTGCTCGGTCGCTGCGGCGCAAACCGCTCAGCAAAGAGATGTTGCTGCCCCTGCCTCCGTCAGCGGCACAGACCGTGCGGGGTATGGGAACACGGATGTAATTATTTATGCACGCGCTGAAGCGGCTCTGGAGCGCGGCTTGCAGCGCGCCGAAGTCGAGCGGCGATGGGCGTTTGAGGCGGCGGACCTGCCGTCGTTCGAAGCGGTGTTGCAACAGGCGGACCGACAACTAGCGAGTGCGCCAAGATATGTTCACGTTGCTGCACGAGACAGGCTCAAACGGTTCGCCGCTAGCGGGCGCGCCTCGCCGCTCAGATCCACTGCGGCGCGCCACTAATCGCAATCGGTCCGCGCCGCGCGAACGCGCCGTCCAGCACCACACACGACGCGTGCGTGGCGATAGTCGCTCAGATCGAACGACGGCCGATAGAATGGAACGCGGAAATTTCACGCATTGCACCGGAGTTCTCCTATGAGTCAAACCCGCGGACCGAATGCGGGATATCGGGGCAAGCCAAATAGTCGGCGCCAACCTCATCACCTGACGAACCCCAAGCGAGCTCCACGCGGCCAACCTCCTATAAAGGCGAGTGATGGTGGAACCACGCCGGCGTCGATTATTAAGACTCGTTCGTTGAAATTCCTCGTCGATGCGGTCGGCGCGGAGAATATCGCATTGGGGCTTGACTCCAGCATGACCCGCGTCGCCGAACTGATGCGCGGAGAGCGATTTACGCCCGAAACCGCCTTCCACATGGAAACGACGCTCGGACTACCTTCCGGCTTTTTCGACCAACATCATCCGGCCCTCTCGCCCGAGACGATTGCGCGCCTGAAGGCGCCGCTCGAGTTCGTCCATAGGGACGAGATCGTCGATGAAGGTGACATCGCGACGCAGCACCCCTTCTTCCAAGTGTGCAGAAGCCATCGCTGCTTGCCAGCAGCTTGTCCAAGGGATACGACCATGCCGTCTAAGAATTCGAAGGAAGCGTCGGGCGCGCCCAAGACCCGTGCCCAAAAGGCTTCTGCGCAGACAAGCGGTCAAGCAGCAAGAGCAGGAGATACGTCCAAAGCGCACCGGTCGCATCAAGCGGCCGGGCGCAAGCAGGCCCTGCCAAACGGCGGTGCGACCGTAGAGCGCATCAGGCAGGCCAATCTTCACGTTCTCACCACACGCAACGGTTCGAAGGTGAAGCTCGGCGCGGTCTTGGGTCTTAGCGGTTCGAATATGGCGCACCGACTCCACGGTAAAAAGCGCATGGATGACGCCGAAGCCGAGCGCTTCACCGCTGGGCTTGGACTGCCTGCGGGGTGGCTCGACACACCCCGCGCTGAAGCCGACATTCCCGAGTCAGTCGCGCAGTTGCTCGCGCCCGCATCACGCGTGCGCGCGCCTGGCCAAGCACCGTCGCCAACCGCTGCGGCGGCGTATGAGGATACACAGGTCGCAGCCGCTCCGACCAGCGAGATGGATCGAGCGCTGCCTAGCACTTCTGGTAACCCGCCCACCGAGCCATTGCCAGTCGATGCGGTGGGCGACGGCGACAGCATTGGGAGTCCTCAGCACGAGACCGTCAGCAGTGCCGTTGCAACGCGCGCCGACAGCCCCGTGGAGCGCATCGAAAGCCACGCGCCCGCCGCCATCCCTTCACCCGGGGAGTCGCTGCCCCCGCTGTCAACGTCGCAATCTACCGCAACGCCGCCCTCCGCCGCTTTGGGAACCAACTTAGACGGTCTTGATGGGATCGCACCGATCGCCGAGGCACTCTTGAAGACGCTCGCCGGCAAGGCACGCGCCGGTCGCTTGGACGAGTTGAAAGCCTTGGAGCTATTGCAACAAGCCGTTCTGCTGTGACAGAGACGTCCGGAAAGCTCTATGAGTGCGGGCCTCACGGACGGACGCGCCAAGGCGCCACCCGTTGTCGAGATGCAGCAATCGGGCACTGAAGCATCGCCGCGGTGACCAGCAAACTCAATGGGTTCGAAACTCGAGTTCAGAGGCGTGACGCTTCTAGGACGTTGCTACGCCACGCGGCGTTTGTCGCTCGTGCCGACGTCCACCTGTTTCTGTGCGATCTTCTCGACGTCAAACTCCAGCGCAGACAGCCGGGCGAGTTGGACGGGAAGCAATGCGTAGGCGCTGCGAAGCTCATGCAGACGCGCCCTCCAGTAACGAATGCTTATCGGCAACGGAGCTGATGTTGCACGTACTGCCTTCACCACCTCCCCGATATGTGCAAGTTCGCGATCGGCTTCCAGGGAAGTCCGTTTCCGCATGCCGGGCGAAGTATCGGCGACGTGATGTTTTCGGTCGACTACGATTGTCTTCATACGCTGTGCATCTCCTGATCGGTTGAGACCAGCGTATTGAGGCTCTCGGGAAGTCAAGGAAGCATGCGGGCGCGCAACCGGCCGGCCTTGGGGCCTTGGCTGTGAACGATAGGACCGTGCCGGATTCAACACAGAAGTACGCGACGCACAAGGGCTGCATCAGCCGATACCCTTCGTCTTTTCTAGCGCCGTGCGGCTTCCATGCGTGTGTACAACGCTCGCCCCACCAGCGAATTCGCATTGCGAATCAGGCTTCGCACACAGTCGTCCACCGCAGCCATCGGCACGCGACCGACGAGCGCCGCGGCAACGAGCGCATCGTAGGCATCGATGACGTCAGTCACCGAGATTTCGTAGCCATAGCCGGCCTCCATCCATTGCAGCGCAGAGACAGCACACTCCATCGCGAACTGTGGCTGCGTCGTCTCGTAATCTCGCGCCGCGCGGATAAGCGTTTTTGGATCGGTGGGGCTCTGCCTGGACAGCGCGACCGCCTGATCGAAGAGGCCGGCGTCTTTTGCAGCGGCGAACCACTTGCCTTCCGAGCCGGGCTCGCTCCGAATCAGGTCGGACAAGATCGTTTCTTGCGGTCTTTCAGGATATTTTTTGGCGATGCCCCGGAACGTTGCGAGGTACGTGCCAGCACGATTCGCGGAAATGGCGTAGCGCTCGTAGGCTTCGCTTTTCATGCCGCACCCTAGAAGAATCGTCTCGCAGGCTCGCGCGATCGCGTGCTCGGGCGCGTTCAGCCCTCGACTCGCTTCAGCGAGACTCAGCGCATCGCCCGGACGTCCGAGGGAAACCAGCGCGTCAACGGCCCAGCGTCGATACCACCAGGACTTCAGCCGATCACGCTGGGCGAGCTCAACAACCTCCTCGAAGCGGCCGGCAGCGAAAAGCGCACTCAAACACGGCACCGTACCGACGAAGTAGTTGAAGCCTTCGGCCTGAAGCACGTGCGTGACAAGCGGCAACAGCCGATCCGCCCATTCCGACGCCAACTCGGGCGTGACGCACAACGTGCCCCAGTGTTCGCCCAGATGCTCGATGTAGGGCATCTGGTCTTCTTGCAAGGCCTCGAATAGCCTGTCCAGCCAGCGGCGGCGTACAGCAAGCGTCACGTCGGCCGCTACGATCACCGCCACAAGCGTGTCGATCGCGCGATTGACTGCACTGCCCAGTGCGCCCGAGGAACTATCGACCTGCTCCAGTGCAGGTGATAACTTTTCGAGGAGGAGAACGGCCCCTTCGGCAGCGATCGCGCGATCCGTACGCGCGACCGAACGAATCTCAGAGACCGCCTCCTTCAGGCGTTGGATCGGTAGCGACGATCGCCACCCGAACGCATTGCGTCGGAAGCGTGAAGCGAATGTCCATCTCGGTGAGGGCATGACAGTTACGTTTCATCAGCAGGGTGCACTATCGGAGCCGTCGCGGTCGAGTCTGGGCGATAGTTGAGGTGGTAGTTGAGGTGCGCTAGTCCGTGGCGCGTGCGCATCATTTCATCGGCGGTTTCAGGACATCGCTAGCATTGTCCCTCGACAGGCGCCTGACCCGCAGCGACACGCATAAAGCCGCTTGAGCGCAGCAGATTTTCGCCCTTCCACAAAAAGCCGATAGTCGATAAATAGCTCTTCGCCTGGCGCGATATCGCGCAGCGCGTGAAAGAAAACCCGGCTGCCGTCTTGCTCGGCCTCGCAGTTTGGCGCGCAACTGTGATTGACCCATCGCGCCGAGTTACCGCCCTGGGCACCGTCGATCACGTGCCCGTCGTCGAGGTCAAAGTAAAACGTGTGCCCGTCTTCAGCTGCCGA
>Ga0207426_1002033_pt1 | contig 14172 bp, 8 predicted proteins | sample AraplaMF_Cvi_mMS_FD_184265 | JGI IMG/M metagenome (GOLD analysis project Ga0207426, IMG submission 184265) | Arabidopsis root microbial communities from the University of North Carolina, USA - plate scrape MF_Cvi_mMS (SPAdes) (version 2) | ecosystem: Host-associated > Plants > Roots > Endosphere ...
AGGCGGAATTTGGTATACAGATGCTTGATAATAACATGGCCCCCATTATTAACAAGGGAGATTATGCGTTTTGCAGACAGCTATTAACGGATGAAAAGATAAGACAAGGACACTTATATCTTGCGTCTTTTGATAAGCCCGACGGCCGGACTTTTAAGATAGGCAAAGCTGGACTAAACGGTAAGGAAATATCTTTGGTCCAGGCAAAACCGGGTGCTAAGCCGGCCAGGATCCAGGAGAACACGCTAAGAGGTGTTTACAAGGTGGTTGGCCGCTACAGCGGTGAGGCGGGGATCAATCAATGATGTTTCGCATAATTAGCGACGGGCTACTGCAATGTCCTCAATACATTACTCCTGATGTGGCTAAAATGAGAGTAGGTCGTACCGAGATAGGAAGCCAGCAGGCGGCCCGGGCGGCCTTTAACAGCTGAAGACCTTGCGGGTTGTTTTCTGCGAGCAAGCGGGTTACTTCATGGAGAACGGCCTGTTTGATGATTTCCTGTTCACGAGTTAAGGTTGTCATTGGATTTAATAATTGGTGATAAAAATTGTTTACAGGCTGCAAACTAGAACAGATGGAGAGGGAATTTTTTGCGAAAAAGCGGAGGTTATGTGGGGGAAAATTGGTATCATTAGTAGAATATATTCCTGTTGAGAATATCATAAAGCTGCAAGCTTCACGGGCCGCAGCTTTTTTTGTTTTAGAGAGGCTCTTTGGTTAACTGATTTGCTGACTAAATGATAGCATCAATGAAGACAGAGCTTATTAGAAAGAGCAAACCGTAAGCAGTTATTTATTTCGACAATCAGCGTGATAATGAAATCATAAAATGGGAGAAAACAAAAAAAAACTTTACCTGCGTTTCAAAAAAATATTCTTTCTTTGTTCCAGCTTTGTTTGAAAATGCTATGAAATAAAAAAGATTTCCTATATCGTAATAGTAACCAAGATGAATTAACTATTCCAAAGAGTACATCAGTGAGTTGGCCCAAGACTGTGACTGATTTTCGAACTACATAATCGAAATCTCAACGCAATGCGGCGGTAGTGCTGCAGATGATATTCTTATGCGTTTACTTATTTATTTAATAATGGCATTGCTATATGCGATGGCAGCATTTATTTCTGTGACAATATGCCAACGCAGATAACATGCGTACACAGCATTTAATTTCGTAAACCCAAATCACTTCATAAAAAACAGAACCAGTATGCGTAGTATCTTTTATCCCTTCCTATTGCTTGCCGTAGCAACAATTCAATCTCTTACAGCAGCTGCTCAGAACAACAGATTGGAAAGCACAGGCAATGTCGGTATCGGCACCACTACTCCGGCTGTCAAGCTCAGTGTTTATGGCTCTGCAGATGACTCGGCCGCTATTTCCCTCCAATCCGGCAGCAATAGCCGCTTCTATATACAACAGGGCGGGGCCTTGCTGAAAATTGGCGGTACTACACCGGGAGTAGGTGCTATTAATGTGTTAAACACAGGTAAAGTAGGCGTCGGGACAAATAATCCAATTACAATGTTGGACGTAAATGGTGATTTCAGCCTGGGAGTAAGTGGAAACAAGGGTGGTCTTGCCTACTCCATCGGCTTTACCCGAGCAGCAGGGGCGCAACTCTATGGAACAACGGCAGCAGGACTATCCTTGGGTGGCGATGCGGCGGGCGCTGATGCGGTGCTTTTACCCAATGGCTATGTAGGTATCGGCACATTATCCCCTGAAGCAAAACTAGATGTTGCAGGGGCCGTGCAAACTTCAAATGAATTCACAACTTACACTGGTGTTGGCACGGGCGGACTCATAATTGCCAATGCTACCAGAGTCCCGCGCTGGATCATCCGGGGATTAATACCGGAAACGGGAACAAATAACGGCGGGTATGATCTGGATATTCAACGACGGAATGATGATGGATCAGGTATTGGTACTGCTTTGTATATCCGGAGATCTGATGGCAATGTGGCTATTGGAACTATTACCCCAGGCCCGTACAAATTAACGGTAGAGGGAACAATTGGAGCGAGGAGGATGAAGGTCATGCAGGGAACATGGGCGGATTTTGTGTTTCAGCCGGAGTATAAGTTGCCGACGTTAGCGGAGGTTGAGGAGTATATAAAAACTAATAAACACTTGCCGGATGTGCCATCGGCAGCGGAGGTGGAGAAGGGCGGATTGGATTTGGGGGAGATGAATAAGCGGTTGTTGCAGAAGGTGGAGGAGTTGACGTTGTATTTGATTGAACAGCAAAAGCAGAATGATCTGCAGAATAAACGTATTGCTGATCTCGAGCACAGACTCACAGAGGGAAAAAATTAGTTGACTAGTAAGTTTTAAAACCAATGTATCAGAGCTTTCAAATGTTTTCAGCGTGTCCCGACACCCCAAAAACAATAACAATACCAGATTCCATGATAAATTTTGTCCGCTGGATTCTCTTTACTCTCTTTTTTTCGCATACGGGTATATCTTCTTTTGCACAAAGCACCGGAAGCAACTACTTCGCTCCTATCACTTCTCCTTCTCCTACAACAGCCAGCCTAGGTAAATATGGAAATTTGCCTGTTGAATTATCAACAGGAGCGGCCTCCGCTAGTATTCCGCTATATGACCTTAACTTAAGGAACAACTATGCCATCAACTTTGCGCTTAGCTATTCCTCCAATGGAGTAAGGATTGATGATATGGCTGGCAACACAGGAACGGATTGGTCGTTTATCGGAGAATTTGCAATTAGAAGGACCGTACTGGATGATCCGGACGAGTTATCAAATGACTATACAAAGTTATTAGATAACGGTTTCAATGCTGATTCATTATATAAACTGCTCAGAAACGGAATGGGTGCTGGTGCTGATATGCAACCAGACCTGTTCACCTTAGTTGCGCCTGGCTATTCGGCAAGATTTTACATGTCGGGGGATACGGCAGTATTCTTAAATAGAAATACTCCGTACAGAATAAAACTGTTACCTGGATATTTTTTCAGGGTTACTGATGGTAAAGGAAATGTGCTATTATATGGCGGCTGGGATGCTGTAGAGAAGACACGGGTACAGCCAGCCTGTCCGGCGGAGAAGGAATATTATCCAACGGAAAGTTATCATCCTACTGCTATGTTCCTGAGAAGCATTTTTACACCTGCAAAAGATACGATCCGTTTCTTCTATAGCGATTTATCCTATGTGTATACTGGAAATATCAATATTACGGACGTAGTTGAGCAACGTGCTCTCAGTCAGTCAGCATCGTGTGAAGCCGATTATATAGACAAACAGGTGTGCCAGTCGCAAATGATCATAGAATCTAAGAAACTGGATTCCTTATCAACATCAAATAATGCAAAAATTATTTTTAATTACGACTCCCGCAAAGACAATATATCGGATAGGTTGTTAACGGGGATGGATATTTACCGCACAATAAAAGGAAAGAGCGACCAGATAAAAACTGTCAGATTGAATTATAGCTATGGAACGAACAAGAAAAGGCCCTTTTTGTCACGAGTAGGGATTTTTTCAGGTGATGTGAAAGACAGTATGATATATGCCCTTTCTTATAATAACATGAATGATCTGCCGGACAGGCTGGATGACCGGGTAGATTTCTGGGGGTATTATAACGGCGGCGCTTCCAATGGAGCAGTAAACCCGGGCGTCGCAGGATATGGTACACTTTCGAGGATCACCTATCCGACGGGGGGATACAATGATATTTATTATGAGACAAATATTGTAACTGCTCCTGTCACCACCATTATATGGAATGGTGGCGAATTATTGAACGGTTATGGAGAGGACGACCATCGATGCAAAGAATATAAACGGGTAGTAACATTATATCGTTCTAAGAACCCATTAATAGAATGGAGTGGACAGGCGGGCTGGGAATTTCCCCAACCGCCAGATGTTAATATGCACCAGATGAATGTGTCAATCAAAGATGTTGAAACAGGATTTCAATATGTCGCAAAACGAGTGCAAGCGGGTCAAGTGTTACCTTACGAAAGAACTTCTGTAATATATGGAAATAGAGACTCTGTAAAACTAGAGCTTACTATGTCGGCTTGCGGACAGTACGTATATGGGACGTTCAATGTATATTGGGGGATAGCGATTTCGTCCTACCAGGATCAACCTTTTGCAGGTTTAAGAACGGAGAAAGTAATAAGTGTAGATAAGTTTGGAGAAAGCCAAGTGAAAAAATATTTATATGCTGGTGGTCTGCCAGTAGCCTCTCCCGAATTTATAGAAGAGTACTATACATTAAAATATTGCCATTCAGCAACTAATCCAGGATCGATATCTGGCTCGTTACTAATGTACTACAAACTAAAACACAATAAATCCTTAGTCGATCTCTTCGCTTACTCAAATGCCCCCATGTATTATTCAAAAGTAACGGAGGGGTATGGTGAAAATTTAGAAGGAGGTGGAATTATTCACGAGTTTGATCCCAGGTTACCTATCTCCCCATCGCATGTAACACAAGCTTATACAACTTTACAAGGTAATGAGTTTAATGCTGCTCCTTTCTCTATACTAAGAGATCCAACGGTGATAGAACGCGTAGCAAGCTACTTTAAAAAATATGGGGATAGCATCAAGGTTATTAGCAAGGAGGAATATGTATATGACTGGCCAGAGGCATTATTCCAGAAGAGAAATGGGTACACATTCAGACAGCGGGTTTTTAATGACTGGGCTCAGCCATCAGACTACTACATGCAGTTCGATGTAAATACTTATTACTTCAATTCAGTTTGGTTTGCGAAGAGTAAGGTCATTACAACTGTTTATGCAGACGATGATAAGGAATTATCGAACGTAACACAGTATTATTATGATAACATTCCTGCCAATAATAATGTATCCAGAATAGAAGAAATCAATAGTAAAGGAGACACAGCAAAGGTCTATTTTAAATATGCCACTAATTTTAAAGGGCAGCAGGTGTATGACTCAATGATAGCCCGAAATATGGTAGATGCTGTTGTAGATGAGACACACTATCTAAACAAAAACATTACAGAGCGCGACATTGCTACATATGGTTTTACTCAGGGCACAGATTTAATTGCACCTTCTTTGGTTCAGATACAGAAAGGTAATAACCCACTGGAGAACTGGTATCGTTTTCATCAATATGATGGTTTTGGGAATATATTGGACCGATCCAAAAGTAATGACGCACATGAAGTGTATATATGGGGATATAATAATCAATATCCTGTAGCAAAAGTTATGGGCAGTAGCTATGACGTTGTTAAATCTTTTATCAGTCAAAGTATAGTTGATTATCCATCCACCGATACGCAATTGAGGGATGAGTTAAATAAGATTCGTACTGGTTTGAGTGGTTCAAAGGCATTGGTAACAACATATACACACCTGCCTCTGATTGGAATAAGCAGTGAAACAGATCCGGCAGGCAGAACGATTTATTATGAGTACGATACCTTCGGCCGTTTGAAACTGATCAAGGATAAAGATGGAAAGATATTGAAACAATTTGATTATGAATTTCAAAGGCCGGTTACGCAATAACGGTTAATCAGTACACAGTCCAGCAGTTTATGACTTCATGAGACCATTGATAAACAAATCACCGAATGAAAAAAAATAATATATACAAACTATACATCAGCCTAAGACGAGCATGCCTGTTGATGCTATTACTGGGTTGGACTGGTATTGTGACAGCTCAGAATAAACCTGACACTAATAGTGTCCGGCCTGCGGCGACAGCGGTAGCAACGCCCGGAGCTTATGCAAATACTACTATCAATTATATCCGTACCTGGGAACCGAGTATGCCGAGTTCAGATCCAGCAGCGGTGACAGGTTCAACTGATGTAAATGCAGTAAGGCAAACCACACAGTATTTTGATGGATTGGGACGGCCCTTGCAGACAGTAAGCAAAGCGGTTACACCGGGCGCCAAAGATCTGGTTGTACCGGTTGTATACGATGCCTATGGACGGGAACTGTATAAGTATCTCCCCTACAGGCCTACTACAGGTAATCTCAGCGATGGTAAGTTTAAATCAGATCCGTTCAATGACCAGAAGCGGTTTTACCAGAAAGACAGCCTTGCGCCGGGAGTTAAGGGGGAGGCGATCTATTATAGCCAGACCGAGTATGAAGCATCATCCCTAAATCGGGTGATGAAGACTTATGCACCGGGTAATACCTGGGCGAAGAATGATCCGTCGGGGGTTGAAAGAGGAGGTAATAAGTTTGTAGAGCGGCAATACCTTGTAAATACCCTTGGCGATAGTGTGCACATCTGGGATATGCCAGCTAATGGCGCTATCATTCCTACATCTAATGCCAGCCGCATTTATGGCGCTGGCCAGTTGTATGAGAATGTGACCAAAGACGAACGGGGTAAACGGGTGATTGAGTACAAGGATAAGGAAGACCGGGTCGTGTTGAAGAAGGTGGAACTATCTGATATTAATGCACCGGATGGCCATGTAGGCTGGCTTTGTACTTACTACGTGTATGACGATCTGGGAAATCTGCGTTGTGTGATCCCTCCCAAGGCGGTAGAACTGATCAGGCCCAGCTGGACGATTGATGCCACTACTGCCCGCGAGCTTTGTTTCTTTTACCGCTATGACGGCCGTAACCGGATGATCATGAAAAAGGTGCCGGGAGCAGATTCTACGGAGATGGTGTATGATGTACGGGACAGGCTGGTGTTTACCCGGGATGGGAACACGCGGAATGCAGCAGACAAGAAATGGCTGGTTACCTTTTATGACGCGCTGAACCGGCCTACCATGACGGCGCTGTATAGCTCAGCTGCTATGCGAGATACACTACAGGCTAGGATGAACACGGCTACTTCCAATACCCAGACCATCACCCATTCCATTCCTGAACAGGCTGACCTGGAATTTGGTTATTTTGATGGCCGCCCAAAATATACTGCCCGGAAAAGTATAACGTTTGACGGGAGCTTTGATACCGGAGCCAGCGGGACAACAGATGCGCTGATCGATGCGGCAGCCAACCAGGACACCTTTAGTATTGTAGCAGTGAACCCGCTACCGAATATTGCGGCCAGTGCACTCACTCCGCTTACCTATACTTTCTATGATGATTATAGCTATACCGGTAAGCATAATGCCGTAACAGGTGATCTTACTACACCTACATTCTCCGGTAGCCCCTATGCAGAGATAGTGAGTAGCACCAGCAATATGACACGCGGACTGGTGACGGGTACCAAAGTAAGAGTGCTGGGTACAGATCAGTGGCTGACTACAACTACCTACTATACGGATAAAGGGCGGGTGCTGCAGGTAATTGCTGATAATGTCAGCGGAGGCAAGGATATGGTGAGCAGTATTTATGACTTTAGCGGGAAACTGCTGAGGACCTTCCAGCGGCATACCAATGTTCGTAGCGGCACTACACCTGAGACCAGGTTGATTACTCAAATGCTTTATGATGCGGCGGGCAGGGTGACAGATGTGATCAAAAAGCTGAATGATAGTACCCAGTTAACAATAGCAAAAAATACCTATGATGAGCTGGGGCAACTGAAGAGCAAACGCCTGCATGTAAAGGGCAGTAGCCAGCTGGAAACGCTCAACTATGAGTACAATATCCGTGGTTGGCTGAAAAGTATTAATAAGGGCTTTGTAAGTACTCCTAGCAATTATAGCAGCTGGTTTGGACAGGAATTGAGCTATGACTATGGCTTCAAAGACAACCAGGTGAATGGCAATATTGCCGGTATTAAATGGAAGAGTGGCAGTGATGGAAAAGGTCGGGCTTATGGGTATACTTATGATAATGCCAACCGCTTGACCATGGCTGACTTTACCCAGAACAATACTGCCAACAGTAAAGCCTGGGACAGGGGCCAGCAGGATTATACTGTTGACAGCTTGAAATATGATGCTAATGGTAATATTATGTCCATGCGGCAAAAGGGCATGGATGGCACTGCCTTAAAGACGATAGACAGCTTAAAATATGGCTACCAGCTGAATAGTAATAAACTATCGTATGTAACAGATAGAAAGAATAACAGCCTGAGCACGCTGGGAGATTTTAAAGAGATTGTTAACAATGAAACGGCTGACTATGCTTATGATACAAGTGGCAATCTGATCAAGGACCTGAACAAGAATATTGCTGTTATCCGGTATAACCACCTGAATCTTCCGGATAGTATTGCCATTACTGGGAAAGGCACCATCAGGTATTTATACGATGCTACCGGGGCTAAGCTGCGGAAAATTGTTACTGATAATACCGTTACACCGGCTAAGATCACCACTACTGACTATATCGGGGGAATCGTTTACCGGAATGACACCATGGAGCTGATAGGCCATGAAGAAGGAAGGATACGGCCGGTATATGTAGCGGGCCAGCCGGTTAGATATTATTATGATTACTTCCTGAAGGATCACCTGGGTAATGTGCGGACGGTACTCACCGAACAGACGGATCTTTCTCTGTATACCGCTACAATGGAGACGGCTAATGCGGCTACGGAAGTTGCCTTATTCAGTAATGTGGAAGAGACAAGGGCGGAAAAGCCGGTTGGGTATCCGGAGGACCAAATGGTTGACAGTAACCAGTATGTGGCCAAGCTGAATGCGAAGAATGGTAAAAAGATCGGCCCTTCGCTGGTGTTGAAGGTAATGGCGGGGGATACGATACAGATTGGCGCCAGGGCGTTTTATAAATCGAATGGTCCAAAGGAAAATAAATCTATTAGTCCGGAAGATATGGTGGCAGGCTTATTGCAGGCGTTTGGTGGGACAGCTGGAGGGGGCGCGACCCATGGTAACGGTCAAGCTGACAGGATACTACCCTTTGGCAACTTTAACGGCAGTGATTACCAGCGCTTGAAGGAGCGAGATGCGGATCAGAACCAGCAGGATAAACCGAAGGCATATTTGAATTTTGTATTATTCGATGATCAGTTTAACTTAGTGGAGGAGAATAGTGGGATAAGACAGGTTAAAGGACAACCGGATGAGTTGCAGACGCTGGCGGTGGATAAGATGCCGATCACGAAAAGCGGTTTCTTGTACGTGTATACCAGCAATGAGACGGAACAGGATGTGCTCTTTGATAATGTTACAGTAGCGGCGATTAATGGGCCTTTGTTGGAGGAGACGCATTATTATCCGTACGGACTTACGATGGCGGGGGTTAGTTCGAATGCTCTCAAAGGCGTGAACTACCCGGAGAACCGCAGGAAATACAACGGGAAAGAATTACAGAGCAAAGAGTTTGCAGATGGTTCAGGGCTGGAGTGGTATGATTATGGTGCAAGATTACAAGATCCACAAATAGGAAGATGGCACACAGTAGACCCCTTGAGTGAGAAAGGCAGGAGATGGAGTCCATATGTTTATGCCTTTGATAATCCGGCAAGGTTTATCGATCCAGATGGTATGTGGCCGGATTGGCCTACATGGAACGATGTCAAGAACGCCGGGAAAGCCCTTGTAGGAGGTGTTGGTGGGACAGTTATAGGTACAGTCGATAATCTTAGTGGAGCAAGTTTTAGAAGTGCTGTTGCCGCCAATATTTCAGATCCATCTATTGCGTCTGGTTGGAACACTGGATTAGATGTTGCAGATGTTGGAGCTATGTTAGGTGGTCGGAGTGCTCAAGTGGGCGGTAGTGCGATGACGGCATCAGCAGCAACAGTAACTGTAGCAAGCGGTGGTCTGGCACTAGAAGGTAGTGCACCGGTCGCACTGGGCGGTTTAGGTATCTCGGTAATTGGCACTATATTAAATGGAAACGGAACTGCTAATTTAGCTTCACAAAGTGGTAGGGTTAATATAGGAGAGTACCAGTCTCCAGGAGAATTACCTCGCACACCTGGTGGAGAACCGGCTCCCGATCCTGCAGCGACGGGTCCACATACACAACTTGGTAGTAAAGAAGGGAGAAAGGGTACTTACAATCAGGCCCGCGAGTTTGATCAGAATGGGCAGCCTGTTAAAGACATTGATTTTACAGATCATGGTCGCCCAAGTACTCATCCCGATAATCCACATGAGCATCGATATGTGGATAACCCAACAGGAGGAACCCGCCAGCGTAGTAAGCAAGCTCAACCCCTTAACGTAGATTATGAAAGATACTTACCATGGATACAACAACATTAAAGATACAGGGTACGGCATCAGAGATATTAGATGTCGAGCTGTCAAATATTTTAAAATGCATAGCAGACGGTGCAGATTATTCGTGGTGTTTACTTTGGATAACCGCAGTTGGCAAGGAGGGCGATATTAAAGTTCTTGATTTTGAAAAAGAAGTAAATACATCGCCTACGGGAGTTATGTTTGATTGGGAAAAATTGATTGATTTATCGGATAGATTTTATCAGGTAATAGAATTGCTTGTTATTGGTGATCGGGATAAATCTAATCTACATAGATATAGCACGGATGAAGAAATGTACGATAGATGTAGTTATGTATTGGAATTAGTAGATTCTTCTTATTGGCTTGTCAGAACTAAGAATGATAGTACAGGTCGAAGAATTAAGTCTGAATTAGCTGGAGTTATTGAATACTAATAGTATAAATTAATTTAGAAGCCGCAGGCATTAGCTTGCGGCTTTTTACATTTGTTTAAGTTTAACGTTTTTGATGAGGGCATCAAATGACAAATTTGTATCTGCGATCTCAAAACGTTGGGAATATCTATAGAGATGGAAGGGCACATGGTAGCAGGATTGACGTACCGCTCTCTAAGCAGCAAGCAACAGGAATTCCTGAAGCCTATCAGCAAGCGGCAAGTGCACTAAGATTGGCAAAATTTCTTAAATAAATTTTTATGTTGAAATTCATTTTCGTTTTAGTCACATTTGTAATGTCAATAAATTGTTCAGTTGCACAGCAATTGGCTTCGACAAAATGTGATTACTATTCACATTATGAGTTAAGAAAGTACCTGTCGGATGTTGACAGCATATATAAAATACTGAAGAGAAAACAATACAGCAACATTATAATTGTTGGCTCAAGAGGTTTCAATGCAGCAACGCTAATGTTTGTTGTTAAAGAGCGGGGAAAAAACAAAGCTTTCTTTTATGATTTGATGGAACATAAAAAACGTCTACATCAAGGCCCCAAACTAGATAGCTGGGTTAAGGACATCGTTAACGATAGCTCTTTCTTATACACCGCAAACCTAATCCTGACTATGCCAGCCATGATTTCAGCTATTTCATATCGTTCAATTATCCGAAAAGGGGTTTCACAGAACTATGTCACTCTGCGTTATCAAGAGACTCCGGGAATCGTTTTTCGAGAGCTTTGGTTTATTTCCTTTCGGGTTTTAAGTAAGCAGTGAAGAGGAGAAGTGATTGGAAGATCGTAGCTCTTTGCCTTCTTATTCATCCTGTTTTGTCTAAACAGATAGGTTATAAATACGGGAATAAAAAAATTAAATTTCTAGAAACAAAGCCGCAAGTATTCTCTTGCGGCTTTTATTATTAATATACTCATCAATACACTGTCGACGAACGGATTGCAATGCAACGATGCTAGATCCGGGAACCAAATACCGGTATTTGAGCTCAAAAGGTTCACCCTTTCAAAATTGAATCTACAATGTCGATCGCCAGCTGATTTAGTTTCATAAACTCATCTTTAGTTTGTAGAACATAATTGACCTTTATTTGTAAGATCGATTGATTCGTTTTCAACGTCATATTGGAATTATCCTCATTATTAGAAATTGTTAAGTAAAGATCGTTGAAATCACGAATAGCTTGATATATCTCTTGTTTCAAAAAAAGGAGTTTCACTGACTCTGCTGGTGTACCTGTAAGGATGAATTCACCGTCAAAACTTTTATTACCAGTCTTTACCTTGGATCGCTTAAATATATTAAATAATCTACCTAATCCGCTTGCCATAGTCATTTTACAAAAGATACCTTTAGCATTGTCGAAGGGAATCTCAATTCTGGTATACTTAGTAGTATAAGCACCTCTTCCGCGTTCCGGGCCTAATTGGAAATAAACAGTTAACGTAACTCTAATTTGACCATAATTATAATTTATTTCATAGGATTCATGATTGTTGAAGTAGTTAGTATCTCTCTTTTCTTTAAGTGTTCCATTAACGTTACTTGTAAAAGTATGCAGCGTATGAAGCAACTCGTTTTCTATGGGCATGATTAGGCATTTGAATTTACCAAGATAAAGAATAATCGAACAAATCAATAGTAGCACTGCCGATGAACGTATTGCGACGCAACCATGCTAAATCAGGGACCCAATGCCCGGTGATATATAATCATACGCCATTCGTTAATGAAAATTCCCTGATCTTGTGGATAGTTGTTAACTACAATCTTAAATCATAATGTATGAAAAAGATAACGACCTCCACATCGGACAACATCCTCAAGGAAATCCATTTAAAGCTCATTGTTTTCCCTAATGAATTCAAGGATAAAGTAGGGCAGGAATGCAATTGGAGTATGCCGACGTACTACCGAAAAATGAAAGCAAATACCTCTGCTGCACCACTCAGCAATGCTGAACGCGAAAAGATAGTGGCATTGCTGGGAGAAAGCTTGGCAGAGCTGCAAGGCTACTTTAGCAACATAAATAACGGGAAGGCAAATTAGAGGTCCCTGAATAAAATACTCCCCAAAAGCGAAGAAGCCGCTTCGAATGAGGCGGCTTCTTTGAGTTATTTGATCATCTACCTATTTCAGAACTTAATACCCATCATTCTGCACAAATATATCCGTTGCATCCATCGTAGATTGCGGAATCGGGAAAATCCTACGAGTAGGCTGTGACACCGGCTTAGCCGTACAAGCCGCCTCAAACTTACCAAAACGGATCGCCGCCTTTCTTCTATACATCTCCCAATACATCTCGAAACCTATTTCATTGTACAAGATCGGTGCAGTCAGCGGGCCAGCAATCGCTTTACCGGGAGCATTGTTATACAGCGCTTCGCGGGTCCTGGTAGTACGCAGCTTATTGATATCAGCCAACGCCAGGTCAACCTGGCCTTTGCGGAAGTAAGCTTCAGCCCGCATACAATAGATGCCACCCAGACGATACAACGGGATATCCACATTGCTGGTACCATTGTCTTTCTCAGGATCAAACTCATATTTGAACGGACGCACCCCCCTGTTGATCTGCGCCTGTGTGAACACTGCCTGGCTGGGATTATCAAAATTGAGTTCAGGCGTGAAGTCCATTACCTGCGAAGTGTTCTTTTCGCAATACAGCTTTACCACTTTGATACGACCGTCGGGCGTGCGTTCAAAAGTGCCAGTAGATGATACCAGGTTGGGACCGTATTGCACGCTGTCCTGCATGCCGCGGTTGAAGTGGAACCATACCTGGTTGTTCCCACCTGTTACAAAGCTGCTAGCAGGTACGCTCACGTCTGTACCATCGTTCTTAAACCAGGTGCCATCGTCGTACTGGTAGCAACGGTGGAAGCGGGGATCCTCATGATTACCATCCCAGGTGTGGTAGAACTCAAGAGTGATACAGGATGCATTGGTACCACGATTCAATGGAGAAGGCTTCTGGTTACGCTCCATCGGCATATAAGCGAAATCGTTATCGCTGTTACGCACGTTATTTATGTCCTGTGAAACTACGAAGATCAGTTCGGGGCGGCCGTTGTTGTCAATATCGAAATTCCTGAAGTAGTTTGTTTCCAGGTTGAAACGTCCGGAGTTGATGAGCTGTGTGGTATAGGCAATCACCTTGTCCATATCAGTACCGCTGTTGTCAACTGCGGGTTCAGAGAAGTTGAAACCAGGAAAGTAACGGGCCTTGAATACAGCACGGTTCAGGTACATATCTGCCAGGAAAGCCTGGGCAGCCTGTTTGGTGAAACGTCCGTTGTGGGTGCGGTTCTGACCCAGGTCGGCCAGATCAGGGATCAGTGATTCTACTTCTTTGATCAGCTCATCGATGGTGGTAGCTGCCTCACGCGGTTCCAGCGGAGCATCGGCCTTCAGCGGATCGCGGTAAGGCGCCTGACCGAAAAGGTCCAGCGTGTGGTAAGTATAGAATGCCAGCATGGCTTTGGCTTCCGCCATCAGCTGTGCTTTGTTGGCAACGTCACCGGCGTTATTGATGGTGGTGATGGCTGTCAGCGATTTGGTGATACCGGCGT
>Ga0207426_1002034_pt1 | contig 14134 bp, 9 predicted proteins | sample AraplaMF_Cvi_mMS_FD_184265 | JGI IMG/M metagenome (GOLD analysis project Ga0207426, IMG submission 184265) | Arabidopsis root microbial communities from the University of North Carolina, USA - plate scrape MF_Cvi_mMS (SPAdes) (version 2) | ecosystem: Host-associated > Plants > Roots > Endosphere ...
CGGTTCGTTCGTCTGCGATGGGCGTGCCGCGAAGGGCAACGTGACGGCGCTGTCACTGAGGGAGGCGTACACGGTGACCGGATACGCGGCATGTCCGTCTCGCAGGTTATCGCCGCAGGACGTGCGGCCCTAAATCGCAGATCACACTCCGGCGGTGATTACCATCACAGATCTTTTGGTCAAGTTACGCCTTCTCGGGATTTCTGCATGTCGTCGGCCGTTTGCCGTGAGCCGGATTGCCGGGGGCGGGATTGTCCGGGGGGACTTCGGCGGCGCGGGGGCGGTTGCGGCCGGTGCCCGGCGGGGGCCATCGGTGCGTACGCCCGTGGGCCGGCGGCCCCGCCGGGCGAGGACCCCGCCGCGCCGCGGCCCCGTTGTCACTCGGCGGGCGGGCTCACGTCGCGCATCCTCCGCGACCTCCTCCCGGTACGCCCTGTGCGCCCCGCCTCCGGCGATTCCGGTTCCGGTGGCGCGGGAATCCGTAAGGGCAGGGGAATCCATGGGGTCACGGGAATCCGGGGACGCGGGGACCCGGGGACGCGGGGATCCGTAGGGCGTGCCGGAATCGTGGGGCACCGGAATCCAGGGGGCGGCGCCTCGGCCCGCGCCCACCGGGCCTCCGCGGGCGGACCGGAAGGACCCCTTGACCCTTCAACTTCCCGCTACAGACACTGTCTTGAGCATCTACGGGTACACACGCACCAGGAGTCACACCCACTTCAGGCACTTCCGGCTTCGTCCCGCTCCCCCTTTCTCGTTCCCCGGTCCCCCTCTCACCCGGCGCCGGGAGCGGTGTACGGCGCGGCGGGTCCGGCGCCGAGCAGGGCACAGACCACCGCGGCGGCCGACGCCGCGGTCGACGTAGGAGGTACGGGCCGATGGCCACTCCCCTGACCGCGAGCAAGCTGATCGCGGCGCTGCGCGACGAGGGCCTGGTGGTCCACGAGGTCCGCGACTGGCGCGAGCACAACCGGAACTCCAAGGGCCCCTGGGGCCCGATGCACGGCGTGATGCTGCATCACACCGCCACCCAGGGCACCGACAGCTCGGTGAACCTGTGTTACGACGGGCGTTCCGACCTGCCCGGGCCGCTGTGCCACGGCGTGATCGACAAAGCGGGCGAGATCCATCTCGTCGGCAACGGCCGCGCCAACCACGCCGGGCTCGGTGACGCCGACGTCCTGCGCGCGGTGATCAACGAGGATGCGCCGCTGCCGCCGGACAACGCCGCGGACACCGACGGCAACCGCTACTTCTACGGCTTCGAATGCATCAACCTCGGCGACGGCAAGGACCCTTGGCCCACGGAGCAGCAGGTCGCCATGGAGAAGGCCGCGGCCGCGATCTGCCGGGCGCACGGCTGGAGCGAACGCTCGGTGATCGGGCACCTCGAATGGCAGCCGGGGAAGGTCGATCCGCGGGGCGCCGGCGTCGGGATGAACGACCTGCGGGGCCGGATCAAGAAGCGGCTGGCGAAGCCGGCGGAGGGCTCGCCGGAACCGCAGCAGCCGGCGTACGAACCGTTCCCCGGCCACGCCTTCTTCCGGACCGGGGCCCGCAGTCCGGTGATCACGGCGATGGGCGAGCGGCTGGTGGCCGAGGGCTGCAGCCATTACGACGTCGGCCCCGGCCCGGAGTGGACCGAGGCGGACCGGAAGTCGTACGCGGCCTGGCAGCGCAAGCTCGGCTTCCACGGCAACGACGCGGACGGGGTGCCCGGGAAGGTCAGCTGGGACCGCTTGCGGGTGCCCAAGTCGTAGGTGGTGGTGCCGGGTTGAGGTAGGGCGTGGGGCTCGTGGCGCCCGGCATGGGGCTCCTGGTGCCCGGCAAGGGGCTCGCGCCGGGCGGCATGGGGCTCGCGCCAGGCGGCACTGCGGCGCGGACACGGTGCGGGCGGGGCCGTGGCCCGTACGCGGCGTTGGCCGAACCGCCGGCACGGACGCGGTACGGATTCGCCTCGACGCGGACGCTGCTCCGCACCCATGGCCCGGAAAACACCAAGGCCGGGCGGTCCTCCCCCACAGAGGACCGCCCGGCTGTTCATGGGTGTTCCGGCACCGGCCGCCGCCGCGGCCGATGAACCGGTGGTGTCGGCCTGAGGCCTCAGACCGCCTGGACCGGCAGGGCCGGCAGCGCCGGGATGTTGGCGGCGTTGGTCAGGTCGGCCAGGTTGGCGGGCACGGCCGGGACGGCAACGGCGTCGGCCAGGTGGGCCGGGACGGCGTCGGTCAGGTGGGCCGGGACGGCGGGAACGGCCGGGACGGCGTCCGTCACGTTGGCCGGCACGGCGGGCACGGCCGGGACCGCGTCCGTCACGTTGGCCGGCACGGCGGGAACGGCCGGGACCGCGTCCGTCACGTGGGCCGGAACCGCGGGCACCGACGGAACGGCGGGCACGGCCGGAACGGCGGGCACGGCCGGAACGGCCGGGACGGACTTGACCGGGGCCAGGCCCCGCACTCCGGCGACGGCCTTGCCGGCGGTGCCCTGGGCGTCGGTCGCCACGACGGCGGTCAGGCCCTGCGCGAACGGGGTGGCGTCGGCGGCGGCGCCCCCGGCGAAGGCCACCGCGTCGGTCGCCTTGCCCTGCACGAACGGCACCGCGTCGGCGGCCACACCCTGGGCGAACGGCACCGCGTCGGCGGCGGCACCCTGCACGAACAGCTGCGCCTGGCCGCCGACCGTGAGCACGAACGGGGTCGCCTGGCCGGCCGCGTCACCCGCGAGGTGACCGGCACCGCCGACCGCGCCCTGCGCGACCGGCACGACCTTCACGACGACCCGGCGGGCGACGGGCGGCAGCACGTCGGAGGCCGCCTGGTCCACGACCGGACGGGCGGTGGCCAGGGCACCCTGCGCCTGCTTCGTCAGCTGCTCGGGGCGGATGCCCGCACCGGCGAGACCGGCGAGCAGGTTGTCGACCGAGCCCGGAGCCTTGGGCAGCGCGGGGGCCTTGGGCAGCGCCGGGGTGGTGGGCAGGCCGCCGGGGAGGTGGGCGGAGGGGACGCCCGGGGTGGCGGGCAGCGACGGAACGGCGGGCAGCGTGCCGTTCGTGAGGCGGCCGGCCGTGCCGAGGTCCGCGGCCTTCGTGGCCTTCTTGACGGTCTTGACGGCCTTCTTGGCCTTCTTCAGGCCGGCGGCCTTCTGCACCTCACCGGTCTTCGGCAGGCCGGCACCGTGGGCCAGCTTCTGCACGCCGTCCACCGCACCGGTCACGTCGCCGACCTGCGGGAGCTTGCCGGTGGGCAGCTCCTGGGTGGACACGTCGCCGCCGAGGGCGCCGGTGGCCTTGCCCGCCGTCTCCTTGGCGGTCGTGGTGACGGACTTCGCCGTCTTCGTCACGGTGCCGGCCACGTCACCGGCGGGCAGCTGCTCGGCGGTGTCGGTGACCGTCCCGGTGGCCGGCAGGTCCGAACCGACGGGCAGTTCGGCGGCGTTGGCGGCGACGGAGCCGAGGGCCCACAGCCCGGTGGCGGCAGCGGCAACGACGATGGAACGGCGGATGTTGGAGCGCATGGAGGTGAAGTCCTTCGAATTCAGGAGGGGTGAAAGGGCAGACCTGTCCCGCCCCCGCGCGGCAGGTCAGTTACAGACGCGGAGCGGTCTGCCCTAGCCCGGGAATTCGAGGATGTCTTCGGCACGCCGACGCGTCGGAGCGCCATCGGCCGTGCGGACGCCACCGGGCAGCAGCCGGAAGCGCAGGGAGTCCGCCGGGGAGGCGGCGTGCTGGTCCCCGGCACGGGGACCGTGGCCGTCACCGGCGGTGTGCGAGGCAGGCGCCATCGGGGCCTGCGGGCACGGGCCCGGAAGGCCGTCGCGGCCCGGGGCGTGCTGCTCGTGGACGGCGGCCGAGGGGTGCTCGGCGGCCGGCTCGGGCAGGCCGCCGGCGAGGTGCGACGACTGGACGGCGGACGCGTCGGCAGCCTGGTCGGCGGTGTGCCGGCCGGCCTTGTGCGCGTCGCCCGGCGTACGGCCGTGGTGATGCGTCCCGCCGTCTCCGGGGCGTGCGGTGCCCGCACCGGACGGCAGGTGCACGGGCAGCGCGGCGCCTGCCGAGTCCCCGACCTCCCGGACGACACGGCTCACCGGCTCGGTGATCCGGCCGGTGACCGGAGCGGCCTGCTCCGCGGCGGGCCGTACGGCCTTCGCCACCGCGTCGGACGCGTCGTGGGTGCGCTCGGCGAGCTTCTCTCCGGACGCCTCACCCTGCTGTTCGAGGGCGGACCCGGAGCTGCGCAGGCGGGTCGCCGCCCCGTCCCGGGTGGCGGCCCGGTCCGGGGAGGACGCCTCGGCCGCGGCCTTGGCCGGGGCGGTCGCCCCGGTCAGGTCCGCACTCCGCGTGCGGTCGGCGGCATGGGCGCCGGGACCGAAGGCGAAGCCGAGGGCGACGAAGCCCACGAGGAAGAGCCCGGCCAGCAGCGCACGCCGCGCGGCCACCGTGCGCGGCAGGCGCACGGCGGCAGGCAGGACGAACACAGCAGACACGGAGGGACCTTCCCCTACGGACGGGGACAGCCGGGCCATGCGGCCTCGGCGTCACGCGCGTCGCGGGCGATCGAGCGATGGCCTGATCCTTGCACGAGGTGCCAGGTGCCGCGCAAGTCCCGCCGGGGGTCCTGTCACCGTTGCTCCGCCATGTCCGGTATGGGCAGCGGCCGTTTCTCGATCGCGGCCGCCATCACGTCGGGAAACAGGTCCGGGGTGCAGGCGAACGCCGGTGCGCCCAGGGCCGCGAGGGCCGCCGCATGGTCCCGGTCGTAGGCGGGCGCCCCCTCGTCGGAGAGGGCGAGCAGCGTCACGAACTGCACTCCGGACGCCTTCATCGCCGCGACCCGCTTGAGCATCTCGTCCCGGATGCCGCCCTCGTAGAGGTCGCTGATGAGGACGACGACGGTCTCGGTGGGGCGGGTGATGCGGGACTGGCAGTAGGCGAGCGCACGGTTGATGTCCGTGCCGCCGCCGAGCTGGGTGCCGAAGAGGACATCGACGGGGTCGTCCAGTTGGTCCGTCAGGTCGACGACCGCGGTGTCGAAGACGACGAGCCGGGTGTCGAGGGCCCGCATGGAGGCGAGCACCGCGCCGAACACCGAGGCGTAGACGACCGAGGCGGCCATCGAACCGGACTGGTCGATGCAGAGCACCACGTCCTTCTTCACCGACTGCGCCGCGCGGCCGTAGCCGATCAGCCGCTCGGGGACGACCGTGCGGTACTCCGGGAGGTAGTTCTTGAGGTTCGCCCGGATCGTGCGGTCCCAGTCGATGTCGCGATGGCGCGGCCGGCTGATCCGGGCGGAGCGGTCCAGGGCGCCGGTGAGGGTGGCGCGGGTGCGCTGCGCCAGCTTCTTCTCCAGCTGCTCGACGACCTTGCGGACGACGGCGCGGGCGGTCTCTTTGGTGGTCTCCGGCATGACCTTGTTGAGCGAGAGCAGGGTGCCCACCAGGTGCACGTCCGCCTCGACGGCCGCCAGCATCTCCGGCTCCAGCAGCAGCGCGGACAGCCCCAGCCGGTCGATGGCGTCCCGCTGCATCACCTGCACCACGGAGGACGGGAAGTACGTACGGATGTCGCCGAGCCAGCGGGCCACCCCGGGCGCCGAGGCCCCGAGCCCCGCCGACCGCCGGCCGCCGGGACCGTTGCCGCCGTTGCCCTTCTCCCGGCCGTAGAGCGAGGCCAGCGCCCCGTCCATCGCCGCGTCCCGCCCCCGCAGTTCACACCCCGTACCGTCCGCCCCACCCCCACCGAGCACCAGCCGCCAACGCCGCAACCGCTCGGCTTCGGAGGTGGGTGTGGGTGCGGGGGTGGAGGACGGCGTAGGGGTGGTTGCGGGGGTGGAGTCCGGGGCGGTGGTCGCTGGGGCGGTGGTCGCAGGGGCGGTGGTCGCAGGGGTCACCGGGGCGGAGGCCGTGCGGGCTGCGGTGGCCGGGACGGAGGCCGTGTGAGTGGCCGTCGCCGGGGCGGTGGTGGCCGGGACGGAGGCCGTATGGGGGGCCGTATGGGGGGCCGTCGCCGGGGCGGAGGTCGTGTGCGGTGCCGTCGGGTCCGGTGTCGTGCGGGTCATGTCCGTGCCCCCGTGAGGTCGTCGGCCGGTCGGATGGTGTCCGGGTGTGCGTCATGCGGCGCGTTGCCGGGCTCGCCGCCGGCGCAATGGGGTGCGGTGGCCGGTGCGTTGCCCGGCGCTGCGGCCGGCTCGTCGTCGAAGCCGTGCGCCCCGATGCCCAGGAGCATGCGCAGGGTGGGCAGGACGGCGGCGGCGCGGTCGCGGTCCAGGCCGGGGCCGAAACCGGGCGCGGCGGCGTCCGTCGGGTCGCCGGCCGGGTGGCCGGAGGGGGCCGCGGGGCCGCGGCGGACGAGTTCCCCGAGGCTGCGCCGCACGCCGGTTTCGTACTCCGCGAAGGTCCGGCGCAGCAGCGGCAGGACATCCGTGAACGCGGCGTCCGGCACCCCGGTCAGCCAGCTGTCGACCAGCGCCAGCAGCCGTTCGTCATGGACCAGCAGCATGCCGCCGTCCCCGCCGCCGACGAACCCCTCGATCCAGCCGGCGGCATCGGTGGGCGGGGTGCCCGGCGAGAGGGCGAGCCCCATCAGGCGCTCGGCTCCCCCGTCACCCGACTCCCCCTCGTCCAGCAGGAGTCTGGCCGCCCGTCCGCGGATCAGGCCCGGTACGGCGTCGCGTGCGCTCACCGCCCGCAGCACCCCGGTCCACCGCGTCCGCAGGTCCTGGCGTCCGGACCGCTGCCCGGTCTCCGGCCGGTCGAGGAGGCCGACCGCCTGGTGGGTGGCATCGAGATGGCCGCGCATCTCGGCGGCTCCGTCGGCGTCCAGGCCCGGGCAGGCGGGCGGCAGTCCGACGAAGACCCGCTCGGCCAGGCCCGTCGCCACCTCGCGCAGCGCCGCGGCGTCCGTGCCGCGCACATCGCCGTAGCGCACGGACCGGACGAGGGCGGGCAGCGCCTGGGCGAGGTGCCCCACGTCCGCGTCGAGTGCGGCGCGGTCCGACAGTGCCCGCATCACCACCATGAGGGCGTCGGGGAGTTCGGCCAGCAGGCAGTGCTCGGCGAGCGCCGTGACCTCGGCGAGCGCGGCCGCCTCCGACGCCTCGGACGCGGCCTTGGCCGTGGCGGCCGCCCGTACGGTCGTGCCCCAGATGCCGGCCTCCGCGACCCGCACCGAGAGCTCGGGCTCCCAGCACAGCCGCCAGGTCTCCCGGAAGGTGCCGGTGCTGCCGCGGGAGTGGCACAGCTCGCCCCAGGGGATGCCGAGCAGCCGGAGGCGGTGCAGCAGGCGGCTGCGGCCGGCGTCGGTCTCCTTGCGCAGGTCCAGCTCCAGTTCCCGTTCCCGGGCCTCGGGTTTGAGCCGCAGCGTGCGCTGGCTGCGGGCGATGTCCCGTTGCAGCGGCACCGCGGGGGCGTCCTCCGGGACCTCGCCCAGCACCTCGCCCACCACCAGCCGGTCGTGGATCAGCGAGGACGGCGCGTCGGTGCCGTCCCCCATGACGGCCCGGACCGCGTCGTCGAGTTCGGTCAGCCCGGCCAGCGGGCGGCCGCGTACCGTGGCCAGGCCCTCGGCGAGCCGCACCGCTTCGATGACATGCGCCGACGAGACGGCGTAGTCCTCCTCCCGGAGCAGCCCGGCGACCTTGGTCAGCCAGCGTTCCACGGGGCGGTCGGGGACGCTGAAGAGATGGCCGTACCAGCCCGGTGAGGCGATGCCGGCGCCGTAGCCGCTGTGGCGGGAGAGCCGCCGGTGCGTCCAGGGCACCCAGGTCACCGCCACCTTCACCTTCGGCAGGCCCTTGAGGAGCTGCCGGTCGGCGGCCATGGTGGTGCGCCGCGCCAGGGCGGGTACGTGCCAGGCGCCGCACACCACGGCGATGCCGTCCCCGAACTCCCGCCGGGCGGCCCGCAGTCGCAGCCGCATATGGGCCTCGCGCACCGGGTCACGGTCATGGCCGCCGTCGCCGTACGCCTCGCGCAGCGCGCCCATGGCCTCGGCCAGCGCCGCGAACGGGGCCAGCGCATCGGCCCCGGAACCCCTTCCGGCCCCGCCCCCGCGGTGTTCGACGACGTCCTCCCACCAGCGCTCGGGATCGTCGTACCCGGCCGTCTCGGCCAGCACCCGGATCGGATCGACCCGCACATCGGCCTCGTCGGGAACCGCTTCAGGAACCGCGTCCCGCTCCTGACCGGCAGCCGGAGGCCCGTCGTCCGAAGGCCCGACGCCCGGACGCCCGCCGCCCGGCCCCTCACCGGTCACCGGTCCCGCATCGGCCGCCCTCTCGTCTTCTCCCTTCGCTCCCCCTGCTCCCGCGGCTCCCCCTGGTCCCTTCCCCTCCGTCTCAGCCGCGTTGCCCTTCCCGTCGTCCTTCTCCTCCGTCGCCAAGGAGTGCGCCGCGGGCAGGTCGATGAAGCGGACGGGGACGCCGCGCTCCAGCGCCCAGCGCATCGCCACCCACTCCGGGGAGAACTCGGCCAGCGGCCAGAACGCCGCCCGGCCGGGGTCGTCCTGCGCATGGGCGAGCAGGGCGACGGGCGGGCGCATGTCCTCCCGGGCGGCCAGCGGCACCAGCGCGTCCGCCTCCGGTGGCCCCTCGATCAGGACCGCGTCCGGCGTGCACTGGTCGAGGGCGGCGCGCACCGCCCGCGCCGAGCCGGGGCCGTGATGCCGCACCCCGAGCAGCACCGGCCCGGTCATGCGCTCACCTCACGGCAGGCGCGGTAGAAGTCCTTCCAGCCGTCGCGCTCGCGCACCACGGTTTCGAGGTACTCCTGCCATACGACCCGGTCCGCCGCCGGATCGCGGACCACGGCTCCCAGGATGCCCGCGGCCACGTCCCCGGAGCGCAGCACCCCGTCACCGAAGTGGGTGGCCAGCGCCAGCCCGTTGGTCACCACCGAGATGGCCTCGGCCGTGGAGAGGGTGCCGGAGGGCGACTTGAGCTTGGTGCGGCCGTCGGAGGTGAGCCCGGCCCGCAGCTCGCGGAAGACCGTGACGACGCGGCGGATCTCGTCCAGCCCCTCCGGCCCGGCCGGGAGGTCCAGCGAGCGTCCGATCTGCTCGACCCGGCGCGAGACGATGTCGACCTCTTCGTCCGGGGTCGCGGGCAGCGGCAGGACCACGGTGTTGAAGCGGCGGCGCAGGGCGCTGGAGAGCTCGTTGACCCCGCGGTCGCGGTCATTGGCGGTGGCGATCAGATTGAACCCGCGGACGGCCTGCACCTCCTGCCCCAACTCCGGTATGGGCAGGGTCTTTTCGGACAGCACCGTGATGAGGGTGTCCTGGACGTCGGCGGGGATGCGGGTCAGTTCCTCGACACGCGCGGTCATGCCCTGTGCCATCGCGCGCATCACCGGACTGGGCACCAGTGCCTCGCGACTGGGGCCGTTCGCGAGCAGCTGGGCGTAGTTCCAGCCGTAGCGGATCGCCTCTTCGGGAGTGCCGGCCGTGCCCTGGACGAGCAGGGTGGAGTCGCCGCTGACGGCCGCCGCCAGGTGCTCGGACACCCACGTCTTCGCGGTGCCGGGCACACCGAGCAGGAGCAGGGCGCGGTCCGTCGCGAGGGTCGTCACGGCGACCTCGACGATGCGGCGCGGGCCGACGTACTTGGGTGTGATGACCGTGCCGTCCGCGAGCGTGCCGCCGAGGAGGTAGGTCGCGACCGCCCACGGCGAGAGCCGCCAGCGCTCGGGCCGCGGCCGGTCGTCGGCCGCCGCGAGGGCCTTCAGCTCGTCCGCGAAACTGTCCTCGGCGTGCGGCCGCAGCGCCTCGGCGCCCGCGGCGTGCGGCGTCGTCCCACCGCTCGGATCGATCTCGTCGTCCGTAGTCGTGAAGCTCTTCTCGGACATGGTTCCCCCTCGTCGCAACGTATGCGGCCGGGACCGGCGAAATCCCTGCGGCCGCTTGCGTGGACAAGCCTGCACCACGCCACTGACAATCCCCCGAAAAACCCATCCTGAGCTGCGAGTTCACCACCGCCGACGACGATTGTCAGTGGGGCGTCGTAGCGTCGATGACATGAATCCGCAGGGGGAACGCTGGACGACGGATCAGGTGCTCGCACTGGCGCCTGACGAGGCTTCGCGCAAGGCGGGCGGCAAGCTCGCGGCGCCGGGACCGTGGTCGGAATCGGGCGCGGACGCGAGCGCGGTGTGGGGACAGTGCAAGGGCAGCGGCAAGAAGCCGTATCAAACGGTCGTGGATCTCAACGGTCCCGCCTTCAAGTGCAGTTGCCCGAGCCGCAAGTTCCCGTGCAAGCACGCGCTGGGGCTGCTGCTGCTCTGGGCGGGCGGCGGCCCGGAGGTGGCGGCGGGGGAACCGGCGCAGTGGGCGGGCGAGTGGCTGGCGGGACGCCGTGCGCGCGAAGAACGCTCCGCCGGCCCGGCCTCGGGCGGCGGCGCGGCGCGCACGCCGGCCGACCCGGAGGCGGCGAAGCGGCGGGCGGAGCGCCGGATGCAGCGGATCGGCGCCGGTGCGACGGAACTGGAGCAGCGCCTGGAGGACCTGCTGCAGTCCGGCCTGGCCGCCGCCGGCCACGCCGACGGCGGACTCTCCCGGCCGGGCGGCGGCCCCGGGGGCTCCTGGGACGAGACGGCCGCCCGTATGGTCGACGCCCAGGCGCCCGGGCTCGCCTCGCGCGTACGGGAGCTGGGGTCGGCGGTGGCCTCCGGTCCCCACTGGCCGGCCCGGCTGCTGGAGGAGTGCGCCCTGCTGCACCTCCTCGACCAGGGGTTCCTCGGTATCGAACGGCTGCCGGCGCCCCTGGCGGCAACGGTCCGCTCGCGCGTCGGGCTGACCACGGAAGCGGCGGATCTGCTGGCCGGCCCCGAGGCGAGCACGGTCCGGGACCGCTGGCTGGTGCTCGCCCAGCAGGACACCGACGACGGCAGGCTGATCACCCGCAAGATCTTCCTGCGCGGCGAGCGGACCGGCCGGATGGCGCTGCACCTCTCCTTCGGCGCCGCCAACCGCCCTCTGGACCTGGCCCTGCCGCCCGGTCTGCTGCTCGATGCGGACCTCGCCTACTACCCGGGCGCCCGCCCGCTGCGCGCCGTCCTGGGCGAGCGGCACGCCCCGGCGGCCCCGGGGGCCGTACCGCCCGGCTGCGGCGTCGATGCCGCCCTGGCCGCGTACGGCGACGCGCTGCGCGACGACCCGTGGCTGGACTCCTGGCCGGTGGTGCTCTCCGAGGTCACCCCGGTCCCGGGCCCCGACGGCGAGAGCTGGCAACTGGCCGACGCGGACGGCGAGTCGGCGCTCCCGCTGGATCCGCGCTGCCTGGGCCGTACGGGCCTGTGGCAGCTGGCCGCCATATCGGGCGGCGCGCCGATCACGGTCTTCGGCGAATGCGGCCACCGCGGCTTCCTGCCGCTGACCGTATGGGACCCGTCCCCGGTGTCCCTGTGACCCGGGACCCCGCCGCCCCGCCGGCCACGACCTCCCGCCACCCGCGCACGCCGTCCACCACCGAAACCCGGAGGAAGGGCATGACGACCACCACCACGCCCACGTCACCCACGCGTACGTCACCCACGCCCGCCGGCCCCACCGACCCGACCGCTCCCGCCACTTCCGTCCCCACTGCTCCCGTTCCTCCCGCTCCGGCCGGCTCGACTGCCGCGGCGACCCCGACTGCCCTGGCCGCCCCGACCTCCCCGGCTCCCTGGGACGAGCTCGTGAGCGCCGCGCTCCTCGGGACCGAGCGGCGGACGCCGCCGGTGGCGGTGCGCTCCGGGCAGGGCGCCGCGGCCGCACTGCTCGACGCGGCCGCGGTGAGCACGGTGCGCCGGCGCGCCGCGCTCCGCCCCGCACCCGCCGGTGAGCGCCCCGCCCCGGCCCCCGCGGACCCGCGGCCCCCGTTGCCGCCCGCCGCGCGCCGCCGGCTGTCCCTGCTGCTCGCCGACCGCGGCACCGGAGGCGGCAGCCGCCGCGGCACCGCCCCCGACCTCACCGAGCTGCTCCCCCAATGGCTGGCCGCCGCCGGTGCGTACGGCTACCGCGCCCCGGAGGCTCTGCTGCCCGCGCTCCTCGACGCCGCCCGTGCCCGTACGGACCTGCGGCCCGCCGCGCTGGCGCTGGCGGGGCCGCGCGCCCTGTGGCTGTCCCGGCTCAACGCCGAGTGGAAGTTCGCCCTCCGGGGGATCGGCGGCCCGGCCGGGCTCCCGGATGACGAGGACCCCGCCGGCGTGCAACGCCAGTGGGAGGAGGGCCTGTTCGCCGAGCGGGTCGCGCTGCTGACCGCGCTGCGCCGCCAGGACCCGCGGACCGGCCTGGCACTGCTGTCCACGACCTGGTCCACGGAACGGGCCGAGGACCGTCTGATGTTCCTCGACTCGCTGCGCGAGGGCCTCTCCGCGGCCGATGAGCCCTTCCTCGAACAGGCGCTGTCCGACCGCAGCCGCAACGTCCGCGCCACGGCCGCCGAGCTGCTCTCCACACTCCCCGGGTCCGCCCTCGCGGCCCGGATGGCACAGCGTGCGCACACCTGCGTCGGCCCGGACCGTACGGCGGGTGCGCCGGCGATCACCGTGGAGGCTCCCCACGAGTGCGATGCGGGCATGCAGCGGGACGGCGTCGCACCCAAACCGCCCGCCGGACGCGGCGAACGGTCCTGGTGGCTGGGCCAGTTGGTGGAGGCGGCACCGCTGGACGGCTGGTACGACCGGTTCGGGGGCCGCGACGCCGCGGCGATCGTCGCACTCCCGGTGGGCGACGACTGGCGGACGGAACTGCACGACGCCTGGTGCCGCGCCGCCGTGCGCCAGCACCACGCCGACTGGGCGCGGGCGCTGCTGGGCGCGCCGGGCGCACCGTCCCAGGCCGCCGAGGTCGCACCGGCCGGCTCGTCGCGGGACCTGACGAAGCTGCTGACGGTGCTGCCGGATGCCGAACGGGCCGGGTGGGTGGCGGAGTTCATCGCGGCCCACGGCCTGTCGGAGGCGTTCCGGATGCTCGGCGTGTGCGCGGTCCCCTGGGCCGAGCCGCTGGGCGACGCCGTCGTCGACGCGCTGGACATCGCCCGGGACGCGGGCAGCTACCCCTGGAGCTTCAGCGGGGTGATGGGCCTGGCCGAACGCTGCCTGGACCCGGCCGCGGCGGACCGTCTCGACATGCTCACCGCCGTCACGGACGAGCCCGAGGGCGCCTCACCGGGCTCCGGCGGCTACTGGGCAGAGGCGTTCCAGCGCCTGGTCGGCACCCTGCGCCTGCGCGCCACCATGCACGCGGAACTCGCCGCCCCACCACCCACCGGCCACCACAGCCCGGACGCCCCGGACCTCCACGGCCCGGTTGCCGACCCCGCCGACGCCCACGCGGGCACCGCTACCGACACCGAAGCCGAGGCCGGGGCTGGGGCCGGGGCCGGGGCCGGGGCAGTCGGTGAGGCCATCGGCGCGGTCGCTACCCATCCCCGCACCACCCGACAGCCCCTGGCCCCATGACCGCCCGCCTCATGACCGCCCGCCTCATGAGGAGACGCCCGACCCGCACCCCGGCCGCTCCCGCAGCCGGCCCACCGGCGTCGGCGCCGCCGCCGGCCGCGGCGCCGGTCTCAGGCGTCCCGGATGCCTCAGACCGCCAGCGAGCGGACGTTCGCGTTGACCCACTCCACGATCGAGGCCGTCGTCGCGCCCGGCGTGAAGATCTCCGCGACGCCCTGCGCCTTGAGCGGGGGGATGTCGGCCTCGGGGATGATGCCGCCGCCGAAGACCTTGATATCCGCCGCGTCGCGCTCCTCCAACAGGGCGATGACCTTCGCGAAGAGGGTGTTGTGCGCGCCGGAGAGGATGGACAGGCCGATCGCGTCGGCGTCCTCCTGGATCGCGGTGTCGACGATCTGCTCCGGGGTCTGGTGCAGCCCGGTGTAGATCACCTCCATACCGGCGTCGCGCAGCGCCCGCGCGATGACCTTGGCGCCCCGGTCGTGCCCGTCCAGGCCCGGCTTGGCCACGACCACACGGATCGGACCCGACCTGCCCGCCGCGCCCTGGTTCCCCGCTTGCGCTCCGTCGTGCCGAGCCACACTCATCACTGCCTCCAAGCCATGCACGGCACTGTGGTGCCGCCGAGCCGACAATCGATCGCGCGACCGCGATCCGGCGGCCACGAGCGTGAACGAACGTTATCGCCAGCATCCCG
>Ga0207426_1002036_pt1 | contig 14125 bp, 10 predicted proteins | sample AraplaMF_Cvi_mMS_FD_184265 | JGI IMG/M metagenome (GOLD analysis project Ga0207426, IMG submission 184265) | Arabidopsis root microbial communities from the University of North Carolina, USA - plate scrape MF_Cvi_mMS (SPAdes) (version 2) | ecosystem: Host-associated > Plants > Roots > Endosphere...
GGTCGCGGTCGGCGCGGCGGTGCCCGCGCTCAGCCGGACGTATATCGACATGTTCCTGATCGGCAACCAGACCTCGCTGCTGGGGCCGCTCTTCGCTTCGATGGCCGCCATGGTCGCGCTGACCGCCGTACTGACCGGTCTGCAACAGGCCAACCTGCTGCGCGGCCGCATCATCTCCTCCACCCTCACCAGCGCCCGCTTCCTGCGCCATCTGCTCAGACTCCCGGTCACCTTCTTCGCCCAGCGCAGCCCGGCCGATCTGGTCCAGCGGCTGCAGTCCAACGACGCGGTGGCCGAGACGCTGGCCCGTGACCTCGCCGCCGCGGGCGTGGACGGCATCGTCGTCGTCCTCTACGCCTTTCTGCTGTGGACCTACGACCCCCAACTGACCGTCATCGGCGTGGGAATCGCGCTGCTCAATGTCGTCGCCATGCGGATCGTGATCCGGCTGCGGGCCACCCACACCCAGAAGCTGCGCGCCGATACCGCGCGGCTGACCAACACCTCCTACACCGGCCTCCAGCTCATCGAGACGATGAAGGCCACCGGCGGGGAGAACGGCTACTTCCGCCGCTGGGCCGGCCAGCACGCCACCACCCTGGAGGAACAGCAGCGGCTGGGCGTGCCGAGCGCCGCGCTGGCCGTGGTCGCCCCCACCCTCGCCACGCTCAACAGCGCGATGATCCTGTGGATCGGCGGACTGCGGGCGGTCGAGGGCCATATCTCCATCGGTCTGCTCGTCGCCTTCCAGGCCCTGGTCACCCGATTCACCGCGCCCATCACCCGGCTCAACGGAGTGGCGGGCCGGATCCAGGACTTCGCCGCCGACGTGGCCCGCCTCAAGGACGTCGAGAGCTTCCCCGTCGACACCCTCTACTCGCGCCCCGAGCCGGAGGCCGACACCCGCCGGCTCAAGGGCCATGTGACGCTGGAGGACATCACCTTCGGATACAGCCCGCTGGACAAACCGCTGCTGACCGGCTTCTCCCTGGCCGTCGGCCCGGGCCGGCAGGTCGCTCTCGTCGGCGGCTCCGGCAGCGGCAAGTCCACCGTCTCCCGGCTGATCTCCGGCCTCTACAGCCCCTGGGAAGGCACCATCCGCATCGACGGACAGCGGCTGGAGGACCTCTCCCGCAGTGCGCTGGCCGCCTCCGTCTCCTTCGTCGACCAGGACATCTTCCTTTTCGAGGGCACGGTCCGCGACAACGTGGCGCTGTGGGACCCGTCCATCCCGGACGACGCGGTGATCACCGCCCTCCAGGACGCCGCGCTCTACGACGAGGTGATCGCCCCCCGGCCCGACGGCATCCACAGCCGGGTCGAGCAGGACGGCCGTAACTTCTCCGGCGGGCAGCGGCAGCGGCTGGAGATCGCCCGCGCCCTGGTCCGGCGCCCCAGCATCCTGGTCCTCGACGAGGTCACCAGCGCACTGGACGCCCGGACCGAACAGATCATCATGGACAACCTGCGGCGGCGCGGCTGCGCCTGCGTCATCATCGCCCACCGGCTGAGCACGGTCCGCGACAGCGACGAGATCGTCGTCCTCGACCACGGGGTGGTCGTCGAACGCGGCCGGCACGAGGACCTGGTCGCCGCCGGGGGCCCGTACGCCGAGCTGGTCAAGGAGCACTGACGTGTCCGTACCCCCGTCCGCGGTCGTGGGACCGGGCGACACCGATGCCGTCACCTATGCGCTGGGCGGCCTCGGCACACCGGTCGACTGCACCGGGCTGCGCAGCGTCCCCCTGGAGGGCCCGCATGTGCTGTGGCTCGTCACGGGCGGCTCGCTGGATCTCTTCGCGGTCGACGCCGCCCAGGAAGGGCACTGGCACTTCCTCGGCCGCCTCGAAGCGGGCACCCTGCTGCTCGGCCCGGTCGCGGGCCCGCAGCACACCCTGCTCGGCCGGCCCTCCCAGGACTGCCTGCTGCGCCGTATCCCGCTGCGCGAACTGCCCCGCTACGAGTACGGGGAGTACGGCGACACCGGGTCGTTTCCGCAATACGGCGCGCAGGGCTACGGCAACGACCCCGCGTACGGCGGCCAGGGCGAGGCGCCCTCCGCGCTGGAGCACGCCTTCGCGCTGGGCACCGCCCGCAGCCTGGGCGTGCTCTTCGAGGCACCGCTCGACGGCCGCCCCGGCGACGAGGCGGTGGCCGACGACGACATCCTGTGGATGCCGGTCCCACCCGGCACGGTGCAGTACGGCGCCTCCTACAGCGCGGAGGCGGCCGGCGATCTGCTGGTGGACCCCGAGCTGTGGCAGCAGATGGTCAATCAGCAGTACCGGCTGCTGTCCGCCGTCGACCGCTGGATCGAGCAGCTGGAGCGCGCCCACGAGGACCGTACGGCGGCCGGTATCAAGGCGGGCGAAACGGTCCGCGAGCGCGCCGACCAGGCGCTGGTGGCATCCATCGGCCGGGCCGGGCGGGGCGGTACCACGACGGACCGGACCAGCGACGACACCACCTTCGCGGTCTGCCGCACGGTCGCCGAGGCGGCCGGTATCACGCTCACCGAGCCCCCCAAGGGCGGTGCCGTCAACGACCGGATCACCCCGGTCGAACGGATCGCGGTCAGCTCGCGGATCCGGACCCGCGCGGTCCGGCTCCAGGGGCCCTGGTGGCGGACCAACACCGGCCCCCTGGTGGGCCATCGCGCCAAGTCCGGCGCGCCGGTGGCGCTGCTGTGGCGCCGCGGCCGGTACGAGGCGGTCAACCCGGTCTCCGGCCTGCGGATGCGCCTCGGCAAGGACAACGCCGACGAACTCGAACCGCGCGCCGTCATGTTCTACCGCCCGCTGCCGGAGCGGCCCATGAGCCTGTGGCGGCTGATGCTCTTCAGCCTGCGCGGGACCCGGATGGACGTCCGCAATCTGGCCCTCAGCGGACTGGTGACCGTCGGCCTCGGCGCCCTCGTCCCCATCGCGACCGGCAAGGTGCTCGGGGAGTACGTACCGAGCGCCGACAAGAGCCTGATCGTGCAGGTCTCCCTGGCCGTCATGATCACCAGCGTGGTCTCCGCCGCCTTCATGCTGCTTCAGAACCTCACCGTCCTGCGGATGGAGGGCCGCATCGAGAGCACCCTCCAGCCGGCCGTGTGGGACCGGCTGCTGCGGCTGCCGACGAAGTTCTTCACCGAACGCTCCACCGGCGAGCTGGCCAGCGCCGCGATGGGCATCAGCGCCATCCGCCGGGTGCTGTCCGGCCTCGGCCCGGTGGCCGTGCAGTCCAGCACGATCGGCGCGATGAACCTGGTGCTGCTGCTCGTCTACAGCGTGCCGCTGGCGCTGGCGGCGATCGCCATGCTGCTCGTCATCGGTGCGGTGTTCCTCGCCATGGGCCTGTGGGAGCTGCGCTGGCAGCGACGGCTGGTCAAGCTCGGCAACAAGCTCAACAACCAGGCGTTCCAGACCCTGCGCGGGCTGCCCAAACTGCGGGTCGCCGCGGCCGAGAGCTTCGCGTACGCGGCCTGGGCCCGGGAGTTCGCCCGCTCCCGGGAACTCCAGCAGAAGGCCGGCCGGATCAAGAATCTGACCACCGTCCTCAACGCGGTCTATCTGCCGGTCTGCTCGCTCACCCTCTTCATCCTGCTGGCCGGCCCGGCCCGCGGCACCATGTCGGCCGCCTCCTTCCTCACCTTCAACACCTCGGTGACCATGCTGCTGACCGCGGTCACCCAGATCACCGGCGCGTTCGTCTCGGCCGCCGCCGCGCTGCCGATGTTCGAGCAGATCAAGCCGGTGCTGGACGAGAAGCCGGAAGTGCGCGGGGCCAGCGCCCAGCCCGGCACCCTGTCCGGCGGCATCGAGGCCAAGAAGCTCTCGTTCCGCTACACCGACGACGGCCCGCTCGTCCTCGACGATGTCTCGCTGCGGGTCGAGCCGGGTGAGTTCGTGGCCGTCGTTGGCCCGAGCGGCTGCGGCAAGTCGACCCTGCTGCGGCTCCTCATCGGCTTCGACAAGCCGTCCTCGGGCAGTGTGCTCTACGACGGCCAGGACCTGGCCGCCCTGGACCAGGCGGCGGTGCGCCGGCAGTGCGGGGTGGTGCTGCAGAACGCCCAGCCGCTCACCGGATCGATCCTGGACTGCATATGCGGCGCCGAGGCCTTCACCCAGGAAGAGGCCTGGGCGGCCGCCGAGATGGCGGGCCTGGCCGAGGACATCAAGCGGATGCCGATGGGCCTGCACACCATGATCTCCGGCGGTGGCGCGATCTCCGGCGGCCAGCGGCAGCGCCTGATGATCGCCCAGGCACTGGTCCGCCGCCCGCGGATCCTGTTCTTCGACGAGGCCACCAGCGCCCTGGACAACGAGACCCAGCGCGTGGTCAGTGACAGCACCCGCAAGCTCAGCGCCAGCCGGCTGGTGATCGCCCACCGGCTGTCCACGGTCATGGACGCCGACCGTGTGATCGTGATGGCGGAGGGCCGGATCGTTGAGCAGGGGCCCCCGGCCGAACTGCTCGCCGACACCGGTGGCCGGCTGCACGATCTGGTGCGGCGTCAGCTGACCTGACAGGGACCGGGCTGCGGCCCGCCGGTGCCCGGCGGGCCGAGCCATTCCCCCGATCCCCGCAAAGCTCCGCATATCGTGCAGGCAGCGAGCGGAGGACGCATGACCATGATCGAAAATATGCTCGACGAGTTGCCGCCTGACCGGCGCCGACAGCTGACCGATATCGCCGTCGAGGTGTCGCTGCCGCGCGCCACCCGGCTCTTCGAGGAGGGCCGGCGGGCGGACCGGTTCTGGATCATCCGCAGTGGACAGGTGGTGCTCGACCAGCACGTCCCCGGGCGCCGGGCGGCGGTGGTGGAAACCCTCGGCCGTGGCGAACTCCTCGGCTGGTCCTGGCTGTTCCCGCCCTACCTGTGGCACCTGGGAGCGGAGACCGTCGGCCCGGTGGAGGCCGTGGAGTTCGACGCCAGGGCGATCCGTGAGCTGTGCGAATCCGACCCCGTCCTCGGCCGGGCGATGTACCGCTATGTGGCCAAGACGGTGGCCGACCGGCTGCACGGCACCCGCACCCGGCTGCTCGATCTGTATGGGCCCCAGGGCAGCGGCCTCGACCCCTGAGGGCTGTCCCGCATTCCCTGGCGGGCGCACGACGACGGCTGCTGCCGGATGGTGGTGGCCCCGCCGCCGAGCCGGACGTCCTTGCCCTGCGCGGCCTCCCGCGCCTGTTCGGGAAAGGTGGCCGGGTCGCCGCCGAGCTCAGCGCTGTGTCCGTGGCGGTCACCGCACCGGGGCGGGCCGCTCCCGGCCCCCTCCGCGCAAGGCCGCCCAGGAGCACCGGGTAACTTTTGGCTTGCGCAGGGCTTCCGCCGCCCTCGTCCCGGGAGGAGGGTTCCGTGCGGCCCTGGCGCACCGACAATCCCCGACCCACCGGGCTCGCAGTCGTCCCGGATCGCGTACCGTTCCTTCCTCACCCCGAGCGCAGCAACAGCTGTAGGAGTATCCGTTCATGTGGTGGCCCCGTCGTCATGGTCCAGCGCGGCAGGCGAAAACGCCGCAGCCCACCCGCCACCGGCCGCCCAGCTCCCCGTGGACCTCGCTCCGGGAGCAGTTGGCGGTCTTCTTCGCGACCTGGTCCGTCACCCGGCTCGTCCATCGCGACCTCGGGCTGTCCGGTGTACGGGACATGCAGGGACTGGTCGACGCGGTGGCCGTGCGACGCAACAAGCCGATCACGATCACGGAAGTGCCGCTCCCGCAGCAGGTGTCCGGGTTCTGCGCCCGGGGCAACGACCGTGACTTCATCGTGGTGGATTCCACCGCGAACGAGCTGACCCGCCTGCACGTCAGCCTGCACGAGCTGTTCCACCTGTGGGAGGAGCACCCGGCCGAGGACGGCTCCGCCGGCCAGCTCATGACCGAGGAGACCGTGCGGCAGCTCCTTCCCGGACTCAAGACGGGCCCGGTGCTGAAGGTCCTCAACCGCTCGCACTACGACAGCGCCCATGAGCGGCGGGCAGAGGCCTTCGCCACCGTGATGCTCCAGCGCCATCTGGAACTGCGGCGCGATCAGCGCACCAACGGGTTCCTCTCCTCGGCGCTCTCCCACCGGAGGTCCGGTGTCTGAGAGCGCCTCGAACGTCGTCTACCTGGTCATCGCGGTCATCGACTTCGTGATCGCCGGGTGGAAGTGCCTGGCACTGCTGCGCGATCCCACACCGACGCTGTCCTTGATCACGGTGAACTTCGTGGCGTCCGGCCTGGTGTTCGCGATGGCCGCACCCGCGGGGTACCGGATGCTGGGGGAACTCACCGGCGTCCCCAGCTTCGCCACCCTCCCCGTCTACATCGGCATCCTGACCTGCTTCTCCCTCCTCCACCTGCTCACGATGCTGTGGGATCCCCGGCTGCGGCAGAGCCCGGCGGTGCTGCGCCGCCGGGTCACGGTGTGGTCCGCGGCGTATCTCGCGGCACCGGCCGTCATGGTCGTCGCGTTCTGCTCCGCCGATCTGTCCGGGCCGACGGACCCTCTCAAGTTCAACACCAACTTCGCGGGTGATCCGCTGATCCAGGTATTCCTGGCGGTCTTCCTCACCACCTTGGCCTGCGGAACCCTGAACACCTACCGGCGGTGCCGCAAGCTGAACCCGGCGGACCCCCGGTTCCGGCACGCGCTGCGCTCCTTCGGCACCGCCATGCTGTTCGTCTTCGGCTATGTGGTCTGCTCCGTCCCGGCCATCACGCTGGCCGCCCTCGGCAACCACGCCCTGGACACGGTCGGGGTGCTCGGCTCCACCTTCGGCTCGATCGGCGCCCTGATCACCAGCTACGGCCTCTCCGGAGCCGCGGTGGGTGCATGGCTGCGCGAACGCCGGGACATCAAGGCCCTCCAGCCGTTGTGGGACCTCGTCGTCGAAGGGGTCGACGAGGACCTCGCCTTCAGCGTGGACAGCGCACGGAGTCATCGCCTGGCATGGAACGTGGGATTCAACCTGCACCGCCGGGTGATCGAGATCCTCGACGGGATGCGCGCGCTGCGTCCCTGGGTGTCGCCCCTGCCCGCGGCCGCCGTCTACGCCGCACAGGAACAAGAGGCGTCCCGGGGCACCGCCGACGGCCGGCCGCTCTCGGAGCAGGACTTGCAGGCGGCGGCCACCGCCGCTGCCCTGCGGGACGCGGCGCAGCGCCTCCAGGCCGCCCGGCTGGAGGCGGCGGCACAGGGGCATGCCGGCCATCCGCAGCCGCCTGAGGGACCGCAGGTGGCGCTGCCCGGCGAGGACACCCCGGCCTCCGACGAACGCCAACGGCTGCTGCGCGTCGCCCAGGCGCTCACCGCCCCGCTGGTCACCACGGCGCTCCAGGTCGTGCGCGTACAGCGGTCCGCCGCCGAGGTGCCCGAAGGGCAGTAGTCCGCCACGGCCGACGTGGCCCCGCTCCCGGCCGGCCCGGCAGTCCCGACCATTCCTCCCGCCCAGGGCGCCCCGGCCCGGAAGTGGCAACTCACCTCGCGGCCGGGCGACTTGGGGGAGCGCCCACGGCCCGGTGCACCCCGTGTGCGGTGCCGGCGCCGGGACGGATCGGTCCCCTCGGCCGCGATCACCTAAGGTGAAACCGCACTCGAGGAAAGGGGCGCTGACGATGGCCACGTGGCCGAAGACGCTCGACCAGGCAGGGATCACCGATCCCGCACTGCGTCGTGACTACAGCGAACAGCGTCAGCTGGTGGCGCACTACGCCCGCGCGGAATACACGGCCGTGCGGCTGCTGCTTCCCGCGCCGCTGGTGCCCGACGTCATCGCCGCGACCGCGTTCATGCACCACAGCGACAACCTCATCGACCAGGGACCGGCCGAGGAGCGCATCGCGGCGCTCGCCGACTGGGAGAGCCGGGTGCACGCCGCCCTCAAGAGCGGCGAAGCCGACCAGCCCGTGCTGCGGACGCTCCTCGACACCCTCGCCAGGCAGCCTCAACTCCGGCAGTACGTCGAAGACTTCCTCGCCGGGGCGCCGCTGGAGGTGCAGACGGCGGGATTCGCCACGGAGCGCGACCTCCAGCACTACATCGACGGCTATTCGCTGCCCGCCTTCCTGCTCATCGCCTGCCTGCTGGGCGACGGAGCGCCCACGGCCCCGTACGTCGCCGCGTGCCGGACCTTCATCGAGGCGAGCCAGCGGCTGGACTTCCTGAACGACCTCGCCGAAGACCTGGCCGGCGGACGCCTCGGCATCCCCGAAGAGCTCCTCACCCGCCACGGCCTGACCCGCACCGGCCTGACCGGCGAGGACGGCGCCGCCGCTGACGGGCTGCGCCCGCTGCTCGGTGACCAGGTCCGGCAGATCCGCGCGGGTCTGTCGGCGTCGTACGGGCTCGTGGATCTGGTACCCGCCCGCAACCGGCCGTTCGTCCGGGCCCTCGTCAGCATCCAGGGCCTCACGCTGCGCGCGGCGGCACGGAAGGGGACCACGCTGCTCGACGGGTCCGCCCGGCCGCAGGTGGCGGCGGCCCTGCGGGTTCTCGCCCGGGAATACGCGGCCGCGCGTCGTGGCCGTGACACGAGGCCAGCCGCCAGCGTGAGCGGGCCAACGGCGGGCAAGGCGGTCTGATCCCGGAGACGGACCGGGCGGACCGGCGACGTCCGGTTCCGTTCAGCCGTTGTGCCGGCCCGGGGACGGACGCTCCTCGTGCTCGGGCCGGGCCAGGCCCAACAGCCCCTGGATCAGGGGAAAGACCCGCCTTCTGCTCTTGGAGGGCAGCGAGCGCATACGGTCCGTGAGCTCCCGTACCTCGGGATCCTCGCCCTCGGGCCGGCTCAGAACCTCGGACAGTGCGTCCCGGAGTTCCCGGTCGATCCTGCTGTCGCCGCTGGTGCCGCTGCGCATCGCCAGCCGGTTGATGCCCTTGCCCCTGAGCAGCGCGAGATGGGTCAGCTGTTCATGCGTCGACTGGAGTGCCCGGTACAGCGCCTGACGCTCGGTGGCGGTGAAGAAGCCCGGCTCGACCTCGAAGAACTTCTCCAGTTTCCGGGTGACATCCAGCCCGGGGCTCTTCCGCTTGCCGTTCAGGAGGTAGCCGACCTGGCCGTGGGAGATACCGGCTCCCGCACCGATCTCATCGAGGGTGTACGTCTTCCCGTCGGGCTTGCGGCGGGTCTCCCGCAGGAAGACGAGGCGGTCCTGGAAGGAGTCCTGCACCGTCTCGGATTCCTCGCCGGTGTCATCGAGCAACGCTTGCACGCGGGGGACCGGGAGGCCGGTCCGGTGCGAGAGGTGGTCGATGTCGATGACGTCGCGCCCGAGGTCCAAGTCCCGGAGAAGCTCGTCGATCGCTGCGACGACGGCTCGAAGACCATCCGCCGGGTGCATGTCTGAGGCATCCATGGCGATGGGCGGTCTCCTGGTCGGTGGACAGACGGGACGGCGGCACGCTCGCAGCCGCTCCGAGGTTAGCGGTAGCCAGCACCGTACGCCATGGACGGCACAACAATTGTGTCAAGGGGCATCTTTCGATGGTCCGTGAAGTCGTCACCAGCGCTCTTGAGTTAAACGATTGTTGACAACGTGGGTTTGGTTGAAGGATCCTCACCAAGGCGATGCCGCTGAACGACCGGCGGGCACGTTGCGCAGGGGGCCGCTCACATTTCCCGCACCTCGCAACTGCCGCCCTTCCCGGCGTGTGGTGCCGGGCTCCACAGGGGAGAGCCCGGCACCACACCGCCTGTTGACCGCAGCCGACGCCCCGGAGGGCGACCGGGCCGGTCAGAGGTGACTCCCGGCCACTTCCCGTTCGTGCTGCGGCGCGTGCTCGTGCCGGGGGAGCAGGAGCGGGGTCACCAGCATGAGGAGACCGGCGACCGCGATCGCGCTGCGGGGACCGATGAGGGCGGCCAGCAGGCCCCATATCCCGGTCAGGGCCGCGGTGGTGGCCTTGCTGGTGACCGACCACGCGGACAGGGTGCGGGTCACCCGGTCCGGTTCCGTCCGGTCGAGCCGGTAGGTGGCGAACACCGGGTTGAACACGCCCATGCAGGCGATCAACCCCAGCTCGACGACCATGACGAGCACCAGCCCGGCGGTGCCCGGGCGGACGAAGATCAGCCCGAGCGACCAGCACGCCCGCAGCGTCCCGGCCGTGAACAGGACCTTGTGCTGTCCGAACCGCGCGACGAGCCGGCGGGCCAGCCGTGCGCCGATCAGCCCGCCGACACAGGGCACCGCGAAGGCGAGACCGTACTGCCAGGGGGCGAACCCGAGCCGGCCGAGCAGAAGGACGGCCAGCAGCGGCGACGTGGCCATGATCAGGCCGTTGACCAGGACCGTGTTGAAGAACAGCGGGCGCAGCGCCGGGTGGGCCAGGAGGTAGCGCCACCCTTCGAGCAGATCCCCGGCGTGGAGCCGTGGGGCACCGGTGCGTACGGGCCGGGGCTCCTTGCCGCCGATCGCACGGATTCCCACGGCCGAGAGCAGATAGCTGACCGCATCGGCCAGCACGGTCAGCACCGGACCGAACAGCCCGATCGCGGCCCCGCCGAGCGGGGGGCCGAGCACGGTGGCGGTCCAGTTCGTGGACTCGAACCGGGAGTTCGCGACGAGCAGGTCCGCCGGCCGCACCAGCGCCTTCAGACAGGCGCCGCCGGCCGCGTTGAAGGTGATGTCCGCGGCCGTGACGACGACCGACACGACCAGGAGCTGGACGAAGCTGAGCAGACCGAGGGCGAACGCGACGGGCACGGTCAGCAGCGCCGCGCACCGTGCCAGATCCATCGCGATCATCACCGGCCGCTTGCGGCGGAACTCCACCCACGGGCCGAGCGGCACCGCCACCACCGCCCCCACCGCCGGCCCCGCGGCGGCCAGCAGCGACACCGCCGCCGGCCCGGTGTGCAGCACCAGAACCGCGAGCAACGGAAACGCGTCGAACGCGAGCCGGGTCCCGAACGTACTGACCCCGTACGCCGCCCACAGCCACCCGAACTGCCGCCCCAGCGACCGTCTGCCCCCCACGCCCACCACTTCCCTCGATCTCCGCCCGAACAACCCCACGTTGACCGAATCCATCAAAGCCAGCAGCAAGCCACCCGATCAAACAACCAACCCACCCGGCAGGCCACAACCACACGTTGTGTGAATACACTGCCGGGCGTGGATCTCACCGCCGTGCGCACCGTCGTCGCCGTCGCCGACGCGGGACAATTCCAGGTCGCCGCCACCACCCTCTCGATCACCCAGCAGGCCGTCTCCAAGCGCATCGCCGCGCTGGAGAAGGACCTCGGTGTGCGGCTGTTCACCCGTACCGCGCGCGGCGCCCGGCTCACCATCGACGGGCAGGCGTTCCTGCCGCACGCCCGCGAGCTGCTCCGTGCCGCGGAGCGGGCAGCGGCTTCGGTCCGGCCCGGCAGCCGCGCGCTGCGCATCGATGTGATCGGCCGGCGGCTCTGCCCGGCGGGTCTGCTGCGCGACTTCCACCGCGCGCACCCCGACACCGAACTCGACGTGGTGACACTCTTCGACGCCGACGCGGCCTTCGCCGCGGTCCGCTCGGGCACGATCGACGCGTCCTTCCGCGCGGTCACCCTGCCCGCGCGCCGACTCCCCGACGGCGTCGAGGCCGCCTGGGTCTTCGACGAGCCCATCCAACTGCTCACCGGCCCGGCCCATCCGTTCGCCACCGCCCGTACGGTCACCCCCGCGCAGCTCGCCGGACACCGGATCTGGATGCCCGGCATCGTCACCGGCACGGAATGGGCTGCCTACTACGAGGACCTCGCCACCGAGTTCGGTCTCACCATCGAGGTGACCGGCCCCGACTTCGGCACCGAACCACTCCTCGACACGATCGCCGACTCCGCCGCACTGGCCACCTTCGTCGGCGAGAACACCCGCCTCGTCTGGCCCGCCGACCAGGACTTGCGACGCGTGCCCGTACACGACCCGACACCGGTCTACCCCCACTCCCTGATCTGGCGCACCGACAACCCCCACCCCGCCCTCACCACCCTGCGCACCTACCTCGGCTCCACACGGCCGGCCGACCGCGCGGACGGGGCATGGACGCCGCGATGGGCGCGGTGAGGGACGCCGGGGGTGGCGACGGTGTCACGCCGCCACCGGATGCGCGCCGGTGTCAGTAGACGATGGAGACGATCCGGCAGGCGGCTTCGGCCAGTTGGCGGTCGCCGGTGACGCGGGCCCCGGCGAAGGCGGCGGCCGGTGGGATCCCGCGGGTACACAGCCGCCATGCGTTCTCCGCATCCAGGTGGACACGGGCGGCGGGCCGACCGGTGGCCGGTTCGGCACCGGACGGGTAGTGGCGTCCGGAACGCCCCGGAAGGTGCTGACGCCGCAGCTGCCGGCCGAGGTGTTCGGGGTGCGCGCCGCGGTGACCGGCCATCCGCTCACCGGGGACCCGCTGATCGCCTTCGACCACCGGGAGCCGCTGCCCGCCGACGGCGGGTGACGCCCACCCCGCCCCCTCACCCGGCCATGAAGTGGCTCGGCCGCCCCTCGCGATACACCAGCCGTCCGAGCCGCTCGGCCTCCGTCCGGTGCAGCAACTCCCGCCGCCCGTCGGGATGTTCCAGCACACACGAGTGCCAGGGCGTCAGCCACACGTCCGGCGCTTCGAGCAGCCGGATGCCGAACTTGGCCGAGTCCCGCGGCTGCGGATGGATGGAGAGCCGGAACGCCTCCGGATGGTGGGCGGCGATCAGCTCGCCCCAGGCGCGGCTGCGCTGCATCACCCCGTACGCGCGCCGCCGGCAGTTGCGCTGAAGTGCCGAACGGGTGCCCGCGAAGGCGACGGAGTCCTCGAAGAGGAACCGGGTGATGCCCTGGTACAGCCGCCGGGTCGGCTCGTCGGTACGGGTCAGGGACCGCAGGGTCTCCAGGTCCGGGGCGTAGCGCTGGTGGACCAGGGACCGTTTGGCGTCGTGGGACAGCCGCTGACCGTAGACATCCCGCAGATCGAAGACATCGAGCCGGGTCAGGCCCTCGTCGTGGATCAGTGTGCGCAGCGCGTCGGCATAGGCGTCGATGTCGCGGTCGGGCACCTGGATGAGATCGCTGAAGACATGTCCGTCCGAGCAGATGACCACCCGCGCCCCGGGCGGGTGGTGGGCCGCGATCCGGGCGCAGAGCGCGTCCAGGAAGCGCAGGGCCAGCCGTTCGCCCTCATCGGGGAGGTGGCCTAACACCTTGGCCGGGTTGGGGGACTTGCAGGGGAAGCCCGGCAGGGTGAAGATGATCGGCTCGCCCGCAGCCACCGGGCCGGCGAGCCGCCGCAGGTGGGCCGGGAAGGCGTCGGGGACCTCCCCGTGGGCGGTGTCCAGCGTGCGCCGGTAGGGCAGGAGCGCGGCGAGCACCTCGGCACAGCGCTCCCGGATGTCGGAGGGCGCCACCGGACGCGGAGGCGCCGGTCTGGTCAGCGGCGCCGGGCTGGTCAGCACGCGGCATCGGGCCCGTTCGCACCGGAGCCCGCGTACGGGCAGCCGCCGTAGGCCACCGGCAGCCGGCCGACGCCGCGCGCCAGTACTGCCGGGGTCCATTCGAGCTCGTCCTCCGGGACGGCGAGCCGCAGGTCCGGCAGCCGTCTCAGCAAGGTGCACAGGGCGACCTGGAGTTCGATACGGGCGAGCGCCGCGCCGGGGCAGAAGTGGATCCCGTGGCCGAAGGCGAGATGCGGATTGGGGGTGCGGTCGAAGTGCAGGGCGTCCGCATCGGGGAACTGCCGGTCGTCGCGGTTGGCCGCACTCAGCGACACGATGACGGAGTCGCCCGCCGGGATGCGGGTGCCGTACAGCTCGGTGTCCTCGGCGAAGAACCGCCAGGTGGTCAGCTCGAAGGCGCTGTCATGGCGCAGGAGTTCCTCGACGGCGGGCGGCAGCAGTTCGGGCCGGCCGGCCAGCGTGGCGAGCTGCGTGGGGTGGCGCAGCAGGGTGACCAGCGCCGTGGTGATCTGGTGGGTGACCGGTTCCTGCCCCGCCACCAGTAGTTGGAAGACCATCGAATCGAGCTCTTCCTGGCCGAGCCGGTCCGCATCGCGGGCCGCCACCAGCCGGGAGAGCAGGTCCTCGCCGCGCTCGGCGCGCTTGTGGCGGACCAGATCGGCGATGTACTGCTGAAGCCCGCGCAGCCGCGCCTCGTACGCCGGCCGGCCCGGGTCCTCGGGCCCCACGGGC
>Ga0207426_1002040_pt1 | contig 14109 bp, 7 predicted proteins | sample AraplaMF_Cvi_mMS_FD_184265 | JGI IMG/M metagenome (GOLD analysis project Ga0207426, IMG submission 184265) | Arabidopsis root microbial communities from the University of North Carolina, USA - plate scrape MF_Cvi_mMS (SPAdes) (version 2) | ecosystem: Host-associated > Plants > Roots > Endosphere ...
ACCGGAATCTGGACCGCCGGATCGAGGCGCTGGTGCGGGTCGCCGACCCGGCGCACCGCGCCTCCCTCAGCCGGCTGCTGGAGCGGGGGACGTCGGACGCCACCTCGTCCTGGCACCTGGGCCCGGACGGGGACTGGACCCGGCAGGCGGTGGACGCGGACGGCGCGCCGCTGCGCAACGTACAGGAAATGCTCATTGACGCCCGGAGGCGCCGGCGTGGCCCAGCGACATGACCAGTCGACCGGAGGGCCGGCGGGTCTCCTCGGATTCGGACACGAGCCCGGCCGGGCGCCCGGAGCCCGGGCCGCGGTGGTGGACGGGCCGTACGGGGGGAACGACGGCATGTACGGTCCGGACGACACCGCGTACGGCCCCGTGACGGCCGCCCGCACCGGCGACGACGGCACCGGCCACGGCACCCCCGACCTCGGTGCCGAGCTCGCCTCCCGCACGGCCGATGAGGTGCTCGCCGACTACCTGCACCAGCAGTCCGCGGACTTCCTGCGCAGTCTGCGGCTGCACCGGGAGAGCGGTTCGGACGCCGAGGGCGCCGGTGAGGCCGCCCGGCAGCTGCGCCGCGCCGCCCGCCGGATCAGCGCCACCCTGTACACCTTCCGGCCGCTGACCGAGGAGGACTGGGCCGACCAGCTCCGCTCCGAACTGGGCTGGCTGTCCGGCACCCTGGCCCGCGAACAGGCCTGCGCGGCCCGCCGCGAACGGCTGATGACAGCCCTCCAGCGGCTGACCGGCCGGGGCCCGGAGCGCAGCGACCGCGGCGACCGGACCGGCCGGGGAGAACGGGCCAAACGCGCCGACCGCACACCCACGGCCCAGGCCACCTCCTCCACCGGAGCCTCCTCGGCCGCCTCCTCCGCTTCGGCCTCCGACCCGGACCCCGACGGCGCACTGTCGGCCGGTGCGGCGCGCGCCGGGGCGCTGCTGGACCGCCAGCTCACCCTCGCCCGCACCCGCGCCCACTCCGCCGCGCTCCAGGCCCTGGGCTCGTCCCGCTTCCACGCCGTCGCCGACTCCGTGGCGGTGCTCGCCTCCGAGGCGCCGCTGGCCGGTACGACCGCCGAGCTCCCGGCCGACGAGGCGCTCGCGCCGCTCGCCGAACAGGCGCACCGGCGGCTCGCGGACGCGGTCGCCGCTCTGCCGCTGTCCCGCGCGGGCTACCCGTACAACGCCGCGGCCCTCGCCGCCGACCAGCGCCAGGACGCGCCCTGGCACCAGGTCCGGGTGCTGGTGCGGCTGAGCCGCTACGCCCGGGAGGTGATCGCACCGGAGGCCGACGACCTCCGGCTCGCCGAGGCCGGCCGGGCCCTGGAGTGGCACCGGGACGCCGCGGAGGCCGCCGCCGCGGCCGCCGCCGCGGCCCGCACCCCCCGCATCGCCCCGGCCACCGCCTACGCCCTGGGGGTGCTGCACGCCGACCAGCGCCACGAGGTGGAGGCGGCCCGCTTCGCCTTCGGCCGCGTCTGGCTGCCCCGGACACCGGACCGTAAAGGCTGAGGAGGCGACGCGGGACATGAACGGGCGGACGGGGAGCGGCCGGGCTGAGAGGGTGGCCTCATGACCGCACGGAAAGGGGGGCCGAGGTGACGTCCCCCCAGAAGCCGGTACGGGCCGCGGGCTGCGTCCTGTGGCGCCGCGCCTCCACCGAGGACGGGCTGGAGATCGCCCTCGTCCACCGCCCCAAGTACGACGACTGGTCGCACCCCAAAGGCAAGCTGAAGCGCGGCGAGAACGCACTGGCCGGCGCGGTGCGCGAGGTGGCCGAGGAAACCGGCATGGACTGCCGCCCCGGCGCCCCCCTGCCCACCTCCTACTACTACGCCAACGGCCGCCCCAAACAGGTCCGTTACTGGGCCGCCGAGGCCCTCGCCGGCGCCTTCACCCCGAGCACCGAGGTAGACCGCCTCGAATGGCTCTCCCCTACGGAGGCCCGCACCCGCCTCACCCAGGAACGCGACCGGCCGCTGGTGGATGCGTTGTTGGCGGCGTTGCATCTGGCGTGAGGCCTGAGCCGGCGCCCCGTCCTCATGGCGCGAAGCCCTCGAAATGGCCGACTCCGCCGCCGACCCGGCGCCTCCTTGCCATGCGTCACGTCGAGGAGTCGTGCGACGCGTGGGCCCGCTTCCTGGACGACTGCACAGGTACCGCGAGCGCCCGCGGTGACGAGCACTTCGCCGCCCTGTGGGAGGGACTCCGCCCGCATCGTCAGCTTCCCGCCGTGCGTCAACTGTCCGATCGGGCACGGGAAGTGGCGCGGCTCAAGGCTGCGTAGGCCCCACGCGCCGGACGCCGCTGAGGCGCGTACGGGTCATGGGTCACCTCGGCCACGAGGGCATACAGCAGACCGAGCGGCGAAGCCACGCCACCCCAACCCTCCGTAATCATCACCCCACGTTCAGTGATTTTGCGCCGCGGGAGGGGCCTTCCGGCCAAGTCGGGCCGGTGAGGTTGTGTCGCCTGCCGCATGCCGGACACAGTGGGCGGGGTTCCGCGCCGGGTATGTGTGTTTCCTGCCGCTGGGGCCTTGTCTGGTCTGTCTATCCCTTCTGTGTGGTTCGGGGGCTGGAAGCTGTGACGGTACGTGTGGGCGAGATCCGGGAGATCCTGGAGCGGGCGGCGCCGGGGGAAGCCATGGAGATTCCGGCGTCCTTTCTGGGTGACGGTGATGTGGGCCTGGTGTTCCACGGCGGTGTGCTGTGTGTGGACGACGCGAGGTGTGATCCCGAGGAGCTGTGGGTCACCGGACGGACCGTCACCACTGCGGCCCCGCTGCCGGTTCCGGTGCGGATGGCGTTCACGGGGGAGGGCAAGGGGGAGGGGGATGGCGAGCGGGTGACCGGGGTGCTGGCCGTCGCCGATCTGGGCGGTGGCCGGGCGCTGGTGCTCGTCGACGGGGTGCCGGACGGTGCCGAACTCCCGCCGGGGGCCTGGGTGGTGAGGGAGGGCCGGGTCCTTCCGCTGACCGGCAGGCGGGCGGTGCCGGAGGTCGATCCGGAGCGGCTGGACGGTTTGGGGCGGCCGCTGCCGCCGGTTCGGCTCCGGGCCGCCGGCGAGCGGGAACGGGACCGTGCGCCAAGGGCGTTGCTGACCGAGCACGGCATCCTCACGCCCCGCCCTCCGGCGCGCCGCCGGCAGGGCGTGCGGCTGCTCGACTCCCCGGCGGTGCGCGGCTGGTCGCCGATCGGTACGCCCGGCGGTGAGAACGGGCTGAGCGTCGACTATGTGAACCCGCCGCTGCGGATCGCCGGGGCGCTGACCGCGCTGCCGGCCGCCCCGCCGTACAAGACCGTGGTCGGCGGGGTGCTGCTGGTGGACACCGGCGCGTTCAACGGCTCCGCCATGGGGGCGTACGTGGTGCCCGACGGCAGCGGGGCCCAGCCGTCCCTGTTCGCGTACGGATCGCTGGGCAGCGAGACCGGGTTCGGCCCGCCGCTGTTCCAGGTGCGCGGTATCTCCGCCGGGTTCGGCTGGAACAGCCGGGTGCGGGTGCCGTCGGCCGACGCGCTGGGCAGCTTCCCGTTCCTGATCGCGCTCGACAACCCGGGCGAGATCGGCGCGGATGACGAAGAGGTCGATCCGCTCAAGGTGCTGAGCGAGCTGATCGGCGGCTCCAACCCGTGGGTGCGGCCGCAGGAGGGCGATCTGTGGTTCGCCGCCGGGCTGGCCTTCGACTGCTTCGAGACCCTGCGCGGCCGTGCGATGGCGCTGGTGCAGACCGGCTCGGACCTGACGATCAGCCTGCTCGGGGTGGCCGGTGCCCAGCTGCCCACCAAGAGCGACAAGAAGATCGCCCGGGTGGAGATCGGCATCGAGGCGACCCTGCGGCCCACCGCGGGGGAGCTGAGCATCAGCGCCGGCTTCACCGAGAAGACCTTCCTCATCGACCCGAACTGCAAGCTCCGCGGCGGCGTCGGGATGAAGTTCTGGTTCGGGGAGCATGCGCAGGCCGGTGACTTCGCGCTGATCCTCGGTGCGCTGCCGCGCGGACGGGAGCTGCCGGCCCGCTATCCCAAGCAGCAGCCCGCCGGGATCACCTGGGGCGTCGGCTCCACGGTCAACATCACCGGCAGTGCGTATGCCGCGTTCACCCCGAAGTCGCTGATGGCCGGCGGCGGCCTGGACGTGACCTTCCAGTCGGGGATGCTGCGGGCCTGGCTCAGCGCAAAGTTCGACGCGCTGCTGGAGTGGAATCCGTTCTACTTCGATGTGGGTCTGGGGATCAGGGTCGGGGTCTCCGCCACCATCAAGGTGTGGTTCGTCAAGGTCAGGATCTCCATCGAGGTGGGGGTCAGCCTGCGGGTGTGGGGGCCCGCGGTCGGCGGCGAGGCCACCGTCCATCTGTGGTTCATCTCCTTCACCATCGGCTTCGGGGCCGGGCGCCGCAGTGGGGAACCCGCCCTGGGCTGGGGCGGCTTCCAGGGCATGCTGCCGCCGCCGGAGAACATGGTCCGTACGACCCCGGTCACCGGCTACAGCGGTGAGGGCGCCCCGGCCCTGCGCGCGGGGGCCAGGCCGTGGCTCGTCGACAGCGGCGGTTTCACCTTCACCGCCGACACCCAGGCACCGGTCAGCAGGCTGTACCTGGACCGCGACAGCACCACCCCGGTCGAGACCGACGAGACGCTGGACATCCTCCCCATGCGGCTCAGGGACCGGCAGAGCGAGCTGCGGGTGTGGCTGAGCTACGACGGCGGCGCGGACAGCCTGACGGACTGGTCCCGTACGGTCCTGCGCGGCAGTGTGCCCAACGGCCTGTGGGGCGAGCAGGCGGACGCCCCCGGGGACGGGCTGCTCCCGGGGCGGATCCTCGGGGTCCGGCTGGTGTCGCCGCCGGTGGACCACGGCACCTCCACCGGCTTCATCGATGAGAAGGGCCTCTCCTTCGACCCCATCGCGCCCGACGGCAACCTGCCGCTGTCCGCGGACGAGGAGGCGCCGGGGCCCGTGCCGCAGCGGCCCGGCGGGGTCATCGGCACGATCGCGCGCGGTATCGACGCCCCCGGCACCCGCACCCACCGCGCCGCGCTGGCCGACGCGCTGACCGGGCTCGGCGCGGGGGCCGGACCCCTCGACGACGACCTGAGCGGGTACGCCCACGCCGCGGGCACGGCCTTCACGGCCGAACCGATGGTGGTGCCGGCCGGCTGAGCCGGTCGGCCCCTGTGGAGGGGCCCGCTCCGCCGTCGGTCCGTACGGATGGACCCGCCCCTATGGAGGGACCGTCCCGCCTCCCGTCCCCGCCCCGCGCCCCGTCGAAAGGCACCCCCGTGACCACCACCCCCGATTCCGCCCCCCGCCCCCGTACCAGCGCCCCCGCCGCCCGGCACCGCACCCGGTTCTTCGACCACCGCATCCCCTCCCTCTACGCGGGCCGGTACCGGATCGACAACCGGCAGATCCTCCGGGGCGTCGACGGCGCCGACCGCACCATCGACGCCACTCCGCAGCCGTTCGACGTCATCCAGCCGCGTTTCGCCATCGACCCGTCCGGCATCAACGCACGCTTCCCGGTGCCGGACGCCGTCGGCAAGTACAGCCAGACCCTTCCGCATCTCAATCTCGACGCCCCCGGTCTGCCGTGGAGCCGCCGGCTCGGACCGGGCCACGGCGGTGAAGTGCCGTGGATGGCCCTGCTGTTGTTCCGGGAGGACGAGCTCCCCGAGGACCGCGATGCCGTCGGCACCGTCGCCGCCGGGACCGTACGGGAGTTCCTCGACGGCGGGCTGGGACCCGGCAAGGTGCCCCGGCTGTCCCCGGAGAGCATCCGGCCCGAGGAGTACGACGAGTACTGCGCGACGGTCCTGGTCCCCGCGGCGCTCTTCGACGCGCTCGCACCGCTGCCCGTGGAGATGGGCTACCTCGCCCACGTCCGGGAGGGCGGCCCGCCCGACGCCACCCTTGCCGGGGACGACCCGGAACCGGACGAGAAGGAGCTCAACGCGGTCGTCGTGGCCAACCGGTTCCCCGCCGCCACCGGCGGTCGGCACGTCCTGCACCTGGTCTCCCTCGAAGGGTTCGACACGTACCTGACCGCCCCGGCTCCGGCCGAAGGCGTCCGGCTGGCGTCCCTCACCTGCTGGTCCTTCACCAGCGAGCCGGATTCCGGTACCGGCTTCGGCGATGTCTGCCAGCATCTGGCCACCACCGACGGCAGCACCCCGCGCCCCGGCGCGGAACTGCGGCTGCGGGTACCGGCCGACGCACCGGACCGGCCGACGGCCCCGCAGCAAGAGGCCCTCGACCGGATGGCGGGCGGCGCCGTCGCCCTGCCGCAGCGTCTGGAGACCGGGGAGCGCACCGTCGCCTTCCACCGCGGCCCGCTGACCGCCCGCCCCGCCCCCGAGCTGCCCGGCCCGGCGGCGACCCGGCTGGAATCGTCCGGCGAAGCGCTGATCTACCTGGAGAAGTACGGGGTCTTCGACACCGCCTACGCCGCCGCCTTCACCGCCGGACGGGTCCTCGCACTGTCCGACGACCGCTTCCGCAGCGCGCTGATGGCGTTCCGGTCCGCCGCCCGCAGCGCCGTGCGCCGTCTGGCCTCCCATCCCCAACTGGCCGGTCGGGAGGCGGTGTCCGCCCGTCAGCTGACCGCGCCGCTGGCGTATGAATCCTTCGACCGGATGCTGCTGGACGGCGACGGCGCCCGCTTCACCCGGGCGGTGGACCGGGCCGGGCCGGAGCTGCGGGCCGGGCGTCGCCGGACCGTCGCCACCGGCGCCCGCCGCACCCCCGCGGATCCGCGGACCCTGCTGGCCGTCCCGGGCGTCGCCGAGGCCCTGACCCGGGTCGCGGAGGACGAGTTCACAATCGTGACCGACTGGCTCGACCGGCTGCGGCGGCTGGAGATGCTCGGGCTGGAGCATCTGGTCCCCGACGACCGGGCGCTGCCGCCGGAGAGCATCCGGTTCGCCTACGCCGACCCCTGCTGGATCCGGGCCGCGGTAGACGGGGCCCTCAGCATCGGCGTCGGCCACGCCCTGGACGCCGACCTCAACGCACTGGCCACCCGCGGCGGACCGGTCCCGGCCTGCGCAGTGCTGCTGCACTCCCAGCTGGTCCCGAACTGGCCGCAGACCATCATCACCGCCTACGCGAACGGCACGGCCGTCGAACCACTGCGCAGCGCCATCTACGGAACCGAGATCCAACTGCTGCTCTACCCGCGGCTGATCGACCGTTTCGAGCTGGCCGAACCGCCGCGCGGCATCTGCTTCGGCATCGGTGACGTCGGCACCATCGAACTCCGCGAGATCAGCGGAGACCGCATCGGCTACCCCAAGGGCGAGTTCCCGCGCCCGGCCGGCTTCGGCCGCTTTCTGCGCCCCGGCAAGCACGACGTCCTCAACGTCGACGGCAGCGGCGACGCCCTGGTCCCGGCCCTGTCACAGGCGCACGGCGTACCGCGGATCTCGTCCGCCCAGTTCGCCCTCCAGCTGATCAACGCCCCGCAGGTGCAGACCTTCTCCCGGCCGTGACCGCCACCCGCTGAGCGACGAACGAAAGGACCAACGGACCATGTCCGTGGACACCACCCTGGTCGTACCGGTCGAGGTCGCCGCCCTGGCCGTCAACCGGCAGACCCGCGACACCGGCAACGAGCATGTGATCAACCGCTGGATCACCAACTACAGGGACATCGGTGACGGCGTCCCGCCCGAGCCGGAGCCCTTCGCCGGTGCCGAGGAGTGGACCGGCCGCGAGGACCGGCTCGGCGTCTACCTCCAGTGGGAACTCCCCGCCGCGCTCACCCGCGGCCGGCACGACGAGGAGGAGGGCGTCGGGGACTTCCCGCTGGTCCCCAACCGGTGGCTGGTCGTCCGCCACACCGACGGCGACCGCGCCCTGACGGCCTGGGTCGTCGAGAGTGACTATCTCGACCCGATGGACGGCACCGTCTCCTTCCAGGACCCGGACAGCGCCGAACCGGCCGCCACACTCATCGGCAAGTGCCATGAACTCACCGGCCCCTGGCGCGAACCGGCCGCCCGGCACGCGCCGTTCCTCACCGCGATCGGCCCCGGTCTGCTGACCTTCTCGGTCTTCCAGCCGTACAACACGAACGTGTTCTCCCTGCACGACACGCTGGAGGGCGTACCGGACCAGGAGCGGCTGAGCTACTTCGTCGCCGGGTGGTACGCCGATCCGGACAGCGACATCCTGGCCGACGCGGACGACCTCACGGCCCTCCTGGACCGCCTGCAGTGGACCCGGCCCGCCGGTTCCGGCAGCGGCATCCGCACCTCCGTCTACACCGGGACCGTGCTCGGCCTGGACTGGGACCTCACCGGCCCGGTCCCGGAATCCGACTGCCCGCACCGCGACGACGTCACCCCCATCGTCGCCAACAGTGTCGCCGAGGCGGCCGCCGAGCTGAGCGCCCAGGCCGACGGCGAAGCGGCCTTCGGCGCCCAGGACGCGGAGCTGTTCCGCGCCTTCCTCCTCGGCGGCGTCGACGCCCTGGACGAACGCGACCGTCCCGAGGCCGACATCCTCACCGACCGCCGCGCCCATGACACCGCCTTCGGCCCGGTCCCGGGCGGCTACCGCTGGTTCATCGGCGAACGCGGCGACGACCCCGGCCGGGCTGCCGCCCCGCCCGCCGCCCGCGCGGCCGAGCAGGACACCGTCGCCGAACTCAACCGCAAACAGGCCGAGCACGACGCCACCGAAGCCGCGCTGGACGCCGCCCGGGAACGCCTCTACCACCTGTGGTGGCTCAGCCAACTGCCCCGCCAGTCCGACGAGTTCCGCGACCGCATCGAGGACGAACTCGACCCCACGTACGCCGGGGGCGCCGCCGGTCAGGTCACCGCCCTCGCCCGGCGGCTCGGCGAGCAGCGCCGCACGGTGCCCTGGGGCAGGACCGAAGCGGAACTGGCCGCGCGCACCGCCGAGCTCTACCCCGCCCACGGGCCGCGCGCCGCCCGCCGGCTGATCCGCGTCCCCGCCCAGGACTACGACTACTGCGCCGACCCGGTCCTCGCGCTCGACGGCGCCCACCTCCACGCCCCGCTCACCCGGGACACCGCCCTGCCGTGCCGCACCCCCGAACGGCTGGTCACCCGTGCCTCGGGCATCACCACCGCCGATGTCGCCGGCGTCGCCCGGCAGATCGACCTCACCCACCAGCCCGCCTGCTTCCCGGCCCTGCTCAGCGAGTTCCTCATCCTCGACCGCGCCCTGAAGACCGGCGCGATCCGCGAGGTCACCGGCACCCTGCCGGAATTCGGCACCACCGCATGGCGGATGCCGTGGCAGCCGCTCTACCTGCTGTGGAAGGCCGAATATTTCCCGCTGCCGTTCCGCGAGGGCGACACCGACCACTGGGCGTTCATCGAACGCTCCCGCTACCAGTGGCAGGGCACCGGCGAACCCGGCACGCCCCTGATCGTCTCCGGACGGCAGATGCTCGCCCCCGCCGCCGGGCACTCCCTCGACGGCGCCCTGGCGAGCTACGCCCGCCTCCGCACCGACATCCCCGACGGCACGATGCGGCGGCTGCGCACCGGAGCCCGGGAACGGGACCTGCTCTCCCAGACCCTCGACGGCTTCGGCGCCGCCCTCGCCCAGCGGCAGCCGCTCTCCGGCCTCCAGCCCACCGGCGAGCCCGCCGACCTCATCGGTAACGGCGACTACCCGCCACCGGACCCCGGCGGGCTGCCCGCCAGCGACTGGGACGAATGGCCCCCGTCGACGTTCCAGGAACTGCGCGCCGGCCAGCTGGCGTTCCTCGATCTGGCCGTCGTCGACCGCTTCGGACGCGCCGTCAACCTGATCGACAACCCCAGCCACTTCCGGCCCGAGATGTCCCGCACCATGCGACCGGCCCACCCGGTCAGCGGCTACGACAGCGACCGCCTCGTCGAACTCGGCCCGCGACTGCTCCAGCCCGCCCGTCTGCGCTTCGACTTCCTCTCCGCCGACGGGGACGGCGATGTCGACCTGACCCCTGGCGCCAACCCCGTCTGCGCCTGGCTGCTGCACAACCGCCTGGACCGCTCCCTGGTCGTCCACGGGGCCGACGGCGCCGCCCTCGGCGAACTGCGGGTGACGCTCAACGCCGCCGGGCGCCACGAGGTCTCCTGGTCGGTGCTGCCCGGCTCGGACGTCACCGACTTCGACCAGCTGCGGGACCGTTCGCGGCACGCATACGACCTGCTGGACGCCGTCCGGAGCCGTGGCCCGGAGACCTTCGACGCGTTCCGGGCCACGGTCGACCGGACCCTGGAGACCATCGACCCGGAGGGCCCCGCCGACCCGGGCCTCGGCTTCTTCCTCGGCAGGCCGCTCGCCCTGGTCCGCACCCGGCTCACCATGGACCTGCACGGCCCGCTGCGTACCGACGTCAGCTGGCAGGCCCTGTTCGAACCGCCGCAGCCGGAACTGCCGGACTACCCCTGGGCGATCCGCCTCGGCGAGGCCACACAGACCGACGACGGCCTCGTCGGTTACGTCCTCGACGACGACTACGACCACTTCGAGACGGTGATCGACCCGGCCGCCGGCAGTGGCGGCTATCTGCGGCCGATCGGCGACAACCCCAGCCTGCACCTGAACTTCGGCGACCACCGCACCGCCGTCGCCACCGTGCTGCTGGATCCCCGCGCCGCCGTGCACGCCACCACCGACATCCTCGCCACCCGGCGCGTCTTCGTCCCGCAGGAATTCACCGACCCGGCCATCGCCCGGATGGCGGTGAATTTCCGTACCGGACCCCTGCTCGCCGCCACCACCGGGCTGCGCGGTGCCCGGGACGAGGTCGCGGAAACCGTGCTCATGCCCACCCCGGCCGGTGTCGTCGGCACCTGGACCTGGACCGAGCAGCGCGGCCGCGCCTGGGAGAAACTCCCGGTCCTCAGCCAGGACCAGTACGACCTGCCGCTGGCCCCGCCCGAACTCCGCTCCGGCTTCCTCACTCTCGACGACGCCGCCGCGCACAGCCGCACCGACCGCTGAGACCGCCCTACTCCGGCCGCGCCGCTCCTCCCCGGCAGAGGGCGGCGCGGCCCCTGATGGTTGAAGGAGCACCCCATGACCCTGGTTTCCCCGACCCGCAGTACCGAGACCGCCGCCAACGAACCCCTGCTGGCGTACACCGTCAGCACCAGCCCGGACCCGTTGAAGGCCTCGCCGGAGAACCCTCAGGCGCCCGAGGAGAAGGGGGAGCTCCAGATCGTCGGGTCACGGCACAGCGGTACCCCGGCGGACGTGCAATGGATCAAGGTCAAGGTCCCGGCCGGGCCGATGTCGCCGGACCTCGCCACGGACCTGGCCAAGATCACCCCGAGGATCAGCCTGCCCGGCTGGTCGGTACGGCTGGATTCCGCCGCAAAGGAATTCGTCTTCTCCCCGTCTGCCAGCCATGCGCCGATCGGCGCGGACACCGGATTCACCATTCAGCTCTCCGACATCCCGGTCAACCGGAAGGTCGGCACCTCGCCGATCACCATCACCGAGAGTTCCCGCACCGGTTCGAGCGCCTTCCAGCCCCGGTCCACCACATTCAACGTGGGTAAATTCCCCGCGGACTTCTATCTCCGCAACCTCATCTGCACGCCCCTCGTCATCGACAACGGCGGCGAGGTGACGCTGACATGGGAGCGCTCCGCCAACGCCACCTATGAATTGCTCTACGGCGACACCAATCTGGATGTCACCAAGGACACCAGCAAGAAGATCACCAACGTGAAGTCGGACACCACGTTCTATCTGCGGGGTACCACCGGCGACGCCTCGAACCCCGTGGTGCGGATCCTCTCCGCCCAGGTATCCGTCAAAAAGCCGGACCTGGAAATCGGCAACCTCATCGTGCACGGCACCACCCGGCTCAACGGCGCCGCCACCACCAAGAACCTCACGGTGGACGGCACCGCCAACCTCACCGGTGCCACCACCACCAAGGACCTCACGGTCAACACCGCGAACACCCTGCATGTCCGGACCATTGAAGGCAGCGGTGCTTACGGGTCGCTCGCGATCGGGGGGCGGCTGACGCTCTCCACCGAGGGACGCGAGGTCAATGTCGCGAGCAAATTCACCGTGGCCGGCACCACCCAGCTCAACGGCGCCACGACCACCAAGAACCTCACCGTCGATCCCGGGGCCGACGGTTATCTCTGGCTCAAGACGGGCCGGCTCGACACCGCCGCGGGAACAAACCTCAACGCCTACGGCACTGTCGGCATCTTCAAGAACGGCTCACAGACGCTCCATTCCAACTACATTTCGAGCGGCTACCGAGAGACCACCTACCGCGCGAACGGCGCCGGATTCCTCACTGTCGTGATGACGTGTCTGTACTTCACCTCCAACAGCGGCTGGCGCGAGCTCAACGCGTACTTCACCGCGTCGGCGACCACGGCCGGCGTGACCCATACCATCTCCGTACCGCAGGTGGCCTACAGCGGTTCGCCGCAGCCGAAAAACCAGATGTCCGTTCCCGTGGCCAAGGGCGACACCGTCAAGGTGTCCCTCGCCAACACCAAGCTCCCCGGCGGCGAGGGGAACGGCTACTTCTCCGTGTACTGGACCCCGCTCGGCGGCGGCCCCAACCTGACCCAGGTGGCGGCCGCCGATATTCCGGAGACGGCGGAGGAAGAGGTCCTGGAGACCTTTTACTCGGAGGAGGAGGTGGGGTGACGGGACGGGACCCGGCAGCCCGGAGGCCGGCCCCGGCCTCCCGGGGGCCGGCCTCCGCGTGGGCCCGGCCCCTCACCGCCTCCGCAACGACGCATCCGCGATCGCCGGCGGTGTGTAGTAGCTGTCCTCCCGGTTGAGGTCGGTGCCCGGCGGGACGATGGCGTCGATCCGGTCCAGGACGTCCGTGCCGAGGGTCACCTCGGACCCCTCCAGCATGCTGTCCAGCTGGTCGAGCGTGCGCGGGCCGATGATCACGGACGTCACGGCGGGGTGGCTCCGTACGAACGCGGCCGCCAGATGCGGCAGCGGCAGCCCCGCCTCCGCCGCGACCTCGGACAGGGCGCGGACCGCCTCGGCCTTCCGGGCGTTCCCGGGGAGCGAGAGATCGAACTTCCGGCTCTCCATACCGGCCCGTGAACTGGCCGACAGATCACGGCCGGACAGCCAGCCGGCGCTGAGCGGGCCCCAGGTCAGCACGCCCATGCCGTAGCGCTGCGCGGTCGGCAGCACCGCGTTCTCCACCCCGCGCGCCAGCATCGAGTACGGCGGCTGCTCGGTGCGGAAGCGGAGGTGGCCGCGGCGCTCGGCGGTCCACTGGGCCTCGACGATCTGCTCGGCGGGGAAGGTGGAGGAGCCGATCGCCCGCACCTTCCCGGCGCGGACGAGGTCCGAGAGCGCGGAGAGTGTCTCGTCGATATCGGTCGTCGGGTCGGGGCGGTGCATCTGGTAGAGGTCGATGTAGTCGGTGCCCAGACGGCGCAGGCTGTCCTCCACCGCCCGCACGATCCAACGCCGGGAGCTGCCGCCGTGGTTGGCGTCCGGACCCATGGAGCTGACGGCCTTCGTGGCCAGGACGACGTCCTCGCGGCGGCCCTTGAGCGCCTTGCCGACGATCTCCTCGGACTCGCCGGCGGCGTACACGTCCGCGGTGTCCACGAAGTTGATCCCGGCATCCAGCGCACGGTGCACGATCCGTACGCAGTCGTCGTGATCGGTGTTGCCCCAGGCGCCGAGCATCATCGCGCCGAGCGCGTACTCGCTGACCGAGATACCGGTGCCGCCGAGGATCCTGCGCTGCATGAGGTGCTCCTTCTGCGAGTCTGCGAGTTTTCAGGGGGCGTCCCGAAGGGCGTCTCCGGGGCGTGCCGGAGTGTGCCTCGGGGGCGCCCCGGAGGCGTCCGGGCACCACCTTGCTGTCCGTACGGGGAGCGGACCAGGCCCGTCGCAACCTGGGACGGCGGGAACCACCCAACCGGCCGTGCGTCGCATACTGGACCGATGCTGTATGCGGAAATCGAGATCAGCGCGTTCCTCAAGGCGCGCCGCGCGGCGCTCGACCCGGCCGACCTGGGCCTGCCCGGCGGCGTGAACCGGCGCCGGGTGCGCGGGCTGCGGCGCGAGGAGGTCGCCCAGCTCGCCGGCATCAGCGTCGACTACTACACCCGGATCGAGCAG
>Ga0207426_1002042_pt1 | contig 14108 bp, 18 predicted proteins | sample AraplaMF_Cvi_mMS_FD_184265 | JGI IMG/M metagenome (GOLD analysis project Ga0207426, IMG submission 184265) | Arabidopsis root microbial communities from the University of North Carolina, USA - plate scrape MF_Cvi_mMS (SPAdes) (version 2) | ecosystem: Host-associated > Plants > Roots > Endosphere...
GCTCTCGTCGCGGTCATGCGAAGGATGATCATAATCCTCAATGCCAAAATGAGAGACTATCGAGCAACGGTGATTGACGCCTAACACCGTTGCTTTTTTGTTGCCGACTGGAACGACGACTTCCATCACGCCATGCACGTGGCGGTCACGGGCGAGGCGAGTGGCCATTATGCGCCATTCGGCGACAAGCCGTGGCAGAAGATGAAGCAGACGCTTAAAAAGGGATATCTGTGCGACGGCAATAGTTTCCAGTCCCGCGATCGAGCCCACTCGGCCTCCTTGCCGCCTACCGCCTTCGTGCATTTTCTTCAAAACCACGATCAGGTGGGAAATCGCGCGCTTGGCAATCGTCTTCACACCATGATTGATCAACGCTGTCACAGGGTTTTGACAGAGATCCTTATGCTGTCACCGCAAATCCCGCTTCTTTTCATGGGCGACGACCATCTAACTCCGCGCAGGTTTCACTTCTTCGCCGACTATAATGGCGAGTTGGCGAGAGCGATCGCCGCCGGCAGGTCGACAGAAGCAGAAAATTTTGGTGGCCTGCCCGAAGGTTGTGGCGCGAGGGATCTGCCTGATCCGAACGATCTCTCGACCTTTCTGGACTCGAAACTCGATTGGGACGTTCTCGCTGACGATGAGGCGGCAGCGTGGGCATCTTTTTTCAAACGACTGATCAAGGTTCGTCGCAACCACGTTATTCCCTTGCTACCGGATGCAGACGGTTACGCGGGCTCGGTCGTTTCTGCGGTTGAACAGGCAGTGTTCCTTGACTGGAAGCTGGGTGCGCGAACCCTGCAGTTGAGAGCCAATGCCTCAGGGCGGGCAATGTCGATGGGACGCGATTGTGGTCAGAGGGTGTATCCGCCTGTCAGCGAGGCTGCAGAGGAGGTTTTGCAGCCATGGACAACGCACCTATATGTCCTTTAAGGCAAATCGTCCTGTTCAGGGCGCCGTTCAGTGAAGAAGCAAGCGGAAAAGCTAGCGAACAACGCTCCGTGACGACTTCCACGTAGGCGCGGCAAGGATTACCGCGCCTGCGTCAAATACCTATTTGACCGGGACTGACGCCTTGCCGAGTTTCACAGAGGGCTCACGGGCCCAAACACGAAGCGTGCCAAGCTTTGAGACGAAGGACGGCAGGCTGTCTTTTCCTGATAGTGAAACAATGCCCTCGTCTTCCATTCCAGCAATGCCCGCTTTTTCGAGCAAGGGTAAGGCGGACTGGTCGTATCCGATGAACTTGCAGTGCTGGAAGGCATCGGCCACAAAGTCGCGGGCCGTTGCCTCCTTGATCAGCTCTTCTATCGCTGCGGAGGAAGTCAGCAATGCCACGGCGTCAAACAGCACCGACGGGCCTCCGTCGATCATGTGATGTGCCTGGATCCATTTTCCATTCGAAGCGGTGACCCCGCCCACCTTGGGAGCAACAAACTCGACGATCGCCTTTTCCTTTCCGACAGTATCGGTCAATCCCTTCAGCAGATTGGCGTCTACGCCATCGGTTATGAGGATGCCAAGCTTTCGGCCCTCGAACCGCTTCGGACCCTTCTCCACGATGCTGAGGGCAGGTGAAGGCTCAAGATCCTGACGTGTCGGCATTGCCGCGTCCGCGGCCTTAGGCATGGTCTGGAAGCCAAGCTTATCGGCGACGGTCTCGGCGAGGCTCTCGTCGATATTAAGCAGATGAGCAACCATGCGTTCCCGGATGACCGACGTCTCCACCTTGCTCAGTTCAAACGTCAAAGCCGCCGCTATGTGGCGCTGCTCGGGCTGGGTCTGGCTGATGTAGAACTGTCGGGCTTGACTATAATGATCGGCAAAGCTTTCCGGACGAAGCCGTACCTTTCCACCCTCTTCGGACGAGGCAAAGTGCCGGTAACCCAGCACGGGGGACTCTCGTGGCCCTTCACCGAAAGAGTTGGGTTGGTAGTTGATGCGGCCGACCGGATTGCGCATCGCCATGTGGCCGTCCTGTTGGAAATGCTGGAACGGACACTTGGGCGCGTTGATGGGTAGATGCGTGAAGTTTGGACCACCGAGGCGCTTGAGCTGCGTGTCAAGATAAGAGAAATTCCTCCCCTGCAACAGCGGATCATTGCTGAAGTCGATCCCGGGCGGGACGTTTTGGGTCATGAATGCAACTTGCTCAGTTTCGGCAAAGAAGTTGTCAGGCATCCGGTCCAATACCAGGCGTCCGATCGGTTTCACCGGCACGATCTCTTCGGGAATGATCTTCGTCGGGTCGAGGACGTCGAAATCGAAGCTGTCGGCGAAATCCTGATCGAACAGCTGCACACACAGTTCCCATTCAGGAAAATTGCCCGACTTTATGGACTGCCAAAGGTCGCGGCGGTGAAAGTCCGGGTCGGCGCCGTTGATCTTGACCGCTTCGTTCCAGACCACGGATTGAAGGCCAAGCTTCGGCTTCCAGTGGAATTTCACGAATGTGGATTCGTCCTTCGCATTCACGAGCCTGAACGTGTGAACACCGAACCCTTCCATAAAGCGAAATGAGCGGGGAATGGCGCGATCCGACATCACCCACATGATCATGTGCATGCTCTCAGGGGTAAGGGTGATGAAATCCCAAAAAGTATCATGGGCTGACTGCGCCTGTGGAAAGGCCCTGTCAGGTTCCGGTTTGACTGCGTGGATAATGTCCGGGAATCTGATGGCGTCCTGGATAAAGAAAACAGGAATGTTGTTTCCAACGAGGTCCCAATTCCCTTCCCGTGTGTACATTTTCACAGCAAAGCCGCGGACGTCACGGGCAAGATCGAAGGAACCTTTGCTGCCTGCAACCGTCGAGAAGCGAACGAATGCCGGTGTCTTTTCCCCGGCACGCTGAAAAATATCGGCTCTCGTATATGCCGCCAAAGATTCGTAGGTCTCAAAGAAACCATGTGCACCGTAACCGCGAGCATGGACAACCCGCTCTGGAACGCGTTCGTGGTCGAAATGGAAAATCTTCTCTCGGAAGTGAAAGTCCTCAACGATGAGGGGCCCGCGGGCACCTACTCTCAGTGAATTCTGGTCGTCAGCGACAGGCGCGCCTTGCGACGTGGTCAGGATTTCGGCCCCGTCTTCGGCAAATTGATGAAGTTCGCCACCATTTCCTCGATGAGGCTTTTGGTCGTGAATCGAGACAAGATTGACTTGACCCTTCGTGGTTTTCTTCGCCATCGGTTGCTTTCCCTAAACTGGAGATGCGATTACTTCCCGTTGCTCAGATCCCTTCGGTGCAACGGAACCGATCTCTCAACTTCTTGTGAACGTTGAAGTTCCCGATAGGCTGCGAATTCCTCACTCCGGTGGAAATTGATTTCGCCTGGCTGCCCCGGACGAACTTCATTGGGCTGAAAGCACGAAGGCAGCAACTTCTGCCTATCCTGCTCCACGCTCGGCCGTTGGTTCATTGAGATCCGATCGGGGTGGTGACCTCGGACCTTGGTCTGAGGGCCGTCAGACTGAAGTCCCGGGGAGGGAACCGTTGCTGCGCTTGGTGGTTCGTTCAGGGAGCGGACAATACCGCTTCCAATGGAGGAAAATGAATGCGTATCAAATTGATAGGAACTGCCACTGCGGTCGCTCTCGCATCCACTTTTGCCTACGCCCAATCATCGACGGTGACGGGAGCTGCCGGCGGGGCAGCAACCGGGGCGATCGTCGGTGGGCCGGTCGGTGCAGCCGTAGGAGGCATTGTCGGTGGCGTGGCAGGCAGCCTTATCGATCCGCCGCCCCAGAAAGTCGTTACATATGTGCAGCAAGTTCCGGCTCCGACGACCAGAGTCGTCGTCAAGGAAAAGGTGGTTGTTGGCCAACCGCTCCCCGAGACGGTCGTTGTAACGCCGATTCCTGATGATCCAAAGTATGCCTATGCGATCGTCAATGAGCAGCGGGTAATCGTCGAGCCATCCTCGCGGAAGGTGATCCAGGTCATCCAGTAATCGTAAGGGGATGTTGGTGTTGGTCGTATGCCGGCGGGGGACAGTTCCCCGCCGGTTCTATCCGCGGCTTAGGGGAATCGTGTGACAAAGCTCATAACAGACATCAAGCTTGCCCAATTTGAGCTTCCCTATCTCGATAGGGTCGACAGACGCAATCTTGTCGGCCGTATCGTTGATGAACTGCGGTTCTACCGGTCAAGAAAACTCGGCGAGTTGGCGTTAGATCGATATTTACGACTGGACGCGCTGATTAAATGCGTTTCGCTGATGATAGCTGACATAGCAGATATGGATGACGCTGAATTTCAAAGCGTTCTCAACGAATTCGCGAAGCTGGTGGCTCTCCTCGAGAACCTTGCATCCGCTGGCAAGAGCGCAGCAACGCTGCATTGATTGCGGGTACTGTGTCGTGGACTCATAAATGCTCAGCCATGGCCGCGTGGCCGCGAGCGTGGCGAAGCGAGGCCGCGTCGTGTGCACCGACAATGCTTTATCCGGTCCAAACCGCTCAACCGGGTTTTTTGTCGGTAAGGGTGTGGGCTAAAGCACATAGGATTGCGCTGGTTCCGACAGGCACCGATCGCATGGATCTTGGTGGTCACCCTGCAGCCAATAGCGCATTCGAACGGTCCCCGTTCGCAGCTTGCTCCACGCCTGCGGGTCCCGGTCAATTTCTGGTTCGCTTCTGCGACCCAGACTTCGTTCGCGCGCGGTGGCTCGATCGCCGCAAAAAGCCCATTTCTACCGGCCAGCGACGTGCTAAGCTTGTCGAATGACAGCGCCCAACCATTACAGTTTTCGCAAAGCGACATTGGATGATCTTCCGTTGCTCAGAGCATGGCAAGCGAACCCGCATGTCCGCGAATGGTGGGACTCAGATGAGCCGTACGATGCAACAGACTTGGCTGATCCTCGGGTAGCGCGTTGGATTGTTTCAATCGCCGAACGCCCCTTTGCGTTTATGCAGGACTATATCGTCCACGGCTGGGAAGATCACCATTTTGCGAAGCTTCCTAGGGGATCGCGGGGAATCGATCAATACATAGGAAACCCCGAAATGATCGGTGTTGGGCACGGATCAGCGTTTATCGGGGCGAGAATGATGGCTCTCTTCGATGCGGGCGTACCCGTTATCGCAACCGATCCTCACCCTGCCAATGAACGGGCGATTGCCGCTTACAAGAAACTGGGTTTCGAACCGTCCGGATCACCTCGAGAGACGCGGTGGGGCTTGATTTTGCCGATGCTTGCGAGGCAGTAAGCGGCACGCCATCATTTGCAGCTTCGTCCGCATCCGAGACATGGTCGGACGCGCAGTACCTATACCCTCGGGGGCTGACACCGAGCGTATAGGTTTATAAGCACGCAGCCTAACCTCCTTTGTGATTTTCGATCCGGGAATCGCGAAACTACTGTTGCGTATTGGAGTTTCGCAGCGGTCGCATTCGTTCGACGGACATGTCTCACCAACCGACTTCGGCATTCTCTATTGCGGTTGGATCGCCGGATCTTTCCAAGGGTTTTGCGGCAGGCGACAGTCGATCGTCGGCCAGCTTTCAAGCTCAGAGCGCGTGCTGACTGCCGGAAATCCTCCTGCTAATCGGAACACTCGGTCGCCTGCTTCGTTTTAATTCCAGTCCGAACCAAGGAGGAATACATGGATTGGAACCGCGTTGAAGGGAACTGGAAGCAAATCAGAGGTAAGGTCAAGGAACAGTGGGGAAAACTCACTGATGACGATCTTGACCAAATCGATGGGCAACGCGACCAGTTGGAAGGAAAAATTCAGGAACGCTATGGGCTAGCACGGGACCGGGCTCGTCAGGATATCGACGACTGGTACGGTAGCCAGACCTGGTAGACGAACTGGAGGGCCCGGAGCGATCCGGGCTCCTTTTTGCGCTCTCCACTCATTGGTAGATGCGACCTTGGATTTGCGTTCCCGCTGCCACGATGCGACCATGAGCCAAAACTATCTCCGCTATGTCCGCCCTTAAACACCGGACGACATAGGCTGGTACCGCTCCGCGGTGACCATGAATGTGTTGACCTTCATAAAAGTTCAAGTGGATAGACGATCCCGGCGTAGTGGGTTGGTTCGCCTTGCCGATTCCGGAAGCACCTGCCCATCGCAATCACCCACCGCGTTTCGTTGAAAGCATCACGAACGCGATATTCTGCATGATAGGGCAGCCCGCTTCTGACGGCTTGCGAAATTAAAGCTGCCACACGCGCGCGATCGTCGGTATGGATCCGCTCGATATACGAGGCGATCGGCAATCCACAGATCGTCTCGGCCGGATCGAGGCCAAACAAAGATGCTATGGCCGTATCGCCGTCGACGGTATCTCCTGCAAGAGACCAGGTAAAAATTCCCGGCTCAGCCGCGTCCTCTTCGAGATTGCTTGCGATCCTCATCGCACCTCCGCTTCAAGGTTGGGCCCCCAACTGCCAGCAATGCCGGAAGTTCCAGAAGTTCACAATCAGCTCTGTGTTGGGAAGCAGCGAAACGGCCGGTCAGCTTGAGAGCGAAATCTCGCTTTGGTAGCGAATGGCCATCTATGATCACACGACGTTGTCCCGTGGTGCCGCACGCGAGCCGCCACAAGGCAAGGGGGCGGCGAATCGGAGATCACGCGATGCCGCTCACGTTTGACTTTTTCATGACAAATCAAACGCGCCAGCGCGGATTTCTATTGGCGTTATAAAGCAGTTCGCCTGCAGATGCAAAATGACCAAAGAGCTGGCGCATCCGCCGTTCGTCGGCTTCACCTATCTGGTGCTGGCGGCAAGAATCGCGCACCGACCAAATCCTCAAGGATTTCTTGGTATCGAGATCACCCTCTCTGATGTGCGTCGACATTACTCTCCTCCGTTTGGAGGGGTGCTTTAGTGCAGGCTAAAATAAATGTCATTTAACTTTGACATTCCTGATTTGCCTGTTTCAGGACGTGACGTCTAATTTTTCCGGTCGAACATCAGCTCACTACTTCCGCTTTATCGCGTCTTCTCGGATCGCCAATGGGACAAAAGAGGCTCGCGCGTTCCCGTAACCGGATCAAGGGTAGGCAAAGATAACTTTCTGATCACGTCCATTTCCATGCCGGTGGCCGCCGAAGTCTTGATATCGGCGCTCTGGCCCGGCGGGTAAGCACCGACAACCAGAAACGATTGGCTCGCGGCAACAAGGCAATGCCCAGTGCCGGCAGGTAAAATCAGGCAATCCCCAGCCGTGACCGCAAAATCGATACCATGAGGGCCCCCGATCATGATGGAGCCGTGGCCGTCAGCTACACCTAACACTTCGTGCGCGTGGACGTGATAGTGTTGATAGCCAAAAATCCCGTCACGCCAGAGCCCCGTCCAACCGTGTTCTTGAAAGAGACTCTCAAATCGTTTTGCCGATGCCTCTTCGCTGATGACGGCAGATTTATAGAACAGCACTGGCAAAGCCCGGTTGTTCGGGATCCAATCGCTTGGCGAAAGAAGACGGGCTGTTACCTCCATCGATGCTCCCTTTCTCCAATTCCGGCGACCGTAACCGGCGAGCAAACGAGATGACGCCACGAAAATGCAGCTATTGCCGCATCGTTCCATCAGTATTCAACGCTTGGCGCGAGACAACCTGCGGAATTCGGACTGAGGTGAACCGTGGCTATGTCGCCGCGACGGACTCGCCACCTCTCGATCAGCTTGGAAAAAATTCATCCGGACCATCAAGCTTCGCAAGTTCGATCCTTTGCGAGGCCATCGTGATTGCGCGACGGAACCTTGCAACCGTCGGTGAGTTGATCTCGCAAACGGAGATTCATCGTGACAAGATTCTACTTCCGAACCGGCCCGACAGACACTCCCTGGCAAGACGAAGATGGCTATGAGTTCCCCGACTTGCCAGCGGCGCTCGATGAAGCAAAGCGCCTCGTTGCCGAGATGGCCATCGACGGGATTCCCACTGCTACACGGGAGCCGCTTGAAGTTGAGATCTACAATCCGGACCGAGTTAAGATCGTAACAGTCTCATTGCATCTATGCATTGAGTACGCCGGTGGGGATTCTCAGAGATAGGGGGAGCAGTGACCAAACGAGTCGAGCGAGGATACCCGCCACTTGGCGTTCCGTTCACCCAGGTTTGCCGTCGTAATTGCTGGGTACTATTTTCCGCTCCTAGCGGTTACGCCGTACAACTCCTCAATGATCTTCAGACCTTCCTTGTATTTTGACTGATCCAAACCAACGTTCCGCGCTTGCTTCAGATTGTCTTTAAGGTCGGCCACCTTTACCGGACGGGCAAGTTCGTCACTAACTGCCCGGACGACAAACTCATCCTCGCTTTCATTTTCTCTTCGGGTCAGGGCGTTGATGGCGGCCACTACGGAAGGATTGAATCCTTCATCACTCAGGCGCTCAAAAGTCCAGCCGCGGCCCTTTTCGACGACGTCGTGCAGGTAGGCGACGATCCGCTGGTCGTCCCCCTCGACGGCGCTAGCGACGCGCTTGCAGTGCGAAAAATATGGGTTTCCTTTCTTGTCGGTCTGCCCTGCATGAGCCGAGAACGCGATTTTTATCGCTCGTAAAACATCTAACCCATCATCGCCTTCACTCATTAAGCCCAGATGCTCTGATGCCATGACTCTTACCTCCAGTAAATCAACGCCGGGCAATGCTTAGAGTTCCTGCGCGTGCCGCCTGGTGAAGGCTCTGTTCTGAAGAAAACTTAAGGCCGACTCCCAGGATCTAATTCCTGCCGAGCGCAAACGATCAATCGAGGGTCGATCGACTTCAGTCTCAACGTGTCAATGGAACAAGCAGAGTTTCTGGTTGTTTGTTTGTTCTCAACCAGAGGAAACATCAATGAAAAAACTCATGATCCTTTCTATCGGCATGGTGATGACGGCCTCGGTCGCGCTCGCCCAGAGCGAAACGCCGACGACGTCCCAGACAACACCCGCGGTCAAAACCGAGCAAAATCCGGGAGCCCCGGTAGCAGGCAAGAACAGCTTCACCGAAGGCCAGGCAAAGGCCAGGATCGAGGAAGCTGGTTACACCGACGTCACCGGCCTCAAGCTTGACGATCAAGGGGTGTGGCGGGCCAGCGCCACCAAGGATGGCAAACAAGCAAACGTCTCCCTGGACTTTCAGGGCAACGTCACCATGGCCAAGTAACCACGAATAACAAGGAAGCAGTCATATGAGAACGATCACTGGATTATATGATAACTACGATGACGCGCGCGCGGCCGTGTCAGCGTTGGAAGACGCGGGCGTCCCGTCCGATGACATCAGCATTGCCACCAACGAGGCGAATGGTGTTGATGTCGAAGCCCAGGGCAATCGCGCCGCAGAAGGCGCAGGAACCGGTGCCGGTCTTGGCGCACTGGCCGGCGGTGCCGGCGGTCTCCTCACCGGTCTTGGCATGCTTGCCATTCCGGGTGTGGGTCCCGTAGTCGCTGCCGGTTGGCTCGTTGCGACCGCGGCCGGAGTTGCGGCCGGCGCCGTTGCCGGCGGTGCGGTCGGGGGTATAGTCGGTGCCATGGTCAAGGAAGGCGTTCCTGAGGAAGACGCCCACCTCTACGCGGAAGGCGTCCGCCGCGGAGGATCGGTCGTCGCCGCGAGGGTGGAGGAAGCACATGTCGCCGAGGCCCAGGCTATCCTTGACCGGTGGCGTCCCGTAGATATCGGAGCACGCCGCGCGAGTTATGTTGAGCAGGGCTGGACCCGTTTCGACGAAACCGCCGATCCCTATACTGCGGAGCAGATCGCCGCTGAACGACAACGATATCGTTCTAGCCTGTAGGCGAACTGAAGCCTGTAAGCGGCCGCCCGATGCGGCCGCTTCAGTTTCCTTCAGAAGGCTTCATGGTGAGATCGGCATACAGGATGCCGGACGACTAGCCCCAGTGTAAGTCCCCGCTGTTGGACAGCCAGTTGTTTAAAATAGCGGAGATGCCAAACGCAAAGCGTGGGACGGTGCGGGGCAATTGGCAAGGTGCAACCGCAAGCGGCTGGCCTGGAAGCACTACTGATGAGGAAGGCGTCGAATAGGTCATGTCAGCGATCCGATTGTATGTCGGATCTTCACCTAACTCCGCCGCGCTCGCGAATGTTCCTGATGCGCAATTGCAATAAGCGATTTCCCGCACCCACCTGGCTCGGCCGTTTCAGCATGGCGCTCTTGCCTGAGCTGGAACGCCTTTTCGAGAAGGGCCAGATGCCAAAATCCGATTAGCATCAGCAGTGACTGCCGCTGCGATCTTCGACACATATGAGTTCATGGCGCATGGTTCCGAGCTTGTGTGTCATTGCACCCGACGTCGATTGCGGTTTGACGCAAAGACTTTTGCTTACCTCCCTGATCGGGGAACATTTGCTTCTCAGTCTAGTTATTCCTTGACTTCACAATGAGGAAAAACAGAATGCCCGCAAAATCCAAAGCGCAACAGAAGGCAGCCGGCGCCGCCCTTTCGGCAAAGCGCGGTCAAACCCCGAAAAGTAGGCTCAAGGGTGCGTCTCGGGAAATGGCCGAATCGATGAGCGAACGACAGCTGGAAGAGTTCGCCTCGACGAAGCGGAAGGGAAAGCCCGACCGCGTCTCTCATTAGCGAAAAGCCATCCTGCAGCTTTTCCAATTGATGGAAGTGGCCGGTTACATGCTGAGATCACTCTTCAAGGAGATCATAGGCGCGTCACCCGCGACCGACGATTCGTGCCCCAGTCTTTTGGGGTTTCGCAACCTATCATGGGTCCTCGTGCTCTTCGAAGGTGCGGCCGATGATCGCCCCGAGATGCAGGAGCAACTCCTGGCCAATCAGCAAGGCGCACTCGAAAAGCAAGCGGTCACTATCCTTCGCGTTGCTGGCGGAGGCGTTTTTGACAGTCTCGACATCGCCGCGGACATCGGCGCGGATGATGTGCGCAATGATCGTGAAGGACCTTCCCCCGACGAATTCGAAGCTATTCTCGTCGATCCGAATGGCATCACAAAGTTTCGCTCGAACCAGCCCGTGAGCGTGCCGTACCTCGCCGGCTTAGTCGACAGGCTTTTCAAAGAAATCCAATAGTGCATGGACAACAACGGGGAAGGCTTGATTCCAAGGCTTTTTGACCAAATTCTGCATTCCCACGCTTCCCCGCCGCCAGAAACAAACCAGAAATTGGTTGGCTGACGCTCAGAAGACAGTTCCAGGTTCAATATCATTCTCTCGGGTGTCGCGTCCTCGGGTCATGCCGCTATGCGAAGGCACTTCGTCTTGTTGAGAGCGACTTGACGCAAAAGAGTGCTACGACAACGAGCGGAATGCAGATCAGGTATGAGGTTCGAATACCTGCGTTCTCAGCGACAAAGCCGAGCAATGGTGGTGCAAGGAAAAAGACGATGAAGGACATCTGACCTAGAGCTGCAACATTCATATGCGCAGGCCGGTCGGTCCGCTGAGCGGCAGCCGAAACGGCAAGCGGATAGACGGCGCTGCAGCCGCTACCCATTAATGCAAAGCCGAGCAGGGCGCCTTGGGGATGGGGAGCAAGCCAAACCGCCGTGAGCCCAGCTGTTGAGATCAGGAGCAAAGTAACCGCGACCGCCCGAGAGCCGTATTGATCGACAAAGCGATCCGCAAATAGTCGTGTAAGCGCCATGAACAGTGTGAACAATGTCAATCCGAGGCCACCTACAAATGGCTCAACCCGGAAAACATCGCGCATATAAATCGCTGACCAATCTATGCCTGCACCCTCCACCAGAAAAGCAGCAATGCCAATGATGCAGAGCGGAAGGAGACCGAGCGTCGGCAATGCGACATGGCCTGCGTCCACATGCTCGCTTGAGGTCCGCGCCGGTGCGCTACGCATTCCACTGATCGCGATAGTGCCCACCAACACCACGGCAATGAATGTTAGGGCCAGGTGGAGTTGCATCGAGACGTCGGCCTGCCGCACCGGCGATGAAATGAGCGCGGTGACAAAAAATCCGAGACTCCAAAAACCATGGGCTCGGTTCATAACTCCACGACCGAGCTGCGCTTCGATACGATCAATTTCGACGTTGAGATTTATTTCAAGGGCTCCTGCGAGCAATCCTTCGAAAAACAAAACCCCAAAAACGACTTCGGCGCTAGTCATCCACGGGACAGAGGCAATCAGCGCGGACGTCCCAAGCACGGTTATGAACGCTGTAGTACGGGCCCCCAGTCGAGTAACCAGGGGCGAAAAGAATGTTAGGGATATCAGTGCACCGATGGCAGCACCGATAAGCGTAAGCCCCAGTTCCGACTTGTTGACCTGGAGAGCATCCTGGAGATCGGGAAGGCGGGAGAGCAAGGCACCGGTTGATGCCGAAAAGAGGAAGAAGCAGGTATAAATTCGCACCTGCGGTTCAATACGCATTTCATGGCTCCCGGTCTTTAGGTTTCGGCGGATACTCGCAAACGCCTCAATGACTTCCGTCCCAACCGTGATCCAAACGGGCCATCGCATCCGGCGAATCCGGGCCCTAAGGCGCAAAGATTAACAGTCAGAGGAAACGGCCACTCCAGCGGTCTTGGTCGGGTCGGCCTGGCTGCAGCGACGATACCCGTTATACGCGAATTGCTTCTCACTGACAAGACGTGTGGGGATACGTTGATGTCTGTTCTCCGTCCGCGAAGTTGCGATCAATGAAAGAAAACACTATGAGTGTCGACCATTCATTTAGTTATCGCGCGCCTTCGACAGGAGAACCTACAGCTCCTGAGTCTGTTTCCACGCTTTGGCGAATATTGAGTAAACAACACCAGGGTCGGTGACTGCGCGCTGGGCTCGTGCCCAGGCGATGGTGATGCACCTCTAGCAGCTGGCGTCCACCAAGAATACCACGAATATTGTGCATTGCAGCACGGATTGAATGGCGCTAAGTTTCTTCGTCAGTTAGGAGCGCCCATGGACGAAGCCAGCATCGCTCAATTGCTCTTCGCTCTCCGCGTTGCGAGGGAAATTGCCACGCTGGAAGGTCCTGTATTCGACATTGTCGTCTATCGAGTCGAGCAAGCAATCGAGGAGATAAGAGATGAAGCCCTAAGGCAAGGTATTGTCGTCGAAATCGAACATGCGTCGACCCGAATGCAGTAGAGAGAGGGGAGGTTGCCGCCGATCAGCATTGGTTGAAGGATCGCGATTACGAAGGCAAGACTGGGCAGTTGAACCGCTTGTTTCTCACTCATACGCCATCGCTTCGGACACGACTGAGCGCGCATGCTGCAATGCCGCATAAGCCAAAGGGATGAAAGAGTCACGGTTCCCGACTAGCCAACATCCCGGTATTGTGCCGTCATGGAGATGAGACCGATATTTGCGCGACTGCGACCAGACCTGAATGCATCCGGTGTCGCTGACAAGCTTCACGAGCTCGGTTTGGATGTCGCTCGGCTCAATTCCGAAACGCGCCGAGCACTTAACGCGGAGCACACCAGAATGTGTGCCGAAGGGTATTACAATTCTGGTTATGTCGCCATTCGCCTATTTGTTTGGTACGTGACGGATAGTGGCCGGTTTGATGCAGCATGCCTCACCCAACCGGGCACAATCAGCAGGTCGATCTCCACAATCCGGCAATGGGCATCCGCGGACCCGACCCAGGCTGCCGCGATCGAAATCGAGATCACAGCTTTGAAGATCTTTCTCCTTCAGATCTTTGATCGCGTCAGTGCACCGCGACACACCAGACGGGCTGCTCAAGACCGCTTGCTGGGTGCCTAGGAGGAGAATGGTAACCCTCTACATCTGGTCGATGGTGATCAATTAAATCGTCGATCGTGAAGAACTCGCTTTCAGGCAGGTTGTTGCGGCATCGGTCGGCTCTGGAACGTGAGGAGGAGTGCGGCGAACAGACACAAAAGTTGCCTGAACCATCGCAGCAGGAGGGAGAAGTTGTATCCGGCGGCGGCCAGAACGGCATTGACGGCATCCCCCTGTTCGCCAGCGAGATAATTCCGGTCCATTCTGTGTTCGCTCTTGAGGTGTCCAATGACGGGTTCGACCGCCGATCGTCGTCGCATCTGGCGCTTGATGGCGGGCGTGAGACGGCGCTTCTGGCCACTGGTGAAGACTCTCAGCTTGTGACTTTCGGGAGCATTATGGCCGCGGTATCCAGCATCGGCCAGAATGCGGGAGAGCTCGGTGCCAATC
>Ga0207426_1002043_pt1 | contig 14102 bp, 13 predicted proteins | sample AraplaMF_Cvi_mMS_FD_184265 | JGI IMG/M metagenome (GOLD analysis project Ga0207426, IMG submission 184265) | Arabidopsis root microbial communities from the University of North Carolina, USA - plate scrape MF_Cvi_mMS (SPAdes) (version 2) | ecosystem: Host-associated > Plants > Roots > Endosphere...
GGGCATGTCGGTATCGGAGTGGCACATCAGCGTCGCGGTCATGTAGCGCGCGCCGTTCTCGATATAGAGGCGGCTGGAGATCTCGATCTCCTGCATGTCTTCCCGGGTCGGGATGGCGATGCCGGCGAGCCGCTCCACCGCCTTGTCCTCGGCCGCGGTGGGACTGACGAGGTCGATCCAGACCGCGCTTTCGGGCAACGCGGTGAGATCGTCGATGACGACCTTCTTCAGGGCGGACTCGGAGGGAACAAACACAGAAAACATGCACAACTCCAGCGAACCTGCGGCAGAATGACAGCCCTTAGCGCGATTCTGACAAGTTCACGATGACAACCACATTAACGGAGCGTTTGCATTTGTGGCGGCGCCATGGCTCAACTGTGGCCCGGAATCGACAGTCCGGCCTCTGGTGCCCAAAAATCTTCACGCAACGGCAAGACTTGCGGCAGAAATGCCACAGCTTGGGTCTCGCAGCGCGGGATAAGCCCTTCAGTGCTGGAATTGTGGCAGATTTCAACGATAATGGGATTAACGGAGTCGAGGAACTTGGGCGGTAAGCTCAGGCCTTCCGCACGGTATTGTTTTGATTGGAACCAAATCATGTCGTCGCTGAAAGTTAAGTTGGGAATTCTGGCCGCCGGCCTGATGTTGTCGGGCTGCATGCAGGCCACGCATTTCGAGGCGACCGACACCAAGGCCTTCAAGCCGAAGGACAAGGAACTGCTCGCCAAGGTCCGGTACGAGAATACCCCGGTTGCGGAGCCGTTCCGTCGTGCCATCGTCGATTACCACCGCAAGGAATCGCCGGGCTCGATCGTGGTCGATTCCGACAATCACTATCTTTACTACGTGCTGGATGGCGGCAAGGCGATCCGTTACGGCATCACCGTCGGCGAAGAGGCCATGGCCTGGTCGGGCATCGCCAAGGTGGGCAGCAAGACCGAGTGGCCGGCCTGGCACCCCACCCCCGGCGAAATCTCGCGCCTGGGCGTGCCGACCTATGTCGCACCCGGTCCGGACAATCCGATGGGCTCTCGCGCGATCTACCTTTATTCCGGCGGCAAGGACACGTTGTTCCGCATCCACGGCACCAACCAGCCGGAATATATCGGCGCCTCGATCTCGTCAGGCTGCATCCGCCTGACCAACGAGGACGCGATCGATCTCTATGATCGCGTCAAGCTCGGCACCCTCGTCGTGGTGCTCGAGCCGAAGCACGGCGACTCGCCCTACAATTCACGGCTGGCGCTCGGCGGCAGCCAGACTGGCCAGGCGGGCAGCTACTGATCGCCTGCTGATCTCCGAGATCCAAAAGCGCCGGTTTCACCGGCGCTTTTTTGTTGCCGGCTTGTGCGGCTGGGACTTGCCCGCATCGGCCGCGGGCTTCTCCGCCGCCTCGTCGCCGGCTCCGTCCTTGGTCTCGGATTTGGCTGCGACCTCACGCGGCGGCGCCTCCTCGGGGCGCTCCGCCGGCAGCAGCGGGGCGATTTGCGGCAGGGGATCCCAGACGTTCCACTGGCAGATCCGGTAATCATTGCGCCGCTGGGCGAGATCGAGATGGATATGGTCCTCATGGTACCAGTCCGAGCCCGGGCCGAGCACGGTGGAAAATCGTGAGCAGACCGAATGCAGCACGCGTTCGCGCACCTCGCGCGATATGGTGCGGTCGGTGAGGCCGATCGACTGCCCGTTGGCCAGCTTGATGGCCCGGACGTCGAGAGCGTTGGCCTTGCCGTGCTCGGACAGCAGCGCGCCGGCGACACGGTTGCGACCGCGGCACTCGAAGCTGTCGAAATTATCGAGTTCGCCAATGGTCGAGCCGAGGCTGGTGGCCAGCGGCGCCATGTCCTTGCGCAGCCAATCAACGAGCGCAGAGGCCATGGTGCAGCGAAGGACCGCCGCCGGCTTGACCGGTACCTTGCGCTTGTCCGGCAGCACGATGGCTTCCAGCCGTACCAGATCCTCGCCGCCGCAGGCGCCGGGGCCGCGGATATCCGGAATGGAGGGCGCGATCGCGATCTCCTCGGTCAGCGCCAGGCGGCAGGCGGAGACCGGTTTCTCGGGCGGTGCCGCAGCCTCTGCGGGCTTGTCGGCGCCGGGCTTGTCCGCGAGAGGCTTGTCCGTGGAAGGCTTGGCGTCCGGCTCCGGCGAGGCCTCGTTCGATGCCTTGGGCGCCTCTTCCGGGCGCGGCCTCGGGAGCGGAAACCTGGCAGAATGAACCGTAGGGCGCGGCCGTGGTGCGGCGATACCGAAGATATCCAGCGGGGATGTATATTTTCGCGCCTCTGCCCTCTCGGCCAGCACCAGCGACAGCCCGAGCGCAGCGGTAACCATTGCCGCGCCAGCGGACATATAGCCGCGACAAGACCATTTGCGGCGAAAGTCCGGCACGCTAAAACCCATGGCAATCTTTGGCCCAACGCTGAGAGCGACAACGCGCCCAGCGACTTCCCGGAGGAACGTCGGAATGCTTGGTTTGATGCAAGATTGGCCCCTGCTCTGCCACCGGATCATCGAACACGCCGCCAAAATCCATGGCAAGCAAGAGGTGGTCACGCGCTCGGTCGAGGGACCGATCCATCGCACCACTTACGCTGAAATCCACAAGCGCGCGCTCAAGGTCTCGCAGGTGCTGGATCGCGAGGGCATCAAGCTCGGCGACCGTGTCGCGACGATCGCCTGGAACACCTGGCGCCATCTCGAGGTGTGGTACGGCATCATGGGGATCGGAGCCATCTGCCATACCGTCAATCCCCGCCTTTTTCCCGAGCAGATCGCCTGGATCATCAACCATGCGCAGGACCGCATCGTGATGACCGACATCACCTTCGTTCCGGTCCTGGAGAAGATCGCCGACAAGCTGACGAGCGTGGAGCGCTACGTCGTGCTGACCGACAAGGCGCACATGCCGCAGACGACGCTGAAGAATGTGGTCGCCTACGAGGACTGGATTGCGGAGGCGGACGGCCAATTCAAATGGAAGGACTTTGACGAGAACACGGCGGCCGCGATGTGCTACACGTCCGGCACGACGGGCGATCCGAAAGGTGTGCTGTATTCGCATCGCTCCAACGTGCTGCACGCGTTGATGGCCAACAATGTCGACGCGCTCGGCACCAGTGCGTCAGAGACAATGCTGCCGGTGGTTCCCCTGTTCCATGCCAACAGCTGGGGTATCGCCTTCTCCGCCCCCTCGCAGGGCACCAAGCTGGTCATGCCCGGCGCCAAGCTCGACGGCGCCTCGGTCTATGAGCTGCTCTCGACCGAGAAGGTGACGCACACCGCAGGCGTGCCGACGGTGTGGCTGATGCTGCTGCAGCACATGTCCGCCAACAATCTCAAGCTGCCCGACCTCAAGATGGTGATCTGCGGCGGCTCGGCGATGCCACGCTCGATGATCAAGGCCTTCCTCGACATGGGCTCCAACGTGCGCCACGCCTGGGGCATGACCGAGATGAGCCCGATCGGCAGCGTCGCCGCGCTGAAGCCGCCGTTCCAGAACGCCACCGGCGAGGCACGGCTCGACGTGCTGCAGATGCAGGGCTACGCGCCCTTCGCGGTCGAGATGAAGATCACCGACGATGCCGGCAAGGAGCTGCCCTGGGACGGCAAGACCTTCGGACGCCTCAAGGTCTCCGGCCCCGCGGTCGCCAAGGCCTACTACCGCGTCGACGCCAACATTCTCGACGAGGACGGCTTCTTCGACACCGGCGATGTCGCGACCATCGACGAGGCCGGCTATATGCGAATCACCGACCGCTCCAAGGATGTGATCAAGTCCGGCGGCGAGTGGATCTCCTCGATCGAGCTGGAAAATCTCGCGGTCGGCCACCCCGCCGTGGCCGAGGCCGCCGTGATCGGCGTCTACCACCCGAAATGGGACGAGCGGCCGCTGCTGATCGTGCAGCTCAAACAGGGCCAGCAGGCCAGTCGCGAGGACATCCTCAAATACATGGACGGCAAGATCGCCAAATGGTGGATGCCCGACGACATCGCTTTCGTAGACGGCATCCCGCACACCGCCACCGGCAAGATCCTGAAGACGGCGCTGCGCGACCAGTTCAAGGATTATCGCTTCCCGAACGCGGCGGCGTAAGGCTCTCGCGCGAATGTCATTCCGGGTTCGATGCTGCGCATCGTCCCGGAATGACGGGCCGTAACAGCCCGGTGTCCCTTGAATTTGCCCTCGCGCCGTGGTCTCAACGGCGCATCGTCGCGCCAAATCGGCCGGCACCGCCCCAAAAGACCCCGGCAGAGCTCACCCGATGGCCCGCAGGTTTTCCGCTCCCTATCAGTCGGAGCCCGTGTCCAGCCTCGCGAGCTGGGCGCGCAATCTGGCCGTGTTCGCGGTGGTGGCGGTGGGGGTCTCGATCATCATCGTCCGCTTCGATTTCCTGGAGCCGAAGCCGGCGCTTGCGACGTTCTTCGGCGGGCTCGCGATAGCTGGCCTGTCGATCCTGTTCGGGCTCGCCGGCTTTGCCGCGATCTGGCAGAACGGCTCACGCGGCATGGCGCGCATCCTGCTGGCGTTCCTGATCGACGGGGCGATCCTGGCCTATCCCGCCTATCTGGCCCTGCAATATCGCAAGCTGCCGCCGATCTACGACATCACCACCGACCCGATCGATCCGCCGCGTTTCGACGCGCTGGCTCGCCTGCGCACCGGTGAAGGCACCAACACCGCGGTCTATGCCGGCCTCTATTCGGCGGAGCAGCAGCGCCACTTCTACCCCGATATCGAGCCCGTCGAGCTCGAGATTTCCGTCGACCGCGCCTATGCGATCGCGCTCCAGCTCGTCAACAAGCGCAAATGGATCGTCATCGACGATCGCGCACCGCAGCCGCCGCGCCGCATCGGCCGCATCGAGGCGGTCGCGCGCACGCCGATCATGGGATTTCGCGAGGACATTTCGATCAGGTTCGTGGCCGACGGGGACGATTCCCGTGTCGACATCCGCTCGGCCTCGCGCAATTTCGACAGGGATCTCGGCAGCAATGCCGCCCGCGTCAAGAAATTCATCGACGATCTCAACACCGCCGCCGATGCCGACGCGCTCAAGCCGGTGAAGAAGACCCCGGTGGCGCCGCCGAAGGCGCCGGCGAAGACGGTGAAGAAGTGAAATGGCGAATGGCGAGTAGCGAACGGAGATGTCCACTCGCTACTCCCTCGCGCCTCACGCCATCCGGTACGTCCCGCCGATCACGGGATCACCATCCGTCGCGACCACGCCGCGGGCGACCAAATCTTCCAGGTGCGCCAGCACGGAATAGCCGGCGGCCGTCGTGAGCCTCGGATCGATGCCGATATAGATCGCGCGGACCATGGTCGGGATGTCGGTCTCGCCCTTGGCGAGGCGATGCAGGATCGAGGCTTCGCGCGCCTTGCGGTGACGGATCAGGAAGCGCACGAAGCGCTGGCCCTCGGGAATCTCGGGGCCGTGGCCGGAGAAATAGAGATCCTCCTCGCGTGCGGCGAGCCGGTCGAGCGAGTCCATGTAGTCGATCATCGAGCCGTCGGGCGGCGCCACGATCGAAGTGGACCAGCCCATCACGTGATCGCCGACGAAGTTGAATTTTCGCTCCGGCCAGGCAAACGCCAGATGATTGGCGGTGTGCCCCGGCGTCGCCACGGCCTCGAGCCGCCAGCCGTCGCCTTCGACGACGTCGCCATGGGCGATCCTGATATCGGGCACGAAGTCGCGATCGGAGCCTGATTCCGGATTGTGCTTCTCGCTCTCGAAACGCGGGCGCGAGGCCCGGTGCGGGCCTTCGGCGTAGACCGGCGCACCGGTCGCCTGCTTGATCCGCGCGGTGTTCGGCGAATGGTCACGATGGGTGTGGGTGACGAAGATGTGGCTCACGGTCTCGCCGCGCACGGCATCGAGCAGCGCAGCCGCATGGGCCGCGTCATCAGGGCCGGGGTCGATGATCGCGACATTGCCGCGGCCTACGATGTAGCTGACCGTGCCGGTGAAGGTGAACGGGCTCGGGTTGTTGCAGAGCACGCGGCGCACACCGGGCCGGATTTCCTCGACAACGCCGGCCTTCAGCGGAAAGTTGCGGTTGAACGGGACGTCGTCATTGTCGGACATGGCCTGCTCATTCCTTGCTGACTTCGTCATGCCCGGCCTTGTGCCGGGCATCCACGTTCTTTGATGGAGCTAGAAAGTGGATGGCCGGGACGAGCCCGGCCATGACGGAGTTGGAGAGTTCTGCCGCCTCGTACCCGTGCGCTCTCAGAAGAACGCCTGAATGCCCGTGATCGCCCGACCCAGGATCAGCGCGTGGACGTCGTGGGTGCCCTCGTAGGTGTTGACCGTCTCGAGGTTATGGACGTGGCGCATCACGTGGTACTCGATTGAGATGCCGTTGCCGCCGTGCATGTCGCGCGACACGCGGGCGATGTCGAGGGCCTTGCCGCAATTGTTGCGCTTCATGATCGAGATCATCTCGGGCGCGAACTTGCCCTCGTCCATCAGCCGGCCGACGCGAAGCGAGCCCTGCAGACCGAGCGCGATTTCGGTCTGCATGTCGGCGAGCTTCTTCTGCACCAGCTGGGTCGCGGCCAGCGGCCTGCCGAACTGCTTGCGGTCGAGCGTGTACTGGCGCGCGCGATGCATGCAATCCTCGGCCGCGCCGAGCACGCCCCAGGAGATGCCGTAGCGGGCGCGGTTGAGGCAGCCGAACGGACCCTTGAGGCCGGAGACATTGGGCAGCAGCGCGTCTTCCGGAACCACGACGCCGTCCATCACGATCTCGCCGGTGATGGAGGCGCGAAGCGACAGCTTGCCGCCGATCTTCGGCGCGGACAGGCCCTTCATGCCCTTCTCCAGCACGAAGCCGCGGATCTGGTTGTCGTGCGCGGCCGACTTGGCCCAGACCACGAACACGTCGGCGATCGGCGCGTTCGAGATCCACATCTTGCTGCCGGTGAGGCGATAGCCGTCCGCGACCTTCTCGGCACGCGTCTTCATGCCGGCCGGATCGGAGCCGGCATCGGGCTCGGTCAGGCCGAAGCAGCCGACCCACTCGCCGCTGGCGAGCTTAGGCAGGTATTTCTTGCGCTGGTTCTCGTCGCCATAGGCGTAGATCGGGTACATCACCAGCGAGGACTGCACCGAGTTCATCGAGCGATAGCCGGAATCGACCCGCTCGATCTCGCGCGCGACGAGGCCATAGGCGACGTAGCTCGCATTGGCGCAGCCATATTCCTCCGGCAGCGTGATGCCGATCAGGCCGAGCTCGCCCATCTCGTTGAAGATCTCGCGGTCGGTCTTCTCCTCGAGATAGGCCTTGGTGACGCGCGGCAGCAGCTTGTCCTGGGCGTAGGCGCGCGCGGTGTCGCGCACCATGCGCTCGTCTTCGGTCAGTTGCTCGTCGAGCAGGAACGGATCGTCCCACTGGAAAGAAGCCGCAGCCGGCTTGTCCTTGGCCTGAGGGCGCACGCTCATGAAACGTCCTTTCGTCTGGTTCCGTCAAATTTGCCCGACAAACTAAAGCGCCGCGGCAACAAGTGCAATTGCATCCTGGTTTCGGTCATTCCGGGGCGCGCAACGGCGCGAACCCGGCAACGTCAGCTTTCGAGCTGCTCGTTGGCGACGATCTCGATGCCGAAGCCCGACAGGCCCTTGTAGTCGTGCACCGAGGACGTGAGATGCCGGATCGAGGTGACGCCGAGGTCGCGCAGGATCTGCGCGCCGACACCGACCTCGCGCCACTGGCGGTTGCGGTCGGCTTCCGACGCGGACTCGTCCGGCAGCGCCGCCACGGGGACACCAGCCGCACCGTCGCGCAAATAGACCAGCACGCCACGGCCGGATGTCTTGAAATGCTCGAGCACGGCGGCCATGCGCTTGTGGCCGGTGAAGATGTCCTTGACGATGTTCGGCTTGTGAAAGCGCGTCAGCACGTTCTTGCCGTCGCCGACGCCGTTGTAGACGAACGCGACGTGGGCGATGGAATCAAACGGCGAACGATAGGCATAGCCCTGCAAGGGGCCGATCGGGCTTTCGGTGACGAAGGTCGAGACGCGCTCGATCAGCTTCTCGCGCGCCTGGCGGTAGGCGATCATGTCGGCGATGGTGACGTGCTTGAGCTTGTGCTGGGCGGCGAAGCGGGCGACCTGCTCACCCTTCATCACGCTGCCGTCGTCGTTCATGAGTTCGCTGATGACGCCGACCGGCGGCAAGCCGGAAAGCTTGCAGAGATCCACGGCGGCCTCGGTATGGCCGGAGCGCAGCAGCACGCCGCCGTCCTTGGCGATCAGCGGGAAGATGTGGCCGGGCCGGGCGAAATCATTGGCGCCGGCATTGGGATTGGACAGCGCGCGGCAGCAGGAGGCGCGCTCCTCAGCCGAGATGCCGGTGCCGCCGTCGGGCTTGTAATCGATGGACACCGTGAACGCCGTGGTGTGCGCGGAGTCGTTATGGGCGACCATCGGGTCGAGCCGCAGCCGGCGCGCATCCTCGGTCGTGATCGGCGCGCAGACGATGCCGGAGGTATGGCGGATGATGAACGCCATCTTCTCGGCGGTGCAGAGCGAGGCGGCGACGATGAGGTCGCCCTCGCCCTCACGGTCGTCGTCGTCGGTGACGACGACGAGCTCACCCCGGGCAAAGGCCTGCAAGACTTCCTGGACGCTATCGGGCATGTCCCAATCTCTATCGGTTACGAGCGGGAGGCTTAGCCGGAGTTGGGCCGGGGCGCTAGTGTCCTGGACGCAACCGCATATGCCGCGGGCAGGCCTGCTAAGGTGGGACAGGCTTTGCACCGAAGATACCAGGGAATTCAGGCGCCCGTCAGGGCAGCACTTCGCGGCGCTCCCCGAGCCGCTGATCTAGCTCGGCGCGCTTCTCGGCGAGCAGGCCGGCCTGCGCGGCCTCGATCACGGTAAACAGTTCATGAGCGTCGCTGAGCCGGGTCACGGTGACGTAGCTAGCGCCGGCCGCATAGAGCTCTTCCACGTCCGACAGGAGATCGGCCGTGGCAACGATCATGGCGGTCGGGTTCAGGGTGCGGACGTGGCGGACCAGCTTCTCGTTGCTGGCGCCCTTCAGCAGCGAATCCGGCACGCTGAGGATAATCATCTCGGACTTGCCGACGCCGGCATGGAGCAGCGTATCGGCGCTGCTGACGTCGCCATAGATCACGTGCAGGCCGCGCGACAGCAACGTCTGGTACACATTGGGGTTGAAGTCGATCACCGTGATCTGCTCCAGCAGCACCGGCGCCTGGCGTTCGATCTCGGCCAGCAGCGCGCTCGCCGCACGGAAAAAGCCGAGGATGACGATACGGCGGGCCTCGCCATGGCCGCCCTCCTGCCCCTCCTCCCCTTGGCCGTTGCCGTGGTCGAGATCGCGCAGGCCGATCCGCTTCAAGGGGCCGATCGCCCAGCGGGTGATCTCGTCGCTGCGGCTCATCGCGAAGGTCGAGAGCACCGCGAGCACCACGAAGGCAAAGGAGGCGGCGTTTGCCGTCTGCGCTGCGATATGGTGATCGGCGACGCCGGTCTGGATCACCACCAGCGAGAACTCGGAGATCTGCGCGAGGTTCAACGCCGGCAACAGGCTGGCACGCAGGCCCTGCTTCATCAAATAGAGCGGCGTGAAGGTGGTGACGAGGCGGCTGACCACCGTGAAAGCCGCGATCATCAGCGCCAGCCCGATCACGGAGAGGCCGGGCACGGGAATGGTCATGCCGAGCGCGACGAAGAACAGCGTGATGAAGAAGTCGCGCAGCGTGGTGACCTTGGCGGTGACGTCGAGCGCGTAGGGAAAGGTCGAGAGCGAGACGCCGGCGATCAGGGCGCCCATCTCGCGCGACAGCGACAGCCGCTCGGCGGTCTCGGCGACGAGAAAGCACCAGGCCAGCGCGCCGAGCAGGATCAGTTCGGGACGGCGGGCAATCTGGTGGAACACGCGCGGCAGCACGTATCGGCTGACCAGCAGCGCCGCGGCCACCAGCACCGCGACGCGGCCGATCGAGAGCAGGATGACGCTGACTTCCAGATTGGCGAGGCTCGGCTGCACCGCCAGGAACAGGATGGCGAAGATGTCCTGGAGCACCAGCACGCCGAGCGTGATGCGCCCCGGCAGCGTGTCGAGCTCGCGTTTCTCGTAGAGCACCTTGACGATGATGACGGTGCTCGACAGCGCGCAGGCGACGCAGAGATAGACCGCATCGAACTGCCCGCCGCCGAGCGACAGGCCGATGCCGACGAAGAACAGGACCCCGAGCAGGCAGCCGCCGAGCAGCTGGCCGCCCGCCGCGAACAGGATCACCTTTCCCGCCCGCACGATCTTCTTCAGGTCGATCTCCAACCCGATCATGAACAGCATGAAGATGAGGCCGAGCTCGGAGATGACGCTGATCGATTCCTGCGAATGGACCCAGCCGGCGCCGAATGGACCTATGCAGAAGCCGGCGATAAGGTAGGCCAGGATCAGCGGTTGCCGGGAGAAGTGGGCGAGCAGGCCCAGCATCCAGGCAAACAGAATACAGAGAGTGATGTCGCGAATGAGCTCGTGCATGCCAAATTGGTCCGTTTTGCCGCACCCTAGAGCCGGGTTGCAGCGCGGCAAGCGAGCAATTCGTCACATGCGAAGAGGGCTGCTCGCAGCAATGCTGCTATGCCCCCTCGCCTTTGCCGTGCCCGCCGCCGCACAATCCAAGGTCAATATCGAACAGAACTTTGCCGATTCCCTCACCGCTCTGCCGAAGGAGGAACTTGCCGTCTCCGGCGGGTTCTACGTGCCTGCCTATTCCAGCGTGGCGATGAGCCAGGGCAAGCTACGCGTCGACTTCTCGGTGACCTTGAGTGTCCACAACGCCTCCGAGACGCAAGCACTGGTGATCAAACGCATCGCCTATTTCGACACCGCAGGCAAGCAGGTCGAGAGTTATCTGAAGGCGCCGGTGGCCTTGAGGCCGCTGGCCACCGTCTCGATCTTCATTCCGACCGATGACGTGCGCGGCGGGACCGGGGCCAATTTCCTGGTCGACTGGGCCGCGACAGGCGAGATCGCCGAGCCCGTGATCGAGGCCCTGATGGTTGGCGGCGTCGCCAATGCGCATTACGCTTTCATCAGCCAGGGCCGTCCGACCAGGACGGCCACTAAGAAATGAGAGTCCGTCCGACCAGGACAACCGGCAAGAAATAAGGTGGGCCCGGCGCAACGCCGGCCGCTCGACAAGAACAAAACGAGGAACGCTCCCATGACGTCCAGCTTCGATTTCGCGCCCGTGTTTCCGGCGGGGCTGCCGGCCCCTTCCGCGCGCTGGACGGGACTTGCCAAATACAGCTTCGTCGGCGGCAACAACGATTCCGAGCAACTGCCGCTCGAGGGGCTGATCGAGGCGACCAATTCCGCTCTGCAAAAGGAAGGCCGGTCGTTGGCGACTTACGGGCTGGCGCATGGCCCGCAGGGCTATCTGCCCTTGCGCGAATTCCTGGTGGCGAAGCTCAAGCGCGATGCCGGCATCACCTGCACCGTCGACGATCTCCTGATCGTCTCCGGCTCGCTCCAGGCGCTCGACCTCGTCAACGCCACGCTGCTGGCGCGCGGCGACACCGTGATCTTCGAGCAGGACAGCTACCAGGGCTCCCTGACGCGCCTGGCGCGGCTCGGCGTCAACGTCGTCGGCGTCCCCCTCGACAAGGAGGGCATGCGCATGGACGCGCTGGCCGCGACGCTGGCCGACCTGAAGAGCCGCGGCATCCGGCCGAAATACATCTACACCATTCCGACTGTCCAGAATCCGACCGGCAGCATTATGCCCGAGAGCCGCCGCGCCGAGCTGATACGGCTCGCGACCGAGTATGGCGTACCGATCTTCGAGGACGATTGCTATGCCGACCTGGTCTGGTCAGGGCAGCGGCCGCCGGCGATCCATGCGATGAGCAAGGGCGGCGGCGTGATCCATATCGGCTCGTTCTCCAAATCGATCGCGCCGGCGCTGCGCGTCGGCTTCATCGTCGCGCCCTGGGAAGTGATGTCGCGCATGCTGGCGCTGAAGACGGATGCCGGCTCCGGCGCGCTGGAGCAGATGGTGCTCGCCGCTTATTGCAAGCCGCATTTCGCAAGCCACGTGCCGGCGCTGACCAAGGCGCTGCGCACCAAACTCGACACGCTGATGGAGGCGCTGAACGAGCAGTTCGGGACGGCGGCGGAATTCGAGGAGCCCAAAGGCGGCATCTTCCTCTGGGTCAAGCTGCCGGATCAGGTCGATACGTTGAAGCTGTATCAGGCCGCGCTCGCCGCCGGCGTCTCGATCAATCCGGGCCCGGAATGGTCGACCGACAAGCGCCATTCCAGCTCGCGGCTGAGGCTGTGCTTTGCGAGCCCGACGCATCAGCAGATTCGCGAGGGCGTCGCGGTACTGGCCGAGGTCTGCCGCAAGGAGTTCGGCGTGCCCGCCCGGAGCGCCAATGTGGAGAAGCGGGCCTGAAGCTCATGGGTCGAGCATGACCCTGTCGGCAAAGCGCTTCACGCTTTGCGATGATGCGGCCCTTCAGGCTCGGATCATCCCCAATCAGGCCGCCTGCGGCTGGCTGCCGTGGATCGCGGAGGCCAGCCGCAGCAAGAGAACGATCGAGACGTTGCCCTTGCCGGCCTCGATCTGGGCGATATAGCGCTCGGAAATCCCGGAACGGCGGGCCAGCTCGCGGCGCGACAGGTCGCAGCGCATGCGCGAGGACCTCAAGCGGTCGCCCAGCTCGGCCAGAAACGCGGTCTCGGAATAAGGCGGCACGGCACAGCTCCCCGGCAGCACTTCGCCCGCAAAATCCATGACTTGATTCAGCATTGCTCTATCCAGGTTCGCCTTCGGGACCGCCATCCTACCCCGGAAAACATCGGCCTCATTGACGCGGATCAAATTCGCGAGCGATCGACGGCGGCCATGGACGGACGCAGGCGGGATGCTACATTGGAAGCCTTCGAGGCGGGGTTTTCAGGACATGACGCGTTGTTTGAGCCGCGGGATCGCGGCTGCGATGCTGTGGGCGGCGATCCCCTCCACAGCAGGTGCCGCGACACTGACCGCGACGGTCGAGCAATGGGGCCTGCTCGGCTCGTGGGCGGTCGACTGCGCGGCCCGGCCCGATCGCGACAAGGGCGCGCTCCTGACTTACGAAATCCGGAAAGACGGAAGGGTGATGTACCGGCGCGATTTCGGCGAGGCCAGGGACGAGAACGAGGTGGTGTCGGCGACGGTCGGCGCGGAGGGCCTGCTCAATGTGATGGTGTACTTCCCCTCGCTGCATCAGACGCGTGAGTTCGGGCTGCTGCTGGACAAGGACGGTAGCCTCCGCGCGATCTACAATCGCAGCGAGCGCGGCGAATACACGATCAGGGATGGTAAATACGTCGTCACGGGCGCGCCGACGCCGAGACAACAGCGCTGCGACTAGTCACCTGAACAGCCGTTCAGAATTTTCCCGCAGTTCCTCCGGAACGTTCGCGTCTATGTGCGGTTTAGATGTGCATTCGTTTTGGAGGAGGACATCATGAAGAAGATTGGTTTTGTGGTTGCGGCCCTGGGTGCTCTCGCGATCGCGGCGCCGACGATGGCAAGCGCGGAGACCGTGGTGATCAAGCGTGGCGGCTATCACCATCATCATCACGGCCCCTACGGCGCTCGCGCCGAATTCCGCGGCCACCGCGACCATGGCTGGCATCGTGGCCATCGCGGTGACCGAGTGGTTGTGATCAAGCGCAGCCATCGCCACTGGGACTAATCCAGAGCATATGGAAATGGCCCCTCGCGGGGCCATTTTCTTTGGGCAACTCAGGCCGATCGATCTAATCCCACGCCGGTGCGAAGCCCGGATTGACGCAGCGCTTGTCCTTCGGCAGCGCGGCGATTTTTGCGCGGTCGGCATCGTCGAGCGTGATCTTCAGCGCATCGAGATTGGCCTGCTGGCTCTCGCGGCGCGAGGCCTTCGGGATCGCGCCGACGCCGTCCTGGTCGAGCAACCATTTCAGCGCCACTTGCGCAGCGGTCGCATTATGCTTGGCGCCAATCTCCGCAAGCACCGGATCCGACGCGACGCGTCCCTGCGCGAGCGGGCAATAGGCCACCAGCGGGATCGACTTGGCGGC
>Ga0207426_1002044_pt1 | contig 14098 bp, 14 predicted proteins | sample AraplaMF_Cvi_mMS_FD_184265 | JGI IMG/M metagenome (GOLD analysis project Ga0207426, IMG submission 184265) | Arabidopsis root microbial communities from the University of North Carolina, USA - plate scrape MF_Cvi_mMS (SPAdes) (version 2) | ecosystem: Host-associated > Plants > Roots > Endosphere...
AACATCACGCGTCCATTTAGACGCTCGATTTCGTCTACTGCTGCGAGGGCGCGGTCGATGTCAAGGTCGATGGGCTTCTCACAGAGAACCGGCTTGCCCAGTCGAACTGCCTGCAGCGTCAGGTCGATATGCGTGTCGGTCGGCGTGCCGACGATGATAGCGTCAACGTCTTCGCGGTCAACGACCGATTTGCAATCGAGAGACGCGTCGCATCCAAGGTCAGCAGCAAGCGCCTCGACCGCCTCCTTGTAAGGGTCAGCCACTGCGACGAGCTTCACTCGACGGTCGCCGGCCACATTAGCAGCATGAATTCTTCCGATGCGCCCGGCACCGAGAACAGCGATACGTAACATCTCAGTCTCCTACAGTTCGTCGGAGCAGCGTCCGACTAACGATTCATATTTTGAGGTCAGGCAGCCCGTCGGCGACGGGCTGCAGGTCTTTCTTTGGCGTCCGTTGGGACGTCAAAACGGATTTCCTGCGATTCAGCAGGCACACCTTCCGCGAGTTGTCTGCTAAGTCGCAGGATGTCGTCGAGACAAAAGTCGCGAACGTCAGGAAGACGCTCGCCGCGCGCCTTTGCCACTGCGGTCGCGATACGAAGCGCGTTCGAGCGCTCTCGCATTAACAACTCGAGCGCTTCGACGAGGAATGCTCGCTCCCTTTGCGACACGTTCGCGCCAATGGCGTGGGGATGGGCAGACATACCGTGGTCCTCATAGCGGTAAAGCACTCGACACCTACTACTTCAGATGAGGCTGCGGATACTGCCGCCGTCGACACCCCAAACCGCTGAAGTGACGAACGACGCGAGGTCAGATGCCATGAAGACAATTACGTTGGCCACTTCGTCAGGCTGGCCCAGGCGATTCAGCGGCAAGTGACGCAGAGACAACTCGTGCTCCACGGCGTCCTTCGGAGCCATTCCATGGAACTTGCCCATTGTGTCTGCGAAGCCGCCTTCTTTCGTCCAGAAGGGGGTCCAGACTGGCCCCGGCGCGACCGCATTCACACGAATCTTCGGAGCTTCCGCTCGCGCGAGGCCTTTCGTGAGAGCAAGCACTGCTGCCTTCGATGCCGAGTAGTCAATCGGCACAGGCTCAGGCTGACGGGCCAGGTCCGAGGCGTTGTTGATGATTACGGCCTTCTCACGATTACGTAGCACGGGCAGCAGGTGGCGGCATGTCCGCACGTAGCTCATGAAATTGAGATTCATCGTGAAGTCCCACTCCTCGTCCGAAAGCTCCTCGAACGTGCGGACTTTCCCGGAGCCGACGTTGTTGACCAGGATGTCCACCTGGCCGTTATAAGACTTCAGGGCTGCGTCGACGCCGCCTTTGACCCCGTCTGCCGTGGACAAATCCGCCTGCGCAATCGTCACATTCGTACCGAGCGAGCGCAGTTCGGATTCGGTTTCTTTGAGCGCGTTCGCGTCGATGTCGATAAGACAAAGCCGAGCGCCTTCGCGCGCGAAGCCCAGCGCGGTCGCACGACCGATGCCTTGCGCGGCACCCGTGATGAGCACAATCTTTCCGTCGAGGCCTGTCTGCATGATGTCTCCAATCTAATGTTGTGATTTCTTAGGCGCGTCCGGAGCGATTGCTTGTCTCCCTATGACGCGCTCTGCTTCTTTCAAGGCGAACGCTGCCGCCGCCTCGCTCCGCGAGGCGTTCGAAGAATGGCGCGAGCTTACGGATTTAGCGGTTATCGACGCGCTTGATGAATGGCCTGATGTCGACCTTCTCCCAGATGCCTGCTTTGTTGAATGGGTCGGTCTCGACGAACTTCTCGACTTCCTCGATACCATCAGCTTCGTAGAGGAAGAAACTGCCAATCATCGTTTGGCCATCCGTTTGCGTCAGCGGGCCAGAAATCAGCGTCTTGACCGGGGCGGTCTGCAGATAGGCCTTGTGGGCGTCATAGTTCTCAAGACGACGCTCGACCATCCCAGGATGGTCAAGGCAGTAGACGGTGAAATGCATTGCTGTCTCCTTTCCTTTCGTTCGAGCAACTGAACCGAATGCTCGAGCATCTCCGTACGTCAGGCGGTCGCCGCTCGCGGCGCGACGCCGTCGAAAGCGTCGCGCAGCAGCGCGAGCAACGGTCCACGCTCAATCGGTCGCGGATTCCAGTACGGATTCGAACTCGCAATATCGGCAGCCTTTGAAACATCCTCGGCGGACATCCCGATATCCTTGAGGCCGAGAGGCGCACCGCAACGTTTGGCAAGTTCATAGACGCCTAACGCTGCATCATCTGTACCGAGTGCACGTGCCATGCGTTGCATCGCGTCTTGCGCGGCCTGGCGGTTGTAGGCAAGTGCGTGGGGTAGAACGATGGTGTGCGTTTGTGCATGCGGAAGATTGAAACTTCCGCCGAGCGTATGACACAGCTTGTGGTGAAGCGCCATACCGACGCTGCCGAGGACGGTTCCGCAAAGCCAGGCGCCGTACTGCGCGTCGGCACGAGCTTCGACGTTGCGTGAGTCCGCGACGATAGCCGGCAATGCCCGCGCGAGCGCAGCAATGCCTTCCTCCGCCATCAGGCTCGTCACAGGATTGGCGTCGCGCGAGTAAAGCGCTTCTGCAGCATGTGCGATGGCGTTGATTCCGCTCGTTACCGACAGCGCAACAGGAAGCGACATTGTCAGGTCGGCATCGTAAATCACGGTTTTCGGCAACACGCGAAAGTCTGTCCCTGTCTTCTTCAGGCCCGCGTCGGTGATGCCATAGATGGGCGTCATTTCGCTGCCTGCGTACGTCGTCGGTACGGCGAGAATCGGCAGGTCCGACTCCAATGCTATTGCCTTGCCCAACCCAATCGTCGAACCTCCGCCGACGGCAATTGCACAGTCGGCCTCCAACTCTCTTGCCAAGGCGCGAGCCTCCTTGGCCAGCTCAAGGGGGACGTGCATGACGGCGCGGTCAAACACCCCAGCGGCACGCTGTCCAAGTCGGGCAGCAACCGCCTCGCCCGTCTCCTTCTGCTCAGGGCTACACAAAATGAGCGCGCGCTCCGACTTCAGTTCCAGCACCTCGCGTTCGAGATGCTGCAAGCTGCCCGGGCCAAACACGACTCGTCCGGCCCGCGCCTGGTAAATAAACTCACGCTTTTGCATGAAGGTACTCCCCTGTACGCTCACCGCTCAGGCCTGAGTCTGCTTGGTAATCAACCTGGAATCGCGCCGTGCGTAAATCGCCCAGCTCATTGCGCACGCGCAAGTGCTCGGGATGAGACGCATACGCTTCTAATGCTTCTTGCGAATCGAACTCGGTGACAAGAACAACGTCGCATGCATAGTCAACTCTGCTGTGGTCGAGACCGACTTCGAGGTGGAGCATCCCGGGGATACGACCACGCAAGCCTTCAAAGCTGGTCTTGACTAGGTTCGAGGCAGCCAGGCGTTCGGCCGGTGTGTCACCAGCGACTCGCCACATAACGAGATGTCGAATCACGCGTGCACCTCCGACGGGTTGAGCACGAAGTCGTATTCGAGCGAATACCAAGGAATTTCGAGTTCTCTTCCATCCGGCGCCACGCCTGGCTCATGACGCTTCCATTCGGAAATGAGCGATGAGCGCACTCCGAACACGACGTCCGAGTCGAGGTATTGGTCACCGTCACGAAACACGTGCGTGATGAGCGTCTCGTAGCCCGGCGCTTCAATCATGAAGTGCAGATGTGCGGGGCGCCACGGATGACGACCGACGGCCGTCAACATGCGACCGACTGGCCCATCGTGTGGAATGGGATACGCTTCAGCGAGAATCGAGCGGAAGTTGAAGAATCCTTCTGCATCAGCTTTCAGTCGGCCCCGACCGCGATGAACGGCGTTGCCGGCCTCGTCGAGGTTCTGGACATCATAGAACCCATCTTCATCCGATTGCCAAACATCGATTTGTGCATTGCCAACGGTCTCGCCGTTTGCTCCGCGCACCTGGCCGCTCACGTAGCACGGTGCACCTTTGGCACCGTTCGAGATGTCATCGCCGTTGCTATACAGGGGCGCTCCCTCTACGTAGAACGGTCCAAATACCGTGGCTTCCGTGCAGTTTGACGGCTTCCGGTTGTTCTGCGACATGACCAACATCGAGAGGCCGAGCGTGTCGGACAGCAGGATGAACTCCTGCCTCTTGTCGTCGGTGATATGACCAACTTCTGTCAGGAATTTGATTGCTTTGAACCACTCATCCTCGGTGAGCTGGACGTCGCGGGCAAAAGCATGGAGATGTTGAACCAGACTCGTCATCACGGTCCTCAGTCTCGCATTCTTGCAGTCAGCGAATGAGGCGATGACGGCTTGGGTGATGGTGTCTTCGTTGATGTTGCGCATCGTGCGTGTCTCCGTAGTGCGCTCAGGCGTATGAAGACGAAAGGTAAAGGGTCATCCGCGTAAATAAAATACCCCCAAGTGAAATGACATTTCCTCTCGCCGGAAGAATAGAGGCGCTGGGCATGTGGATCGCCGCGTCACGTCTTCCCGCCTTTTGCGAAGCAAGCGAATTGTAGAAGTTGACTCTACAAACTGGAGATTTCCCGTCGGTTTATCTATTCAAGTTACTGCGGCATATTGGGCCGCAACGGAGGGAAGAATCCCGTCCGATTTTTCCACGAGCAATAGAAGAGAGAGATTCGATGGACCGCTGGACCCAATTGCAGCTATTTGTGCTCACCGCCGACCTAGGTAGCTTGTCGAAAGCGGCTGAGCAGCTCGACATATCTAATGCCGCAGCCAGCAGAACCTTGAGCTCGTTGGAGGAACATCTCGGCGCCAGGTTGATTGAACGTACAACGCGGCGCATGTGGCTCACCGACGCGGGCCGCGAATATCATCGTCGCTGCACGGCGGTTATATCTGAACTTGCTGAAGCCGACTCAATCGCGTCCGAAGAGGCCGTCAGCCCAAGAGGCGTCCTGCGGGTCACCAGCTCCGTGTCGTTCGCGATGATGCATGTCGCTCCGGCGCTTCCCGAGTTCCTCAAGCGATATCCAAATCTGTCGGTGCAAATCGTCGCGGCGAACCAGTATCAAAACTTCATCGAAGCCGGAATAGACATCGCGATTCGCACGAAGGAGCACGAGGGAGACTCGGGCATCACCATTCGGCGGCTCGCTGAGACGCGACGGATAATGGCGGCCTCGCCAGCCTATCTCGCCGAGCACGGTCGTCCTCAGAACCCCGAGGAGCTCGAGCAGCACAAGATGCTCGTGTACAACTTAGCCGTCGACCCGTATCTACTCCATTTGCGTCGAGGAAAAGAAGAACGCAATATCGCCATCACCAGCGCCCTGGACTCGAACGAAGGCCAGGTCATTGTCGCCGCAGGTCGTGCGGGACTGGGCATCGTTGTTCAGCCTCTCTACATCATCCACGACGACATCGTGTCTGGTCGTCTCGTCCCAGTGCTCGAGGACTGGCAGCTACCCCGTCTGACCATCAATTTGGCGTATCAGAGCCGGCGTTATCAGCCGGCAAAGATTAGAGTTTTCACTGACTTCCTTATTGAGCGCGTGAAAAGCCTCAATCTCGAGGAACGCTGGATGACCTTTTCAACTTGAAGGAGGCTCACCGCTTGGGGCTTCGGCGCATTACCGCCGAATCGTGTTCGACGATATTTCCGCCCAGCGGAAATATGATTTCGGTCCCAAGCATGTTTCTCGGAGAAAACCGGCCATACCCTAGAAGCACAAAATCCCACTTAGGGAACCGGAGCCGATGATGCCTAGGATGTTGATTTGCACCGGAAACTGACCCACTTTTTGCATCTAAAATTGACCCACCCCTGATGTGCAGAAACATCATTCTGGTGCGTCGATTTCCTCCTCTTTTTGTCGTTTGGGTGAGCTTTTCCGGGTAGCAGCCCGCGAAGCGGGCTGCCCCGCCGTGCGGTTTGATAACGGTCGAAACTGCGTGGGATGGCGCGCAATCTCGGCGCCATCCGCCACGAGGCTGATGTAGGTTGGATAGCTCCGGAGGCTGACGATTTGGTGCGCATACTCCGTCGGCACGCTGTAACGGTTCCGGTCGAGATGCACCAAACTCTTGGACCATCACGCGGTCGCCACCGGTCTGCTTCAACAAGTGTCTCTGCAGACGAAGCATCGGTTCGGGCATCGTCAAGAATGGGGCCCCGTTTCGCAAGGAACCGGGCTTACGCTCCACGAGATTGATGTAGTGCCGCCAGTCGTAGAAGGACTCGTCGGCGACACGCGCACCGGCTTCTCAATGTAGCCATCGAACGGCTTCGGAACCTGCATCAGCCGTGGGCGTTCGTCGGCCAAGGCATCTTCGGCGCTCAGTTCCGGCCATTGTGGATGTCTCAGCTGCTTCCAGGCCTGTTGGCATCGCTCCGCCAACCATATGTTGGGGACCTCGAGCGACTCCCATCGAATATTGATTGCATCGTGCCAAATCTGTCGGCGTCGGTCCTGAACGTTCTTCTCAACGATACCTTTCTCCCAGCCGGCCGCCCGGTTGCAGAAGTCAGGCTCGAAGAGGTAATGGCCGCACGTCGCGTGGAAGCGCGCGTTGATAGCTCTCTTTGCCCTGCCCAACCTTGTCGACGGCGGTCTTCATGTTGTCGTAGATGCCGCGTCGAGGGACGCCGCCTAAAGCGACGAACGCTCGCGCGTGCGCGTCGAACATCTCGTGACTTTGCGTCGGATAGGCCACCAGCCAGAAGGCACGACTTGCGGCGAGTTTCATGTGGGCGACTTCTATCCGTCGCCTCAGCCCTGCGATGAAGACATACTCGCAGCTCCAGTCGAACTGGAACGCTTCGCCGTATTCGAACGCGAGCGGCACGAAAGCGCCGCGCTGGGCGCCGCCATCGCGTTCCTTCTTCCAGTTACGCACAAACGCTGAAACGCGGTCCTAGCTACCGTCGTAACCGGACGGGCGCAAATCCTCATACATCTGCGTTGCGGAACGACGCTCTCGCCTAGGACGCTTCGTGTCGGCGACCAGCCATAACCTCAATTGCTCAGACCATGGGTCAATAACGCTGTCGTTGACGCGTTTCGGATACTTGGGCTCGCCCGTCGTGGGCTCGCGCAGCCAACGTCGAATCGTGTTTCTCGAGAGCCCCGTCTGTCTCGCGATGTCGCGAAGCGGGACGCCGTCGCGGAAATGCATCCGCCGAATCTTGGCTAACATGCTCACGGTTATCACTCCGTTCTCCTGCTTGCGATTCAGAAGCGAAATAGTGACGTACGTGCAGCACGGTCTTGATGTTTTGTTCGATTGAGAAGCAAACGGCCGACACGTGTGATGCGCGCCGGCCGAATTCGGAGGGATGGCGTGCTACGCCGGCGTTGCATTCTTCCTGCGGACATATCGTTCGAGCGGCGAAGCCAAGACTGCCCCGAGGCGTCCATCGAGCAACACGACAATCAGAAGCAAGAGCCCGTTCACGAGAAGAATCTGAGTCGAGGTTGCATTCAAAAGGCCGAGTCCGTTGTTCAGGATGGTGAGAATCAGGACGCCCATCGCGACACCAAGCGGCGAGCCGATGCCACCGCCCAACGCAACGCCACCAACAATGGCCGCCGACGCTGCCTGCAACAAGATGTTGCTTCCCATCGTTGCCGAAGCCGTCGCCAGGCTCAACGAGAGCAGGCCTCCGCCCAAAGCCGACAACCCACCGGAAATGACAAAGCCGACCGTCAGCGCCTTTCCAACCCGAGCACCGCTCTGAATCGCCGCCTTTCGATGACCGCCGGATGCGTAAATGTCACGACCGAGCGTGGTGAAGCGGAGAAACAGCGAAACCACGACAAAGCAGGCGATTGTGATGAGACTTCGCGGCGAGAAGATGCCTGCCACGCTTTGGTCGAGAAAGTCGCTGACGTCGAGATTGCCGTAACTCAAAACACGCCCCCCCGCGAGCCAATACCCCACGCCGGTCAAAAACATCATCGAGCCAACAGTTGTCACCAGCGAGGAAACGCCAAGCCATGGCAACAAGGCCGCGTTTGCAACGCCCACCACCACCCCGAAGATAACCGCGTACAAAATGCCGAACATCGCGCTATCACCGCCGAACTTCACAGTGATGAGCCCGGCCACCGTCGAGATTGCTGCAACACTCAGGTCGAACTCGCCGGCAACCATTGTGACCGAAAGACCGAGTGCGATGATTCCAAGGAACGCAAACGCCTGAAAAATCGCGTACAGGTTGGCCTGCGAAAAGTAGTGGTTGACGCTGAGGCCGAAGATGACCGGCATGCCGACGAGCAGAGCGAGCCGAATCGCCAAATTAAGAAGTCGTTGAGATTGGTCCATTTCCGAGTCTCCTATTATTTCCGTCCCGGACCGAGCCGGGCGAGCAACGCGCCGAACACCACCGCTGCGAGAACCACGATGCCTTTTGCGACCAGTTGGTATTCGTAGCTCACGCCGCTGACCAACAGGATGTTGCTGATAACCGCAAGGAAGATGGCGCCAGTGACCGCATCCGATATCTGTCCACGACCACCTCGAATCGAAATACCGCCGACCAGCACGGCGGCAATCGCATTGAAGTCGAGGTCGATGCCGTACGTCAGATTGCCCTGAGCCGACGACGAGGCAATCAAGGAGCCGGCGAGTGCAGCCGCTGCACCAGCGAACGCGTAGCAAACGAGTATTACAGCCATCGTCCGAAGTCCGGCAATGCGCGCGACCTCGGCTCGCATTCCGAGCAAGCGGATTTCACGTCCAATGCGCGATTTCTGAAGAATGAAACTCGCGATTGCAGCGAAAACGGCCAGCACCAGGATTTGAGTCGGCAGCCAGCCAAAAAGCTTGCCTTGACCAAGCCACGTGGCGTCGCCTTTACCGATGACCGTCAGCCCGCCGGTGAAGATGACGCCTGCGCCGATGATAATTGACGAGGTGGCAATCGTCGTGATGATGGGGTTCGCTTTCCCTAGAGCGATGATTCCGCCCTGAACGGCACCCATCAGCAGGCCGCTCAACACGACAAGCAGCAGCGTCGCACCCAAACCCAAGTGAATGAGCGCGGCAAACATGACAGTCGAGACTGCCGCTGTTGCACCCATCGACAGCATGAAAAGATTGCCGCTGAGGGTGACGAGCGCCATACCGATAGCGCCGATACCGACTGCAGCTACCGAATACATCAGCGACTGCAGGTTCCCGAACTCGGTGAAGTGCGGCACGATGGCCGCAGCGACGACGATAAGGACGAGCGTCGCGATTCTAATCGACGCGGCATGAATGCTGGTCGTTCCAAAAAGTGCAGATGCCCATCGCCGCAACGCAGTTGGCGACACATGTGCAGTGGGCTCCGTAGCGGTCTTATGCATTACCCACCTCCGCAGGTTGGTTTCGGAAAGAGACATGTCCGTGAGATGCGTCGCTATCGCCCGCAACGATGTCGTGGAGCAGCGTGTCACCATCGATTTCAAAGCGAGGTTTATGGCGAACCATCCGACCACGGAAGACGGTGAGAACGGTGTCCGCGAGTTCCAGAATTTCTTCGAGGTCTGTCGAGTAGAAGACAATCGCCAAGCCATCGTCCGCCATCTTGCGAAGCGTCGAATAGATTTCCGCGCGGGCGCCAATGTCAACGCCTCGGGTAGGCTCGTTCAACAGCAATAGGCGAGGCGCGAGCGCGACGGCCTTCGCGAGCGACACCTTCTGTTGATTGCCACCGCTGAGCGTCGACACTTCATGCGGCAGTCGCTTCGGGTCAATTGCGAACATCGACGCGAGACGTCGGGCCTCTTCCTGCTCGCCAGCACGCCGCATGATTCCGGCCTTGCTGAACTTCGCCATGACGGAGGCCGTGATGTTGATGGCAATCGGCGCATCCAAAAACACGCCCTTGTCTGCACGGTCCTCGGCAACGTATGCGATGCCTGCCTTCAGGGAACTACGGATGCTGTCGAGCTTGATGGGCTGTCCATCGACCTTCACTGAGTTGGAGATGTCGCCCCGGAGCCCGGCGAGCGCCTCGACAAGGAGTTCAGCCCCAGACCCAAGCTGACCGACGACCGCGAGAATTTCACCAGGTGCTACATCGACCGACAGGTCTTTGACCTTGTCCCCAACCGTCAGGTTGGACACCGACAGTCGCGGCGCAATTTCAGCGCGACTCTCTGGCGGCTTGACCTTGCTATGCACAAGTTCGCGTCCAATCATCGCCTTGACCACTTCAGCGGTCGTCATATCGGAGGTGCGTTGCGTCAGGACGTGCTGACCGTTGCGGAAAACTGTGACCCGGTCCGTCAGCGCAAAGACCTCATCGAGCCGGTGGCTCACAAAAATCATTGCGGTGCCTTGGTCGCGCAGCTTGCGCGCCACGTCAAAGACTCGAACAATCTCCGCATCCGACAACGTGGCAGTTGGCTCGTCGAGGAGGAGCACCTTCGCATGCCGCGACATGCCCCGCGCGATTTCAACGAGCTGACATTCGGCGAGGCTGAGTCGGGACGCCGGAGCGTCGAGCTTGACGTGTGACAACCCGACCGAGTCGAGGTGCTCGCGAACAGAGTCGCGATACTGACTGCGTCGGTAGATTTCGCTCTGGTCTGCGCCACCGAGGAGAATGTTGTCGAGCACCGAGAGCGTCGGAACAATTGCAAGCTCTTGGTGAACGATGGAGATAAGTCGGGGGTCCGTGCGACTCCCAAGTTTCAGATTGTGGCCGTCGACGGTGATTTCGCCGTCGTCAGGCTCAACGAGCCCGCCGAGAATCTTGATGAACGTGCTTTTGCCAGCGCCGTTCTCTCCACAGAGCGCATGAATCTCGCCGGGCGCCAAGTCGAGGCTGACGCCTGTCAGCGCTTTGACGCCACCATAATGTTTTGTGAGATTGCGAGCGCAGAGCAGAGTCTGAGCAGCTACCGGCTCGGCGCCGGGATTCGCGTCTTGCAGCATTGTCTTCCTCCAAACGCGGAGACTCTTCGGTCATCCGCTATCAAGGGCTGATTCCTGTCACAGTCGCCCACCTCCTGCGCGTAGCTGGTCGAGTGTGGGTGACGGCATACATCTCGATTAACGACGTCCTGCGTCGATGCTGGGCAGTTTGCTCGCCAAGGCTCAGAACGAGCCAAAGGCGCTGCGGCATAAGCGACGCTGCTGTTGGTGGTCTTTGCGGAGAGGAATTCGCAGGGAATCGCTGCGTGCGCGCGAATGCATGTTGTCTCCGGCAGAAACTCGCGTCAGCGGCTTCGTTATCGTTGAGTCACAGGTTATTAGTTCGCCTGGAAAAGAAAAATGCGCTGCCGCGAAATGATATTTCCGGTAGAAGGAAATATCTGTGCTGTCCATGGTGCCCAAAAGAAAACGCGCGGAGGCCGGGACGCGACGCCCGACAAACCGCGCGCGACGTGAACCCGTGGCTTTCTTAGAGAGTGATTCGCTGTCCCTGCGCCGACGACCGAATCGCCGCGTCGACAACGCGTTGGATTTCCCAGGCCTCTCGGAAGTCCGGGAACGTGGGCCTGCCGTGCTCGATAGCTGCGATGAGTTCCGCCATCTCGATGGTTTTCAAGTCATTGAATCCAAGCTGGTGCCCGCCGGCTACAGTGAAGTTTTCGTAGGGCGGATGAGCGGGTCCCGCTTCGATACGCGTGAACCCCGATGTCCGATGGTCGCCCCCGGCCTTGAAGTACTGGAGCTCATTGAAGCGCTCTTGTGAGAAGCACAGTGCGCCTTTCGTTCCGTAGACCTCGAACTCGAGCTGCATCTTTCGGCCGGTCGCCGCCCAATTCGCTTCGATGGACCCCGAGCATCCCCGCTCGAACGTCACCATTAGTCGGGCGATGTCGTCGACTTTGACTTCACGCCGCTCGGACGAACCTGGCGCCACGGGTCGGGTTTTGTTGACGGTCTCAAGCTGCGCGTTGACCTGGGTGACGGTCCCGAGCAAGAATCGGGACATGCCGACGATATGGTTACCGATTTCAGCCAGCGCGCCAGCCCCGTTCTGAGGGTCAACTCGCCATCCATATGGAATCTCCGGGTCTGCCATGTAGTCTTCAGCGTGGACGCCTCGAAAACTGGTGATTTCACCCAGTTCGCCAGACGCAATCATGTCTCGCGCCAACTTGAGGACGGGGTTTTTGATGTAGTTGTAGCCAACCTGCGTGACAACCCTCGCAGCCTCAGCAGCCTTCATCATCTCGAAGGCGTCGGCGGCCGACGGAGCAATCGGCTTTTCGCAATGTACATGCTTGCCGGCGGCGATGGCCGCGAGCGCCATTTCCCGATGTAGGCTGCATGGCGTCGTGATTGAGACAACCTGAATGCTCGGGTCGTCCAGGAACGTGCGCCAATCGGTAGTGGCTCGCTCGAACCCGAAGTGCTCGGCCGCTTGCTGAGCGCCCATCTCGCTGACATCGGCGACTGCCACCAATCGCGGCCACAGTGAATACGGAAAGGCGTTGGGCACGGCTCGGTATGCCATCGCGTGGGCCTTTCCCATAAAGCCAGTGCCAATCACAGCTACGCCAATCTCTCGTCTCATCGTTGTCTCCATTCGTCAAACGAAAGCGACCCCGAAGGGTCGCGAAAAACGTCCCGGCGCGTGTGCGACGGTCAACTCTGCAGCGTGCGTTACTTCTTCTGCGAGTAGCAGACGTTGAGCGTCGCCTTGGTCGCAGCAGGATTCGGCAAATACTGAACGGCTTGCGGCGCCTTGCCCGACGCGAGGTCTTTGGCCGCCCGCGCAGCGTATGCACCATCGTCAAACGGGGACTGCTCGACCGTGGCGTATGCCTTTCCAGCAGCGATGGCTTGCACCGCACCGGAGTCGCAGCCATGGCCGACGATTACAAGCTTCGACGGGTCGAGTCCGAGGCGCTGTGCGGCAGTTACGACGCCGCGAAGTTGCGAGTCGTTCTCCGTGTAGACGCCTTTCACGTCCTTGAATTGAGTGAAGAGCGCCGACGCTGCGGCTTCTGCCTTCACAGCGTCCCAGTCGGCCGGTTGGGAACCGACTACTTCGATTCCAGGCGCATTCTTCTTGAGACCGTCCACGAAGCCTTGATAGCGCTGAACTTGAGGCGGCGTACCCATCGGTCCGTTGATGACGATGACTTTGCCTTTGTCGCCATATCCTTTTTCCTTGAAGCCCTGAATCATGGTCTTCGCGGCGACTTCGCCATTGCTGATGTCGTTGGGGCCCGTGAAGACCTTCCAGTACTTGGAATATTTCTGGTCGGGCATCGAGTTCGAGACGACCAGCGGAATCTTGGCTTGGTCAATCTTGCGAATCGACGGGACCATGGCGCTCGAGTCCACAGGGATGAGAACGATGACATCGGGCTTCTGAGCAAGCGTCTGGTCGACCACAGTGGCCTGTTCGTTTGCGTCATAGTTGCTTACCTTCACGTCGAGGTTGAGGCCCTGAGCGGCCGCCTCCTTCTCGAAGCCCTTTGCATAGAGCGCCCAGTATTCAACGCTCTGCGTCGGCATAAGCAACGCAACACGAGGCTGGTCGGCCGCATGGGCGGTGGTACCAAGTGCGCTCGCGATGGCTGCAAAGGCGAAACAAGAGATGACGGATTTGCGAAAGTTCAGGTTCATGCTGTGTCTCCAATAGGCCCATGTGGTGGTCGAGCCGGGTGTTGATGTTTTCGTGGAGGCACAGTAAGGCCTGGTATCAGAAAGAAAAATGCAACAGAACGAAAAGTTATTTCCGCTCACCGGAAAAATCGTGGTGCCCACGGAGTGATTGCCGCCAGATATTTAAAGAATCACGCGACGAGCCTGACGCGGCGGCCCCGATGGTGGCAACGACGCGGAACAATCACGATTGTGTACTTTTACTCTACGGAAAGGAGATTCGAGGGCTGTTTATCCGCCGTGACTTCTACGTGATAGTTCAGGACATCGATTCCCGCGACCGGCTTCACCCGCCGTCGTCACCTTCAAGAGGTCTCACATGTCCAAGTCCAAAGTCGAACTCGTCGCCGCCTACTTCACGCTCTCGGGCGATGTCTATCCGTTCGGTCCGACCGAAATCAGCCCCTTCAGCTTCAAAGACCGAGTCGAAGCGGCCGCGAAGGCTGGCTGGGACGGCATCGGGCTGATTCACTCGGACATCTACGCCACCGCCGACAAAATTGGCTTCCCGGAGATGCGGCG
>Ga0207426_1002048_pt1 | contig 14069 bp, 13 predicted proteins | sample AraplaMF_Cvi_mMS_FD_184265 | JGI IMG/M metagenome (GOLD analysis project Ga0207426, IMG submission 184265) | Arabidopsis root microbial communities from the University of North Carolina, USA - plate scrape MF_Cvi_mMS (SPAdes) (version 2) | ecosystem: Host-associated > Plants > Roots > Endosphere...
ACGTTTGCCGACCACTACCTGGAGGTCGACTACGATCTGTCGAACGTCATGTTCATCACGACCGCGAATACGCTCAATATTCCCGGCCCGCTGATGGACCGCATGGAGATCATCCGGATCGCCGGCTACACCGAGAACGAAAAGGTCGAGATCGCGCGCAAGCACCTGATCCCGAACGCGGTGTCCAAGCACGGCCTGGACTCCAAGGAGTTCTCGATCGACGACGACGCGCTGCTGCTTCTGATCCGCCGCTACACCCGCGAAGCGGGTGTGCGTAACCTGGAGCGTGAGCTCTCCACACTCGCCCGCAAGGCGGTGAAGGAGCTGATGATCTCCAAGAAGAAGTCGGTCAAGGTCACCGAGAAGACTCTGGAAGAGTTCCTCGGCGTGCCGAAGTACCGCTTCGGCGAGATCGAGAGCGAGCCGCAGGTCGGTATCGTCACCGGACTTGCCTGGACCGATGTCGGCGGCGAGCTGCTGACCATCGAAGGCGTCATGATGCCCGGCAAGGGCAAGATGACGGTCACGGGCAATCTGCGCGACGTGATGAAGGAATCGATCTCGGCGGCGGCGTCCTATGTCCGCTCGCGCGCGATCACCTACGGCATCGAGCCGCCGCTGTTCGACCGCCGCGACATCCACGTGCACGTGCCGGAAGGCGCGACGCCGAAGGACGGTCCGTCGGCGGGCGTGGCAATGGCCACCGCGATCATCTCGGTCATGACCGGCATCCCGGTCCGCCATGATGTCGCGATGACCGGCGAGATCACGCTGCGCGGCCGCGTGCTGCCGATCGGCGGCCTGAAGGAGAAGCTGCTGGCTGCGGCCCGCGGCGGCATCAAGACGGTGCTGATCCCCGAGGACAACGCCAAGGATCTCACGGAAATTTCCGATGCGATCAAGGGCGGCATGGAGATCATTCCGGTCTCCCGTCTGGACGACGTCGTCGCCAAGGCGCTGGTGAAGAAGCCCGTGCCGATCGTTTGGGAAGAGGACACCAAAGTGACGGTGAAGCCGGATGGCGACGAAGCCGCCGGCGGCCTGACTGCTCACTGAGATGGCTGATCGCGAGAAATGACAGAACGGCGCCTTCGGGCGCCGTTTTTGTTTTGGGCGAGAAACGGAGGACGGGGATTGGACCATGCAGGTCGAAGGGCAGTGCCATTGCGGGCAGATCACCTATGAGGCCGAGATCGACCCCGAGACGGTCTCCGTCTGTCATTGCCGGGACTGCCAGACCCTGACGGGCTCGCCGTTCCGGGTGACGGCGATCTGCACCGGGGCCGACGTGCGCGTCACCGGCGGCGCGCCGAAGGTCTACGGCAAGCGCGGCGACAACGGCCGGATGCGCTTCCAGCATTTCTGCGCCGACTGCGGTTCCCCGCTGTTCACCAGCGGTGAGGGCGACCAGGCCGACGATTGGGGCATCCGCTGGGGCTCGATCCGCCAGCGCGACAAATTGCGCCCGGTGCGGCAGATCTGGTGCCAGTCGGCTGCGGTCTGGATCGACGCGGTGCCACTGCTGCCGGGACGGCCGGGGGATTGAGGGCGGAGTTTGCGACAAGCCCGCCTGCGCCCGTTGGGCCTCGGCGCGGCAGCCTTCGCCGGATTCGCGACAATGAAGATGGGGGCTGGCTTGCCTGGCCGTAGCCCGCGAAGCGGGCGAAGGCTGGTGGGCGGTCACGGATTCGAACCGCGGACCCTCTCGGTGTAAACGAGATGCTCTAACCAGCTGAGCTAACCGCCCCACGGCGCCTCTTTAGCCCTCCCGCGGGTGTGGGAGCAAGGGCTCAGCACGCCGCGGAACGGGGACAACGCGACCCTCTCTGTGACAATTGTCACAGCCGCCCGCAGCACCACCGGCCAATATGGATCAGCAAGTCACCACGGAGGGTTGGTCCAATGTGTACGCTGCTGGATCTCATCTATCGCCATTGCTGCCTGGCCTGTCTGCGCGAAGCGCGCCGCATGAACCATGACGGCTCGGGCCTCACAATCTGGTAATTCCTGATATCCCGACGTGCTATCGCCGCTGTGCTGTTGCAGCATACGGCCCGACCGCGATGGCGACAGGCATCGCGCCAATCGGAGCGACCGGGAACACCATGCAACAGCCAAGCGGACACGAGCAGAACGCCGATCAGATCGCCTATTGGAATGGCCCGAGCGGGCAGCGCTGGGCCGATCGTCACGCAGCGCAAGAGAGCCTGCTCGGCCCCATTGCCGATGTGCTGATCGATCGCGCGAAGCCGAAGCCGGGCGAGCGCGTTCTCGATGTCGGTTGCGGCTCCGGTGCGACGACCGTCAGGTTTGCGAAAGCCGTGTCGCCCGATGGTCTTGCGCTCGGCCTCGACGTCTCCGAGCCGATGCTGTCGCAGGCGCGCGCCTCCGCGCCGAAAGGCCTGCCACTCGATTTCGTGCTGGCGGATGCGACGGTGCATCCGTTCGAGCCCGCGAGCTTCGATCTGCTCGCATCGCGCTTCGGCGTGATGTTCTTCGCCGATCCCGTGGCGTCGTTCACCAACCTTCACCGCGCGTTGAAGCCGTCGGGGCGGCTTGCCTTCGCGTGCTGGCGCGAGCCGAAGGAGAACCCGTGGATGATGACGCCGCTGATGGCGGTGTACAAGCACGTGCCGAAGATGCCGCCGGTCGGTCCCGAGGAGCCGGGCCCGTTCGGCTTCGCCTCGGAGGAGCGCGTCACGCGCATCCTGAAAGGTGCCGGCTTCGTGGATATCGCGATGGAGCCGTGCAATCTTCCGATGGACATCGCGATCGGTGGCGGGCTCGATGCCGCCGTCGAAGGCTCGCTCCAGATCGGCCCCGCCAGCCGCGCGCTGCAGGGCCATCCGCCGGAAACGTACGCCGCTGCGAAAGCCTCGATCCGCGAGGCGCTCGCGCCATTTCAGAAGGGCCAGAGCGTGGCGCTGCAAGGCGCGATCTGGATCGTGACGGCGAAGGCCCAATAGGTGCTAGTGAAAGCCGCAGGCCACTTGTTTGTGAGCATATCGGAATGAGCCTAAGCGAGCTTGCAGCGTCGATTTCGTCGCGTGATGACTTGGCCAATTTTATCGAGGCCTTGCGGCGTGACCTTTTGGAACACCCGGCAGAATGGGAAAATCCAACGCTTGAGCGCTTCCTAGACGCGTTGTCGGGGTGGATTCGTGACATGGACGGATATCATCAAAACCAGCAGCGCCCAATTCTGGCCAGGCCGGATTGGAAGAACGTGGCCGAGATGCTTTTGGCTGCGAAAATGTACGAATAGCTGTGGTTACTATTCGGCTCTCTCTCTGCGCCGTCATTGCGAGGAGCCCTTGCGACGAAGCAATCCAGACTGGTCCGGTGGAGACGGTCTGGATTGCTTCGCTGCGCTCGCAATGACGATGTGAGGGCAGAGCGCGGCCCTTACACCACCTCATCCGGCGCCAGCGCGCAGCCATTGTCGGGATGGGTCTCGACCTGGAGCGTAGTGTGGCCGATGCGGTAGGTCGTCCTCAGCAACTGCGCGGTCTCCATCAGGAAGGCATCGCCGGCGCCATTGGGCATGCAGAGGTGGCAGGTCAGCGCCGTCTCGGTGGTCGAGATTGGCCAGACATGGAGATCGTGGATCCCCGAGACGCCCGGCCGCGCCAGCAGGAAGGCCTTGATCGCGGCAAGGTCGGTGCCCTTGGGGGCCGCGGCCATCGACATGTCGATGGAGCCGCGCAGCAGGCTGGTGGTGCCCCACAGAATGGTGGCGCAGATCACGAGGCTGGTGACGGGATCGAGCCAGAGCCAGCCGGTCCAGATGATCAGCGCCGCCGAGACCACGACGCCGAGCGACACCGCGGCATCGGCCGCCATGTGCAGATAGGCGCCCTCGATGTTGATGTCGTCCTTGCGTCCGCTGGCGAACAGCATCGCGGTGAAGCCGTTGATGAGGATGCCGATGCCGGCCACCACCATCACCGTGACGCCCGCGACCGGCTCCGGCTCGCGCAGCCGCAGGATCGCTTCCCATCCGATCGCGCCGGTCGCGACCAGGAGGAACACGGCATTCGCCAGCGCGGCGAGAATGGTGGAGGCGCGCAAACCATAGGTGAAGCGGCCGCTCGGCGCGCGCCGCGCCGCGATCGACGCGCCCCAGGCCACGACCAGGCCGAGCACGTCGGACAGATTATGCCCGGCATCTGCAAGGAGCGCGGTGGAATTGCCGAGATAGCCGTAGATCGCCTCGGCCACGACCAGCGCGGTGTTGAGCGTAATGCCGATCGCGAACGCCTTGCCGAAATTGGCGGGCGCGTGGACATGTCCGGCGCCGTGGGCGTGATCATGACCATGCGCGTGGCCGTGACCATGATCATGCGAATGGCCGGCATGATCATGGTGGTGGTGACCGTGATGGTCGTGGCTGCCCAATGCTAGCGCTCCCCGGCTTCAGCCAAATCAGGCGCCATTGTAGGCGTTTCGCTGACGACGTCACGGCGGAACAGCACGTAGAGAGCGGGCAGCACCAGCAGCGTCAGGATGGTCGAGGAGATGATGCCGCCGATCACCACGGTCGCGAGCGGCCGCTGCACCTCGGCGCCCGCGCCGGTGGCCAATGCCATCGGTACGAAGCCGAGCGAGGCGACCAGCGCCGTCATCAGCACCGGCCGCAGCCGCGTCAGCGCGCCTTCCTGCACGGCCTCCGCGACCGATCGCCCTTCGCTGCGCAGCCGCTCGATGAAGGCGATGATGACGAGCCCGTTCAGGACCGCGACGCCCGATAGCGCGATGAAGCCGACGCCGGCGCTGATCGACAGCGGGATATCGCGCAGCAGCAGGGCCGCGACACCGCCGGTGAGTGCCAGCGGCACGCCGGAAAACACCAGCGCCGCATCCGCTACCGATCCCATGCCCATGAACAGCAGCAGGAACACCAGCAGCAGCGCCACCGGCACGACGATGGTCAACCGCTTGGTCGCCGAGACCAGTTGCTCGAATTGTCCGCCCCAGCCGATCCAGTAGCCGGCCGGGAGCTTAACCTTCTCGGCGACGGCGGCTTCGGCCTCGGTCACGAACGAGCCGAGATCGCGCCCGCGGACATTGGCGGTGACGACGATGCGCCGCTTGCCGTTCTCGCGGCTGATCTGGTTGGGCCCCGGCGTCGCATCGACAGTGGCGACCGACGACAGCGGCACATAGCGCATCTGGGCGAGGGGAGAGCTTGTGAGCGCGGTCCGGATCGCCGAACCGGATGTGGCTTCCTCGCCCGGCGGCAGCGGGATCGGGATCGCCCTGATCGCGTCGAGATTGCCGCGCAGATGCTCCGGCAGGCGGACCACGATTTCGAAGCGGCGGTCGCCCTCGAACAGCTTGCCGGCCGACTTGCCGCCGATTGCGATCTCGACGATGCCCTGCACGTCGCCAGCGCTAAGGCCGTAACGAGCGAGCGCCTGGCGGTCGAGACGCACGGTCAGGATCGGCAGGCCAGAGACCTGCTCGATCTTGACGTCGCTGGCGCCGCGAATGCGGCGGATCGCAGCCTCGACCTGCTTGGCCGCGCCTTGCAGGATGTCGAGATCATCGCCGAAGATCTTGATGCCGACGTCGCTGCGCACGCCCGAGATCAGCTCGTTGAAGCGGAGCTGCACCGGCTGGGTCAGCTCGTACGCGCTGCCGGGAATGTCGTCGGCAGCCTTCTCGATGGCCTCGACTACCTCGGATTTCAGCTTGTTCGGATCAGGCCATTCCGAGCGCGGCTTGAGCATGATGTAGCCGTCGGTCTGCGCCGGCGACATCGGATCGGTCGCGACCTCCGCCGTGCCGATGCGGGTGAAGAATTCCTTCACCTCCGGAATCTGCTTGATGCGCCGCTCCAGCGCTTTTTGGAGATCCAGCGACTGGGTCAGGCTGGTGCCGGGGATACGGATCGCGGTCAGCGCGACGTCGCCTTCGTCGAGGCTCGGAATGAACTCGCCGCCCATGCGCGAGGCGGCGACGCCGCTCGCGATCACGATGACCGCGGCGGCGATGGCGACCGCGCCGCGGTTCCTGATCGCGAGGCGCAGCAGGGGGAGGTAGGCGCGCTTGGCGCCGCGCATGAACAGGTTCTCGTGCTCGGACACTTTTCCGGTCACGAAGATGGCCACGGCCGCGGGCACGAAGGTGATCGAGAACAGCGCGGCCGCGCCCAGCGCCATCAGCACGGTCAGTGCCATCGGCGTGAACATCTTGCCCTCGACACCGGTCAGCGTCAGCACGGGCAGATAGACCACCGCGATGATCAGCGTTCCGAACAGGCTCGGCTTGATGACCTCGCTCGATCCATTCAGGATCGTGCGCAATCGCTCGGGCGTGGTGAGCAGCCGGCCTTTCTCGCGCTGGGCCACGGCCAGCATGCGCAGGCAGTTCTCGACGATGATTACGGCGCCGTCGACGATGATGCCGAAATCGATCGCGCCGAGGCTCATGAGGTTGGCGCTGACCCTGGTCTCGACCATGCCCGTGACCGTCATCGCCATCGACAGGGGAATGACGCAGGCGGTGACGAGCGCCGCACGGATATTGCCGAGGATCAGGAACAGCACGGCCACCACCAGGGCGGCGCCTTCCAGCAGATTGTTCTCGACCGTCCGGATCGTGGCCTCGACCAGATTGGTGCGGTCGTAGACGGTCCGTGTCACCACGCCCTCGGGCAGGGATTTCGCGATCTGGTCTAGGCGCGCCGCAACCCGGCTCGCCACGGTCCGGCTGTTCTCGCCGATCAGCAGCATGGCGGTGCCGAGTACGGTTTCCTCGCCATTGCGGGTCGCAGCGCCCGTACGCAGGTCACGCCCCTCGGTGACCGTGGCGACGTCGCGGATCCTGACGGGATTGCCGCCGCGCGCGCCGATCACGATGTCCTGGATCTCGCTGATATTGCCGACCTGGCCCGGCGAGCGCACCAGATATTGCTCGCCGTTGCGCTCGATATAGCCGGCGCCGACATTGGCGTTGTTGGCGGCGAGCGCCGTCATGACGTCGCGGAAGCCGAGCTTGTAGGCCATCAGCTTGCCGGGGTCGGGCAGCACGTGGAATTGCCGCTCGAAGCCGCCGATGGTGTTGACCTCGATCACGCCAGGCACGTTGCGAAGCTGCGGACGGATGATCCAGTCCTGCACGGTGCGGAGATCGGTCAGCGAATAGTCGTGGCCGCCTTGCGTCTTCGCGCCTGCCTTGGCCTCGACGGTATACATGAAGATTTCGCCGAGCCCGGTGGAGACCGGTCCCATCGCGACCTCGACGCCGGCCGGAAGCTGGTCCTTCACCTGCTGGATGCGCTCGCCGACGAGCTGGCGGGCGAAATAGATGTCGGTGCCGTCCTTGAACACGACGGTCACCTGGCTCAGGCCATAGCGCGACAGCGAGCGGGTGTAGTCGAGCTTGGGCAAGCCGCCCATCGCTGTCTCGACCGGGAAGGTGATGCGTTGCTCGGTTTCGAGCGGGGAGTAGCCGGGCGCGCGGGTGTTGATCTGGACCTGCACGTTGGTGATGTCTGGCACCGCGTCGATCGGCAGGCGCTGGAAATTCCAGGCCCCGAACGCGACGGCACCGAGCGCGAGCAGCAGGACCAGCCAGCGCTGTTGCAGCGAGACGGCGATGAGGCGCTCAATCATGTTCGGCTTCGCCCTTGCCCATTTCGGCCTTCACGACGAAGCTGTTCTCCGCGACGTAGTGCTCACCGGCCGAAAGCCCGGCCTTGATCTCGACGTGACGTGGATCGGAGTCGCCGAGCTCGACGGGCCGCGCTTCGATCTTGTCGCCGTCTTCGCGGACGAACACGATGGTCCTGTTCTCCAGCGTCTGGATCGCGCTCTTGCGCACGGCGACCGCGACGTTGCGGGCGGCGAGGATCAGTCGCGCGGCGACGAACAGGCCGGGGCGCAGGCGGCCGTCGGGATTGGGCAGCACCACACGGGCCAGCGCGGTCTGGGTCTCGCTCGAGCCGATCGGGGCCATGTAGGAGATCGTGCCCTTGATCTCGCCGCGGCCGTCATCGGGATCGATCAGCACCTCGTCGTTGAGGCGCACACGCCTGATATCCTGCCGGTAGATCGACAGATCAACCCAGATGGTGGAGAGGTCCGCGACGACGAAGGCCGGCTTCTGCTCGGAAGCATATTCGCCGAGCGAGATCTGCCGTTCGATGACGGTGCCGGCAATGGGCGCCTTCAGCTCGTAGACGGTCAGGCTCTGGTTGCTCTCGATGGTGGCGAGCAGATCGTCCTTGCCGACCTTGTCGCCGATGCGCTTCTGGATCGATTTGGCGAGCCCCGGAAAGCGCGGCGTCACTTGCACGACGGCTTCCTGGTTGGCGCGCAGGATGCCGTTGAAGGCGAGCGTGTCGGTCAGCGTCGCGCTCGCGGCTTCCGCCAGCACGACGCCGGCGGCGGCGAGCTTGACGTCGGAGATGCGGATGCGATCGGCGCCGTGCTCGTCCTGTTCAACGTGGTCGTTCGGCTTCTTCGGCTCGGAATGTTCGGCGTGGTCGGTAGGCGCGACCTTGCCGGGGGCGAGCACGGAATAACCGTAAGCGCCGAGTGCGGCGGCAACGAAGGCGACGAGGATCGTGGAGGATGTCTTCATCGTGCGCCCTCCCGGGCCAGCGCAAAGGGATTGCCGACGAGGCCTTCGATGGTGGCCACGCCCGCATGGAAGTTCTGCAGCGCCTCCTGCTCGCGCAGCCGTGCCTGCGTCACGCTGGCCTGGGCATCGAGCACTTCGAGCAGCGTGAAGCGTCCCTGGCCGTAGCCCTGCGAGATCGCTTCGGATGCTTCGGTCGCCTTCGGGATCGCGATCTCGCGCAGCACGGCGAGTTCGCGCAGCGAGCCCTGCAGCGAGTCATAGGCGCGGCCCGCCACCACGATCAGCGTGTTGCGGTTGGCCTCGCGTTCGGCCCTGGTCTTGGCGAGGCTTTCCTGCGCCGAAAGGATGTTGCCCCGGTTCTGGTCGAACACCGGGATCGGCACCGACACGGAGAGCCGCACCGCGTCGTCATTGGTCTCGTTGAAATGGCGCCAGCCGGCGGCGATCCGCACGTCGGGATAGGGCCGCAGCCGCGCTATCAGCAGCTCGGCGTTGCGCTGGGCATAGACCGCGGTCCAGCGCACCAGCTGCGGATTGGCGTCGATGGCTGCGACGACCGACTGGAACGAGGGCGGCTTCACCATGGAGTCGAGCCGCCCGGAGACCTCGCCGAATTTCGCCATGGGATCGCCCATCAGCACAGCGAGTTCACGCCGGGCGCTCGCCAGCGTCGCCTTGAAGCGCTCGCGGTCGGCCTTCACCAGCGCGGAGGCAACCTCGGCGCGGCCGGTTTCGGCCGGCGAGGAGGCGCCGGCTTCGACGCGGCGGCGGAGCAGCGGCGTGAGCTGGTCGATCGCCGCGATCTGCTCATCGAGGATTTGGATGCGCCGCTGCGCGCCGAGCACGCTGAGAAAGGCGATCGCCGTCTCCGACAGCACCTCCAGCCTGACGGCCTTGCGCTGGATCGCGGCGACCTCGATGCCGGCCGCGCCCGCGGCAATCCGCGCGTCACGCTTGCCGAACAGCTCGAAGGCCTGGCTGATCTGGAGCGTGGTTTCGGCCGACCTCGTGCCGCGATAGATGCCCGAGCCGAACGAATTGTCCTGCTCATAAGACAGTTCCGGATTGAGCAGGGCGCCCGCCTGGATGCGCTGACCGGTGGCGATGCCGACATCGCGTTCCGCCGCGGTCAGGCGCGGGCTTGCGGCCAGCGCGCGCGAGAGTGCGGCGCGCATCGTGAGCGTCTGGGCGTAAGAATGCTGCGTCAGCCAGGGGCTGACGAAAATCGCCATCGCGCACGCGAGGCGCGCGGCAGTCCGTCTGCTAGACATGAAGGTGACCTGTGAACAATAGCATCGTGGGCGCGAGCTGCGCCCGGCTGATCAGTTCAGGTCAGGTGTTTGGGAGGCGGGGAGTCCGTATCAGGCGCAATGCCTGACAGCACCGGGTGGTGCGGCACGGGGGTGGCGGCGACGAGATCAGTTCCGGCGCTGATCGACGATGGCTGCGCAACGGCGACCGAGAAGCAGCCGTGACAGTGATGACCACCGATCGCCTTGTGATCAGCATGGCCGGCGGAACCGCTGTCGAGCATCAAGGCCATCTCGGAGCCGCCGGACGGGCTGGTGACGTCGATGTCGTGCGCGCCATGAAGCACACCCGACAGCAGGTACATGGTTGCCGCCAGCACAGCCACGAACCCGCGCCAGTTGCGCAGGGTGCGAAAGCGGATGGGGCGGCGGGACGGTGTCACGGAGTCACTCGGTTCCTGATTTGCCTGCGGTAGCATGGCAGCCGGAACAGTGTCGACCCGCAATAGTATTACGTGTGGGGAACTCGATGTCGCACGGGCGAATACGGAAAGTCGCCAATCCGGGGCTGACCGGCTGAGGCCTTTCGTGCTCACGTTCTGATCCTTGGGACTTGCAGAGGCAAGTCGCTTCGCATGAGTTCGTTCCCGCAAGGTCTCCAAAATTAGGAACGTTCATTCGATCCCCTCATTACCGCCCGGAGTGTTTGAGGAGGAAGGGACTATGGACGGACTGATCTACCTGATCGGCCTGATCGTCGTGATCATGGCGATCCTGTCGTTCTTCGGCCTGCGCTAGAGAGACAACGCGATGGCGATGGAAACTTTCGTGCAGGAAGACGTGATGGAAGGCGGCCTCATCGACGCCGAGGAGCGGCGGAGCATCCAGTGGAGTTCCGTCTTCGCCGGTGCGCTCGCCGCGGGCGCGATGTCGTTCATCCTCGTCGGCTTTGGCGTTGCGATCGGCCTCGGTGTCAGCTCGGCCTCGCCAAGCTGGCGCGATGCGTCGGCTGCGCTGGCGCTGCTGTCGGGGCTCTATCTGATCATCCAGGCGATCATCAGTTTCGGTTTCGGCGGCTACATCGCGGGTCGGATCACGCGGCCCGCGCCCGCACTGGCCACGATCGACGATGATGCCGAGCGGCGCGACGGGCTTCACGGGCTGACGTCCTGGGCGTTGGCGGTGCTGATCGGCGCCGTGTTGCTCGCGATCCTCGGCGCCGCCGCGATCGATCGTTCGCCGACGCGCAGCGCGGGCGGCAGTGCGAATTCCGCCGAACCTCTGCTGAGCTACGAACTCGACAAGCTCTACCGCGCGCCGCGGCGGCCTCCGGCCGACATGCGGGAGGCCCGTGCCGAAGCCGGACGCATCCTGATGACGTCGTCGAGCCATAGCGGGGTTGCGCCCGACGATCGCAATTATCTCGTGCAGCAGGTCGTCGCGCTGACGGGCCTGGCAGCCGCCGATTCCGAACGCCGCGTCGATGCGTCGATTGCGGACGCCAGGACGGCGATCAATCGCGCGCGGCGCAACTCTGTCATCGTCGCCTTCTCGGTGGCGGCAGCGGCACTGATCGGCGCTGCGGTGGCCTGGGCTGCGGCGGTGGCCGGCGGACGGCACCGCGATGGCGCGCCGCTGCCGAACTGGATGGCAAGCTCCAATCGCTTTCATCGCGGCCCGCGCGTGGTGCCGGTACCGTAAACAAATGGCCGGGCACGAGCCCGGCCATGTCTCATCGAAGATGAAGGCCTACGCCTTCTCCTCCCAGATCATCGCAAGGTGCACAATCGTCTGCACCGCCTTCTCCATGTCCTGACGGCTGACCCATTCCAGCCGCGAGTGAAACGCGTGCTCGCCGGCGAAGATGTTGGGGCAGGGCAGGCCCATGAAGGACAGGCGCGAGCCGTCGGTGCCGCCGCGGATCGCGGTGCGCATCGGGCGCAGGCCGGCACGGCTGATCGCCTCGATGGCGTATTCGAGGATGTGCGGGTGACGGTCGATCACCTGCTTCATGTTGCGATACTGCTCCTTCACCTCAAGCTTGTAGGTCGAGCGCGGATAGTCCTTCATCACGTCCTTGACGGTGTTCTCGAGCAGGACTTCTTTCTCCTTCAGCCCCTCCTCGGTGAAGTCGCGCACGATGAAGGAGAGCGTTGCCTGCTCCAGCGCGCCCTCGATGCCGATCGGATGCAGGAAGCCCTGCTTGCCTGACGTGGTCTCCGGCGAGCAGCCTTCCTTCGGCAGCCGCTCGACGATGGCGGCGGCAATCTTGATCGCGTGCTCCATCTTGCCCTTGGCGTAGCCGGGATGGGCGCTGACGCCTGTTATGGTGATGGTGGCGCCGTCGGCCGAGAAGGTCTCGTCCTCGACCGAGCCCGCGCTCTCGCCATCCATGGTGTAGCCGAACTCGGCGCCAAGCTTCCTGATGTCGACATTGTCGACGCCGCGGCCGATCTCTTCATCGGGCGTGAACAGGATCCTGATGGTGCCGTGCTTCACATCGGGGTTGTTGATGAAGAAATGCGCGGCATCCATGATCTCGGCGACGCCGGCCTTGTTGTCGGCGCCCAGCAGCGTGGTGCCGTCGGTGGTGATGATGTCGTTGCCGATCTGGGTCTTGAGCGCGGGGTGCTCGTTGAAGCGGATCACCTGGCTGGTGTCGCCCACCAGCGTGATGTCGCCGCCGCGATAGTTCTTCACCATCTGCGGCTTGACGTCCTTGCCGGTGACGTCGGGCGAGGTGTCCATGTGCGAGCAGAAGCAGATCACCGGCACCTTCTTGGTCGTGTTGGCCGGGATCGTCGCATAGACGTAGCCGTAGTCGTCGAGATGGGCGTCGGCGACACCCATGGCCTTCAGCTCGGTGACGAGCACGCGGCCGAGATCCTTTTGCTTCTCGGTCGAGGGCGAAGAGGGGGAGTCCGGATCGGACTGGGTGTCGATGGTGACGTAGCGCAGGAAGCGCTCGGTCACGGTGTGCGTGAAATTGAGGGAGGACATTTCTGGTCAAACCGCCGGGTCTTTGGGGGATGGTGGCGGTATATCAGAAAAGCAGGCCGAGATGCGGCCGGAACGGCACGAACCAGGTTCAATGAAACGTCAGCTCAACAGCGTTTTCGAGCGAAGTGGATCCCGGTTCGCGAGAAGAAGACGCATAAAAACTAGAATCTAGATCGCTTCCTTCAGTTCCTTGACCGGACGGAACGCGACCTTCTTGCTGGCCTTGATGTGGATCGCTTCGCCGGTGGCCGGGTTGCGACCGGTGCGGGCGGCGCGCTTGCGAACCTGGAGGATGCCCAGGCCGACGATGCGGACGCGGTCGCCCTTCTTCAGGTGCTTGGCGATCAGGTCGACCATGTCGGTCAGGACGGCCTCGGCGTGCTTCTTGGAGAGGTCCTGGCTCTCCGCGATGTCGGCGGCGAGGTGCTTGAGCGTGATGGTGGCGGGAGCGGCTGCTTTCTTCGCCGAATCCTTCTTGGCCGAGTCCTTCTTGCCCATGTCTGGCCTCCTCGCTTCTTGCCGGGACACGAGGCGAGCACCTCGGAACTGCGCAAGTAACGGAAGGCGTAGACGATTCGGGCGCGGGCTGACTACGGCATGGACGTAGAGGCCTCGTTCAAGCGCGCGTTTAGCGTAACGCGGGAGTATTGCGATGGAAGGTACCAACGTCCTTGACTTCACTTGGTCCGGCCTTTAATTCCCCCCTCGTTCCGCGCGGACACATACGCGTCACGCGGGAGTAGCTCAGTTGGTTAGAGCGCCGGCCTGTCACGCCGGAGGTCGCGGGTTCGAGCCCCGTCTCTCGCGCCATTTATGGCAATAATCCCAGTATCTTAGCATCAAGCTCTCGTGTCGATTGGCGGCATAGCGTCGTACCATGCCCCAAAACAAAAAGGCCGCCCGGAGGCGGCCGTTCCTTCCAAGTTGAGCCGTAGCCCAATCTCGTTTGATCCTTAGCGAATCTCCGAGGTGCCTGCGCTCGTCACCACGACCGGCTTGCCGGCCTTGATCACGTGGGTCGACTGGGCGGTCTGGCTGAAATCGGCGTTGGTCCGGGCAGCAATCCCGAAACCGGCCACTGCAATGCCGGCAACCAGCGCCACCACCACGATCTTCAGGTGGGTCGCACGATCAGCAGAATGAATGGAGTGGTTCATAATGAGCCTCCCGACGGGCTTTGCCGCCGTCTATGGGCTCATCTTTTAGGGACCGTCTGTTTCCGGATCGTTT
>Ga0207426_1002053_pt1 | contig 14023 bp, 26 predicted proteins | sample AraplaMF_Cvi_mMS_FD_184265 | JGI IMG/M metagenome (GOLD analysis project Ga0207426, IMG submission 184265) | Arabidopsis root microbial communities from the University of North Carolina, USA - plate scrape MF_Cvi_mMS (SPAdes) (version 2) | ecosystem: Host-associated > Plants > Roots > Endosphere...
GACTAAATTCTGCACCCCTTCAATCCTCATACCATGAAACAAAAACGCTCAAAATGTGGACTATTATACTACTTGGCTTACTGGTTGTTCTGCTTGCCTTTATTGTTACTGTACGCTGGTTCAAAGGTGCGGGAGGCGATGAGCCGCATGGTATCCCGCGTAATCTTCCGACCAAACGGCGTAGACGATGATTGGATGGAAGATGAATGGATGGGGATTTAATAACCAATAAAGCTCAAATGATGCAAAGAGAAATAAAGTTTAAGTCATACTGGAAAGATGAGTCAAGTGGAGAAGTAGCGGCGGACACGATGCAAATCCGAATAGGAAAAAATTCATACAGCGCCGGTTCTCAGCAAAGCAATTACAGTGAGTTAATAGGCTTCTGCCTTTACACAGGCCTTAAAGACAAGAACGGGAAAGAAATCTACGAGGGAGATTTTGTCCGGGTTAGGACTCCCTACAGAACAACACAAACTCACGAAGGCGACAATATACCTAACGGCTCCTATACAGAGCCGATGGAGCCAGGTATAAGAACGGAAGAAGGGGAGGTCATATGGAGAGATGGGGCGTTCTTTATTGGCAAAGAAGGTGATTCTGATCCAGTATCTCCTATCTCCTGGGATAATATTCAGTGGGACGCTGAATCTATTCATAATAACATAGCATATGGATGGCCTAATAGATCGATTTGGGACGATCCGGAAGAAGGCGACCTGCAGTATTTGCTGGAACTGGCAAAGGTTAAAAATCTGCAAGATCTAATAGATTATCTCTCCGGAATAGAAGTGATCGGAAATCGGTTTGAAAATCCGAAACTGGCATGATACCTCACCTTCTCGCAATGATCCTGGCAGTAATTGCCTTTCAAACAATAAGAGAATACTATGCCTGGAAGAATAAGAATAGAGGTTGACGGTGTGCTGATAGATGAGCGGCCATGGTTTACAAAACAATACCTTAAAAACATTATAAACGATGCGCAAGTATCATTCAAAAATCCGGAAATCACGATCACTGCCGATGAACAGTCGGATCGTAGACGCACTGTTACTGTTGGGCGGCGGGGTGTCAGCGATATTATTTACCCTGGCACTGATCAAGATAGTTATTGGGTTCGTAGAAGTGCATAGGATATAGTTATTCATAACGTGGATAGATAAACCCGGCTTGTATAGACTCGCCGGGGACATTTAAAGAGATTTTTCACAGTAGAGTTATAGGGGTTTTCATAGGATTTAGGTTAACCACTGTTCTGTTTAGTCTAGCGGGTTCATTTCAGAAAAAGTTCTTTCAAATACTGGTTAAAAACATTGTGTTGGCGCTGAGCTGTAAGTTCGGCGTGAGGTTTACAAGTACGATAAAGGCGTGAGCATCAGTAAGGAAAGTAAACTAGCGGGTCCGATGCCGTAGCGATAACACAACTCATTACCATATCCTTATTCATGTTGATGTTTTAGGTGTGGTTTCCCGGCAGTGTAAGGGCTATGATCTCAAAGGTCGGCCGGGAGCAATTTCATAGGGATAGTTTTCGAACCGGTTTTGTCTCTACATGACCGGGATTTTTAAAGCTCTTTGCAATAGTTGGTCTTCATAGGGGTAATCGTAAGCCGGTCGCGTAAGTGCCGGCAACACGGAGCGTGTGGGTATAATGGCGGAATTGGTATGTCACCTGCCTGAAATGCAGTTCCTGGTGTTGGTTCGAATCCAACCGCGCTCCCTACTGTTTTACAAACTAGCCTCTCCCTGGGCTTTGTGCGGGGATATTACCGGAAAGAAACCGGATTTTAACAGCAAAGGTAGAATTTGACAATTAGCGGGTAACACTTGTCCCCGTGATGCACAAGTGATCATTTTTAAACATCAATTTTCTAAATGAAAAAGTACAGAGAGTTTCACAACCAGTACGATGATCCTGTAAACGTAGAATCACCAGTTAATCAGGAAACACCTGCAGAAGAAGGCGCCGCCCTGGTAAACGGGCCGGAGGATTAAAGAAGTAAAGCCAGGTCGGTTTAGACAGGGATCGAAGGACGGCCGACCTGGTTATTTTGAAAGCACAGCAACAACTAACGATATGAAAATTACAGTAACTAAAAAAGTAGAAATAGAAGTAGTCCAGCTAAAAGTGTCTGCCAAAGTGCGTTACTGGGAGGATGGCACTGTTGACGGAGTGGAAGATACCGATGGCAAATTGATTCCCTGCAGGAAGGGCGACAATTGGGAACCTATTATCATCCTCTCAACTGGACAAATATCTAATTGGAATGTAGGCACGACGGCATCAGTTCACTATAAAGTGTGTGATGCAGGGATTTACAAGCTAGCTGATGAAACAGGAAAGGTAGTATCAGAGAAGGAAGGATATGTGCCCGACTGCCTAAGCCCTGGCGGTAACGGATATGGGGACTATATCATCATGGATATCGATGCAGAAGGATTTATCAAAGACTGGGAGCCTGAACTTGGCGACTTTGAACAAGACGAAGATTAACCAGGGGGTGCAGCGGATGTTTACCGGATCGCTGCCGGTCATCCCCTCTAAAATTGATTAGTAAACCTAAAACACTTAAAACACATGGAAAATCTCTTTATGGATCTCGAAAATTGCAGACCATACGCAAAAATTGCCTTTGAGGGCTTCGCCGGTGACGGTAAATCATATACCGCTGTACAATTGGCAATTGGTATTCACAAGCTCATTCAGAGCCAAAAACCCATTGCAATTGTAGATACAGAAAAGGCTATGGACAAACTCCGTGATAGATTCAAGGAAGCCGACATCACGGCTAAGGTGACCAACGGCAGGAGCCTCGCAACCGTATCTGCAGCTATCAATGCCTGCAACGAAGGATACGCGGATGTTCTGCTGATAGATAGCATTACCCACGTATGGGAATCGTTCCTTGAAGCCTATAAGGCCGAAAAGAAGAAAACCCGTCTGACATTCGAAGATTGGGGGGTAATCAAACCTAAGTGGAAGCAGGAGTTTTCCGATGCCTTTGTAAACGCAAACACCCATATCATTTTCTGCGGCCGCGCTGGATTCGAGTACGAGGATGAAAAGGATGACCAGGGCAAGCGACAGATTTTTAAGTCCGGAATCAAAATGAAGGCAGAGGGGGAAACCGCCTTCGAGCCGGATATCCTGATCCTGATGGAAAAGACCCAAAATATCCTTACCGACAAAAAGGAGATTTTCAGAACAGCCACCATAATCAAGGACCGAACCACCAAGATCGACGGCCAGACGTTCAAGAATCCAACTTTCGATGACTTCTACCCCGCCATCGCTCACCTGCTGGACGGAACCTTGAAAGACATTCACGGATCAGAAATCCCCGACACATTCCACGACTTCGACAACAAATTTTCGGAGATGGGAAGGAAACGTAACCAGGCAATAGCTGAGATCGAGCAGGCTTTTAACCTCATGGGCCTGGGGACCGGTAAGGATGAAAAGAAGATTAAGCCAGCCATAATGAACAAGGTGTTCAAGGTACTCTCATTGGAGAAACTTGATTCTATGCCCTTGAAAGTGGTTGAGTTAGGAGCTGCAACCATGAAAAAGGTAGCACTGGCATATAACTCCTATTGCGAAACCTGCCTTAATGAAGGTATACCCACAGACCTGCAGAAAATAGGGTCATTGGTTGATGAGGAAATAGAAAAGCAATACGCAGAAGCAAATAAATAAGTATGGAACAGTTAGAAATGTCAAGGGTAATGGCTATTCATACCGAAGTGGAAGGACTGAACGCGGATCGGATACAAAGTTCCGAAGTAGTAATTGAAATAGGACTTCGCTTGGCTGCCTACCTGCCATACACAGGGCAACAGATGGCACTGGCAAAGAAGATAATGAACCAGAAGCGCAAAGAGGCGTACGATCAGCTGGTATTTACTCAGCGATCATTGAATCAGCCTGTTTACCCGTCGACAATGAAGGATTACGTAAACGCTCAGTGCTGTGAGGAGATGTACAACTATGATCTCTGTGAGCGGGCTAACCGTTCAATAGTTCATGCCCTTGACTTTCTACGTTCCGTTCTGTCAACCCTGAAGGAAGAAATGAAGATTTCCCAATACCAAAACTTTAACCCATGACCACACTAATAGGCCGCACCTTCTCCTACACCCACCACGGTGTAACGGCAGACAGAAAAGTTATCCAGGAGTTCTACGAGGGAAGCAGACGGGTTTACCGGCTCCTGGACCTGGTAACGAAGCAAAAGACCGTGGCTATAGCCGACATCTTCGACCGGATGTTTAAGCACGGGCCAAGCGGGCCGGTTATACGTGACAGGATGAAGCAGAAAGGAAAGACGATCAGGAGTAAACAACTACAAAATATTTTCGAATAATTATGGCAAAGAAATTTCTTCCACCAATTCACATTGCCTGTTCCGATGACGAGCTGAGGCACTCTTTGATGTATGTCGAGGTCCTGGACGGCATAGCAACAGCCACAAACGCCCACATTATTGTTAGGCTGAATCTTTCTGAACACTCATCATTGGACGATTTGACACTGAAAAAACTCTCCGGCCGCTTCATCCACAAGGATATCTGGGATCTATTACACAACGCTGATAATATTTACTTCGGCGATGAAGATGACGTGCTTACCTACATCAAGGGAGGAGTAGAGGCCCAAATTAGGATAAAAACAGATGTTGAGATTAAATATCCTGACTATCACGCCATCATTAATAAGATTGCTAATACTCGGTTTGATAAGAAATCGTTTGTTGCCTTCGATCCCGAATGGATCACAATAGCAAAGAAGATATTTGGCAGCCACAATCTCATTATGAGATTCTACGAGCAAGAGGCAATGTTCACCATTTTCCCGGGCGGTGATGCCAAGGCATTTATGGGGATCATGCCAATGATGATCAGCGAAGAAGATGCAGTGGTAGATTTCTCATTGTCTTAACCTATAACCATGGAGCAGTTGAGTTTGAATTTTGAGAGTAAGAGCCCGATAAACGCGGACCGGCTGAAGGGCCAAAACAAACGGTTATTTGACTTCTTAACTGCTGGGAATACCATCCATTGTTTCCACCCAGCAATGAAAGAATTAAAGATAGGGTATCTGAACAGCCGTTGCGCAAATCTGGTCGCATTCCTTCGGGAGCAGGGACACGACTTGTACAAGCGCTGGAAGAAGGTAGAGGACACGGACGGCAACGAGGTAACGGTTAGGGAGTATTCATTGATTCCATTTGAACACTAAAAAATTAATATATGAGACCATTTGATTTAGAAAAAGCGTTGGCCGGAGAGCCGGTAGTAACCAGGGATGGGAAGAAAGTAACGGAAATTTTTTTGCTAAAAACTGTAACGGCAAGACAAAACAACCTGCTCGCAGTCGTCGATGGGGATTGGTACCTCTTTTTCAGAAACGGTGCATTAGAACCCGGCCTTTCGTGTAATGGAGACCTTTTCATGGCCCCGGTTAAACACCAGGAGTGGGGATATTTATGGAAATATCGTGAAGGGGGCACCGCCTATAACTTTTCTTACAAGTTCCCTGATGAAGAAAGCGCCATCAAGCATATTGAACTATATCCACACTTAGAACTTGTAAAAACTGTCTTAATCCGTGAATGGGAGGAATAACCTACTGCACAATCTGACTTTTTTACTTCACAACACTTGAAGGCAACATGGCGAGAATACGTAGCGTAAAACCAGGATTTTGGAATGACGAAAAGATAGGGCAGGAACCCGAGACAGTTATGTTAACCTTCATCGGACTTTGGACTTTCAGCGATGATTATGCAGTCGTAAGAGCTAATCCCCTTTGGTTAAAGAATCAGATTTTCCCTTATAAAGACAAACTCAGAATTGATGCTTTTTCAGGTTGGTTGAGTCGTTTGGTGGAGTTGGAGGCGGTGATTCCGTTCACCTATAGAGGCGAAAGCTACTACTGCATCAGAACTTTCCGCAAACATCAGAAGCCTGATAGACCGTCCAAGGCGAGGAATTGTCCTGAGGTAGAATTGATGTTGATAATGAAAGGATTAGGTTATATACTGAATGATGAAGGCGAATTTATAAAACACTCGATGAGTACTCGACGAGTAATCGACGAACACTCGTTGCTGGAAGAGGAAGAGTATAGGGAAGGGGAAGAGGAAGAGGATGTGGAAGCAACACATGCACATCAAAAATCTGGCTCTTTACCAAACGAACCAGAAACACCACCCCCAGTTGCGCCGCCCCCCTCCTTGCCTGTCGGGTTCTTCCCCGACTCCTCAAATCTGGCTATGGCGCTGCCAGAAATGAAGATTGGAATTCAAATACAGAGGATCAGGTATACCAAGAAAGTCGATATAAGCGAAGATCAGGTTAAAGGAATGTGGGAAGTTTTCAAATCGGAACACTTCACTGGCAAAAAAAACTACAAGGACACAGAAGATGTCTATGCGCACTTCGGTAATTGGCTGAAAGATCAAAAGTTTACAAATGGACAGCAATCAACTACAAAAGGCAACCCAGGCAATCACGGTCAGTCAGCAGGAGCTATCAAGCTTGCCCGCTCACTTGCGGATGATTGCGGATATTCTTCAGCCGGAGGAATCCAAAATCCTAAAGCTTAAGTACATCCTACCTCGAATGAGCGATACTTCACCCATCGACGTGGGAAGGCATGCAAAGGGGCTTTTATTCCGGCTGCACACAATAACCGGCTGGAAACTCCCAGATGACGAATATTTTCTGAATACCCTGGTTAGTGAATTTACTCAGTACCTCGTGGAGAAATGCGGCGATCTGAATCCGGAGGAAATCACGCATGCCTTTAGGAACTACTCTCTGGAGTTGAAAGACTGGGGTAAAAACATGAATCTGGCGCTTATCGATGAGCCACTGAGGGAATACAGGATCAGACGTCGTGAGTTATCAGAACTGGAAGAGCGATTATCAAATCAACAGGAAGATGCCAAATCTGGCGAATTGCCACCTGCTCAATGTGATTGGTCGGAAGAGTGGATGCGGATCAAAGAAAAGGCTAAAAACGGCCAAATCAGAAACGCGGTTATTCTTACCCCTGTCTATGACTGGCTAGTACGTGAAGGTATTCTAAGCTTAAGCAATGAAGAGAAATGGGAGTTGATTAAGCTTTGTAAGGATCAGTATCTAGCACAGGTGAAAAGCCAGCTAAACGAGATGACGGGCAGCGCCGAATCAATGTCGGCTGAGGCTAACCAGTTACGGGAAGCGGTAGACAATATGAACGGAACTTCCTGGAAAAAGGATGTGGATATTATGGCACGGCTCATCACCTTGTCGAAATTACAGGCGGTGAGGGAATTGGCAATGACTGAATCAATATAACAATTATGAAAAAGTGTAATTCATGCGGGTGCGACAAAGAACTCAATGACTTTGTCAAGGACCCAAGAAATAAAGACGGTAGGAAAAGCTACTGTACACAGTGTGCAAGGGACAAGAGCAGGGCGGCAGGTGCCAAAAAGCGGGAAGAGAAGAATATGTGGTCACCAATCTAACTGAAAATGAACGACAGCAAAACAAAACAATGCACGGGTTGCAAACAGTTTAAGCCTCTGGAAGATTTTCACAGGAATAGAAGCACACCAGACGGACGCGCTTGCAGATGTAAGGCTTGCCTTAATCCAGACGTAAACCGTCGGCACCGGGAAAGAAGAGAAGAATTCAAAAACTGGTTTCCAATATGAGCGCAAACAAAAAGATACGGCTTAACATCAGATGGCTCCGTAAAGCCTACAATCTTTCACAGGATCAACTGGCGGGGATGATAGGAGTAAACAGGCCATTGGTCGGAGCCTGGGAAGAGGGAAGGTCTGTTCCGCGTCCGGATGAGTTGGTAGCAATAAGCGACTATTTCCGGGTTCCGATAGATGACCTCCTAAGGGTTGAAATGAGCCGGTGCTATGTGGTAGAAAAAGTACAAAGGTTGGCTAAACTGATAATTGAATCATGAAGGGCGCCAGGATGACTAAAGAACAGCTGAAAGCCTGCGCGGCTGCCATACTTAACCAGGAGGTGATAGCAGAGCTGGAAGGAGTTCCAAAGCAGAATCGATCAAAGTACCACAATAACAAAACAGAAGTAGACGGCGAAGTATTCGATAGTGAAAAAGAGGCGAAGCGCTGGATAGAACTAAAAATGCTATTAAAGGTCGGTGAAATTGGGCTACTGCGGCGCCAGGTAGAATACGAGCTAAACGAAGGCGGCACTCATTCACTGGTCTATATCGCTGACTTCGTCTACATGGTGGTTAAAACCGGAGAAACAATAGTTGAGGATGCAAAAGGATTTTTAACCCGGGAGTATAAGAAGAAACGGCGACTTATGAAAAAGGTTCACGGAATAACTATAAAGGAAGTATGAAGTATTTAAGCGTTTGCAGCGGTATTGAAGCGGCCACTGTGGCCTGGCACGAACTCGGTTGGGAGCCGGTTGCCTTCTGCGAGATTGAAAAGTTTCCCAGCCAGCTGTTGAAGTATTATTTCCCCTGGGTTACTAACCTCGGTAACATGACAAAATTGAACAGCAATGAGTATTATAAAAACACAACTTTCGATCTTCTCGCCGGAGGAACCCCATGTCAGAGCTTCAGCATCGCAGGACTCCGAGCAGGATTGGATTCGACAAACGGTAACCTCGCCTTATGGTTCTGCAGAATATTGCTTGAGAAACAGCCGCCGTGGTTTGTATGGGAAAACGTTCCGGGCGTATTCTCTTCCTTTAGTGGCGGAAAGGGCCGTAAAGTACATCCCCGTAAAGTCAGAATCAGAAGATGGAGAGAAGCGCATATCACGGAAACGAGTGATTTTGCGGCCATCCTCAATGCGTTTCGGGAATGCGGGTATTCTGTCGCCTACCGGGTTCTTGACAGCCAGTATTTCGGAGTGCCACAGCGGCGGCGCCGTGTCTTCGTTGTCGGATATCTTGGAAACGACTGGCGAACACCTGCAGCGGTACTGTTTGAGCGCGAAAGCCTGCTCAGGGATCTTACGCCGAGCAGAGAAAAGGGGAAGGCAGTTGCCGCCCTCACTTCAACAGGCGTTGGAACATGTGGCGCGGACGATAATCAAGCACAAGCAGGACATATTGTAGTATCTACATTGGATGCAAACTATGGTAAACTTCAAGGAGCCAGTGGCCAGGATCTGAATCATGGACACAGCCATTTGATAGCTTTTGGCGGCAATAATACGTCAGGTGCAATCCATACGTCCACTGCCCTCAATGCCTGCAAATCGGGCAGCGGCCGTCTGGATTTCGAAAGCGAGACGTTTTTGGTGCAGCCTGCAGTATTCGCGCAAAACTCCCGTGACGAGCTCAGGTATCTTGGAGGTGATGGTCAGATCGTAGGCGCTTTATCTGCACAGGCAGGCATGAAACAACAAAGTTATGTCCATGCATCTTCTATCCGCCGACTTACACCCCTCGAATGCGAACGCCTGCAAGGTTTTTCAGACAACTATACAAACATACCAGGCGCAAGCGATAGCGCACGATACAAAGCTATCGGTAATAGTATGACTACGCACGTTATGGCTTGGATAGGCAGGAGAATACAGACTGTTCAGCAGGTTATTGAATCATTAAAGTAAAGCAGAATGAAGGGGAAACGAGTATTGGACGTTACATCTGGCGCCCGGATGATGTGGTTTGACAAGAATAATCAGGATGTAATGTTCACGGACATACGCTCTGTTGATTTAGTTCTATGTGACGGCCGGGCTTTAAATATCAATCCAGATATAGAAGTGGATTTCCGTGATCTCCCTTTCTCTGATGATTCCTTTCACCTAGTTGTATTTGATCCTCCCCATCTGGAAAAGCTGGGACAGAAAACGTGGATGGCCCAAAAGTACGGGGTGCTCCTCCCAACCTGGGAAACAGACATTAAACGGGGATTTGATGAATGCATGCGCGTACTGAAGCCTAACGGAGTGTTGATATTTAAGTGGAACGAAGCGCAAATTAACCTTAATCAGGTTTTGAAAGTAATAGGTGAAAGGCCGCTGTTTGGGCACACGTCCGGTAAACACGGGAAAACAAAGTGGATGACGTTCATGAAAACTGATAAGCCATGACCACCTACCTCGAACATCGCCGCGCCTTGAAGCTTGGCCAGGTAGAACCGGAAAAGAAGAAGCCCCGGAAGAAGATACCGAAGGTCAGCAAGAAGCGGGCAGTGATTAACCGGGAATACGCGGCAATCTCCCGGCCTATATGGAGGGGAAAGCCCTGCGAAGCGAAAACGCCGGTCTGCATCCGGCAGGCACAAGGCATCCACCATCTGGAGGGGAAGGAAACAACAGAAAAGCTGCTAGACCCTGATAATATGATGGCCTGCTGCAACCCCTGTAATAGTTGGATTGAGGCAAATGACGCAGAGGCTCGGGAAATGGGTTTAAAACGATCACGAATAAATAAAAAATAACATGACACTTGAAGAACGCTTAAACCAAATTATAGAAGAAAGGGATGCGCAAATAGGCGATCTCGAACAGAAATTGGAAGACATGCGCCTACAACAAGATCTTGCCCGTTATGCCTGGCAACACCACAAGGTATTTGACAATGACGAGTTTTCACGGCAGATGCCATTCCCGCGCCTTGAAATGAGACTGCAACGAGTGTCACAATCAGAGGATGATTGGTATAGTGTAGAATGGATTTACGGGATTGTCTACAAGCACTATGCAGACGTGCGCGGTAACAAGCTGCTGTTTATACCCCTCAGTAAGACTACGTCCAGCGGTGGAACCGGCGCGTTTGAAAGCAGGGTTAGAGGCGGCATGCTTGAACTTCCTTTTCGTGATGGGTTTCATATAAGGGCAGATAGTCTGGCACTGGGCTTGCCTCCCTTTATTGTATGCCGCGAAAAGAATATTTGCCAGAATATACTACGTGGCGACATAGATACAACTGGCATGTTATCGTCCGATCAAGTCAAGAATGAAAACTAAAAGGTTTGATAAATGAGTACTGCAAAAACAAAGGTGAACGAAATACTAAAAACTGAAGATTATACAATCTTTACAGCGGAAGAAATAATAGAAAGGAAATATCTCCTGCAGCGCCTGTGTCAAAATACTAAATGGCGGCTACGCGATGCTATGGAAGAATACGCCGCCCAGCAGGTGCAAGAGGCTAAGGAAGAATTGAGTAAAGCCACATCTCTCCTGATGCGTTGCAACAAGGTACGCATTCCGGAAGTACTACAGGATCAGATAAACGAATTCCTTACTTCAAAACAACAACCATGAGCGACAAGTATAACGAGCGTGTTAGGGCTTTGGCAACGGAAATGGCGCAAGAAAAATATCCAGAAACTTTTAAATCTCATATTAATCATGAGATATTACACCCGGGTAGTTGGCAGGCGTTGTATTACCAAAGGCAGGAAAATTTTGTTATAGATCAGATGATGCCTGCCGCCCGCATTGCAGTTGCCCGCATGGCGGAGCAAGCAGTAGACGCATATCATTCAGTAGAACAAGGATATTGTATGGGTGCTGGAACCTACCTGAAGGAACAGGGCCTAATCCCCGACAGCTCGCATCCATTCGAAAGCAGCAACTTTGCAAAGTTTATGAAGGGATATTATGGGGACAGCGCACAGGAGGAAGTGAAAATTGGAACAATGCAGCCAGGTGACAGGGGTGGCATACACAATCCGGACAACCCAGAACCATGCCCACAGGAACTACGCTGCAACACCAGAAACCACCCGGAGGGTACTTGCGATTGTTATAATATGGGATTGTTACCACAACAGGGGGGGCGTTAGCGATGAACATTGAAACAATAAAGTCTGCATATGGTACATATTGGGAACACGTAAAGGATCATGCAGACATCGACGGCTGGTGCAGGAATTTTTATACCGGTAACATCGATATGTATTATGAACTGAATGTAGGCCCCATTCAGTTTGAAAAATCACCGGTTCGCCGGTGGCGGCCCGCTATTTTAAACAACACACCACAGTCGGAGGGTGAACAAAATGGATAGCTTAACCACCATGTTAGTGTTGCTGGCCCTGGCAACGGGCCTTGTATGGGGTGTAATTTCGGGAATATTCCTTGGAAGGGAGATAGAGAGAACAATTGTCAACAAACGAAATAAAACCGGCAAGGAGGCCGGTAAAAATGGCTTATAGTATCGATATAAAGGGATATTCTGGAATGACCACTAAACAGGAATTCTTCGCAAGGAAGAATAATCTTAAAACCACCGATATTTTCTGGTACCACTGTGGTTATGATGAGTTCGGGCCGCGGATGGCAAGCATATTGATTTTCTTAAACTAAGTCTGAAGAAATGAAACTAAGCAAAGCACAGCAGGATGTAGTATATAAGATGCGGGAGGGGGCCGTTATGCACCATAGCATGTTTACGGGCAGTACGTGGGTGCAATATAATAAAAAGCCTTGCTATTTGAAAAGCAGTACCTATATGGCTCTTCTTAGCAATAAAATAGTGGAACATGCTGGATATTTAGGGGGCAATATAGAAATCTATCAACTCACCGAAAAATACAGGAATGTGGTTAGGTCTAACCCGCAAGCCGCCTATTATGCAAAACTTGCAAAACAGGAAGTAATTAAACGAAGCGGCATGTCAAACTCGGAGATTGTGAAAGTATCGACTCAGCCAAAAAAAATAAAAAAATGAAGGATGAAATACTGAAAATCGTTTACGACCCGAAAACCGGATTTAACGAGTGCGCCGACCAGCTAACCGCGCTCATGTGCTACCGAGAAGTGAGGGCATTCATGAATGGCAGAGCATTAATGGTGTGGTGTGGTCCTGTTATTGAACTCCTAAAGGATGATTATCCTAAACAGCTTATCATGAAAGCCATTGAACAAGTTAAAAAGGAAATGAAATGATCACACTTGACCAAATAAAGAAAGCAGCCCTTGATCACCAGCGACTGATTGTAACTGATCACATAACGCCGGTTATGGCTAAAGTAGACAGGGAGTATAACGAAGAGGTTAATCGTGCCTTTGCCGCAGGTGCCGAATGGGCGATAAAGCAACAAAGGTGGATGCCAATTGCAGAACGTCGGCCTGAAAAACCCTTCCCTTCCGTATTGGCCACCAACGGTAAGAATTGGTTTGTTTGCAGCTTTACCAAAGGGGGAGAGATTGATGTGGATATTGAAGATGATGATGATCCCGAAAGATATTACTGCGAGCAAATAAATGATCAGTTCTTTCTTAAAGAGGGTTGGTATGAGTTGATTGAACAACTAAGCGGAATGTACGATCAAGTATGGATCAAACGGGAAATTGTCGCTTGGATATCTCTACCAGAGCTCTATAAGCCATGACAATATACGACATAGCATTTGCACTTATAGGCATAGGCGCTACCTGGTGGACGGCCTACTGCTTGATAATAAGCTTCCAAGACATTACTAAGTTTAAAGATTATAAACGATGAGTCAAGTACATAAAATTAAATGCTGGCCGGAGCATTTCCAATCTGTTAAAGCCGGACTTAAGCTTGCCGAGGTTCGGAAGGATGACAGGGGGTACCAGGTAGGGGACATTCTGCATCTGCAGGAATGGGAACCGGTTACCGAAAATTACACTAAGGACGAGATATTCCGGGAGGTGACACATGTCCTTCAGGGTGGTCAGTTCGGTGTGGAAGATGGGTATGTAGTAATGAGCCTAAAACATCCTAATGGAATACACATACCGGGGCGATAAGCTCACCGATCCCCGCCTGAAGGGGCAGCAATGCAGCGCAGTGCGCAGACAAGATGGCAAATGTATCCGCGGGAAGAATGGAAACATGCTGGTGAGTTTCGCCAGCGGGGAAACGGTAGTGGTCCCGGGGAGGCAATTGAGGAAAATAAATTAAATAATAAATATGAATACTGAACAGATACAAGAGAAGGTAACAGCAAACGACACTATTATTAACATGCTGGCAGGTGTGAACTATGATAAAAGGGATGCGGTCTACACCGCTGCAGAAAAATACCTTTCAA
>Ga0207426_1002054_pt1 | contig 14010 bp, 15 predicted proteins | sample AraplaMF_Cvi_mMS_FD_184265 | JGI IMG/M metagenome (GOLD analysis project Ga0207426, IMG submission 184265) | Arabidopsis root microbial communities from the University of North Carolina, USA - plate scrape MF_Cvi_mMS (SPAdes) (version 2) | ecosystem: Host-associated > Plants > Roots > Endosphere...
ATTCCGGCAACCGCGATCGAAGCCGCCGTTGCCGCCCGCAGCCTGTCGTCGATGAAGACCGAGCGCGAAGCCGCCGAGAAGATCTTCGGCAAGCCGGAATGCAAGTTCCCGATCGCCTACGGCCCCGAACTCAACAAGGATCTGGAGCTGGCGCTGTTCGCCGCCAAGATCGGCGCTTATGCGCAGGGCTTCGCCGTCATGGCGGAAGCATCGCGCGAGTTCAACTGGTCGCTGCCGATGCCTGTCATCGCCAAGATCTGGCGAGCCGGCTGTATCATCCGCTCGCAGTTCCTCGACGAGATCACCTCGGCCTTCACCAAGGCTCCGGATGCTGCCAACCTGGTCGTGACGCCTGCCTTCTCCGAGATGGTCAAGGAATCGATCCCGGCGCTGCGCCGCGTCGTTGCGGCGGCCCTGCAAGCCGGCCTGCCGGTTCCGGCGCTGACCTCGGCGCTGACCTATTTCGACGCCTATCGCCAAGGCCGCGGCACCGCGAACCTGATCCAGGCGCAGCGTGACTTCTTCGGCGCGCACGGCTTTGATCGCCTCGACAGCAAGGACTTCCACCACGGCCCGTGGGGTAGCGGTGCGGCGACCTTCTAGCTATCGGCGAGGCGCAGGAGGAGGGCGCAACAAGAGTGGCAACGGCAAAGACCTGCGCCAGCACGTGGTCAGATATGGAGGCATGCTTGAGCAGTTCTGCGAGGGTTCTGCCGGTGTTGAGCGCCTGCTTTGCGAATTCGGCCGCAACGTCATAGCCAAGCAGTGGAACGAGTTCGGTCGCCAATGCAGTGCCAGACATCAGATGTTTCTCGCACATATTGGCGTTCGCCTTGATACCTTCGATGCAGTTGATCCGCAACGCGATCCTCAGAGCCGATCGGGGGCATAGGCAAGCGTTGGCAAAGCCGCAGAGCCCCGTCGCCCGGATGATCGTATTTGCGACGCCTCGGCTCGTCAGAGTTCACCCAGAAAGAATCAAGTGACACCCACTCACGGATTTTGAGGTCGGAGCCGCCTGATCAACCGGGACGACGCATGCACCAACACAATGGTCATGCCGCCGATCAAAATCGCCAGCACTGCCTGAAGCGCGGATGTGGTCGTCCAATGCAGAACCCCCGTGAGATATGCCGACACGGCACTGACGCCGACTGCAATCGTGTCAATGAAATGTTCCGGTCCATGGAAGCCCAGTTGGGCCATTCCGTGGACGAGAATGCTGCCGCCCACCCAGAGCATAGCGGCGGTCCCAATCATTGCAAGGATGCTGAGAAACAAGGGGACGCCGATAACGAGGCCGCGGCCGAACGCTCTGACCAAGCCGACTGAGGAAGTAGCAAGCGCGAGCCCTATGTCGTCCGCCTTCACAATGAGGGCGACAACGCCGTAGACGGCCAAGGTGATGAGGATTCCGACGGACGCCAGGACAGCAGCTTGCGTGTAGATATTGGAAGCGGCGACGTTCGCGAGGGTTAGTGCCATGATTTCTGCTGAGAGTATGAAGTCCGTTCTGATTGCGCCCGCAACCTTCTGGTTTTCCAACGCGACCGGGTCGGATGTTCCCATCACTGCCGCCTCATGCTTGTGCGCGTCGTGTGGGGCAATCGCTTCATAGAGCTTTTCGGCTCCCTCGTAGCAAAGATAAACGCCTCCGACCATCAGCAGCGGCGTGATCGCCCAAGGCGCAAAGTAGCCGAGAAAAATACACGCCGGCAGAAGAAAGAGAAGCTTGTTCTTCAAGGATCCGAGGGCGATCTTAGCGATAATTGGCAATTCTCGCGCGGGCGACAGGCCAACCGCGTATCTCGGTGTTACCGCTGCATCGTCGATCACGACTCCCGCCGCTTTTGCACCTGCTTTTGCTGTTTGAGCGGCGACATCATCCAGCGACGCAGCCGCAAGTTTCGCAATTGCCGCGACGTCATCGAGCAGTGCGAGAAGTCCAGTTGCCATAGGTGCTTTTCCATTCGTCCAGATACAGTGGGACTATCTAGGAGCAATTTCGGTTTGGATAGCCTACCGCAATGACTTTGTCGCAACGCGGCTTCGGAGGGGCTCCCGCCGCCGCAGAGGAGGCCAACGATTTGAAGTATTTCAGCTTTGTGGCGCCGGCGAAACCCGATGCCTTAGCTGCCCATGGCGAAGTCAGACGAGACCCAAGTGTAATCGAGCCCCCGAGCAGCGTGTGGGAGACGCTGCCGGTATCGAACTGGCTCTCAAGCTGATTGTTGATCTGATAGGCGCGCATGTTCTCCGTCACCGCGGTCGTCGGCCAGCTGCCGTCCGTGTTGACGAGGATGCGATCGTAATGTGCCTTCAGATCCGTATCACCCGCGCGCTCGTTCTGCCGGAATGTCAGACCATTGTCGCGGCAGGCCGCCGAGCCGAGATTGCCGAAAGAACCCCGCCTCTGGTCGCTTCACGAATACAATCAACTACCGATCTGCGGGACACTTGAATGATGCAAGCTTAAACCTTAGTGGAGTATTTCTTCCGCTGGCGAGGGCGACCCCACCGTTTGTCTGATGAGGAAAGTCCGGCGGACTAGGGCGGTGGGCTCGCCCAAAAATGTCGGGGAAGCCGACCTCCGCCGGTCGTTTGGGGAACGGGCACGGCGTGCGAGTGTAGGTAAGGATTGCGAACGCACATTCCATGTTCGCAACGTGTAACGAGGCGCACAGCATGACAACGACAGTAACAGCCAAGGGGCAGGTGACAATCCCGAAAGCGGTGCGAGAACTGCTTGGCATTGTGCCCGGAAGCGAGGTCGACTTCCGTCGAGCTGTGGATGGTAGCATAGTGCTGACAAGGGCTGATGGACAGCAACCTGCCAGCCGCTTTCAAAAGCTTCGGGGGCATGCCGGAGAAGGGCTCGATACGGATGCGATCATGGCACTCACGCGTGGTGAAGCGTGACGCTTGTCGACACGAATGTCTTGCTCAACCTTGTGACCAATGACTCGACCTGGGGAGACTGGGCGGTCGAGCAACTTGAGACGGCCAGTCTTGCCGGTCCATTGTTGATCAATGATGTAGTCTATGCCGAACTTGCGGTTCGCTATGAGCGGATCGAGGAACTTGATGCGTTCATAGACGAAGCGGGACTGGTCGTCGCGCCCATTCCGCGAGCCGCGCTATTTCTCGCCGGAAAAGTATTCACACGGTATCGTCGAGCCGGTGGTTCTCGTACGGGAGTCCTGCCGGATTTTATCGTTGGCGCCCATGCAGCGGTTCAACAGCTCCCGCTGTTAACGCGAGATGTCGGTCGGTACCGATCTTATTTCCCAACTGTCGCGTTGATCACACGGGCTCAATGAGCCAAGCCCACGGCAGCGAAGCGACAGAGGCAGTGATTTCGACTTTCAACCCGAACGGATGCTAGCCGATCTGCGTATCGAAAAGCTCACAATCAGCTCCGAGCCCCAATTGTTCATTGTCCTTGGTCCGGACGAAGTCAGCCTCTGGAGCCGTTGAGATAAAGGCTGTGTAACAACGGGGTCATCAGTTCGATCCCCTTCAAATTGGTTGCTCCGCTTTTTGGTCTCATTGCGGACGATGCCTGACAAGCCATGCTGTGCATAGATACAACGCTGAGACTTCGTTTAGCCATACAGATAGGCTGGGAGCCAGAGCGTCATGCCCGGCCAGACATACATGATAACCATGCAGAGAATGACGATCAGCATATAAGGCATCATGCCTGCGAAGATCTGGTTGAGGGTGACGTGCGGCGGCGAGACACCCTTGAGGTAATAGGCCGACATCGCAACCGGCGGCGAAAGGAACGCCGCCTGCAGATTGACGAAGACGAGCACGCCCCAGAGGATCGGATCGATGCCGAAGTGTCGGAGCATCGGCAGGAAGATCGGTACGAAGATAATGATGATTTCGGTCCATTCCAGCGGCCAGCCGAGGATGAAGATGATCGCCTGCGACAGGATCATGAATTGGACGGGCGTCATGTTGAGCGACAGCACCCACTGCTCGATCAACGCCTGGCCGCCAAGAATGGCGAAGACTGCGGAGAAGAGTGCCGAGCCGACGAAGAGCCAGCAGACCATGGCAGTGGTCTTCGCCGTGAGGAACACTGCCTCCTTTGTGCGTTTCCAGTTGAGCGTCCGGGCCTGGAACGCTAGCAAGAAAGCGCCGGCGGCACCGACCGCGGCGGACTCGGTGGCCGTCGTGATGCCGAACAGAATGACGGCGAGCACGACGACGGTCAGGATCCCGAGCGGCATGACCGACGAAGCCAGCAGCTTCACCACCTGCAGCCGCTCGGCATTCATATTCCTGTAGTAGCGCACGAGGACCACCACCGCCATCGCCGCTATGATCCCGAACGTCAGGTAGAAGCTGGTTGACGGCCCATTTAACACCGCCGGGCCGGCATCCGCTGCGGGTCCGCCGAGCTCTTCCAGCCCTTCTGGCACTTCCGCCTCCGCCGAGTCCTGGGGGTGGATGACGACATACCACCAGATGAGAGCCAGGGTGAAAGCCGTCAGCGACAAAGGCACGAGCGCGGCGAAGGCATTCTTGACCAGCTTCCAATAGGTGAGCCGTCCCTCGTCCGTCTCGATCGCCATCGCCTTTGATGGTGAAACCAGGGCACGGAGAAGCCCGGCGAGCATGTTGTTCGAATAGTGCCCCTGAAAGCGTCCCATCCAGGCGGCCACGGGAACTCGCGTCTGTTCCTCGGGCAAGGCGGGCGCGATCCTTGGATTGATCATCGCCCAGGCGAGAACGTAGACGAGATAGAGAAATGCCAGAAAAGAAGCCGGGAAACATTGTGGCCGCATAGAGCTTGACCACCGATTGCCCCGCGACGGCAGCGTAGACGATGATCATCACCGATGGCGGGATCAGAATGCCCAGCGTGCCGCCTGCGGTGATCACCCCGGAGGCAAGCTTGACGTCATAGCCGGCGCGCAGCATCGGGTTCATCGCGATGACGCCCATCAGCACCACGACTGCGCCTACGAGGCCGCTGGCGATACCCCAGAAGGTGCAGATAATCAGCGTCGCTACGGCCAGTGAGGCAGGCACCCGCCGGAACGAAAGCTGGATGCTGTAGAACATCTTGTCGACCAGCGCGCCGCGCTCCATCACATAGCCCATCAGCACGAAGAGTGGGATCGAGACCAGGACGTCGTTAGTCATGGCGCCGTAGGTGCGCTGAACCATCAAATCGAAGACGCGATTGTCGATCCAATGTTCGGCGGGATTGTAGAATGCGTAGAAGCCGAAAACCATGCCGAGCCCCATCAGCGTGAAGGCTGTCGGGAAGCCCATCACGATGACGACCACAATGAGAGCTAGCATCGTCAATCCGAGGAACGGATCACTCACGTCTCCATGTCTCCACCTCGGCCTCGTTGCCGGGCCGCCCTGTCGATATCCTGGGCGCGCTCGATCGCGGCCTCGCGCGTCTGCGTATCTATGTGCTCGCTATTGGCAAGCTGCTCCGCGACGACGTCGATCTCCTCCACATCCTTGAGCCGGCCCGGCCATGCGCCGGTTTTCAGGCAGACGATGCAGCGCGCGATCTCGGCGAGCCCCTGTAGCATGACAAGCGCGCCCGCGATTGGAATGACTGTCTTGAAGTAGTAGATCGGCGGACCTTCGGCCGTGATGGTCGAATGCTCGCCAATCCGCCAGGAAAGTGCTGCATAGTCATAACCGGTATAGATGAGCGCGGCGACGCCTGGCAGGAAGAACAGGATGTAAAGGATGAGATCAAGCGTCGCCTGTATTCGGGGTCGCAGCGAGCTGTAAAGAAAGTCGCCGCGGACATGGGCGTTCTGCGCCAGCGCATAAGCTCCAGCGAGCATGACATAGCTCGGGATGTTCGCTGCTCAATCACCGGCCATGAACCGGGCGATGAGGGGGACAAATACGGCATTGCCTCCAACGAGGCCAAGGCAGCAAGGTTGCGGGCAAGTGTAATGAAGCGGTGTCGCCACGCATGGTTTGGCTGCACATTCGGGTCAGTGACGGCCTTACGTACGAAGTCGGTGAGGCGGTTCTTGGCAGACTTCCATGCGGCCCTCTGGTCTTCATCGGTGTCGCCGTAGACTTTCATGAAGAGGTAGCCTTCTGCTGCCTTTGCCACGAAATCAGGAAAGCCCTGTTCAATGAGGTGTGGATGTAGCGGAACATCGCGGAAATCCCCGTCCTTCACTGTGCCTGCCTCCGGGGTTATTTTGATGATCCAGAGGCCGTTCTCTTGGCGCAGGTCCTGCTTTCGTAGCTGTGTCATTTCGCCGACGCGGGCACCGGAATAGGCGCAAAGCCATGGTAGCCAGCGCCGAGCATTCGATAGGTGTTTCGCCGCCTTCCCGGCGCCCTTGTGGTGGAACGCCGCCGACAGGACGGTAACCGCCTCTTCATCTGTGAAGCCCGGGTCTCGGGGCCGCTTCTTCTTCTGCTTGGCGACCTTAACACCATCAGCAGGGTTATGGTCTACTTTCCGGTTAGCAACGCCCCACTTGTAGAGCTGCCGTATTGCGGAAAGGTCCCCCATACCAATCGTCTTCAGGCTCACCCCTTGCTCAATTCTGTGATCTTTGAATGCAATGACGTCGTCTGAGGTCACCGCACGGGCATCATCGTGGCCAAGGAACTCCGAGAGCTGCTTCGCCCGCCCGCAGGTATGCCTCGTGTGTGCTGACCGCGTTGCCAGCCGCCTTAGCCTCGCGCCACCATCCTTCCGCAAGTCCGGTTATGCTCTGTGACCCCTGAGGCAATGGCTTCGGTGCCTTCGCCTCCTTTTTCAGCTCCAGCGGAGGGAACCGCTCGGCGGCCGGATCGGGGCTGTAATCACCTTCGGCGTTCCGTCCGAGACGAGCCGACGCTTCAATGATCGCTTTGCCAGCCGCCGCTATGAGGGCGATACGGCTTTCGTTGTCCACAACGAGTTGATGGCTGGCTAAGATTTGATCAACGGTCTCGCCGAACCATTGCTCTCTGGCAGCCTCTCCTCCTTCCATCGCTTCCGCGTGAAGTCTATCAATCTGCTTCCAAACGGACGGCGCAGCGGGATCATCCTCGAACAGCGCAACCGGCCCCCGATAAGCCTCGCCCGCCAGCGCGACTATCTGTTTCTGCGTGAGCCGCTTGGGGCCTTCGCGAAGCGATTTCCAGACACCATCCAGATAGGCCAACACGACCGCTTGACGCTCCTTGGCTTCTCCCTGGTCACGCGTTCGAAGAGAGCCCATTATCTCGACAGTACCGTCGCCTACGACGATGTGGAGAACCTCGTCACCAACTGGAATGGCTAGAGATACACCCCGGGCCTTGCCGATGACATCCTTCGGAATACGCTTTCTGAACTGGAAGAAGGTGGAGCCTTTACGGCGCATTGGGCTGGCCATTCTGATATGCACTTGTGTGTCACCCGTGTGTAGCAGTGGGTGAGCGAAAGACCTAGCGATATCAGGAAGTTGAACGTATTCAATACGTTCTGAATGGAATGGTGCCCAGAAGAGGACTGGGATGCCGTTCTGGACACCAATCTGAAATCCGTCTTCTTCCTCTGCCAGGCGTTCGCGAAGGCAGCACTCGCTCGGGATATGCCGGCGAAGATCATCAACATCGCCTCGCTCCTGTCGTTTCAGGGAGGCGTTCGTATTCCATCCAACACGGCATCGAAGAGCGGGCTGGCCGGTATCACCAGGCTGATGGCGAACGAATGGGCGTCGAAAGGCATCAATGTCAATGCGATCGCGCCCGGCTATGTCGAGACCAACAATACCGAGGCGCTTCGCGCCGATGCCGAAAGAAGCGCGGATATCCTGAAGCGCATTCCGGCCGCGCGCTGGGCCAAGCCACAGGATATGGTGGGGGCAGCGGTTTTTCTTGCCTCGCGCGCCTCGGATTATGTTCATGGGACAGTGCTGCCAGTCGACGGTGGCTGGCTCGCCCGATAGGAGATATGATGGCCGATTACCACACGCCCCCCGGGGCCAGGAGTCATTGTGAACGGGCTTCCGAATTCCCATTCGGGCAGACCTCGACCAGTGCAGACAAGTCGCTTCGGGGGCACCGCTGATTTCACTACCGCCGGGACGTTGTTGGTGAATGTACGAAGAACGTGTTCGTTCATCTCTGACGAGGCTTCGCAGGCCTCCCTCCTTGAAGGTCAACCGACGTTTGCGGTCTATGCTTATTGCTCCAATTAAACGCAGGCAAAGGGCGAAGTGCGTCGCGGCCAACGGCGCTAGAGAAGGGCATTTTGCAGCGGTTCTATCGCTTCTGTTTCGACGCCTGCACAGAGCCGCCCTCGTTCTCCCACGTAGCAATAGCATCAGAATTGCGGCTCTGTCGCTGCCGTTTGAACGGAGAATAGTTCTTCGTGGGAATGGTCGCAGCTTCAATTCTGCGAATGATGACAGTTTCAGCCTGATGCAAATCACCCTCGGCGGCTTGCATTTCCGACGTTTTGTAGTTGGCGCGTCTAAGAACGCGCCGGAGCGTCGATCGTGGTTCCTCAGAGCTGTGGCACATTGTTTCAATCCTTGATCTGGAAGGTGTAGCGTTGCGCGTTTACGAGACTGAGCTCCACTGCGGTTGGTCTAAGGCTTCTACATGCTTCCAGGTCCGGGCTTGGCGCTTTGGAATGGACGCGGATTGGCTTCCTTTCTTCGGCAGACCCAAGCGCCTTGGCTTTCCCGCTCTTAACTTTCAATGTTTGCTGGTGCTTTCTTGATTATGAATCTCCTGCCGCGCTCGGCGTTCTAGAGGGGCCGGCGGCCCGCGTTCATTAGAAGCTGGCGCTCTGTCGCCGTTGGTCCCAGGAGCTTCAGCAGCCGCTTTTCTTCAAATCGATCAAGCCTGAAACGCTTGGCGTAATCACGGATATTCCAAACCCTTGCGAACTTTGCAGGCGCATATTTGTGGGTATTGTCAGCGGTCATGATGTTGATCTCCAGGTGTGGTTTCGCGATGTTCACGTTGCTGATGCAAGAGGAGGTCGGCGACGCTGTTTGGTGCGAGCTGACGGCGGTGGCATGCTGGTTTATTCCGCGAGCATTGTTGGGGCTGCTCAATCCACAACGAATCGAGAGAGCTAGCCCGACAGCCATGGTGGCCACCATTACCCACTGCGAAAGCGGGAATTCACTGCACTACGATCCGGTGCGAACTGAAAACTGAACATCGTCAAACGTCCTGAGAGGCTTCGCCTCATCGACGCCCGTCGGGCACCTCATACTTGGGAAGCAAGGCTTTCCTCACCGTCTTCTGCATCCCTCTGCATTGCCGCCTCCAGTTCCTGTCGAGGAACCTGCAGCAATTGCCTGGTGCCAATCTCGACCCCCACCGCCGGAATTTCGAGATGCGTTCCCGTTCTTCTGTAGGCGGGAAAAGAGAGTCCCTCGATCAGCTCCTCATCCACTATCAGCCGGTAGGTGCCGGCATCAAGCGGTACGACCAGCGAACCTAGGATGAACGGGTGAGAAAAGGTGATTTCAGATGCTGTGGTGCGTTCGGTCATGGGAAAACCTCATGTCTGTTGGGTTGCTCATGCCGCAAGCGCCTTGCGGCCCGTAAATATGCGCGCTGCTACCGCTACCCGAACGTGCCGTGGAGTATGAGGTAAAGAACGAAAGCCATGCATATTATTGGTGTCGACTTGATGATGAAATCGACATACCGAAACCGGCTGAGGTAGCGAGTTGCGCGGTGTAGGGATTGGGTGGAAGACATCGTGTCCTCCTTGATTGGGGCTAGAGCGTTTCTAAGCGCCCTTGAAAGCAGCGCCCGTGCTGTGGCTGCTACCTTAGCAAATATGGGGATGCCAACCACAATTACAAGATGAGGCTGACGGCAATCCTCGAAAGCGAGCACAAACGAGAGCCATTCTTCTGCCACCGACCCAGAGCAGTCACATCCAAGCTAAAGAAATCGGCGTAGTTCCTAAGCAGCGATACCGCGACTTTCTACAGTCCTCTCAGGCGATAGGGGAGCGCTCGCGCTGAACCTCAATCCCGGCATGTGCATATTCTGTTCGAGACGTTCGGCAGTCGAAAGGTCGATGTCGATCACGCCGAGATTCTCGTCCAATCAATGCTGTTTCGTTCTGCCTGGGACAGATCGGCGAGATGGCCTTCTTGTGAGGGTCAGGCCGAAGTGATCTCAATTGATCGCTTGCCATTACATAGGCTTGCGCCCATTGTCGCCACTTCAGTAGCAATTTTTACAGGCGCTGCTACTTCAGGGCCACCAACCCTGGCCTTATTTGAAAGGAGGACCCCTATGTCTTCCAGCATTCAGCATGTCGACTTTCGTGCACGTGACGCTCAAATCCTTCAGACGCTGATTAAGCGAGCACATTACTTGACCTCCAAGATGCTGCCTCTCGCCGGTCCTCTGCATGTCCCCTCAAAGTCCGTGTTGCTGCGCTCTATAGAGGGCGCAATGCCGGAGATGGTGAAATGAGCGAGACGACCGAAATGCCCTACGCGCATCGGCGCGAGGTGAACGGCAGTTGGGCGGTGTTTGAAACGCACTCCAGCAGTGTCGCCAAGCCGCGATTCATTCCCCTACTAAACCTTTCAAAAATCGATGCTGAGGAGATGGCGTGCGTGCTTAATCGGGAAGCGACCGGGACTAGGTCCCTGTCGGCATCGCTACGAGATACAGGGTCTGCTGGGCAACTAGCTGCAATCCTTTAGATTCACGTCCGGGAGAAGCTGGGCAGAGCATGATTGAGAGAGTCAGGTAAGGCGTTCCTCCTCATGAGAGCTCCTATGAAGGCATGGCGCCGGGACGGGTTTGCTTTGCTGCTTCGCGGGCCCCGGCTCCGTCGAGGGTCGTTTGAAGAACTTTCGTAAGGCTCCATGTGGTTCGCGCCTTCGACGAGCTGGAGGGTCTTACCTGGGCTGAATGGGCAAGCACAGGGCATTTCGCGCGCCCGGCCCCAACGCGGTGGCGGCCTTCACCTAGTTGTGCTGGGAACTGTCAGACAGGGCGGAACACTTGACAGGAATTTTGGTTCTCATAGCGAGACACACCCGCTCTTCTCAGTGAAGGAGCAACAACGTGCCATCGGCAAGCGGAGCCACTGCAACTATTGGGCGTGACCTCTTGCTCCAGCAATCCTTCCTCAAGAGAAGCGCTGGCTTACCGGCGTTCGAGCACCCGCGCGCAGGATGCCAAGCCCGGTGAGCAGATCCGCAAAAACACCGAGGCTTAAACGCACTCTGTGGGTCGGTGACAAACGGGCTCTTGCAACTCAATTCGACCGGTCAGTTTGGCAGGGTCAGAGGAAATACAAAATGGCGACTGATGACAATACCGAACTGAACGTCGATAACGTGGCAGAGCCCAAAACGGGTCCGGTCGCACAAGTCAGATCGCTGGATTTGCCGACCAATCCGGTGGTTGTGCTGCTCTCACTGCTGGTGGCGCTCGCCATATTGTGTATTGCCTACGTGGCGGCCGAAATCGTACTGCCAATTGTGCTCGCGTTCGTTCTTAAGCTTCTATTCCAGCCGGCCATGCGATTGCTCGAGAAACTCCATTTTCCGAGAAGCCTTGCAGCTTTGTTGCTAATCCTGTTGGTCTTCGGCGCCATCGTCGGTATCGGGGCTGCGATCTCCGGTCCGGCGACGGAGTGGGCCGCGAAGCTGCCCGAAGGTATTCCCAGATTGCAGGAGCGTCTGAAGTTCCTCAATCAACCCGTGAAAGCACTCCAGACGTTCCTGCATCAGCTTGACAACTTCATGCAGCAGGGTTCCGTCTCAAGTGGGGGAGGCGGTTCAACGATCGCAGCGACGTTATTTGCTGGAACTACCCACTTCGCAGCCAGTTTCTTCGAAACCATCATCATATTGTTCTTTTTGCTCGTATCCGGAAGCACGTTCTTAAAACGGATGGTCGAAATACTGCCTAACTTCAAGGAGAAACGCCAGGTCGTCGAAATGTCCCAGGATGTCGAGAAGAATATCTCTATCTATCTGGTCACCATCACAGTCATGAATGGCGCCGTTGGTCTGGCCACAGGCATAGCCATGTGGCTGACAGGGCTCGGTGATCCGGTTCTATGGGGTGTCGTGGCGTTTCTTCTAAACTATGTCCCGATCATGGGACCACTTCTAGGGGTCGGAATTTTTCTCCTCGCCGGCCTTCTGGTAATAGATCCGTTGTGGCTGGCTCTTCTACCGGCTGCGCTCTATTTTCTAATCCATGTGGCCGAGGGAGAGATCATCACGCCGGTGCTGCTCGCCCGGCGCTTCACGCTCAATCCGGTACTTGTAATCATAGCGCTAATCTTCTGGTTCTGGATGTGGGGTGTGCCGGGAGCAATTCTGGCCGTGCCGATGCTGGCCGTCACGAAAATCGTCTGCGATGGAATTCGGCCTCTTGCCGCCATCGGGCACTTCCTCAGCGGTGACGAATAATTGCGACACTCTGTTGTTCCTGCGGCGGAGCTGCTGGAAGACACCAAATATGGATATGCCCGCGGCTCGTTCGGCAGCTTCTCACGGCAAGACGTCTGGAGCTCCCTTTCAACGTTCAAACTCCCTGTTCGAATTTGTCGGCGGTTTCGGTCAAGCACCGACATTGTGGACTGCCGACAGCGCGCCCCGGCTTGATGGTCCCACATCAGAGTGACGATTTGGCAGGGAGCGCGGGACAGGGTGGTCAACCCCGTCAACGCAAATGCATGCATTGCGCAATGGCTCGAAGTGCTTGGGATCCCCGAAGAAGCCGGGCGATTCGAGGAGAAATCATGGGGCGTCCTGCGGTCTTGGAAGCGAGCAGGGCAAGTCCGCGTGGCTCTCTATTCAGTCGCGGGCTTGGGTCACGGCATTCCGATAAGCAAGGCGGCCGCCACCGCGCCGAAACGCTCGCAAGACCCCTTCGTGCTCCCGGCAGAAATCTCCGCGCCAAATCAGTTGATGCGACTGTGGGGGCTGCGTAGGCACTAGGGTCGCCCGAAGGTCGCGCGGTGCGCGCGTCCATCGGGTCCAGATCGTTGACCGTAGGCTTTAGGCCGCCTTTTCAGCGTTCTGGTTGACGACCTTCGTGGCGATCGAGGTGAGGGCGAGGTCGGTCGCCTGCTCTTCGTCAAGCGTGGTCTGAAGGAGTTTCGCTGCGTCCTTCCTGCCAAGTTCAAGCGCCCATGTTCTAAGGGTGCCGTAGCGCGACATCTCGTAGTGTTCGACGGCCTGGGCGGCGGCCAGGAGGCCGGCATCGAGAGCCGGAGCGCCCTGATAGTCCTCGATGATCTCAGCGCCCTCCTTTACGATACCCATGATTGCATCGCAGGTCTTTTGTTCCGGCTTCTTGCCGATGATCTTGAAGACCTCTTCCAGCCGTTGCACATGGACCTTCGTCTCGGCGAGATGCTTCGTAAAGGCGTCCTTGAGCTGCTTGCTCTGCGCGGCGTCGTGCATCTTGGGCAGCGTGGCGACGATCTTGTTTTCTGCGAAATAGACATCCTTCAGCGTGTCGTGGAAAAGCACGTCGAGTGTTTTGATTTCCTTGGCCATGATTGGCTCCTTGGGTTGGTTGAATTTTCTTTCGCACCAGGCGATAACCTCGCCTGGCTTCGTTCTCGCCGGATCTGATCGATCGATCAGAGGTTTGCGGGACTGCGGTATCTTTTACGCTCTTGGTCGATCTGATCCGGGGCGTAGGGGTCGAGCGTGTCGTCGAACTCCGTCCAGCCCTGTTCGTTGTAAGCCGCCCGGCGTTCGAGGGGATCGACCCAGTTTAAGCCCTTCAGGATCGCCTCGGCCTCAGGTGCAAATGCCTCGTCGACCCTTGCCGTCACGAGCGAGCCGCCGCGTCGAATGCCCTCGGCATAGAGATTGGCATCCTCCTCGGACACCCCGGAATCCGTCAGTGCGCCAATCAGTCCGCCGGCTGCACTGCCTGCGACTGCGCCAGCAACAGCGCCGACCGCCGTCGCGGCAAGCCAACCAGCCGCAACGACGGGACCGACGCCAGGAATGGCCATAATGCCCAAACCGGTCAGAAGGCCACCTGCACCGCCGACAA